>Ga0233425_10000334_pt1 | contig 123472 bp, 126 predicted proteins | sample Watercolumn_Towu_2_FD_181712 | JGI IMG/M metagenome (GOLD analysis project Ga0233425, IMG submission 181712) | Freshwater microbial communities from Lake Towuti, South Sulawesi, Indonesia - Watercolumn_Towuti2014_140_MG | ecosystem: Environmental > Aquatic > Freshwater > Lake | place...
GCGCACCCGCCGGCGCCGCTGCCACCGCCCGCGTCATCGTGATGACTACTTGTCCAGCCAGACCCCCCAGAACCGCGGCCGCTCGGTCTTCTCGCTGAAGCCTTTCACGTTCTTGCGAATCGCGCGCAGCCCGAAGAGGTCGCCGTAGCGCGCCACCGCGACGTACTCGTAGAAGCGCTTGGTCGTCTGCTCCCAGAGCGCGTACCGCTTCTTCGGATCGGTCTCGCGCGCCATCTGCGCCATCAGCGTCCCGATCTGCTCGTCCTCGGTCCAGCCCGGCCAGTTCGGCCCGAGATAGATGTGGTGCGTCGGATCGAAGAAGTTGCCCATGCCGGTGGTGAAGACGTCGTACTCCTTCGGCTGCACGCGGCGCTGGCCGAGCGTCGACCAGTCCATGACTTGCAGGTCGATCTTGAAGCCGACCTCCTCCAGCTGCTGCTTGGTGACGAGCGCGAAGTCGTACATCCACTTGTACTCCTGCGTCGTCATGAAGCGGATCGGCTGGCCCGAGTAGTTCGCTTCCTTCAGCAGGCGCTTCGCCTTCTCCTTGTTGCGCTCGTTCCACGGCAGCCCCTGGATCTTCGTGTGCCACGGGAGCTCCTGGAACGCGAGGCTCGAGTCCATCCGGTAGAACTCCGGCTTGCCGCCGGCCACGGTCTTCATGATCGGCTCGATGTCGAGCGCCGCCTGCCACGCCTGGCGGAGCTTCTGGTTCGTCATCAGGCCTTCCTTCTTGTTGAAGACCGCGACGAGCCAGTAGTACGGCTTCACGAGCACGGGGTGGACGTCCTTGTTCGCCTTGAGCCGGTCGTACGCGTCGGCGACGAGGTCGTCCGCGACGTCGAGGTCGCCGGACTCGAGCTGCGCCGCGCGGCTCGCCGCGTCGGGCACCGGGATCCAGCGGAGCTCGTCGACGTAGACGATCTTCGCGCCGCCGTAGCCGCTCTGCTTGCCGGGCAGCGGCTTGTAGTCGTCGAAGCGGGTCATGCGGATGTACTGGTCCGGCTTCCACTCCGCGAGCTTGAACGGCCCGGTGCCCACCCACTCGGTGATGCGCTGGTCGGGCGGGAACTTCTCCGCGATCTCCCTGGGATAGATCGCGTCGAAGTTGTTGGGGATCGCCAGCGAGATGACGACGATCGCGGACTTCTCCTTGAGCTTCAGCTCCACCGTGTAGTTGTCGGTCGCCTTGAGGTCGACGACCTGCGCCCACAGCGACTTGCCGTAGGTCGAGCGCTTGCTCCACCGGAGGAGCGAGGCGACGACGTCGTCCGAGGTCATCTCCTTGCCGTTGTGGAACTTGATGCCCTTGCGGAGCTTGATCGTGTAGGTGAGTCCGTCTTTCGACACCGCCGGCATCCCGTCGGCCAGCATCGGGATCGGCTGGTACTTCTCGTCGAGCGAGTAGAGCCCTTCGAAGATGTGGTTCGTCAGCACCTCGGTGATGGTCTGGGTGCCCCAGTGCGGATCGAGCGACGGGGGCTCGCCCAGGTTGCCGATCCTCAGGACGCCGCCCTTCTTCTGTGCCTCGGCGCTGAGCGGGACGGCGAGAAGCAGGGTGACGAACGCGAGCGCGAGCAACCTTCGCATCGGAGGCCTCCTTGGACTGGTGGCCCAGATGATAAGGTGGTTGGGATGCCGATTCCTAGTGGCGCTCGCGCGCGGGCGTGGCTCGCGCGCCGTCTGCGCCGTCGCCCGCCCTTCTGGCTCGCTCTCGTGCTCCTCGTCGGGGGATTCACCGCGCTCACGGGCGCGGCCATCGGCGGGCTCGCCTGGCAGGAGAATCGCGAAGCGTCGCGCGCGTTGCTCGAGACCGCCATGGCGCGGACGGCGCAGCTCGCCGCCGACCAGGCGGAGGAGTTCCTCGTCAGCGCGGAGGCCGCCGCGCGGCTCGGCCCGGAGCTGGTGCGCACGGGCGCGCTCGACCCGAGCGACGAGCGTCAGCTTGAGCGCTTCGTGCTCGGGACGCTGCGCGCGAACCCGGGCCTCACGTGGGTGAGTTACGGCAGCGCCACGGACCGCTTCGTCGGCGCGTGGCGCGACGCGGGCGGCGCCGTCTACGTCAACCGGAGCTTCCCGGTGGGCGCGAAGATCCGTCTCGAGGAGGACGCGATCGCCGCCGACGGGACGCGCACGCCCGTGCGCCGCTCCGACGATCACGGCTATCGTCCGACCGCGCGCTCGTACTTCCAGCTCGCCGCGTCCGCGCGCCACCTCGTGTGGACGGAGCCGTACGAGTTCTTCGAGAAGAAGGGCCTCGGCGTCACGTGCGCGATGCCGCTGCTCGACGGAGCGGGCGCCGCGCGCGGCGTCTTCACCGTCGACTTTTCCCTCCAGCGCCTCGCGCGCCTCGTCGAGCGCCTCGAGGTGTCGCCGCGCGGCCACGTCTTCATCGCGAACCGCGAGGGCGAGCCGATCGTCACGCCGCGCGCCGCGGGCGATCCCGCGTCGCTCGCACGGCCGGGCCGGTCGCTCATGCGGCGCGTGGTGGGAGACATGGCGACGAGCGAGGGGCGGTTCACGTTCGAGCACCGCGGGATCACGTACGTGGGACACGTGTCCCGCATGCACGTCGGCGACCTCGGCTGGCTCGTCGAGGTCGTCGTGCCCGAGAGCGACTACACGATGGCGGTCGACGCGAGCGCGCGCCGCGCCGTCGTGTTCGGGCTCATCGCGCTGACGCTCGCCATCGGCGGCGGGGTGGCCACCGCGCGCTGGATCGCGCGGCCCCTCGGCGTGCTCGCGGAAGCGGCGCGCCGCATTCGGCGCGGCAACCACGACCTGCCTCCGCTGCCGATGACGCGCGACGAGATCGGCGTGCTCGGCCGGGCGATGGCGGACGTGGCGCGGGCGATCGACGACCGTGAGTTCGTGCGGGGCGTGCTCGGCCGTTTCGTCGATCCGGAGCTCGCGGCGCGCGTGCTCCGCGACCGCAACGCGCTCCGCCTCGGCGGCGAGCTGCGCGACGTCACGGTGCTGTTCTCGGACCTGCGCGGCTTCTCGGGGCTCTCCGAGCAGCTCGGCGCCGAGGCCGTCATCCAGCTCGTGAACCGCTACCTCGCGGTGATGACGCGGCTCATCCTCGGCGGCCACGGCACCATCGTCGACTTCATCGGCGACGGGATCTTCGTGATGTTCGGCGCGCCGTTCGCCCGCGAGGACGCCGTCGCCCAGGCGCTGCGCTGCGCGTGGGCGATGCAGGAGGCGATGGACGAGGTGAACATCGAGAGCCGGAAGGCCGGCATTCCGGACATCGCGATGGGCATCGCGATCCACGCGGGGCACGCCGTCGTGGGCAACATCGGCAGCGACGACCGGGTGAAGTACGGCGCCGTGGGCCCGCCGGTGAACCTCGCCGCGCATCTCCAGGCGCACGCGCGACCGGGGGAGATCATCGTCTCGGCGGCGGCGCTCGCGCGCGGGGGAACGATCGCGCGCGTCGACGAGCCGCGCGTGGTGGAGCTCAAGGGCCGCGCGGCGCCGGTGGTCGTGTATCCGCTCGTGGGGCTCGCCGACGCATGAGCGAAGCGTCCGCGTTCTTCTCGCTGACACCGGATCGCGTGCTGAGCGCGGTCGAGATCGGCGGCCTGCGGTGCACGGGTCGCTGCCTCCCGGTGCGCGCCTTCGAGAACCGCGTCTACGAGGTCGAGCTCGAGGACGAGCGCCGGCTGATCGTGAAGTTCTATCGCCCCGGCCGGTGGTCGCGCGAGACGATCCTCGACGAGCACCGGTTTCTCACCGACCTCGCCGAGGCGGAGCTGCCCGCGGTGCCGCCGATGGACCTCGGCACCGGCGAGACGCTGCCGTCGATCGACGGCATCTTCTACGCCGCGTTCCCGAAGGTGCGCGGCCGCACGCTGGACGAGGGCGACGACGAGCGTCTCCGCCAGGTCGGCCGCCTGATCGGCCGCATGCACGCGGTCGGCGCCGCGCGGGACGCGCCGCACCGCCCACGCTTCACCGTCGACTTTTACGCACGCCGGCCGCTCGAGGCGATCCTCGCGGGCAAGTTCATCTCGGAGCCGCTCGCCGGCCGCTATCGCGATCTCGTGCTGCGCATCGCGGAGAAGGTCGAGCCGCCGCTCGCGTCCGCGCGCATGCAGCGGATCCACGGCGACCTGCACTGGGGCAACACGATCTGGGGCGCCGAGGGCCCGATCCTGCTCGACTTCGACGACTGCTGCGTCGGCCCGCCGGTCCAGGACCTGTGGCTGCTCGCGCGCGGCGACGAGGACGAGGTGAAGCACCGCCGCGAGCAGCTGATCGCGGGCTACGAGCTCTTTCGCGAGTTCGACCGCTCGCAGCTCGCCCTCTGCGAGCCGCTGCGCGCGCTGCGCATCATCCACATGTCGGGCTGGCTGGCGAGCCGGTGGGACGATCCGTCGTTCAAGGCCGGCTTCCCGGCGTTCGGCACCGACAACTACTGGCTGTCGGAGTACGAGGCGCTGTTCCGGATCTTCGAGGGGCTGGGCTAGTCGATCGCGGAGTCTAGTCGCAGATCGTCCCGGTCCCGAACGGCCGGCACACGATCGATCGCTGCCCCGGCGTGCGTTCAGACGAAGGGCGAGTCGGTCTCTAGCCCCATCACGTAGGCGCCCACCGTCTCGAAATGGACCGGGCGGCCCTGCACCTGCTGCGTGACCGCGTGGATGTCGCGGAAGCGGCGCTCGAACGGCTGGTCGTTGAAGATCGCCGTGGAGCCGGCGGCGCTGTAGACCGCGGCGACGACCTTCTCGGCCTCGTTGATCGCCCACGTCGACGCGAGCCGGATCTGCATCCGCTGGTCGAACGTCATCTCGCCGCTTGCCACGACCGCGCGCCAGATCTGCGCCAGCGAATCGAAGAGGAGCGTGCGCGCGGAACGCAGGCGCGCTTCGGCCTGGCCGACGGTGGACTGGATCACCGCGTTCTCGCGCAGCGTGTTCTTCGCGCCGCGCGGCGTCTTCTCGATCGCGAGCTTCAGGAAGTCTTCGAGCGACGCCCGGCCGATGCCGAGCGCGAGCCCGGCGAAGCCGGAGGCGTAGAAGCTGCCCGTCGGCACGCAGTAGTGCAGGCCGGGGTGACGACGCTCCGATGGATCGTCGCGCTTCGCGGCGTGAGCATCGGGGACGAAGAGATCAGTCACCGTGTACTTGTCGCTGCCGGTGCCGCGCAGGCCCATCACGCTCCAGATGTCGGTCATGACGGCCTGCTCGATCGGGAACATCATCGTGCGGATGTCGATCGCGTCCTTGCGCATGCGGCGCGTGCCGTCGCGCTCGACGATCGGCACGTGCGCGCCGAGCCACGTCGCGCGCCGCCCGCCGCTCGCGAAGCTCCAGCTCCCGTTCACGCGGTAACCGCCGTCGACGACCTGTGCGTAGCCGTCGCCGCCCTGCGAGCCCCACGCGAGCACCGCGTCCGCCGGGCCGAAGATCTCGCGCGCCGCCGCGGGCTCGAGGTAGCCGGCCATCATCGAGCAGACGCAGTTCTGGTTGAGGCACCACGCGGTGCTCGCGTCGGCCTTCGCGACCTCCTCGATCACGCGCACGTACGTCACCGGGTCGAGCTCCGCGCCGTCGAGCGACTTCGGCAGCAGGAGCCGGAACATCTTCGCGTCGTGCATCTGCTTCATGAGCGAGGCAGCGACGCGCCGCTCGCGCTCGGTCTCGTCAGCGGCAGCCGCGATCGCGGGGGCGAGCGCTCGCGCGCGCTCGACGGGCTCGATCGAAAGAGCGGGTTCGGTCAGGGTCCATTCCATCGCCCCGTGATGGTCGCCGACCTGCGCGCAGGATGCAACTGGCCCTCGGAGCCGGCTGGGCACTCATGGCCTGGAGGTGAGCGCGAGTGGATGAAGGACGTCGATCGCATAGGCCACGTCGGGACGCTCGCCGCCCCCGCTCGGCGTGAGCGTGTTCGAGTCGACGGCGATCCCATTGGCGATGTTCACATCGCGGAGGACGTCCATCTGCGGCGACGCGCGGTGGATCGGGGACGTCAGGGATTTCCCACCGATTTTGTCGGCGGAAGATCAACGAACCCTCGGCACCGCGTTCGATCCGGAAGCCTTCTTCGTGGACGGCGCGGTGATGGCGCCGACACAGCAGGGCAAGTTGGAGAGCGTCGTCGGACCACCGGCCGCCCAGTGTCGGATGTGATGACCCTCGGCGATCCGGGCGCCGCACCCCGGGAAGCGGCAGCCACGATCGCGGTGCTGCAGGGCGCGTCGTAGCGCCGGAGGAATCGTCCGGGTGCGTGCGCTCACCTCGACGGTTCGGCCATCCACGTCGTGCCGCATGACGACGCGGCTGGCATCACAGGCGAGCCGCCGAGACGTTTCCGCGGAAACGTCTTGCCCCGCGGGCTGTGCAGAAACAGCCGCTTGCTGGTGAAGCGCATTGCGAGCGGCATCGAGCGCTCGCCGGAACAACGCGCCGGCTTCAGGACTCAGACGGCCGCGCACGACAAACGCGCCGCCATCCTCCTCGTAGAGGTACAGGCCGCGAGTCGCGTGTTGGCGTCGGGCGTCGCGGATCTCGGCCTGACGATCGACGTAACGCCAGCCACGCACGATCTGCTCAACCTGAGCAGCGGTCCCGCCGCGGGCGACGGCAAGCAGCCGCTCCTCGGTCCCGGGCGTCGCGACGCGTGTGACGGCCCGCACTTTGGCGTAGGAGATCTCGCCGCGCGCCAGGGCCTCTGCCAGACGAGGTAGCGCTCCGAGCGCGCGCGCGACACGTACGCGCTCTCGTGCGGCGCCCGGATCGAGGCCGACGCGCCAGGCGAGCCACGCGGCGCACGAGCGCGTTCCGGAGAAGGTCCTCTACGTGCGCTGATCTCCGTCGTGTGGTGGGGCGACTCTACACCTCGAATTCCGGACGCCCTACGCGCCACCAGAAGCGACGATCACGCCCGCAATCGAGTTTTTTCGGAGCGGGACCTCGAAGGCGCGCCAGCGCGAACGGAGGCCACGCGCAAACGTGATTTCGCGATGAGCGTGCGATTCCCAGCACTGGATCACCGGAAAAGCTGTCAAGCGGAAAACGATGGCGAAGCGCACGACCTGGCGCGCGGCAGGCCGCCGATGGTCGCCGAGACCCGTGTAGGATGCAAGCCATGCCGATCACCCCGCTCGCCGGCGCCCGCACGCTCGCCGTTCTTGCCGTGCTGCTCGCCCTCGGCACGGTCGTCGTCTACCTGGGCCTGCTGCTGGCCCTGATTTCTCCGAAGCTGGTCTGGTGTGTCGGCGCGCTCGCGGTCGCGGCCGTGCTCGGCGCCGCCGCCGTGTGGTGCGCCCGGCACTGGCTCACGATCGCCGCGTTCGCGCTCTCCGTGCTGCTGCTCGGCGCGGCGAGCTTCATGTACTTCGTCGCCATGCGCGTGCCCGTGACCGGCTCCGCGTTCGTCGTCGGCCGGCCGGCGCCGGACTTCACGCTGCCCGACGCGAACGGTCGACCCGTGCGCCTCGCGGAATTCCGCGGGCAGAAGCCGGTCGTGCTGGTCTTCTATCGCGGCTCCTGGTGACCCTTCTGCGCGGCGGAGCTCCACGGGCTTGGAGCTCTCACTCGCGACTTCGAGGCGGCGGGCGCCGAGATCCTCGCGGTCAGCGCTGACTCCAACGAACGCAGTGCCGGGCTCGCCAGGCGGTTGCGCGCGAGCTACCGCTTCCTCTCCGATCGCGACCTTGTGGTCACGCGCCGCCTTGGGCTCGCGCACGCGGGCGCCGGGCCCGGCGGCACGGACGTCCCGAAGCCGGCCACCGTCGTGATCGACCGCGACGGCGTCGTCCGGTGGGCGGCCTACGCGGACAACGTCGGAGACCGGCCCGATCCCCGGCAGGTGCTCCGCGCCGTCCGCTCGCTGTAAGATTCCCCGATGCCGCTGTTCAAGACCGAGAAGAAGGCGCCGAAAGCCGGACTTGCCGGCAAGTGGGACGTCCTCATCGGCGAGGACATGTGCAAGGCGTGCGGCTTTTGTCTCAACGTCTGCCCGGTGCCCGTCTTCGAGTACCGTACCGTGCCGAACAAGCTCGGCTGGTTTCCGATGTACGTGAAGCACGAGGAGAACTGCGTCGGCTGCATGCTCTGCTACCAGATCTGTCCGGACTTCTGCATCGACGTATCCCAAAAGGTGCACGCATGACCACGCTCGCGCTGAGTGGCGTCGTCGCCCCGTGGATCGAGTGGGAAAAGGTCTGCACGGACGGCCGCCGCCTGCTCGAAGCCGGCACCTACGCGCTGACGGAAGGGGCGATTGCCGCGGGCTGCCGCGTCTTCGCCGGCTATCCGATCACGCCCGCCACGGACATCGCGGAGTACATGTCGAAGCGCCTGCCGCAGGTCGGCGGCTACTACGTGCAGTGCGAGGACGAGCTCGCCGGCATGCACGCGTGCGCGGGCGCGAGCCTCGGCGGTCTGAAATCGATGACCGCGACGTCCGGCCCCGGCTACACGCTCATGCACGACGCGTACGGCTGGTCGATCACGAACGAGATCCCGCTCGTCGTCGTCGACGCGATGCGCGTGGGGCCGATCAGCGGCATCACCGGCGCGCCCGGACAGGGCGAGTTCTACATCGCGCGCTACGCGTCGCACGGCGGGAACTTCGAGACCATCGTGCTCTCGCCGTCGTCGGTGCAGGAAGCGTTCTGGCTCACCATCGACGCGTTCAACCTGGCGGAGCGCTTCCGCACGCCCGTGACGATCCTCACCGACCAGGTCATCTCCGACATGTGGGAAGACCTCTTCGTGCCCGCGGACTACGACGCGCTCGAGTTCGTCGTCCGGCGCAAGCACAACCTCATGATGCCGTTCTACCCGGTGGGCGACGCGTCGATCGACGTGCCGCCGAACGTGATCGGCCACGGCACCGGCGTGTGCGTGTCCGCGTACACGCACACCGAAGAGGGCTACGACATCGAGGACATGGCGGCGCAGTGGGATCAGACGTACCGCCTGATCAACAAGATCCGTCACCACCGGGATCAGCTCGCGCGCTACGAGACGTACGGCCTCGAGGACGCGGAGGTCGTCGCGGTCGCGTACGGCGCCAACGCGCGCACCGTGAAGACCGGCGTCCTCGAAGCGAGACGCCGCGGCGTGAAGGCGGGATTCGTCAGGCTCATCACGCTGTGGCCGTTCCTCGACGAGCTGTTCGAGCGCGACTGCCGCTACGTCGTCTGCGAGCTGAACTACGACGGCCAGCTCGTGCGCGAGGTGCAGCGCGCGGCGCCCGACAAGAAGAAGGTCCACTTCATGGGCAAGAGCGCCGAGCTCCACACGGTCGGCGAAGTCGCGGCCGGCCTCGAAGGCGTCGCGCGGTCGAACCGGCTGCCGGAGCTTCCCTACATATGGACGGAGGTTCGCTGAGATGAACAAGCTCGCGCAGAAGTACCTTCGTCCGAGCCAGATTCCGACCAAGGCGTGCCACGGCTGCGGGATCGGGATGATCGAGAACTGGCTCCTGCAGGCGATCGACGAGCTCGGCCTCAAGCAGGAGGACGTGATCTTCGGCACCGGCATCGGCTGCGTCGGCCGCCAGACGTTCGCGACGTGGGGAGGCGACAACTTCGGTGCCACGCACGGCCGCGCGCTTGCCGTCGCGACGGGCCTGAAGCTCGCGCAACCGGACAAGAAATACCTGATCGTCGTCGGCGACGGCGACGCCGCGTCGATCGGCACGTCGCACCTGATCCACGCCGCGCGACGGAACCTCGGCGTGACCGTCATCTGCGAAGACAACATGGGCTACGAGTCGACGGGCGGGCAGTTCTCGCCGACCACGCCGGCGAGCTACGTCACCAACTCGAGCCCGTACGGGATGGTCGAGCCCGGCTTCGATCCGTGCGACGTCGTGAAGGCCGCGGGCGCCACGTTCGTCGCCGAGACGACGGCCACGCAGTGGCACCAGACCGTGAAGATCGTGAAGAAGGCGCTCCAGAACGACGGCTTCTCGTTCGTCCACGTGCGCTTCCCGTGCAACGAGAACTTCGGCGCGTACGCGCTCGGCACGCGCGACACGCTGAAGAACCTCGAGTGGATCTACGAGCACACGCAGGGGCGCAAGGCGGACGGCACCGAGACCGACTTCACGTGGGAGACCGGCATCAAGCACGACGCGTCCAACAGCCGGCCGGAGTTCTCGAAGATCATGCGCGACATGAACGCGCGCGTGAAGGCCGACATGGAGGCGAAGAAGAAGGCGTGAGAACCGAGATCCTGATCTCGGGCTTCGGCGGGCAGGGCGTGATCCGCATGGGCCAGATCCTCGGCCTCTGCGCGATCAACCAGGGCCATCGCGTGACGATGCTGAAGAGCCACGGCACGGAGACGCGCGGCGGCTACGTGCGCGCGCAGATCGTGATCTCGCCGGAGTACGTCGACAGCCCCGTCGTCGAGCACGCGGACGTCTTCGTCGCGTTCTCGCAGCCGGCGTACACGAAGTTCTACGAGCTGTGCGACGGCAAGGTGCTCTACGACCCCGAGCTGGTCGAGAAGGTCCGCGCCGACGCGCCCGACCGCCACGTGACCGTGCCGGCGACGCAGCTCTCGAAGGAGAAGTTCTCCAATCAGCTCTTCGCGAACATGATCATGCTCGGCGCGCTCACGCGCGCCGCGTCGCTCGACTACGAGGCGATGCGCAAGGCCATGCTCGCGGTCATCCCGCGCTTCCACGACCAGAATCTCGCCGCGCTCGACCTCGGCCACACGCTGACCGTCCGTGAACGTTGACGATCCATGACCGTCACATGAGCTCGCGCATGAGCGCGATCGGGCCACGGCCGTGGGACGCGGCGTGGCCACGTCACGTGGCGCGCTCGATCGACTATCCGTCCGTCCCGGCGTGGTGGCTCCTGGAGAGCAACCTGCCGCGCCTCGCGCGGCGTGTCGCCATTCGCGAGATCGACCACGAGACGCTCGCGGAAGGCCGCGTGCTCACGTACGAGCGGCTCGTGCGTGCGGCCCGGGGCGTCGCGACCGGGCTTCGAAGCGCGGCGGGGCAGGGGAGCGCGCGCGTCGGGCTGTGCCTGCCGAACTCGGCGGCGCTGATTCTCGGCTACTACGGCACGTGGTGGGCCGGCGGGACGGTCGTCCCCGCCAACCCTGCCGCGCGCGACACCGAAGTGGAGCAGCAGCTGGCGGACGCCGGCGTCTCGGTCGTCGTGGGTGAAGCGAACGGCGTCGCGCGCGCGGTCGCCGGGAGGCTCAAGGTGCCGTTCGTCGACGTCGAGACGCTGACGGCGATGGAGTCGCTCGCGCCCGCCGACCCGGCGCCGTGCGTGCCGCGCGACGACGTCGCCGTCATCCTCTACACCGGCGGCACCACGGGCACGCCGAAGGGCGCGATGCTCACGCACCGCAACATCGTCGCGAACACCATCCAGTTCAGGGACTGGTACGCGTTCGCGTCCGGCGACGAGACGTCGATCTGCGCGATTCCGATGTTCCACTCGGGCGGGATGTCGGGCGTGATGAACGTGCCGATCGCGGCCGGGGCCACGCTGCTGCTCTTCCGCCGCTTCAACGCCGCCGCGGTCGCCCGCACGGCCGCCGCGCATCGCGTGACCCGGCTGTTCGGCGTGCCGACGATGTTCATCGCGCTGCTGAACGACCCCGAAGGCAGGCGTGCCGATTACTCGACGCTGCGCGCCTGCCGCACCAACGCCGCGCCGCTGCCGCCGCACGTGAAGGCCGCGTTCGACGCGCTGGTCGGCCGCGAAGTGCTGGTCGAGGGCTACGGGCTCACGGAGACGAGCCCGCTCACGCACGCGAACCCCATCGAGCGCGCGAAGCCGGGCTCGATCGGGATTCCGCTCGCGGACACCGACGCGCGCGTCGTCGACATGGACTCCGGCGCCGGCGTCGCGCCGGGCGAGAGCGGCGAGCTGCTGATCCGCGGGCCCCAGGTCATGCGCGGGTACTGGAACAGGCCGGACGAAACCGCGCGCGTGCTGAACGATGGCTGGCTGCGTACCGGCGACATCGCGACGATGGACGGCGACGGGTACTTCGCGATCGTCGACCGCGCGAAGGACATGATCAACACGGCCGGCTTCAAGGTCTGGCCGCGCGAGGTCGAAGAAGTCCTGTACGCGCACGACGCGGTGAAGCTCGCCGCGGTCGTCGGCGTCGCCGACGACTATCGCGGCGAGGCCGTGAAGGCCTTCGTGGTGCCGAAGGACGGGGCGCGCGTGAGCGAGGGCGAGCTGCTCGACTTCTGCCGGGCGCGGCTCTCGACCTACAAGCTGCCGCGCGCCGTCGAGTTTCGCGGGGAGCTTCCGATGAGCGGCGCCGGCAAGATCTTGCGACGCGCGCTCCGAGAGATGACATGAGCGATATGCACAGGATCGCGTCTGTCGAAGCCGTCGTCGTCGAAGTGCCGATGAAGGCGCCCACGCACGGTGTGCACGGCACCGTCTCCACCCAGCGCAGCGCGCTCGTCCGCGTGGTGAGCGACCAGGGCGCCGAAGGCTGGGGCAACGTCGATCCCACCGCCGGCTATTCGAAGGCGTCGATCGGCGAGATCGCCGCGACCGTGCGCCGGCTCGCCCCCGTCGTGCGCGGCGCCGACGCGATGAACGCGCACCGCGCGCTGGCGCTGATGGACCGCGAGGAAGCCGAGGGCTTCGAGGCCAAGGCCGCGATCGAGATGGCGATGCTGGATCTCACCGGGCGCGTGCTCGAGGTGCCGATCACCACGCTGCTCGGTGGACGCGTGCGGGACGACGTCACGTTCAACGCGTGGATCGGCACGGTGCCGCCGGCGCAGGCGGCGCGCGAGGCCGAGGCGTGGGCGGCGCGCGGCTTTCGCTCCGCGAAGATCAAGGTTGACGGCGCGACGGACGAAGGCGTCGCGCGCGTGGCCGCCGTGCGCGGGGCCGTCGGCGATCGGCTCGCGCTACGCGTGGACTTCAACGAGAGCCTGGGGCGTGACGAAGCGCCCGCGTTCATCCGGCGGCTCGAGCCCTACGCGCTCACGCTGGTCGAGCAGCCCATCTCGCGCGACGACATTCCGGGGCTCGCCGGGATCCGTCGCGCGATCGGCATTCCGCTCATGGCCGACGAGAGCGTCACCGACGGCGCGTCGCTCATCGAGATCATCCGGCTCGGCGCCGCCGACCTCGTGAAGGTGAAGGTGATGAAGCAGGGCGGCTTCCTCCGCACGCGCGCGATGATCGAGTGCGCGGCGGCGGCGGGATTGCGCGTGGTGCTCGGGCACGGCTTCGGGCTCACGCCGTCCACGCTCGCCGAAGCGGCGGTCGCCGCCGTGAGCGACGCGGTCATCGACGGCTGCGAGGCCGTCGGCCCGCTCAAGATGGCCGCGGACGTCGTCGCCGAGCCGGTGCGGCTGGACAGCGGGACGCTGCGCCTGCCGGAGGCGCCGGGTCTCGGCGTGACGATCGATCGCGAGCTCGTCGCGCGCTATCGCATCGATGTCTGAAGAGGGGGCTTGTTCAAGGTGAGCGTCTGATGCAAGGCGAGCGGCGCGAGATCAGGGTGCCCGGGCTCCCGGAGCCCATCAGCCACTTCACGCACGTCGTGACGGTCGGCCGGCTGGTGTTCGTCTCCGGCTGCATCGCATACGGGCCGGACGGCAAGCTCGTCGGCGGCGGCGACGTGGTGGCGCAGGCGCGGCAGGTGCACGAGAACATCAAGAAGTGCCTGACCGCGGCGGGCGCGACGTTCGCGGACATCTGCAAGGTCACCGTGTTCGTGAAGAACATGGCCGACCGCGAGGCGATCAACACCGTGCGCAAGGAATACTTCGGCGCGAGCCGCCCGGCGAGCACCCTCGTCGAGGTCTCGCGCTTCACCCAGCCGGAGTGCCTGCTGGAGATCGAAGCGGTCGCGGTGAAGCCCGTCTAGGGCGCTACGAGGCGGGCCGCTCGGTGCTCGGCTTCGCGCCGGGGCCCGGCAGCGGCGCCTTCCGTCCGCCGCGCCGCTCACCGTCGATCAACACGCCGACCGCCGGATAGGCATAGATCGTCGGCGCGCCGTTCGCCGGCAACCCGCCGGTGTCGATCGACGGCCCGTACACGCTGTGCACCGGCCGGCCGAGGAGACGCAGCAGCGTGGTCTGCTCCGCGCGGTGATGCGCCGTGTGCGCGATCCGCCGCACCATGATCCACGCGCGGCGGTGCCGCACGTCGAAGAACGCGACCTCCGCCTCCCACCACGCGGCGTCGCGCGTCGCGAGCTCCGCGTGCCGCTTTCCGGAGACATCGGCGTAGTGCTCGATGAAGGCGAGCCGCGTCTCGGTCGCGGGGAGCGCCGGAACGCCGGCGTCGATGCCGAACATCCCGGTGAACCACCTGTCCTTGCTGAGGCACTGGTGAACCATGTGCTCGCGCGGCGTCCGGTCGCGCGCGAGGTTCGGATGCGGGCGGACGTCGAGGTCCGCGTCCGCGAACATGCTCCACACGCTCAGGGTCTTGAGGCGCTCGCTGTCGTACGTCTCGACGAGGAACGCGTAGCTCAGGCGCCGGCCTTCAGCAGCTCTTCGGCGACGCGCTTGACGTCGCCGGCCTCGACCTGGCCCTTGTGGGTTTTCATGACGTCGCCGACGACCCGCCCGACCTGCTTCGCGTCGCTGACGCCGAGGGCCTTCAGACGCTCGGCGACGAGCGCGCGCAGCGCGCCTTCGTCCATGCCCTTCGGCAGGAAGCGCTCGCAGAAGCCGATCTCGAACCGCAGCTCGCCGGCCTGCTCCGCGCCGCGATCGCCGAGCTTCTCGTACTCGGCGAGCGCCTTCTGGAGCTGCTTGCGGTAGGCGCCGATCACGTCGGTGACCAGCGCGTCGTCGACCTGGCCGCTGAAGCCCTTCGCGGTCGTGCGCTCGGTGAGCCGCGTCTTCAACATGCGGATCACGTTCGCGGTGCGCGAGTCCTTGTCCTTGATCGCGGTCTTCAGCGTGTCGTCGAGCTGCCGGGCGAGCGGAGGCAACGGTCAGGCGATCTCGACCGCGAGGTACGCGTCGCCGCGCGAGCCGTCCCGGCGCCGGCGGCCCTTGCCGCGCAGGCGCAGCCGCATCCCGCTGCGCACGCCCGCCGGAATCTGCACGACGACGTCGGCACCGTCCGGCAGCGTCACCTGCTTGCGCACGCCGCGCTGCGCTTCCACGCTGGTCACGCGCAGCAGCAGCACGACGTCGTCGGCGGCGATCGCGGGCGTGGCCGGCGCCGGCGGCAGGCCGAAGAACCAGCGCGCCGCGCGCGTGAAGCCGCGCACCACGCGCTCGCCCGGGGTCGAGGGGAGCTCCGGCGCCCGCGGCCGATCGCCGCGCAGCGCGGCGCCGAGGCGGCGCAGCAGGAACAGGATCGGCGTCCACGGCGAGATGATGACGACCGAGCCCGTCATCACCGTGCGGCCGCCGAACAGCGTGGTCTGGAAGTCGTGGCGGTCGACGCGCACGCCCATGCGCGAGAGCTCGCGCGCGAGCTCCTCGAAGATCGCGCTCGCGCGCGGATCGGTGAAGAGATCGCGGAAGACCTGCTCGCGGTTGACGTGGAAGTCGCCCGGGCCGGTGCCGCGGCGCACGCGATCGTATTCGACGCGCTTGGTACGGTCGATCAGGACGGCGTAGGCCTCGCTGATCTCCTTGAAGCGCTCCTCGGCTTCGGCGTTGCCGGGATTCCGGTCGGGGTGCCACTGCAGGGCGAGACGGCGATAGGCGCGGCGGATCTCGTCCTCGGTCGCCTCGAGATGCACGCCGAGGATGCGGTAGTAGTCACGGTCGTAACGGGCCATCGGCCCAAGAATACCCGATCAGCGCAGGCACGTCTCCAGCGGGGTCGGCGCCTCGCCGATGGACGCGGCGACGGCGGGATGCACGAGCTTCCCGCGCCAGACGTTCACCCCCTTCGCGAGCGCCGCGTTCGCGCGCACCGCGCCGGCCGAGCCACGCTCCGCCAGCTCGAGCACGTACGGCAGCGTCGCGTTCGTGAGCGCGAACGTCGACGTGCGCGGCACCAGCGCGGGCATGTTCGTGACGCCGTAGTGCACGACCCCGCCCACCACGTACGTCGGCGCCGCGAGCGTCGTCGGCTCGATCGTCGCGATGCACGCGCCCTGGTCGACGGCCACGTCGACGATCACGGCACCGTCCTTCATCCCGCGCACCATCTCCTCGGTGACGAGGACCGGCGCGCGCGCGCCCGCGACGAGGACCGCGCCGACGAGCAGGTCCGCGCGCCGCACGGCCTGCTCGACGTTGTACGTGTTCGACATCAGCGTGACCACCTGGTTGCCGTACAGCTCCTCGACGTGGCGGAGCCGGTCGAGGTTGACGTCGAGGATGGAGACGTCGGCGCCGAGCCCGACCGCGGTGCGCAGCGCGTTCATCCCGACGATGCCGGCGCCGAGGATCACGACGTTGCCGCGCGGCACGCCCGGCACGCCGCCGAGCAGCACGCCGCGGCCGCCGTGCGCGCGCCCGAGATAGAAGGCGCCTTCCTGCACGGCGAGGCGTCCCGCGACTTCGCTCATCGGTGTCAGCAAAGGGAGACTGCCGTCGGTCCGCTGAACGGTCTCGTACGCGATCAGGATCGCGTCGGTGGCGCGGAGCGACTCGGTGAGCGCGCGATCGGCGGCGAGGTGGAGGTAGGTGAAGAGGGCCTGGCCGGCGCGGAGCTGCTTCACTTCCGGCGGCATCGGCTCTTTGACTTTCAGGACGAGGTCGGCCTTCGCCCACAGCTCGTCGGCGCCCACGAGCCGGGCGCCGAGCGCCGTGTACTCGTCGTCACGAATGCCGCTGCCGAGGCCGGCGCCTTCCTCGATCAGCACGTCGTGGCCACGCTCGGCGAGGGCTCGGACCCCCGCCGGCGTGAGCGCCACGCGCTGCTCCCCCGGTTTGATTTCTTTTGGCGCGCCGACGATCATGCGTGCCCTCCGTCCTCATCGTACCGGACGAAGGCGACGTCGGCGCGCGCGGTTCGTTTACGGCTGGTGGATCTGGGCGTCCGCGACGCGCTCGAATTCCCGGCGCGGCATCTCCGCGCGCACCGGCTCCGCCGTCTTCTCCGTCTTCGGGCTCGCGAGCGCCACCACCTCGGTCTGGTCGGCGTAGAGCACCGCGATCGGCAGCACCGCCGCCGCGGGCGTCGACGTCATCAGGAGCCCGGCCAGCGCGAGGCCCCACATGCACGGTCTGAGAAGCGCTGTCGTCGTCGTCACCGCATCCTCCTCGGCGCCGGGAGCGTCTTCGGCGGCCGACCACCATGAGGGCAAGAACGTTGCCGATCTTCCCGGGCGGGCGGCGCCCTTCAAATTGTTGGTTTTTCAGCTCCCGCGACCGCTCATCGCGCCACGTTTTCTGGCGCGTACGCCAGGGCTATGGCGGACGCTCCAGACCGGCGGCGCAGTGCCGTTTGCGCTACGATCGGCCCCAGCCGCCGAAGCTTGAGGAGGAATCGGGATGAGCGGGCACAGCGCGGGCGGGCCGACGGTCATCGAGCGTCTGGCGTCGTACGTCTCCAGGGAATCGTTTGCCGCCCTGCCGGAAGCGACGGTGCGCGCCGCGCGCCGGGCGATCCTCGACACGGTCGGGGTGATGCTCGCGGGGTCGCGCGAGGACACGGCCGTGCGCGCGCGCGCGCTCATCGAGCACCGGCGCGGCGCCGCCGAGGCGACCGTCGCCGGCACGTCGCTGCGCGCGTCGATGGAAGACGCGGCGCTCGTCAACGGCGTCGCCGCGCACGCGCTCGACTACGACGACGTGCAGGCGTCACTTTCCGGACACCCCTCGGTGCCCGTGCTGCCGCCGGCGCTCGCGCTCGCGGAGCGCCAGCACGCGCCGGGCGGGGCGCTGATCGCCGCGTTCGTCGTCGGCGTCGAGATCGAGGCGAAGATCGGGCGCGCGGTGAACCCGGCGCACTATGAAGCCGGCTGGCACGCGACCTCCACGCTCGGCGTCTTCGGCTCCGCGGCGGCGGCCGCGAAGCTGCTCGGGCTCTCGAGCGAGGCGACGGCGCGCGCGCTCGCGATCGCCGCGTCGATGTCGAGCGGCATCAAGGCGAACTTCGGCACCGACTGCAAGCCGTGGCACGGCGGTCACGCCGCCCGCTGCGGTCTCGAAGCCGCCCAGCTCGCGGCCGCGGGCTTCACGGGCAACCCGGCGGTGCTCGAGCACGGCGACGGCTTCGGATCGACGCACGGCGCCGGGATGAAGCCGGACTGGGAGTTCACGATGGCGGCGCTCGGCGCCCCGCACGAAGTGGCCGACCCGGGCGTGGGCGTGAAGCGCTTCCCCGCGTGCGCGAGCACGCACCAGTCGCTCGACGCGGTGCTCGATCTCGTCGGCGAGCACGCGATCGATCCGGCCGCGGTCGCGAGCGTCGAGTGCGCGGTCAGCTACATGGCGCCGCACCAGCTCATCTACGACCGCGCGCAGACGGGGCTCCAGGGCAAGTTCTCGATGCCGTACTGCGTGTCCGTCGCGCTGCTCGATCGCACCGTCGGTCTCGCGCAGTTCGCCGACGAGCGCGTGCGTCGCGCCGACGTGCAGGCCCTGATGCCGAAGGTCCGCATGATCGTCCACCCGGAGCAGACGACGCGCGAGAGCCTGCCGAGCAAGTTCTCCGAGGTGACGCTCACGCTGACCGACGGACGCCGGTTCGTGCGCCGCGTCGATCAGGCGAAAGGGCAGCCGCGCAACCCGCTGACCGATCGCGAGCTCGAGGTGAAGTTCCGCGACGCCGCGGGGCGCGTGCTGCCGGCGGAGCGCGTCGAGGCGCTCCTCGGCGCGCTCGGAAAGCTCGAGACGGCGCCGGACGTGAGCGCGGTCGCGCGCCTGCTCGGCGTCTAGCTTCTGAAGGAGGGACAGCCATGCAACGGATCTCCGAGGTCGAACGGCCGAATCTCATGGTTCGCGCGTTCTACAGGATCGGCGAGCGTCTTTTCGGCAAGGTCCCGACCACCGAGCGCGTGATCGCGCATCGCGTGCCCCTCATGCTGGGCATCGGCGGGCTCTGGGGCTCGATGGAGTGGTTCGGCACGCTCGACAGGCGCCTGCGGGAGCTCGTGCAGGCGCGCGTCGCGGAAGCGCGCGGCAGCGCCTATTGAACGGACGTGCGTCACGCCGTCGGCGTGAAGGTCGGGATCCCGGCCGCCAAGCTCGCCGCGCTGGATCAGTTCGAGACCGATCCGCAATTCTCCGAGCGCGAGCGTGCCGCGCTCGCGTTCGCGACCGCCGTCGCCCGCGACGATCGCGAAGTGACCGACGCGTGCTGGGCGCGCGTCCGCGAGCACTTCTCGGAGCCGGAGACCGTCGAGCTCGTGTTCGCGGTCGGCTTCCAGACCTTCGCCACGCAATTCGCCAAGGCGTTCCAGCTCGCGCCGCAAGGCTTCTCGCACGCGCTGCCGGCCTCATGAGCTGGCGGGCGGCGCTCACCGCCGTGGTGCTGTCGGCCACGGCGGTCTGCGCCGCCACGCCGACGTCGCTGAGCGACGACGAGACGCGCCGCATCGATCAGGGCGACACCGTCGTCACGACGCTGACACGCGAGCGTGACGCCTGGGTGGCGCAATGGACGCTCGTCAGCGCGCGCTACGCGCGGCGCATCGAGGGCTCGCTGCGCGTCGCGCCGCGCGCGGGCGGCAGCCTCGTCACCTACACACAGGTCGTCGATCCCGGAGCGCTCGGCGCGACGTTCGGCTCGCCCGCGACGCTGGCGGCGAAGGTCGTCGCCACCGTCGAGGCGCTCACCGCGCGCACCGAACGTCTGGCGGTGAGCGAGCCGCAGCAGCTCGCAAGCCTCGTCGCGACCCTCACGGCGCTCGTCGCGCCGGCACGCTAGCGGCCTCACAGGGAGGACCTGCATGGATTCGGAGCTGATCGCGGTCGCCGCGCGACACCTCGAGCGCCTGCTCATCGTGCTCGGCGGTGCCCTCTCCATCTACCTCGGTTACCGGATGTTCCTCGCGATCCCGCGCGCGGCGTCGGAGACGGGCGAAGGAAAGCTCGAGCTGCCCGGCGGAGTCTCGATCTACGTCACGCGCGTCGGGCCCGGCGTGTTCTTCGCCCTGTTCGGCGCCGTGATCCTCGGGCTGGGCCTGCAGCACGGGCTCACGCTCGAGGTGAAGGAGCAGCGGCGATCGGCTGAGGCCGGCGCCACCGCGCCGGCCGGCGTCGTGACCGAGCGGCGCATGTCGTCCGCCGTACCCGCGGCGTCACAGATGGTGCACGACTCCGAGCGCACCGGCGTGCTCGGAACGGTGGAGCAGCTGTCGCGGCTCGGCGTGGCACTCGACGGTCCGGGCGGTCGCGCGCTCTCGACCAGGCAGCGGACCGATTTCGATCTCGCGCTCGGCGACGCGCGGCGCCGCCTGCTCGCGTCGGTGTGGGACGAGCGCGCCTGGGGACCGTATGCCGACTTCGCCCGCTGGGTGCAGGACGGTGAATCCGGCGCGCCGCCCACGCGCGCGGCGCCCGCGGTGCGCGCGTACCGGCCGTCGAAATGAGCGCGCGGCACGCCGGTGCCGTGGCCGCGTTCTGCGCCGCGCTCGTCGCGACGGAGGCGCGCGCCGACTACGGCACGATGTACGACGACGCGCTGCTCGCCTCGCGGCAGTCCGCATACCGCGAGGTGATGCTGTCGAATCTCGAAAAGGTCTTCCTGCCGAAGCTCTCGCCCGCCGAGCGAGAGAAGGTGCGCGGCCTCTCGCTCGATTTTCCGCTCCGCGGCCCGGAGCGCGGGCTCTTCGAGTACTTCGCGCAGGGCAACGGGCGCGTGGTGATCCCGGTGATGAGCGTCCGGTTCTTCGCCGACCTCGCGCTCGCGTACGTGTGGCTGAACGCCAACGGCTACACGATGGAGACCGTGACCGACTACGTCTCGATGCTGAAGTACCAGGAGGCGTCGCGCTTCGGCGGCCGGTATCCCGATCCGCAGGCGGCGCTGCGCATTCCCGCCACGGCGGCGAACGATCCGCGCGTCGACAGCATCTATCAGCAGGTCCTCAGCCAGTCGGCGAGCTTCATCATGCTGCACGAGGTCGGGCACGTGCTCCACAAGCATCCCGGCTACGGGCCCGGCGTCCCGCGCGCGAAGGCGCGGGAGAACGAAGACGAAGCGGATCGATTCGCGCTCGAAGTCCTGCGACGCGTGGGGCAGCCGGTGAGCGGGCTGCTCTTCTTCTTCCTGGCGGCGGCGCACGCGGTCCCGCATCGCGCGGACTTCGGCACGGACGCGGAGTACCAGGCGCACCTCGCCACCGCGACGCATCCGCTCACGAGCGAGCGCGTGACGCGTCTCAGCCAGTACCTGCGCGGGAACGCCGCCGACTACGGGCGGCTGCAGAATGATCCGGCGGCGGCCGCGCAGACGATTCGATGGACGGCGGACGAGATCGACAAGCAGGTGGTGCCCGTGCTCGCGGATCCCGATCAGCAGCGGTTGATGGCACGGCGCGGACGCACGATGACGCTCGCCGGTCTGGCCCCGCGGCGTCCCGGCGAGACGATGGCGGCGCCGCCGCCCCCGTCCGGGCCCGCGCGGCCGTTCCACGGCGTGTTCGACGGCGAGATCGACGACGGCAGCGGTCCCTTGCCGATCCGCGCCGCGTTCGTGCGGCAGGGCGATCGCGTCACGGGCCAGTACAGCTTCGGCGCGGGGCAGGGCGAGATCGCGGGCCGCGTCGACGGCGAGACGCTGACGTTCGCGTGGCGGACCGCGACCGAGCGCGGCCGCGGCATGCTGCGGTCGTCCCGCGACGGCACGCGGGTCGAGGGCACGTGGGGCTACGGCGACCGCGACGCCGGCGGCGGGAGGTGGACGGGCACGCGCACGCGGTAGGATCGGCGTTGAGCGAAGGAGGAGTGATGGACATCGCGATTCCGCTGTTCGACGGCATCACCGCGCTCGACGCGATCGGCCCGTACGAGGTGCTGTCGCGCCTGCCCGGCGCGCGCGTGCGCTTCGTCGCCACGACGCCCGGGCCGATCCAGACCGACAACAAGCAGCTCACGCTCGTCGCGCCCGAGGCGCTCTCCGCTGTTCCGCGACCGGAGATCCTCATGGTGCCGGGAGGCTTCGGCACGCGGCGGCTCATGACGCCGAACGCGCTGCTCGACTGGATCCGCGCCGCGCACGAGACGACCCAGTGGACGACCTCCGTCTGCACGGGATCGCTGCTGCTCGGCGCCGCGGGGCTGCTGAAAGGGCTCGAGGCGACGACCCACTGGGCGTCGCTCGAGACGCTCGCCGAGCTCGGCGCGAAGCCGACGCTTCAGCGCGTGGTGGTGCAGGGCAAGATCGTCACCGCGGCTGGCGTGTCGAGCGGGATCGACATGGCGCTCACGCTCGCGGCGCGCATCGCGGGCGACGACTTCGCGCAGGCGATCCAGCTCGGCATCGAGTACGACCCGCAGCCGCCCTTCAACGCCGGCTCGCCGGCGAAGGCGCCCGCGCACGTCGTCGACGCGCTCCGCGCGCGGATGAAGGCGCGGATGGAGAAGGAAGCCGCCGCGCGGTAGCGGGCCAGTCGGCGAGCATCGCCATCAGCGCGCGCGCGGCACCGGAGAGGTACGCGCGCCGCCGGTGGATCAGGACGATCGCGATCGTCGGACGCAGCGCCGCGACGGGAAGGACGTGCAGCGTCCCCGCGCGGACTTCTTCGTCGATGCTGTCGAGCCCGTCGCGCATGGACGCGAGGATCGCTTCCGCGTGCGGGAGGAACGCGCGGCCGGCCTCCGTGAGGACGACGCCGCTCCGGATACGCTCGAACACCGGCGCGCCGAGCTCGCGCTCCAGCAGGTGCACGCGGCGGCTGATCGCCGGCTGCGAGAGATGCAGCGTCGACGAGGCGCGCGTGAACCCGCCGCGGCGCACGATCGTCACGAACGCCTCGACGTGGTCGAGCTCCACGGCCATCAGCATAGCGAATGGCCCTATCGTGCGGGTCACCAGGCCGATGGTCTACACCGGCAACGCGATGCGCCGCGCGTACAAGTACCCGACGGAGCCCGCGCCCAAGAGCGCGTACGACTTCGTGACGTACTTCGAGTGCGATGCACGACGCGGAGGACGAGGCGCGCCGGCGAAAGTGCCTGCTAGAGCTTCAGGTCCTTCTCGAACGGATAGAGGGGGCGGCGGCGCCTGCGATAGTCGAAGAGCGCGAGATCGGAGCTCGTCACGCCGTCGCCGTCGCACAGCACGATGTGGCGCGCGATCGGCTCGAAGCCCGCGCGGAAGTGCTGGCGCGACTTGATCAGCACGTAGCGCTTGCGGCGCGGGTCGATGCCCGCGTGCGTGAACACGCCGAGATCGAACGGCTCCGCGCGGCGCTCGGACACCACGAGCTGGAGCGCGCCGGTGTCGATCACGGCCGTGCGGCCCATGCGGATGCGCGTGCCGGTCGCCATCGGGCCGGTGACCGTGAACTCGCCGTCGGTGATGCGCGCGACCTTGCCGGTGATCGGCAGCGGCGCGCCCTTCAGGTTGAGCTGCGGCATGTCGATGCGACCGCCCACGTCGAGCGTCACGCTCGCGGCGGTTCCCGCGGCGACGATGCGCGCCACCGCCGTGGGGTCGCAGATCGGGCCCGCCACCACGTCGTCGAGCCCCTGCCGCATCACTTCCGCCACGACGCTCATCACGTCCTGCGTGCCGCCGGACGCGGTGTTGTCGCCGTGATCGACCAGCACGATCGGTCCGTCGCCGAGCGTCTTCGCGTGCGCGATCTGGGAGGCCAGCGGCGCGCCCTTGTAGAGGAAGTCCGCGCGGCGCTCCCACGCGAGGTCGAGCATGCGGTCGAGCAGCTTCCGGCCCTCGTCGGTGCGCCCGTCGCAGACGACGATCGCGGAGCACGAGAGGTGAGGGATGTCGGACTGGGGGAAGCCGCCGAGGACCGAGGCGTTCAGCACGACGCCGCGCTTCTCGGCGTCGATCGCCATGTCCATCACGTCCTTCATCGGCTGGCGTGACGGCGTGTGCTCGAGCGTGCTGGTGAGCATCGGCCGGATGCCCCAGACCATCACCGGCTGCACCTCGCCGTCGAGCGCGCGCACGAGCGTACGCGCCGCGCGCTGGGCGGTCTCCGCCATGTCGACGTGTGGATACGTGCGATAGCCGGTGATGACGGTCGCGTTCTCGACCATCGCCGCCGTGAGCTGGGTGTGGAAGTCGAGTCCGACCGCGATCGGCAGGCGCGGCGCGACGGCGCGGATGCGGCGCAGCAGCTCGCCCTCGCCGTCGTCCACGTGCTCGGCGACCATCGCGCCGTGCAGCGCGAGGAACGCGGCGTCGCAGCCGCCGCGGATCCCGCCGACGATGGCGTCGCACATGTCCTCGTACGCGCGCCGCTCGACGTAGCCCGACGGATGCGCGCCGCCCGCGAACGCCACGACGATCTCGGCGCTCATGCGCTGCGCGACGTCGAGAAAGCCGCCGAGCTGGGTGTTGGTGTCCTTGAACTCGGCGATGGCGGCCTCGCCCGCGAGCGGCCGGAACGACTCGAGCGTCGTCGGCACGGGCGAGAACGTGTTTGTCTCGTGCATCATCGACGCGATCACGATCCTGCGACGGGCCATCGGCGCCTCCCCGGTGTCCGAGGAGTGTAATCCGTCAGCGCCCTCCTACGGCAGGACGAGCCGGGTGCCGTCGATGCGCCAGCCCATGCGCTCGCCGTCGGGGAGCAGGCGAATGTTCTGGCCGTTCGGACCGACCAGGGCCAGACGCGCCTTGGTGCCGTTCGAGAGGATCACCTCCACCGTGTAGTCGTTCATGCCACCGGCCAGCGCGATGGTGACGGCCTTGCCGTTGCCGTCCACGCGGAGCGTGCCGATCCCCGGGATCATGTCGGACGATTCACTCGACTGTCCGGTGTCGCAGTCGGTCCACCGGTTGTAGAGGCCGACCAGGCACGCCTTGCGCACGACGTAGGAGGCCGTGCCGCCGGTCGGCGGCGGCGTCACCACCGTCGTCGTTCCACCGAGCCGCACGATGATCGAGCGCCCGACGGCGCGCCCGTTGTTGACGAGCCGCACGCGCATGGTCCGTCCTGATCCGACCAGCGACGAGACGTCCCACACGTAGCGATACGCCTGCCCGGCATCGGTGCTGACCTGATAGCCGCCGCCCGCCGCGGTGTTGTTCGCCGTGAAGTCGGCGCTGTAGAAGAGGAGCCACCCCGGGACCGACGCATCGTAGTAGGGGAAGCTCCGCCCGTCCGCGAAGGTGAAGCTCGGACGCTTGTTCACGAGCGGGCTCGTGACGCGCTGGCCGTTGACCCAGACCTCGAACGGGACGTTCGCGCCCGCGACCTTCTCGTAGGCGATGCGTGCGAAGAGCTCGAGCGTGCGTGACGCCGGCAGCTCGCGCTCCCAGCTCTCGCCCGCCGCCAGCGTGATCTCCGACGGCAGCTGCGTCACCGGCGTGGTCGGCGGAGGCTGCGTCGGTGGAAGCTGGGTCGGCGGAGGCTGCGTGGACGGAGGCTGGGTCGCATCGGGGCGCGCGATGTCGGTGGTGCCCGTGCCGCACGCGAAGGTCGTGATGCGCACGGCGTCGCCGCGCAGGCCCGCGCCGGCGACGCTCAGCGTGGTGACGCCCGGCGTCTGCCCCACGCCGAGGTGCGCGCTGTTGTAGGTCCCGGCGTCCAGCCAGAACCAATTGCCTACCGAAGCCACTGCGCGGTCGGTCGACGTGAACGTGAGCTGGAAGCCCTTGCCGGCCGCGGTGGGAGCGCCGTTCGCGTCGAGGAGCTGGACCACCACGTGACTCGCGATCTCGTTGTTGGAGCCAGGCGCCTCGCGCGCCTTCCGTGCCGTCGGCACCAGCGACGGCTGGACGTAGAGCTTCAGCACCGCGGGGGGCAGCATCCGCGCCGGCGGCCGCACGACGGTGACCCTCGCCGATCCCGATTCGAAGCCCGGCGCGCTCGCCGTGACCGTCGTCGTGCCCGCGCCGGCCCACTTCAGCCACGTTCCGCCCACGTTCGAGTTGTCGTGCGGGGGACCAAGCTTGATGACGCCGCGCTCGTCTCCGGGGCTGTAGTACGGCTTGAGGACCGCGAGGTCGGACGATGCGACGGTGATCGTGACGGGCTGCGAGAGACAGATGGGATGACCGGCCGCGTCCTGGACCTGGGCGGCGATCCGCACGGTCTCGTCTCCCCAGCCGATGATCGTGGCAGGGCTCGCGAAGACCGCGAGCTTCAGTGTCGCCTGGGCGCCCACGGTCGGCACGAGCGCGAGCGAGGCAAAAGCCGCAAGCAGAACGATCGCGGCGACCGCAGGCTTCATCGCAAGCCTCCTCGTCGCGGGGAAATCGCGCAGTCTGGGTCGTCGACGAGGAGTGCATCAGCACTGCCAAACGTGAAGGGCGAAATATTCGATAGTTCACGCCGGCGCGCGCTCGCCGCCGCGGGCGACGGCGTCCCACGTGCGGCGGCCGTGCCCCGGTGGAGCGCGGCGGCCCGCCTACACGACGCGGTTCTTGCGCAGCGTCTCGATGTCGGCGGGCGTGTAGCCGAGCTCGCCGAGGATCGCGTCAGTGTGCTCGCCGAGCGTGGGCGCGCGATGACGGAACGTGCCCGGCGTCTCCGAGAGATCGACCGGCGTCGGCGAGAGCGGCACCGGGTGCGCGGTGCCGGGATACGGCGTGTCGACCAGCAGGCCGGCCTGGCGGATGTGCGCGTCGTCGAGCGCCTGCTGCGGCGTGTAGAGCGGGCCCGCCGGAATCTTCGCGGCCTCCATCTCCTTCAGCGCCTGCTCGGTCGTGCGCGCGAGCGTCCACTCGCTCACGCGCTTCGAGATGAGCTCCGCGTGGTCGCCGCGCGAGAGGTCGTCCTTGAAGCGCGGGTCCGTGAGCCAGTCCGGCTCGCCGAGCATCGTCGCCCAGCGCGCGAACATCGGGTTGCCTATCGCGTACGCGATGATCCAGCCGTCCTTCGTGCGGAAGATGTCGGACGGCGCCGACGTCTGGCCGCGGTTCTCGGTCGGGATGCGATCGACCCGGATGACCTGCTGCTCGACCAGCGCGGGATTGTTGAAGGCGACCGCGGTGCGCAGCAGCGCGCCCTCCACCTTCTGGCCGCGCCCGGTCTTCTGCCGCTGCATCAGCGCGGCGAGCGTGCCGAATGCCGCGAGCGACGCGGTGCCGCAGTCGACCCACGCGACCGCCGCGCGATACGGCTGCTCCGGCGTGCCGGTCATGTACGCGGCGCCGCTCATCACCTGGCCGATGCCGTCGAAGCCGTGCTTGTGACTCCACGGCCCCCCCGCGCCGAACGCGGTGACGGTCGTGAGGATGATGTCCGCTTTCACACGGCGCAGGGACTCGAGATCGAGCGACAGCGAGCGCAGGACTTCCGGCGGAAGGTTCGCGACGACGACGTCCGCGGTCGCGACGAGCTTCTTCACGATCTCGCGGCCGGCCGGCGCCGAGGGATCCAGCGTCATCGCGCGCTTGTTGCGATTCATGGTGACGTAGAGCGCGCCGACGCCGTCGTCGGCAATGGGCGCGACCCAGCGGTCCTCGCCGCCGCCGATCCGCTCGATGCGGATCACGTCGGCGCCGAGGTCGGCGAGGAGGGCCGCGCAATACGGACCGGCGATGTAGCGGCCGAAGTCGAGGACGCGGATGCCGTCGAGAACGTTGTTCATGCCGCGCAGTATAGCCGCTGGCGCGCGGCTTCGATGATCCGGCGGAGAGCCTTCATCGTGGGCGCGCGGCGACCCGAGATCCTGCCGTGGTGAGTCAGGCGGGCAGGTCTCGCGCGATCTGCGCGCGGTACGCGGCATCCTTGTAGAGGCTCGACAGCGTGGGCACGTTGAAGCAGGCGCGCTCGAGCTCGTCGGCGCCTCCGCCGCACAGGAGCGTCATCAGCCCGATGTGCACGAGCTCGGTCGCGTGCTCGCCCATCACGTGGACGCCGAGCAGGTTCATGTCGCGCCGCCCGAACACGAGCTTCAGGAAGCCGCGGCGGTCCCCGACAATCGCGCCGCGTGCGTTGTCCGAGTACGCGGCGCGTCCGACCACGTAGTCGACGCCCTCCGCGCGCAGCGACTCCTCCGTCGCCCCGACGGCGCGATCAGGATGAAACGTCCGTGCCGAGATCCGGCGCCCGCTCGACCAGCGCCACCGTGCGGCCGAGGATTCCGCCGGCGATCGCGCCCGCGAGTCCGGCTCAGCGACTCCCGCCGAGCGCGAGCCGCACTCCGAGCCAGTACGCGACGCACGTGCTGACGACCGACAGCGTGAAGCCGATCGTGGGCTCGTTGATGCCGGCGATGCAGCTGTTCGGGATGACCCGGCCGAACCCGATGACGAGTGTCGGCACGAGGTGCGCGGCGAGCGGCAGAAAGTAGCGGAGCTTCATCGTGATAGCCTTCCTCCATGGCTGATCCTATTACCGTCAGCGTCCTGACCCACCGCTTCGAGGCGATCGTCCAGGAGATGGGCGAGGCGATGCTGCGCACTGCCTACTCCCAGATCCTCAACTCGAGCCGCGACTTCTCGACCGCGATCTGCGACAACGAGGCGCGGCTGGTGGCGCAGGCGGATCACGTGCCGATCCACGTCGGCGCGATCCCGTGGGCGGTGGAGTCGGTGCGCAACGCGTTCGAAGGCCGGGTGAAGCCCGGCGACGTCTACCTGCTGAACGATCCGTACCACGGCAACAACCACCTGCCGGACCTCACGGCGTTCGTGCCGGTCTTCGTCGAGGGCGCGGTCGCGTTCTGGTCGATCAACCGCGCGCACCAGAGCGACATCGGCGGCGCCACGCACGGCGCCTACAACCCGGGCGCGTTCGAGATCTGGCAGGAGGGCCTGCGGATCACCCCGCTCAAGCTCTACGACGCCGGGTCCGTGCGCGAGGACGTGCTGCAGATGATCGTCACCAACGTGCGTCACCCGCACGACTTCCTCGGCGACCTGCGCGCGATGATCGGCTCCGCGCGGCTCGGGGAGCGGCGGCTCCTCGCGCTCGTGGAGGAATACGGCGCGAAGACGGTGACGGAGTCGGTGGATGAAATTCTCGACGGCGCCGAGCGGCAGGCGCGCGCGTGCGTCGCGACGTGGAGGGACGGCGTCTACACGGGCGAGAGCGTGCTGGACGACGACGGCCACGGCGCGACGGACATCGCGATCCGCGCGACGGTGACCAAGAAAGGCGACGGCCTGATCGTCGACCTGCGCGCGTCCGATCCGCAGGTGAAGGGCTTCGTGAACTCGTCGTTCCCGAACACCATGTCGTCGGTGCACATGGCGCTCGCGTACCTGATCGACCCGCGCACGCCGAAGAACTCTGGCTCGTTCCGCGTGGTGAAGGTCCTCACGACGCCCGGCACGATCGTGCATCCGAACCCGCCGGCGCCGGTCACGCTGTCGACGAACCACTGCGCCCAGGAAATCATGGAGGCGATGGTGAAGGCGCTCGCGCCGGCGTGCCCCGACCGCGCGGTGGCGGGCTGGGGCCGCCGCTTCCGCATCGCGATCAAGGGCGTGAACCCGCGCACGAAGCGCCCGTTCATCTGGCACATGTTCCACGCGCGTCCCGGCGGCGGCGCGACCGCGGTGGGCGACGGATGGGAGACCGCGGGCGAGGGCCAGGCGGCCGGCGGCATCAAGTTCGGCAGCGTGGAAGTCGCGGAGGCGCGCTTTCCGCTCACCTTCGAGCACCACGAGTTCCGCGCGGACTCCGCGGGCGACGGCCAGCATCGCGGCGGTGTGGGCGCGAACCTGAGATTGCGCGTCGACATCGAGGAGCCCGCGGTCGCGAACACCGCGGGCGACGGCGTGCGCCACACGCCGTACGGGCTGCTCGGCGGCAAAGACGCGCTGCCGCACCGCTATCGCCTCCTGTCGAAGGGGCGCCCGCCGCGCCTTTTGAAGACCAAGGAGGTCGGCGTGCCGGTCCGGCCGGGCGACGTGTTCTTCGTCGAGTCGTCGGGCGGCGGCGGCTACGGGCCGCCGGCGAAGCGCAGCGCCGCCGCGCGCGCGTCCGACGAGGCCAACGGCTTCGTCTCGCCCAAGCGCCGCGCCCGGCGCTGAAACGCACCGCGCGCCGAGGTGTCGATTCGGCCCCCCGTCGTTCGTCTTGAGATCGGGAGGGAAGCATGAAATACATCCTGCTGATCTACTCCAGTGACCAGGCGTGGGCCGCCCAGACCCCCGCGCAGCTCCAGTCGGTCATGGGCCGCTACAAGGAGTTCACCGAGTCCGTCCGCGCCAGCGGCCACATGGTCGGCGGCGACAAGCTCGAGCCCGCGTCGACCGCCACGACCGTGCGTGTCCGCGACGGCAAGACCCTCACGACCGACGGCCCGTTCGCGGAGACGAAGGAGCAGCTCGGCGGCTTCTACCTGATCGAGGCGAAGGACCTCGACGAGGCGATCGGCATCGCCGCGCGCGTCCCGGGCGCGAGCTACGGCTCGGTCGAAGTGCGGCCGGTGTCGGCGATGCCGCCGCGCTGAGCGCCGGCGACGCCGTCGCGCGCGTCTTCCGCGAGGAGTCCCCGCGGATCCTCGCCACCCTGATTCGCCTCCTCGGCGACTTCGACCTCGCCGAGGAGGTGATGCAGGAGGCGTTCGCGACGGCGGTCGAGCGCTGGCCGTCGCAGGGCGTGCCGGACAACGCGCGCGCGTGGATCGTCACCGCGGCGCGCCACAGGGCGATCGACCGGCTGCGCCGGCGGACTCGCTTCGAGGGGCGGCGGACCGAGATCCAGGCGCTCGCGCTGCTCGAGAGCGACGTCCACGCGCTCGATCGCTCCGACGATCCGATGGACGACGACCGGCTGCCGCTGGTCTTCACGTGCTGCCACCCGTCGCTCGCGCTGGACGCGCAGGTGGCGCTCACGCTGCGCACCCTCGGCGGGCTCACGACGGAGGAAGTCGCGCGCGCGTTCCTGGTGCCGGTCGCGACGATGGCGCAGCGGCTCGTGCGCGCGAAGCACAAGATCCGCGCGGCCGGCATTCCGTATCGCGTGCCGCCGGACGACGTGTTGCCCGCGCGCGTGGACGCGGCGCTCGCGACGATCTACCTGATCTTCAACGAAGGCTACGCCGCGACGTCGGGCGACGCGCGCGTCCGGGCGGAGCTCACGGGCGAGGCGATCCGTCTCGGGCGCCTGCTCGCGCGCCTGATGCCGCACCTCACCGAGGTGCGCGCGCTGCTCGCGCTGATGCTGCTGCACGACGCGCGGCGCGAGACGCGCGTGGACGAGGCCGGCGACCTCGTGCTGCTGGAGGACCAGGATCGCGCGCGGTGGGATCGCGCGCAGATCGCGGAAGGTGTCGCGCTGACGGAAGCGGCGCTCCGTGAGGGCGGTGCGCGTCCGTACGCGGTGCAGGCCGCGATCGCGGCGGTGCACGCCGAAGCGCCGTCGTCCGACGCCACCGACTGGCCGCAGATCGCGGCGCTCTACGCCGAGCTCGAGCGCATCCAGCCGACGCCGATCGTGCGTCTCAATCGCGCGGTGGCGATCGGCATGGCGGAAGGACCGGCGGCGGGGCTGTCGTGTCTCGCCACGCTCGACGCGGCCCTCGGCGACTATCACTTGCTGCCCGCGGCGCGCGCCGAGCTCCTGCGAAAGCTGGAGCGGCGGACGGAAGCGGCAGCGGAATACCGCCGTGCGCTGTCGCTGGCGCCCACGGCCCCCGAACGCCGCTTCCTGCTGCGGCGGCTCGACGAGGCGAGCGGCTAGCAGGCGCCGCGCGCGCGGCGCGCCTTGACGACGCCCGGACCGGGGCGGACACTTCTCGCGCAGGCGGAGGTGCCCCATGAGCATCGTGGCGATCGCCGACACTCTCGGAAGCCTGGGCGACGTGATGGGGCGCGAGCTGGCGCGACTGATCGGCTGGCAGTTCGCGGATCGCGAGGTGATCGCCAAGGCCGCCGAACAGTTCGGCGAGGCCGTCGGCGAGCTCCACCAGGTGACCGAGGAGCGCCCGTCGCTGTGGGAGCGCTTCACCGACTCGAAGCGCCGCTACCTCCTCTACATCGAGGCCAGCGTGTTCGAGCTGGCCGCGCGCGACCGCGTGGTGATCGTCGGCCACGGCGCCGCGATCATGCTGCGCGACATCCGCCACGCGCTCCGCATCCGCGTCAGCGCGCCCGAGCGCGCGCGCGTCGCGCGCGTGTCGGCGAGCCACGGGCTTTCCGAGGCCGGGGCGCTCGAGGCGGTCCGCGACAGCGACAGCGAGCGCGCGTCGCGCATGCGCTACCTCTATCGCGTCGACATGGACGACGCGTTCCTCTACGACCTCACGATCAACTCCGAGCGCGTGGACGTCGACGAAGGCGTCAAGATCATGTCCGAGGCGCTGTCGCTCCGGCGCGTGCAGACGACCGAAGAGACGCAGGCGGTGGCGCTCGATCGGGCCGCGACCGCGCTCGCGCACGCGCGTCTGGCCGCCGACCCGCGCACGCGCAGCCAGCGTCTCTCCGTGGAGACGCAGCGGCGCTGTCTCACCCTGCGCGGCTTCGCGGACTCCGAGGGCCACCGGAAGGCGGCGCTCGAGATCGTGCGCGCGGTGCCCGGCGTCATCGACACCGTCGACGAGACGGTGATCCCGTCGGTGGTGGACGCGTTTCCGCGCACGTAGTAGCATCCGTCGCCCCCACGGGAACGCGCTCGCCCTGGTGGGAACGTGGACGACATCGTCGCGATTGCCGTGCTCCTTGGTGAAGGCTCGCTCTGTGTCGAGTGCATCGCCTCGAAGTGTGGTGTTGCGCGCGACGCGGTCCCGCCACAACTGCGCGCGATCGAGCGCGCGCTGACGATTTTCGTCCGGTCCGAGAACTGCCCGCACTGCGGCCGGCTCGGGCTCACGCACTCCCTCCGATCCGACTGACGGCCCGGTGTAAGATCGCCGCCATGCGAGCGTCCTCGTACGGCGGCGCCGGACGATTCACCACGGTCGACGTTCCGATGCCGAGGCCCGGCGCCGGTGAAGCGCTGCTGCGCGTGCGGCGGGTCGGTATCTGCGGCACCGACCTCCACATCTTCCAGGGCCATCTCGACCATCGCGTGCCGAAGGGCGGGGTGATCGGGCACGAGACGTTCGCGGAGGTCGTCGAGGCGCCGCGCGACAGCGGGTTCACGGCGGGGGAGCGCGTGGTCGTCGATCCGGTCGTGTCGTGCATGAGCTGCCGCGCCTGCCGCATGGGCGCGACGTATCTCTGCCAGAAGCTCAAGGTGCGCGGTGTGGACGTCACCGGTGGCATGCAGGAGTACTGGACGGTACCGGTGAGCCAGATGCTTCGGGTGCCCGACACGCTCAGCGACGATCAGGCCGCGGTGATCGAGCCGCTCGCGGTGGCGACGCACGACGTCGACCGCGCCGGCGTGAAGCGCGGCGATCGCGTGCTCGTGTTCGGCGGCGGGCCGATCGGCGCGCTGATCGCGATGGTCGCGCGCGGGCGCGGCGCCGAGGTCGCGGTCGTCGAGATCAATCCGTACCGCATCGGGCTGCTCGAGGAGCTCAGGCTCACGACCGTCGGGCCCGACATCGACGTGGACAAGTTCGTCGACACGTTCACGGGCGGCGACGGCGTCGACATCGCGTTCGAGGTCACCGGCAACCCGGCGGCCGCGCGCAAGGTGACCGACGTCGTGCGTGTGTGGGGCGCGGTGAGCATCGTCGCCATCCACGCGGAGCCGATCCCGATCAACCTCTACCGGATGTTCGAGCGCGAGCTGACGATCCACGGCGCGCGGCTCTACGCGCGCCGCGACTGGGAAGAGGCGATCGATCTCGCGGCCAGCGGCCGGGTGCCCCTGGCGCCGCTGGTCACGCGAACGATTCCGCTCGATGGGCTGCAGCAGGGGATGGAACAGGCGCTGGCGGGAGGGCCCGTGATGAAGATCCTCGTGGACGTGACGCGATGAAGGGCGGGACGCGATGAAGTTCAAGGACCCGATCACCACGCTGGAAGAGCTGCGCGCGCTGATGGGCGAGCCGAGCGAGCTCGCGCGCAAGAAGCAGATCGACCGTCTCGACGTCCACTGCCGCGAGTACATCGCGCACGCGCCGTTCGTGCTCGTCGGCACCGCCGACGCGGCGGGCCGGTGCGACGTGTCTCCGAAAGGTGACGCCCCGGGCTTCGTGCGTGTGCTGGACGACCGGCACCTCGTGATCCCGGACCGTCCCGGCAACAAGCGCCTCGACAGCATCCGCAACATCCTCGAGAACCCGCACATCGGGCTGATCTTCCTCGTCCCGCGCTACGAGGAGACGCTCAGGATCAACGGCCGTGCCACGATCACGCGCGATCCCGAGCTGCTCGCGTCGATGCACGTGGGCGGCAAGGTGCCGAAGCTCGCGATCGGCGTCGAGGTCGAGGAAGTGTTCATGCACTGCGCGAAGGCGTTCCGCCGCTCGGTGCTCTGGCAGCCGGAGCGGTGGCCGGACATCTCCGACATGAAGCCGGCCGCGTGCATGCTTTTCGACCACGCGAAGCCGGAAGGCATGACGGTCGAGGACATGGCCAAGCGCCTCGACCTCGGCTACCGAACGACGTTGTACTGAGGGGGCGGAGGCGGGACCGCCGCTCGTGATACGCTCGGCCCGGCGCACGGAGGTCCTTGCATGACGAGCCTTTACGAGCCGCTGTACCGCCGGTCCCTGGAAGACCCGGAAGGGTTCTGGGGGGCCGCCGCCGAAGACATCGTGTGGCATCGGCGGTGGGATCGCGTGCTCGACAACTCGCGCCAGCCGTTCACCAGGTGGTTCCCCGGCGGCCGGCTCAACACGTGCGAGAACGCGCTCGACGTCCATGTCTCACGCGGCCGCGGCAAGCAGCGCGCGCTGATCTACGACAGCCCGGTGACGAACACCGTGCGCGTGTACACGTACGCCGAGCTCACCGACGCGGTCGCGCGGATGGCGGGCGCGCTCGTGCGGCTCGGGATCACGAAGGGCGACCGCGTGATCCTCTACATGCCGATGGTGCCGGAAGCGGTGATGGCGATGCTCGCGTGCGCGCGCATCGGCGCCGTGCACTCGGTCGTCTTCGGCGGCTTCGCGCCCAACGAGCTCGCCAAGCGCATCGACGACGCGAAGCCGAAGGTGATCCTCTCCGCGTCGTGCGGCATCGAGGTCGCCCGCGTCATTCCGTACAAGCCGCTGCTCGACCAGGCGATCGAGCTCTCGTCACACAAGCCCGAGCGCTGCGTGATCCTCCAGCGCCCGCAGGCGAAGGCGGCGCTCGTGCGCGGACGCGATCTCGACTGGAACGACGCGATGACGGGCGCCGCGCCCGCGGAGTGCGTGCCCCTCGAGGCGGATCACCCGCTCTACATCCTCTACACGTCGGGCACGACCGGCGTTCCCAAGGGCGTCGTGCACGACAACGGCGGGCACGCGGTCGCGCTCAAGTGGAGCATGAACGCCGTCTACGGGCTCGGGCCGGGCGAGACGATGTTCACCGCGTCCGACATCGGCTGGGTCGTCGGCCACTCGTACATCGTGTACGCGCCGCTCCTGAAGGGCTGCACGACGATCCTCTACGAGGGCAAGCCGGTCGGCACGCCGGATCCCGGCGCCTTCTGGCGTCTCATCGCGCAGCACGGCGCGAACATCATGTTCACCGCGCCGACCGCGTTCCGGGCGATCAAGAAGGAAGATCCGAACGGCACGCACATGGGCGCGCACGATCTCTCACGCTTCCGCGTGCTCTACCTCGCCGGCGAGCGCTGCGATCCCGACACGCTGCACTGGGCGGAAGACAAGCTCAAGGTGCCGGTGATCGACCACTGGTGGCAGACGGAGACCGCGTGGCCGATCGCGGGGAATCCCGTCGGGCTCGGGATGCTGCCGGTCAAGCCGGGCTCGCCGACGAAGCCGGTGCCGGGCTACGACGTGCGCACGCTCGACGAGCAGGGGAAGGAGACCGCGGCGGAGCAGATCGGCTCGATCGTCGTGAAGCTGCCGCTGCCGCCCGGCTGCCTGCCGACGCTCTGGAACAACGACGCGGGATTCGAGAAGTCGTACATGTCCCGCTACCCCGGCTACTACCTCACCGGCGACGCGGGCTTCAAGGATCGCGACGGCTACGTCTACATCATGAGTCGCGTGGACGACATCATCAACGTCGCCGGTCACCGGCTCTCGACGGGCGGGATGGAGGAAGTGCTCGCCTCGCACCCCGACGTGGCGGAGTGCGCGGTCGTCGGGGTGGCCGACGAGCTCAAGGGCGAGATCCCCGTCGGCTTCGTGGTGACGAAGGCGGGCGTCACGCGCTCCGAGGCGGACATCGTCGCCGAGCTCGTGCAGAAGGTGCGCGACACGATCGGGCCGGTGGCGGCGTTCAAGACGGCGGCGGTCGTCAAGCGGCTGCCGAAGACGCGCTCGGGCAAGATCCTCCGCGGGACGGTCAAGCGCATCGCCGACGGCGTGGAATACGCGCTGCCCGCGACCATCGACGATCCCGCGATCCTCGACGAGATCGCCGAGGCGCTCAAGACGCTCGGCTACCCGCGGAAAGGCTGACGTCCGGTGGAATTCATTCGCGGCGTGCTCGACGGCTCGTACGGCTGGGATCTCCGCGATCTCATCCGCAAGAGCCGCGACGAAGGCGAGCTGCGGCTGCCGCAGGACGAGAAGATCCGCCACCTGCAGAAGGTGGACATCTTCGCGGACTGCACGCGCCGGCAGCTCAAGGCGGTCGCGGCGATCTCGCGCGTGATCGAGGCGCCCGCGGGCACCGTGCTCACGCGCGCCGGCGAGCCGGGCGAGGAGTTCTTCTTCATCCTCGACGGCGCCGCGATGGTGGAGGTCACGCGCCGCAAGCGCGTGCGCCTGCTCCCCGGCGAGTTCTTCGGCGAGATGAGCCTGCTCGACGGCGAGCCGCGCTCCGCGACCGTGCGCGCCGAGACGGACATGCGGCTGCTCGTCATCCTGCGCCGCAACTTCCAGAGCCTCCTGTCCGGAGTGCCGGAGCTGACCCGCAGCATCCTGATCGTGCTGTCCCGCCGGCTTCGCGATCTCGAGCGCACGCTCAACGCGTGATCGCCGGCCGATGAGCGGATACCGGATCGGCATCGACGTCGGCGGTACGTTCACCGACGTCGCGGCGATCGACGGCGCCGGCCGCGTGACGATCGCGAAAGCCGCTTCCACGCCCGCGGATCCCTCCGAGGGGCTGATCGACGGTCTCGCCGCGCTCGCGGCCGAGCTCGGGCTCGATCTTCAGACACTGCTGGCGCGGACCGCGCGCATCGTGCACGGCACCACGGTGGCCACCAACGCGCTCCTCGAGCGCAAGGGCGCGAAGGTGGGGCTGCTGACGACCGAAGGCCACCGCGACGTCATCGAGATGCGCGAGGGCCTGAAGGACGACCGGTACAACTTGCGGATGCCGCCGCCCGTCCCGCTCGTGCCCCGCGCGCGGCGGCTCGGCGTCAAGGAGCGGATGCGGTTCGACGGGCGCGTGACGACGCGTCTCGACGCCAAGTCGCTCGCGCGCGCGATCGCCGCGCTCACCCGTGCCGGAGTCGACGCGGTCGCGGTCTGCTACCTGCACTCGTATCAGAATCCCGTCCACGAGCTCGCGACGGGACGCGCGCTCGCCCGCGCGCTGCCGAAGGCGTACCGCTCGCTGTCGGTCGACGTGCTCCCACAGATCAAGGAGTACGAGCGCGTGTGGACGACCGTCGTCAACGCGTACGTCGGCCCCGCGCTCGCGCGCTACCTGGCGCACCTCGGCGCGAAGCTGAAGGCGCGCGGCTATCGCGGCGACGTGCTCGTCATGCAGTCGCACGGCGGCGTCGCGCCGATCAAGGAGTCGCAGCGGCTCGCCGCGGGCGCCGTGCTCTCCGGCCCCGCGGGCGGCGTCGCCGCCGGCCGGTACTGCGTGCGCCTGCTCGGCACCCGGGACCTCATCACCTTCGACATGGGCGGCACCAGCACCGACATCGCGCTGCTCCAGAACGGCGAGCCGACGCTGTCGGGCGAGAAGACCGTCGGCATCGCGAAGGTCGCGCTGCCCGCGCTCGACATCCACACGCTCGGCGCCGGCGGCGGCTCGATCGCGCGCGTCGACGGCGGCGGCATCCTCCACGTCGGGCCCGAGAGCGCGGGCGCCGCGCCGGGCCCCGCGTGCTATGGACGCGGCGGCGCCGCGCCGACGGTGACCGACGCCGATCTCGTGCTCGGGTTCCTCGACCCCGCGAACTTCTTCGGCGGACGCATCACGCTCGACACGGCGGCCGCGGATCGCGCCGTCGACACGATCGCGAAGGCGCTGGCGGTCGACCGCGTCGCCGCGGCCGAGGGCATCTCTCGCGTCGTCAACACGAACATGGCGGAAGGCATCAAGCTGGTGTCGGTCCGCCGCGGCGTCGATCCGCGACGCTTCACGCTCGTGTCGTTCGGCGGCGCCGCGGGGCTGCACATCACCGAGGTGGCGCGCCAGCTCGAGATCCGCCGTGTGGTGGTGCCGACGGTCGCGTCCGTGCTGTCGGCGTGGGGCATGCTGGCGACGGATCTTCGCTACGAGCTCGTCCGCTCGCACGTCAGCGAGCTCAAACGGCTGCGGCCCGTGGCGCTGCGGAAGCTCTTTGCCACGCTTGAGCGGGAGGGCCGTCGCCGGCTCGGGAGCTTCGACGGGCCCGTGCACATCCGGCGCGGGCTGGACATGCGGTACGGCGAGCAGATCTTCGAGATCGCCGTCGACCTCGACGGCGTGGACTTCGACGCGCCGTCGCTGCTGGACGAGATCGCGGCACGCTTCCACGCGCGCCACGAGGAGCTCTACGCGTACAGCGCGCCGGGCCAGGAAGTCGTCGTCGTCAACGTGCGCGTGGCGGTGATCGGCGCGCTCGACGTCGAAGTCGGCGCCGGCGCGGGTGCGATGACCGCGCGCGCCGGCGCCGGGCGCGCGGGCGCGCGCCGGCGCGTGTATCTCGGTGCGTGGGTCGACGTTCCCGTGCACCGGCTGGACGGGCTCGCGCCCGGGGACGAGTTCAAGGGCCCGGCGCTCTTCGAATCCCCCACGACGACGGTGCTCGTGCGCGAGGACGAGCACGCGCGCGTGACGCCGCACGGCTGGCTCGACATCCGGCTCGGTTAGCGCGCGCGCCACGCCTTGATCGCCAGCCAGCCGCGACCCACGTAGACCAGCAGGACGAGGAAGATCGCGTTGGCCGCGATGTAGAGCGGCCAGGAGTCGAAGCGGACGCCGAGGATCCGGCTCACGAGCGTCATCTCGATCAGCTGGTGCGTGAAGTAGAGCATCAGCGCGGTCTGGCCGAAGACCACCAGCCACCCGAGCGCGACGCGCCGCCGCTCCATCAGCCAGTACGTGAAGCTCAGGAGCAGCGCCACGCCGCCGATGATGAACACTGTCGTCACGCCGCGCGGCGTCCAGTGCCGGTTGATCGAAAAATCGCGCGGGAACCCGAAGCGTGGCGCGACCGCCGTGGGGATGAGCCACTCCCACACGAGCGCGAGCCCCACGCACGCCGCGCCGACGAGCGTGACGCGGACGAAGAACGCGCGCTCCGCCGCCGCGCCGCGCGCCCGCGCGTCGAGCCACGTCCAGCCGAGCACCAGCCCGAGCACCGCCGCGCTGAGCCACGGCCACGGCGGGAAGTCGTTGAAGATCGCGCGGCTGATCTGATGATTCGCCGTCCACGCCGCGAGCGCAGGCGACGCGAGCGTGAAGACGATGTACGCGAGCACGGCGAGTCCCGCGAGCGCCCAGCGATTCGCGCGCGATCGCAGCCACGGCACCATGGGACCGAGCACGATGATCGCGAGACCGATCGTCTGCAGCACGCCACCCCACCAGACGGGCGGATCGGGCGCGAGTCGCGCCGAGCTCAGGCGCCGCGGCTCCGCGAGCTCGATCGCCAACAGCGCGTTCAGCAGATACCCGGCCGCCACGATGCCGATGCCGCGGCGAAGATACCGGCGCGCGCGCATCACGAACGGCTCGTCGACGGGCTTCCTGTGATAGCCGATCGGCAGACAAAAGCCGGCGAGGAAGAGGAAGATCGGCGCGGGAAGCAGGAGCGACGCGTAGACGAGGTAGTAGCGCTCCCAGGGCATGACCGTCGCGTCCAGCCAGTCGCGCGACGTGTGATTGATCACCATCAGGATCAGCGCGATGCCCCGGAGGCCGTCGAGGAATGTCAGGCGCCCCATGGCTCTTCTATAGCGAAGCGCATCTGCTCCGGCTCGGGGGGCGGCGCAAGCGCCGCGGGCGCGTCCGCCGTCACGCGACGGCGATCCGCGATCTGGAAGCGCGCGCGCAGCGTCGCGACGTGCTTCTTCATCGGCTCGGTGTCGCGCGGCGGCAGGTACGGGCTCCTGTAGAGCCGCTCGTAGCGCGGGAGCAGCTCGGGCCAGTGGCGCGCGAGCGATTCGAGAAAGTGCTCGCGCGTGCCGGGACGGAGAAAGAGCGGATTGCACCAGAGCCCCGTGGCGCCCGCGTCGCGCGCGGCCCGCGCGACGTCTTCCAGCAGCGCGGGCCTGTCGGTCAGTCCCGGCAATACCGGCGCGATGCCGACGCCGACGTCGATGCCGGCGTCGGCCAGCACGCGCAACGCGCGCAGGCGCTGGCGCGGCGGCGCGGTGCCGGGCTCGGTCTTGCGCCAGATGTCCATGTCGAGCGTCGGCAGCGAGAAGCTGATCCCGACGCCGGCGCGCCGGGCGGCGGCCTGCAGCACGTCGACGTCGCGCACGATCATGGTTCCGCGGGTGATCAGGCTGAACGGATTGCGGGCGCCGCCGAGCACTTCGATGCATCGGCGCGTGAGCCGGTACTTTCCTTCGGCCGGCTGGTACGGATCGGTCGCCGCGCCGATCGCGACCTCTTCGCGCTTCCACGACGGGCGCGCGAGCTCGAGGCGGAGCACGTCGGCGACGTTGATCTTCACGCGGATGCTCTGACCGTAGCGATCGTCGGACGGGCGGTCGGCGCGCCGCTCGTACGCGCGGACGTAGCAGTACGTACAGCGGTGGACGCAGCCCATGTACGGATTCAGCGACCAGCTGAAGCCCATCCCCTGAACCCGGTTGAGCGCGGAACGGCAGGGCTCTTCCCGGTACTCCACGGCCATTACAGGGGATGCTAGCAAACTACTCGTCAGTTGGCGAGTATCGGCGCGTGACGGCGAATCCCAGCGCGGACCCGGAGAATCCGGCCTCGACCAGGAACGGCGCGAGAGGATGGTCGGCCGCCGGCCGGCCGTTGATCTCGCTCACCAGCACGCCGTTGGTCCAGGCGGTGACCGCGAGCTTCTTCGCGACCTCGCGCGCGACGATCGCTCGCCGCGGGTCGTCGTCCGGCAAGCACACCGTGAGCTGACGGCCGCCGCGCGCGAGCCACGCCGCGACGGCGCCGTTCACGAGCACGACGGTCGCGCCGACCGTGCGCGTCGGGCCACGGCCCTCGTGCTCCGCCGGGGGCCACTTGAGGATCGCGCCGTAGGGATTCGCGGGATCGGTCGCGGCGAGCTGCACGACCTCGGGCGCCGGTGGATCGTCGCGCAGCGCGCGCAGCTTTTCGAGCGCGCCGGGCAGCGCGAACTGCGCGGCGCCGACCTCGGCGGCGAAGTAGCCGCGCCGCACGCGTCCGCCCTCTTCCATCACCTTGAAGACGTCGTAGACGGCGCCGAACCCGCCCGGGATCGACTCCGCGTGCGCGGTCTCGCGGCTCACGACGCCGTAGCGCGCGAGCAGCTGCTGCGCGACCGCCGCGCTCCACTCCGTCGGCGACACGGCGCCGGCGACGCGGGTCGCGAGCAGCGACCACCGGCCTTCGACGGTCGGCGGCGTCGTGCGACGTGAGCGATACGGTTGCCGTCTGCCTTGAACCTTGACGGCATACGCCGTCAAATGTCTTCCGCGCCGGTCGCGGCGCTCGGGCGGCGCGGTGAACGCGCGGAGCGCCGTGAACGTGTCGTTCGTGACGAGCCCGCGCCAGACGAGGCTCCACAGCGCGGCGACCGTGTCGCCCGCGAAGCCGCTGCCCGCGCCTTCGTGCACGGCGGCGAAGAAACACGCGCCGCGCGCGCGCAGCGCCTCGACGAGGCGCGCTTCGCGTCCGCTCAGCGGCGTGGGATTCGGCGCGGGGCGCCAGAGCTTCGGGAGCATGTCGGTCAGATACAGCGCGATCCGTCCGTCACGCTCGCCGAGCGACTCGACGCCGACCCACGTCACTTCACCGGCGGCGGCGAGCGCGTCGAGATCGCCGGCGCGATAGCCCTCGATGCGCGCGGGCAGAATCTCGCTCTCGAGGATCGACGCCGCGAGCGGCGCGCCCTGCAGGTTTTCGACCGCGTCGAGCAGCGCGTCGAGGCCGGCCCGGCGTCGCACGACGCCCTGCCACGTCGTGATGAGCCGGCCGAGGACGGGCGGCTCGACCGGCTCGACCTCGTGACGCAGGCGCGCGAGCGAGCGGCGCCGGATCGTGCGGAGCACGTCCGGGTCGCACCACTCGCGGTGCGTGCCGCGCGGACGGAACTCGCCTTCGAGGAGCTTGCCGGCGTCCGCCATGCGACGGAGCGCCGCCTCCGCCACGTGCGGCGCCAGGCCGAACCGTCGCGCGACGTCGTCGGTCGTGAACGGCCCGTGCGTGCGCGCGTAGCGGTGGACGAGATCGCCGAGCGCGTCGCGCACGGGCGCGAGGAACGCCGGCGGCACGTCCGCGGGGAGTGTGACGCCGAGCGCGTCGCGATACCGCCGCGCGTGCTCGACCGCGATGTAGCGCGGCTCGCCGGCGATCACGACCGGGAGCGCGCGCCGCTCGCGCACGAGCGTATCGATCGACGGGCGCGCCACGGCGCCGCCGTCTTGCGTATCGCGCGGCGCCGCCGTGCGCCGCGCGAGCTCGTCGCTCGCAAGGTCGCCGAGGCCGAGCAGCAGGTCGTGCACGCCGTCCATCGAGCGCGCGCGGAAGCGCTCGTCGATCCGCTGGAGCTCGCGCTCGAGCTGATCGAGCGCATCCGGATCGAGGAGCTCGCGCAGCTCCGCGTCGCCGAGCAGCTCGCGCAGCTGCGTCTGGTCGATCGCGAGCGCCTGCGCGCGGCGCTCCGCGAGCGGCGCGTCGCCCTCGTAGATGAAGTTCGCGACGTAGCCGAACAGCAGCGACGCGGCGAAGGGCGACGGCACGTCGGTGTCGACGGTGACGGTCTCGATCCGGCCGTCGCGCCGGGCGGCGAGCGTCTCGACGAGCGCCGGCATGTCGAACACGTCGCGCAGGCACTCGCGATAGGTCTCGAGCAGCATCGGGAACGAGCCGTACTGCGCGGCGACCGCGAGCAGATCGGCGGCGCGCTTGCGCTGCTGCCAGAGCGGCGCGCGGCCGCCGGGCCGCCGCTTCGGCAGCAGCAGCGCGCGTGCCGCGACTTCGCGGAAGCGGGCCGCGAACAGCGCGGTGCTGCCGAGCTCGCCGAGCACGAGCGCCTCGATCTCCTCGGGGCCGGGAAGCATGGGGGCGACGTCCGGCGGCTCGTCCGTCTCCGGGAATCGCACGACGAACCCGTCATCCGACCACATCGTCTCGACCTCGCGCCCGGTCTGCTCGCGCACCGCCGCCGCCGCGGCCATCGCCCACGGCGCGTGCACGCGTCCGCCGAACGGCGTCAGCACGCACACGCGCCAGTCGCCGAGCTCGTCGCGCGAGCGCTCGACGACGATCGTCCGGTCGTCGGGCACCGCCCGCGTCGCGGCCGCCTGGTCGTCGAGGTATTGCAAAAGATTCTGCGCGGCGAGCGCGTCGAGGCCGTGCGTGCGCGTGAGCCGCGCGAGCGCGACGTCGGGCGGCGCCGCGCGCAGCTCGCGGATCATCGCGCCGATCCGGCGTCCGAGATCGAGCGGCCGTCCCGCCGCGTCGCCTCGCCAGAACGGCATCTTGCCGGGCTGGCCGGGGGCGGGGGAGACGAGCACGCGATCGTGCGTGATCTCTTCCACGTGCCACGACGACGCGCCGAGCAGGAACGTCTCGCCCACGCGCGTCTCGAACACCATCTCCTCGTCGAGCTCGCCCACGCGCACCGCACTTTTCGCTCCCGCGAGGAAGACGCCGTAGAGCCCGCGGTCCGGAATGGTGCCGCCGTTGATGATCGCCACGTGGCGTGCGCCTTCCCGGGCCGTGAGCGTGTGCTCGACGCGGTCCCACGTCACGCGCGGCTTGAGCTCCGCGAACTCGTCGGACGGATAGCGGCCGGCGAGCATGTCGAGCACGCCTTCGAAGATCGGCCGGCTCAGCGCGGCGAACGGCGCCGCGCGCCTGACCAGGGCGTAGAGCGCGTCGACGCTCCAGCGCTCCATCGCGAGCATCGCGACGATCTGCTGTGCGAGCACGTCGAGCGGGTTGCGCGGATATCGGCTCGCCTCCACGCGCCCGGCCCGCATCTCCTCGACGACGGCCGCGGCCGCGACGAGATCGCCGCGGAACTTCGGAAACACGACGCCTTCACTGACCGCGCCGACCTGGTGGCCGGCGCGTCCGATTCTCTGCATCCCGCTCGCGACCGACGGCGGCGCCTCGACCTGGACGACGAGGTCGACGGCGCCCATGTCGATGCCGAGCTCGAGCGACGACGTGGCGACGAGCGCACGCACGTTCCCGGCCTTGAGCTGCTCCTCGATCTCGAGCCGCTGCGCGCGGGCGATCGAGCCGTGATGCGCGAGCGCGAGCGTCTCCCCGGCCAGCTCGTTGAGCGCGGCCGCGATCCGCTCCGCGAGCCGCCGGTTGTTGACGAAGACCAGCGTCGACCGATGCGCCCGCACCAGCTCGAGCACGCGGGGGTGAATGGCCGCCCAGATCGACGCGCGCTCCGGATCGCGCCCGGTCGGCGCGTCGTCGCTCGCGCCCATCGTGGCCATGTCTTCGACCGGGACTTCGATGCGCACGCGCAGCTGCTTCGGCTCGCCGGCGTCGATGATCGCCACCGGTCGGTACGCTGACGGCGCTGGCGCGCCGTCGTCGCCTTCGAACTCGTCGTGAATCTCCGCGCGCGGCGTCGATACGGCGGGTCCTGGCGGGGGATGAGGGGCTCCCGACTCGTCGTCGCCAGGCTCGACGCCGCGATCGTCCGAAGTGAGAGAGATGTCGCCGCGGCGGCGGGTGGCAGGGGGAGTGGGGGCTCCGATTCGTCGCGGAAGGGACCCACTGGGGGATGGGTGGAGCGACGAATCGGAGCCCCCACTCCCGCTGACAGGACCCGCCGTGACACCGCCGTGCATACGCCCGACACCGCCCGCGACGCCGCCGAGAAATCGCGCGACCTCGTCCAGCGGACGCTGCGTCGCCGACAACCCGATGCGCTGCAGCGACGGCGTCGCGACCAGCGACTCGAGACGCTCGAGCGACAGCGCGAGGTGCGCGCCGCGCTTCGTCGGGACCAGCGCGTGGATCTCGTCGACGATCACCGTGTCGATCGAGCGGAGCGTCGCGCGCGACTGCGACGTCAGCAGCAGGTAGAGCGACTCCGGCGTCGTGATCAGGATGTCGGCCGGCTCGCGACGGAAGCGCGCGCGCTCGCGCGGCGGGGTGTCGCCGGTGCGCACCGCGACGGCCGGCATCTCGTAGTGCACGCCGCGGAACTGCGCCATGTTCGCGATGCCCGCGATCGGCGCGCGCAAGTTACGCTCGACGTCGACCGCGAGCGCCTTCAGCGGCGACACGTACAGCACGCGGCAGCGATCCGACGGGCGCGGCAGCGCCTCGAACATCAGGCGGTTGATGCACCAGAGGAACGCCGCGAGCGTCTTACCGCTGCCGGTCGGCGCCAGGATCAGCGTGGATTCGCCGCGCGCGATCGCGGGCCAGCCTTCCGCCTGCGCGCGCGTCGGGCCGCCGGAAAACGACGCGGCGAACCAATCGCCCACGGCGGGATGGAAGCGGGCGAGGGCGCCGGACGACATCGCCCTATCCTACCCATCGCGTCGCCTGATGGCGCTACGCTTGACCGATGCGCCGTTTCCGTGGAGGACCATCGCTCGCGCTCGCATCCGCCGCGCTCTTCGGGCTCAGCGGGCCTGCCGCGAAGCTCTTGCTTGCGAGCCTCGATCCCTGGTTGCTCGCGGGGCTGCTCTATCTCGGCTCGGGCATCGGCCTGACCGCCGTGCTGCTGGCCCGCGGGGCTGTGGGTGTCCGGTCGCATGAAGCGTCGGTGACGAAGGCGGATCTTCCGGCCCTGGCGGGGGCGATCACGGCGGGCGGCGTCATCGGACCCGTGCTGCTCATGTTCGGGCTTGCGCACGGTGCGGCGTCTCGGGCCGCGCTGCTCTTGAACCTCGAAGGCGTGTTCACGGCGCTCGTCGCGTGGATCGTCGTTCGCGAGCACGTTCACACGCGGATCGCCCTCGGGATGTTCGCGATCACGGCCGGTGCGTTCACGCTGGCGATCGGGAGCGGCGGGACCTTCGCGATCGACGGCGCCGCCGTGCTCGTCGCCGGCGCCTGCCTGGCGTGGGCCGTCGACAACAACCTGACCCGGACGATTTCCACGGCGGATCCGCTCCAGATCGCGGCGGTCAAGGGCGGCGTCGCGGGTCTCGTCAACGTGGCATCGCGCTTGCGTTCGGCGCCGCCTGGCCCCCGCTGCCGACGGTCATCGGCGCCGGTGTCGTCGGGCTCCTCGGATACGGCGCAAGCCTCGTGCTGTTCGTGGTCGCGCTTCGCCATCTCGGGACCGGTCGAACGGGCGCGTATTTCTCGACGGCACCATTCCTCGGGGCGGTCGCGGCGGTCGTCGCTCTTCGTGAGCCAGTGACGATTGCGCTTCTCGTCGCGGGCGCCGCCATGGCGGTCGGGGTGTGGCTCCACCTGTCGGAGGCACATGAACACGAGCACACGCACGAGCCGCTCGAGCACGAGCATGCGCACCGGCACGACGAACATCACCAGCACGCACACCCGCCCGGCATGGGCGCGACGGAGCCGCACACGCATCGTCACGTGCACGCGGCGTTACGTCACCGGCATCCTCACTATCCCGACGTCCACCATCGGCACGAGCACTGACCCTCGCTTTCGTGACCCTGCTGCGCTGCCGAATCTTCAGATCGCCGTGGGGATCGCGAATACCACGGCCCTCGCTTGCGCTCGACGAGCGGCCGAAGTCGGGAGGCCAGTTCTTCTCAACGACCCGGTATATCGTTCGGGTTCTGGGGAGGACAGCTGAGTGGAGCTCGAATGCGTCTTCGTGATCGCCGACCTCGCGGGCTACACCGCGCTGACCGAAGCCATGGGCGCCGAGGAGGCGGCGAACGTGGTGGACCGGTACGTGGTGCTCGCGAGCACCGCGCTCTGTGCGGGGACCCGGCTCATCGAGCGCGTCGGTGACCAGGTCCTCATCACGGCGGTCGACGCGTTGAGCGCGACGCGGACGGCCCTGGCGCTGCGCGAGGCCGTCGAAGCCGAGCCGTTTTTCCCGAGCGTCCGCATCGGACTTCACGGTGGGCCGGTGCTCGAGCGCGACGGCCGCTACTTCGGGCCGGCGCTCAACCTCACGGCCCGCGTCGCCGCGCACGCGAGGGCGGGCCAGGTGCTCTGCACGGGGTGGATCGCGGCGGCGGTGACGCCGTGCGGTGTCGACTGCCGGCCGCTCGGGGCCGTGCGGTTCCGCAACGTCGCCGAGCCGATCGACATCTTCGAGATCGTCGATGTTTCGGAGGAGCAGACGGTGACGGTGCTCGATCCCGTGTGCCGGATGCACGTGCGTCGCGACAGCGCACCGGCGCGCCTGCCGTTCGCGGGCGCGACGTATTTCTTCTGCTCGTTCGAGTGCGCGAGGCCGGGCCATTGTTTGACAGCCAGAGCGCGCTCCCGCTACTGTACTGAGCGTGACCGCGCGGATTTCAGCCTCGTTCGTGCTCCTTCTCGTCTTGCTGACCGTCCTCGGCCATGCCTGTGAGCTGCCGATCGGGCTGGCGCTCACGGCGCACGCGCATGATGACGCGGAGGACGCGGCGGAGCATCACAGCGACGACAGCCAATTCGAATGCGACCCCGTGCTCGGGATCCGTTCGAGCACACACACATCGTCCACCGTCGCTGTCGACGTCCACGCGGGTCCTTATCCGGTTCTCGACACCGTTGCCTTTCACGTCGTCACCGCGCGCCCTGATCTCTCGTCGAAGCGTCATCGACCGCCGTTGTTTCTGCTGCACGCAGCGCTCCTGATCTAGTCCACCGCTTCCCTTCTCACGTTCTCGTTTCGACTCGACGCCATGCATGCGTCTGTGCCAGCGCGCTGGTGCGGCGTCGGCCCGTCATTCAAAGGGGGGGAGCGGTGGATCGTCGACGAATGCCTGTCACAGGAACGCTCGTTGTCCTGCTGGGCGTCGCACGGCTTGCGGGCGGCGCGGCCGACCGCGCGGCCGCGCACACCGACCACGATCACGCCGACGTCCCCGCGGCCTACGCCAATGCTCACGTTCCGGATCACGTCTGGACGGACCCCGCGATGCTCGCCCAAGGCAGGGAGATCTACACCGCGAAGTGTCTCGTCTGCCACGGTGAGAAGGGCGACGGGAAGGGGCCGGGGGCCGCGGCGCTGACGCCCACGCCGGGCGACTTCACGGACAGGAAGATGGTCGCGGAGATGGCGGGCAACTACTGGGTGTGGCGGGTCAGCGAAGGCGGGCTCGTCGAGCCGTTCAAATCGAAGAAGTCCGCGATGCCGGCCTGGAAGAACGAGTTGTCGATGAACGATCGGTGGGCCGTCATCGCGTACGCCCACACCTTCTCGGGGCACCGCGGCCCGCACGTGGCGAGCGAGCACCCGCGGCTGAAGCCCAAGCCGAAGACCGTCACCGGCGAGGGAACGATCGTGGCACTCCGCCCGGACCGCCAGCAAGTCGTGGTCGAGCACGGTGAGATCAAGGACTTCATGGACGCGATGACGATGGGCTACAGGGTGGCGCCCGCGTCGCTGCTGGACATCGTGAAGCCCGGTGACAAGGTCCGCTTCACGATCGACACCACGGCGAAGACGATCACGAAGATCGACAGGCTGGAGAAGTGATGCGTTCGCGCGTCGGCCGTGTCGTCTCAGTCCTCGCCTCTCTGGCGTTCGCGGGCTGCGCCACGTATCAACCCCCGCCGCTGACGGCCTCGCACCCGGCCCATCCCGACGCCCCGGTTCCGCGCGCGGTCGCTGCCTCGCAGACGCTCGCCTACACGCGGGCCGACGCGGACGCCGTCCGCGCTCTCGCGTCCACGCCACCGGCGCCCGGCGAGCACCGATTACCGGCAGCAAAGACCGTCGTCGGTGAAGGTGAAGTGATCGCGACGACGCCTGCGTCGGGCCAGATCGTCGTCGATCACGGCGAGATCAAGGGGTTCATGGACGCGATGACGATGGGGTATCGCATCGATCCCCCGTCGTTGCTGACGACGGTGCGACCCGGCGACAAGGTGCGGTTCACGATCGACGTCGACCGTCGCGCGATCGTCCACATCGAAAAGCTGCAGTGACGGGAGCCATCGGATGACCGCACTATCGATCGTCTGGATCTCCCTGATACTGGTCACACTCACGGGCTGCGCGTCGGTGGACCTGAGCCGCGGGTTTCCCGAGGTGAGCGCGCAGGTCGAGGAGCGCGCGGCGGCGAAGATCGTCTGGAACCAGGCGATGGAGCCGGAGGCGGCCACGGCGGAGCGGCTGCGCTCGCTCCTGCAGCAGCCCCTCACGGCCGACGACGCGGTGCAAATAGCGCTGCTGAACAACCGCAACCTGCAGGCGATGTACAGCGATCTCGGCGTCGCGCAGGCCGATCTGGTGCAGGCAGGGCTCTTCAAGAATCCGGTCTTCGATGCCGCCGTGCAGTTCCACCTCGGCCCCGCGAGTCCGGATCTTCAGCTCGGGGTCGTGTTCGGCTTGCTCGACGCGCTCTACGTGCCGCTGCGCAAGCGCGTGGCCGCCGCACAGTTCGAGGAGGCGAAGCTCCGCGTGACTGGCGCCGTGCTCGACTTCGTCCTCGAGGTGCGGCACGCCTTCTACACGCACCAGGCGAACGAGCAGATGCGCGAGCTTCGCGCGACGATCGTGGACGCGCTCGCCGCCTCGCTCGCGGTCAGCCGTCGACTGCACGCGGCGGGGAACATCACCGACCTCGATCTCGCGCGCGATCGGGCGTCGACGTTGCGGTCGAAGCTCGAGCTGCGCGCCGCCGAGGTGGCGGTGCGTCAGAGTCACGAGCGACTGAACGCCTTGATGGGGCTCTCGGGAGCGGAAACCGCCTGGACGAGCGCGCAACGGTTGCCGGACATCCCCGTCGATCCGCTCGCGCCGGACGAGGCCGAGCGGAGCGCGGTGGAGCGCAGCGTCGATCTCGGACATGCCCGCCAGCGCATCGTTGCCCTGGGCCAACGACTCGGGTACGACCGCGCGACGGCGCTGATGCCCTCGCTGGAGATCGGCGTGGGGGCGGAGAAGGAGGCGGACGAGGTGTGGGGCGTCGGGCCCTCGGTGTCGATCCCGATTCCGATCTTCGACCAGGGCCAGGCACGCGTCGCGCGCGCGACCGCGGAGCTTCGTCGCGCGCAGCACGAGCACTACGCGCTCGCGGTCCGGATTCGCGCCACGGCTCGCGCGCTCGTAGAGCGTGTGCGAGGCGCGGGCGAGCGTGCGTTGTACTTCCGTGACCTCGTCCTTCCGCTGCAGGAGCGCATCGTCAGCGAAGCCCAGCTGCAATACAACGCGATGCAGATCGGCGTGTTCGAGCTCCTCCGTGATCGGCAACAGCAGATCGAGGCCGGTGTGGAGTACGTCGAGCTGCTCCGAGCGTACTGGATCGGTCGGGCGGATCTGCTTCATCTGCTGAGTGGCCGGCTGCCGTTCGCCGAGGAGCCGCGAGCCGTCACGGGACGAGCGAAGACCAGGGAGAACGGAAATGGCGAATAGACTTTCGCGGCGGCAGGTCCTGGGGATCGGCGCCGGATCCCTTGCAGCGGGCATCGTGTCGCCGAGCCAGAGTCAGGCGGACCGTGGGAACGGCGGCCGCCCGTATTGGGACACGAGCTACAGCGGCGGCCCGATCGACGTCACGCCGCTCGCGCCCGGCCTGCCCGGCCGGCACTACACACCTGTCGTCGTGCCGAACGGCGCCTCCCTGCCGTTCAAGATCGTCGACGGCGCGAAGGTCTTCCACGTAATCGCCGGCGAAGTGGACCACGCGTTCGACTCGGGGCTGCGCGCCACGTGCTGGGGTTACAACGGGCGCGTGAACAGCACGATCATCGAGGCGGTCGAGGGCGAGCGCGTCAGGATCTACGTCACGAACCGATTGACGGTCCCGACATCGATCCATTGGCACGGTGTCTTCCTGCCGAACGGGATGGACGGCGTGGCCGGCCTGACGCAGCCCTACATCAAGGCCGGCGAGACGGCGAAGTACGAGTGGACCGTGCGGCAGCACGGCACGTTCATGTTCCACTCGCATCACGACGAGATGACGCAGATGGGCATGGGGCTGATCGGCATGCTCATCTTTCACCCGCGCAACCCGACGGTGGACCAGCGCGTGGACCGTGACTTCTCGCTCATGATCAGCGAGTGGGCGGTCAAGCCCGGGACGAGCCGGCCGAACACGATCGAGATGACCGACTTCAACGTGCTGACCATCAACGGCAAGGTCTTTCCGTCGACCGCGCCGCTCGTGTGCAAGACCGGCGATCGCGTCCGGATTCGTCTGGGGAACCTCGGCGCCACCGATCACCATCCGATGCACATCCACGGGCATCGGTTCCGCGTCGCGGCGACCGACGGCGAGGACATCCCGCTGTCGGCGCAGTGGCCGGAGGCGACGGTGCTCGTCGCGGTCGGTCAGACGCGGACGATCGAGTTCATCGCCGACGCGCCGGGCGACTGGGGCTTCCACTGTCACATGACCCACCACGTGATGAACCAGATGGGACACGGCATCCCGAACATGGTGGGACTCGACCCGAAGGATCTGGAGCAGAAGATCCGGCCGCTGCTGCCTTCGTACATGACCATGGGCCACACGGGCATGGACATGGGCAAGATGGCCGAGGTGATGCCGTATCCCCGCAACACGATCTCGATGAAAGGTGCCACGGGACCGTTCGGCGACTACATCTCCATGGGAGGGCTGCTGACGATTCTGAAAGTGCGTGACGACCTTCGCACGTACGACGAGGATCCCGGGTGGTATCAGCACCCCGCGGGGACCGTCGCCATGAAGGCCGCCGAGGGCGATCTCGCACGTGACGGCATCGATGTGAACGCACCGCTCGCTCCGCCTGCGCCGAGCGGCGGCCATCGCCACTGAGCCAGGTGCACGATGCGGCCTCTCCGGGTTGTCGCGCTGCTCTCCGCGACCCGCCGACGCTTCGCCGCGGTCTCGGATCGGGCGTCATCGTCGACCGGCGCGGCTACATCGTCACCAACCACCGCGTCATCGAAAGCGCCGAGCAGATCAAGGTCACGCTGCCTGACGCGCGGGTGTTCTCGGCCCGAGTCCTCGGGACGGGCGGCCCCACGGTGACGGCAACCCGGCCTGGGCAATTCAGGAGGTCCACTCGATCGGCCCACGGGATCGGGTTCACGATCCCGATCAGCACGGTGCGAGCCGTTGGTGACTCGAGGGCCGGACATTCCATGGGGCACCGCCGCGACACTGGGGTGCGTGCGCATCCGCGCCACGCCGGCCCTCGGAGCAACACATGATGCAAATGCCACGATTCCGATCACTTGCGTGGCCGATCCCCCACGCGACCCTTGGCAGATGTCTTGCGCACATGATCCGGCGAGCGGATTCGGGCAGGCCCGGACGCTCAGGACGGATGGAGCGAATGTCAGTCGATCGCCGGCCTCTGGTCGTCGTGCTCGCACTCGCCGCCGTGCTCGTCACCGGCGCGACCGGATTCTGCGTCTTCGACACCGACGGCCACGACCACGACGGCGTCGGCCTCGATCTGTGCATCGCGATGCTCGCGGCGACCGCCGGCACCGTGCTCGCCGTCGCGCTCGGCGTGGTCGGCACCACGACCGAGCGGCTCGGCTGGGCCGCCACTCCGGCGGCCGTGTCCGTCCTCGATCCGCCCCCCTGGCGCTAAGCCCTTCGTCGAACGTCGTCCTCCGACGTCGCACGCCCGACAACGGGCCGAAGGGAGGAGTCTCCCCATGTGGGACTGGCTCGACGCGAACTGGACGAGCGCCAGACCCGAATCACTCCACGGGGCCGCCGACGGTGATGGAGATTCGTGTTGAGCGCTGAGCGCCCGCACGGCGGCACGACCGGCGGCTCCCGCGGCGGCAACATCAGCCGCTGGTCGATCGAGCACCCCTACATCGTCACGGCGTTCTATCTCGGCGTCGCGCTGCTCGCGGTGCTCGTCATCTTCTTCCAGATGCCGCGCCGGATGATGCCCTACGTCGAGAGCCCGATCGTGGGCGTGGTCTCGATGATGCCCGGTCTCTCCGCCGAGGAGATGGAGACGTACTTCTCGAAGCCGATCGAGGAGCGCATGGTGGACCTGAAGAACGTCCACTTCGTGCGCTCCACCTCGCAGGAAGGCTTCTCCATCGTGTCGGTCGAGTTCTGGTACGGCACCGACATGAAGAAGGCGCTGTTCGACGTGCAGTCGCTCATGAACGTCGTGCAGGCCGACCTGCCGATGACCGGCTCGAACCTGAAGCCGTCGTGGGTGCTCGCGATCGATCCGCTCAACATCCCGGTGTTGAGCCTCGCGGTGACCGGCACGGGCTACGACAGCGTGCAGCTCCGCACGCTCGTCGAGAACGAGATCGTCAACCGCCTGAAGGTCGTGAAGGACGTCTACTCCGTCGTGCCGTTCGGCGGCCAGAAGCTCCAGATGCAGGTCGTCGCCGATCGCGAGCGGCTCGCCGCCTACAAGATGAGCCTCCTCGATCTCAAGACCATGCTCGACATGCAGAACCAGTCCCGGCCGGCCGGGACGCTCACGTACCAGGACCGCGAGGTGCTCGTGCGGAGCGACGTGCGCGCGCGCACGCCCGAGGAGGTCGCGGCGTACCCGATCGGCAGCATGGACGGCCGTACCGTGTACCTCCGCGACGTGGCGGAGGTGATGAACGCGCCGCGCGAGCAGCGGAGCCTCTACCGCTTCAACGGCAAGGAGGCGGTCGAGATCTCGATCGTCCAGCAGCCGGATGCCAGCTCCGTGCGTGTGATCGAGGGGGTGAAGGCGAAGCTCGCGGAGCTCCGGCAGGACTTTCCGAGCCTCCGGTTCGAGATCGCCTACGACAACGCGACCTTCGTCGGCTTCTTGATGGACAACATGCTCGAGGAGCTGGTCGTCGCCGTGCTCCTCACCGGCGTCGTCGTGCTGTTCTTCCTCGGCAACGTTCGGGGCACGCTGATCTCGGTCATCACGATTCCGATCTCGCTCGGCATGGCGCTCCTCGCCATGGTGCCGCTCGGAATGACGCTCAACAGCTCGACGCTCATCGGGCTCCTGCTCTCGATCGGCCGGCTCGTGGACGACTCGATCATCGACATCCACTCGATCGAGCGGCATCTCCGCATGGGCAAGTCGCCGCGCGAGGCGGCGGTGGACGGGATCAGCGAGGTACGGCTCGCCGTGCTCGCGATCACGTTCATGCTCTGCGTCGCGCTGCTGCCGCTCGCGTTTTCGGGCGGCATCGTCCAGCTCATGTTCGAAGGCATCGTGTGGGCGATCATCCTCGCGCTGCTCGCCTCGGCGCTCGTGTCGTTCACGCTGACCGCCGTGCTGGCCGCCTGGCTCTTCAAGCCGCACGCGGAGACGGAGTCGGCGCGGCGCAATTGGTTCGAGCGGCGTCTGCTCGATCCCTCGCAGCGGTTCCTCGAGCGCCTCGAAGGCCGCTACCGCGGCAGCCTCGGCTGGGCCATCCGCAACCGGTTCAGCGTGGCGGGCGGCGCGGTGGCGCTGATCCTCGTCGGCGTCGCGCTCTATCCGCGGATCGGGAGCGAGATGATGCCGCTCGCCGACGTGTCGCAGGCGTTCGTGCAGCTCGAGGCGACGCCGGGCACCTCGTTCGCGCGCACCAGCGAGATCGCGGCCGAGGTGGAGCGCCTGCTGATGAAGCAGCCCGAGATCGTGAAGGTCTCGGCGGAGATCGGCTTCGAGCCCGGCGGCACGTACTTCACGGGCTACAGCATGGGCTCGGTGAACTCGGCGTTCATGATGCTCACGCTCAGCGACTCCTCGAAGCGCGCGCGCGACATCTGGCAGGTGATGGACGCCGTGCGCGACGAGGCCGTCCGCACGATCCCCGGCATCCGGCGCCTCGCGATCAAGGAGATGGGCGCCGACGTGATGGCGTCGAGCGCGGCGCCCGTCCAGGTCGTGTTCTTCGGCCCCGACCTCGAGCGCCTGTCGGCGATGGGCGAGCAGGCGCAGCGGCTCGCGGAGGAGATCCCCGGGTTCGCGCAGGTGACCACGTCGTGGGCGCAGAGCCTGCCGCAGCTCCACATCGAGGTCGATCGCGCGCGCGCGCAGGAGCTCGGGCTCAGCGTCGCCGACGTGACCGACCAGGCGTATTACGCGCTCAAGGGCGGTCTCACCAACGAGTTCTACCGCCTCGACAACAAGCGCCAGTTCACGATCCTCCTGCGCTACCGCGGCGAGCAGCGGCGCGATCGCGCCGACCTCGAGCAGGTGAAGATCGTCGGCAAGAAGGGCGAGGTCGTGCCGCTCACGTCCGTGGCCCGCGTCGAGGAGCGCGTCGGTCCCACGCTCATCGAGCACGACAACTTCCGCCGGGTCGTCTCGGTGCTCGGCTACTACCGCAAGGGTGGGCCGCCGAGCATGCAGCTCTCGATGGATCTCCTCATGGCCGCGCACGAGAAGATCGACTTCCCGCCCGGCTACGGCGTCGAGCTGCGCGGCGACATGACGCAGATGGAGGAGTCGTTCCAGCGGCTGATGCGCGGCCTCTACCTCGCCGTGATCTTCATGTTCCTGCTGCTGGTCGCGCAGTTCCGGAGCCTGATCGAGCCGTTCAACATGCTGCTGTCGCTCTCGCTGCTCGCGACGGGCGTGCTCGGCGGCTTGCTCCTCGCGAGCCAGACCTTCTCCACGGTCTCGATCCTGGCGGTCGTGATCCTGACGGGCATGATGATGACCGTCGCGGTCCTGATGATCGACCTCGTGCTGCGCCTCCGGAGCGAAGGCATGCCGCGCGACGAGGCCATCCTCACCGCGGGGCCGATCCGGTTGCGCCCGATCGTGATGACGTCGTTCATCAGCATCGTGGTGTTGATCCCCGTGGCGTTCTTCCCGCGCACGGGCATCGACGCGTACGCGCCGCTCGCGACGGTCATCATCGGCGGGCTGACGGTCGGCACGCTGCTCGCCCTCTGGGTCGTGCCGGTGCTGCACACCTACACGGATGACCTCACGGCCTGGATCGGCGCGCGCGTGCGCCGCCTGGGGGCCTGGCAAAACCGACGGACAGTCGCCTCACCTCGAGTGTCGGAGGAATCGGAATGAGACTGCGTCGGCTCGTCGTCCTCCTCCTCGTCCTCGCCGCCGGCACCTGGGCCTACGTCGCCAACTTCCGATCGGCGCAGACGTCGATGGACATGTCGATGCGCGTGACGTCCGGAAGCACGCCGTTCCCCGTCACGCTCGCCACCGCCGAGCGCGGCCCGATCACGGGGACGGTGACGTACACCGGCACGGTCGCGCCGCTGAACGAGGAGGACGTCTACCCGCGCGTGACGGGCCGGCTCGTCGACATCCCCGTTTACCCCGGGGACGCCGTGCGCGCCGGGCAGCTCGTGGCGCGGCTCGACGACGTCGAGCTGTCCTCGAAGGTCCGCGAGGCCGAGGCCATGGCCGTGACCGCGCAGGCCAACCGCGCCCAGATGGAGGCCGATCTCGTAGGCGCCCGCCACGGCATCGCGCAGATGGAGAAGGAGCTTGCGATGGTCGAGGCCGAGCTCGCGTACGCGCGCGGCGTCGCGCAGCGCGCGGAGCAGCTCATCGCCGTCGGGGCGATCTCCCGCCAGGACTACGAGAACGATCGCTCGATGGCCGCCTCGACCGAGGCGAAGCGCGACGCGGCGCGCGCGAAGCTCGACGTGGCGCGCGCGATGGAGGCGGCCGCGCGCCGCAAGCTGGAAGCGGGCGACTCGATGGTGGCGCAGAACCGCGCCGCGCTTCACACCGCCACGGTCGTCCGCGACTACGTGAACATCGTCACGCCGACGTCCGGCTACGTCGTCAAGCGGCTCGTGGCGCCCGGCGTCCTCGTGCAACCCGGCATGCCGATCCTCAAGATCGCGCAGCTCGACCGGGTCCGGCTGCAGGCGAACGTCGGCGAGAAGGACGTCGCCGCGATCCGGGTCGGGTCCCCCGTCATCGTGAGCACGGCGACCACGCCCGAGCCGATCACCGTCCGTGTCACGAGCGCGGCGCCTTTCGTCGACCAGGGGGCGAGGACGGCCGTCGTCGAGGCGATCGCCGACAACGCAAATCGTCGCTTTCTCCCGGGCCAGTATGTGACGATGCAGCTCGTCACGGGCGAACGCGCCGACGCGGTGATCGTCCCTCGAGGGGCGGTGACGCGCCTCGGCGGTCGCCGCACCGTGTGGGTCGCAAAGGACGGCACGGCGCAGTCGCGCGAGGTCGTCGTCGGGCTCGAAGGCCCCGATCGCGTCGAGATCGTGCGCGGGCTGGAAGCCGGGGAGCGCGTGGTCGCGCGCGGCCACGAGGGTTTGTACGCAGGCGCGAAGCTGGCGGAGACGGCGAGCGATCGCGGCTCATCCTCCGCCCCGACGTCCGCTCCGAGCGCGCCGGCGCCGGCCGAAAAGCCGAAGGGGGGCGGGCATGCGGGACACTGAGCGCAGTTCGATCACCGTCGTGCGTGGATTCGCCGCCTTGCTCACGGCCGTCGTCTTCACGGCGACGGGGCTCGCTGCAGCTCCGGCGCACGCGCAGCCACTGTCCCTGCCGCGCGTCGACGGCGCGCTCACGATGGACCAGGCGGTCGACCTCGCGCTCCAGCGAAGCGTGCGCGTGAAAGCGGCGGGCGCCGACGCCCTCACCATGGAGTCCATGCGGCGGGAGGCGCTCGCGCCGTTCTGGCCGCAGCTCTCCGCGAGCGGCTATTTCGTGGACCAGCGGATGGCGCCGAACGTCTACACGTCCGCGGGCAACACCATGGCGCGCAACTACCAGGTCTTCAACGAGGACCGGAATCGGGACGCGAACGTCACCGCCATGCTTCCGCTCTTCTCCGGCGGGCGCGACTACTACGCGTACCGCGCCGCGTCCCGGCGCGCGGAGGCGGGCCGCGAGATGCTGCGCGGGACCGAGGTCGACGTCGCGATGCAGGCGCGGCTCGACTACATCGCGGCGCTGCGCGAGGCGGAGAACGTACGGGTCACCGACGCACTGCTTCGCGACGTCGACGAACGCCTGCGCGTCACGCGCCGGATGTTCGAGAGCGGCCGTGTCGCGCGCTACGTCCTCCTGCGCGACGAGGCGGAGCGCGCCAACGCCGTGCAGATGCAGGCGATGTCCACCAGCCGGGCCGAGCAGGCGATCGTCGCGCTCAAGACGACGCTCGGCATCGACCTCGCGTCGGCGGTCACCCTGACCGATCGGCTCGAGGTCACCGGCGCCACGCTCGCGGTGGACAACGCGCTCCGCGAGGCCACCGATCGGCACCCCGAGGTGCTCGCCGCCGCGAAGCAGCGCGAAGCGGCAGAGGCAGAGGTGCGCGCGGCCTACGGCAACTACTGGCCGCAGGTGTCGCTGAGCTACATGTACGACTGGGGCTGGACGAAGAGCCGCGCGTGGGAGTCGCAGGCCGACGGCACCCGCATGCGGGGCGACGGCATGGAGGGCTACTCGGTCGGCGTGGTCGTCACGCTGCCGATCTTCGACGGCTTCATGCGCGAGAACGCGCTCAACACCGCAAAGTCGCGCGTGGAGCGCGCGCGCCACGGCGAGACCCTCGTCCGCCAGCAGATCGCGAAGGATCTGAGCCAGGCCGCGCTGATGCTGACCGCGGCCGAGCGCAGCGTCGAGGCGAGCCGCACGGGCGTCGACCAGGCGGAAGAAGAGGCGCGCGTCGTCCGCGAGCGCTTCGAAAGCGGCCGCGGTATCCAGCTCGAGGTTCTCGACGCGCAGGTCGCGCTCACTCGCGCGCGCTTCAACAGCGTCACCGCGCTCGCCGACTATCAGACCGCCCTCGCGATGTGGCTCCGCGCGGTCGGCCGGACGCGGTGAGGAAGGAGACGGCCTGCGATCGCTGATGGTCGCGCTCGCGCTGATGCTCGGAGTGGGAATGCCGGGAGTGGACGAGGTGGCGGCCGCGGGTGCCAGGGTGATCGTCACGCGCGAGGAGAACAAGCCCGCCACCGTCGAGATCAGGGCAGGCGAGGAAGTGTCCTGGGTCAACGCGACAGGCGGGGGCATCGCGCACATCGCGTTCGCCGACAACGATGCCGTGCAGTTCTACCTGGGCGGCAAGGACGGCGGGCGCGTGAAGTTCGACGGGCCCGGCACGTACGTGTACTTCGTCCACGTCTCCGGCGTGAAGGGGCACGCGCACAGGGGGACCGTCGTCGTGAAGTGATCGACCGTCCGCGGCGCGGCCGGCGCCGGGAGCACGGTCTCGTTCAGCGCGGTAGCGGCGCCGCGCAGCTCCCGCCGGGTTCCTCGCCGACCGGCGCGGCGCACGTCCCGATGTCCGTGGCCGCTCCGCGGTTGTATGGCAGCTTGCCGAGCACCATCGCCATGCCGCAGCGGTCGGTGATGCCGGCGTACACGAGGCCCGCGCCGACGAATGCCGGCACGAGGGCGAACCACGGGCTCACGGCCACCGCGAGCACACCACCGATACTCGCCATCGCCCCCGCGACGATCCGAACCTGACGCTCGAGACTGATGTGGGCCTTGCCTTCGACGACCGGATGTCCCGCCGCCCACCACGCGACGAGGCCGCCCTCGAGCACGCGCGTGCGCAATCCTCCGATCTCCGCGGCGGCCAGACGCGCCCTCGAGCCGGTTCGGCAGACGAGCACCACATCGCGGTCTCGCGGCACCTCGTGCCGCCGCCGGGCGATCTCGTCGAGCGGCAGCAGGACGCTGGGCTCCACGTGCATCGCGCGGTACTCCGCGGGCAGTCGAACGTCGACGACGAGCGGCCCGGTCGGCCCGCCGAGCGCCGCCGCCAGCTCGTCGACGGACACCGGAAGGACCGGCGGAAGCCCGCGGCTGTTCGCCGCGACGATCGCCTCCATGTTCGCGGGCTTCGGCTGCCGGCCGGCGCGCAACGTCGCGACGAAGCGATCGCGCTCCGCCAGACGCAGCAAGGGGTTCGTCTGCCGCTCCTGGGCCAGGGTCGAATGCGTGCGGCCCGCGTAGTCATGGCCGGGATAGACGATCACCTCGCCGGGCAGCGCGGCGAAGCGCCGGTGCAGCGTCTCGTACAGCGCTTCCGGACTGCCGTTCTGGAAGTCCGTCCGCCCGGCGCCGCCGATGAGCAGCGCGTCGCCGGTCAGGAGCGCTCCTTCGATCAGCAGACTCAGCGAGTCGTCGGTGTGACCCGGACTGGCGAGCACCTCGATCCGATGACGGCCGACGCTGACGTGATCGCCGTCGCGCAGACGGCCGGTCGCGACCGCGGATTTCGCCTGGGCCGAGACGAGGATCGCGGCGTCCGTCCGCGACCGCAGCTCCGCGGCGCCGGACAGGTGATTTGCGTGGGTGTGGGTCTCGACGACGGCGCGCAGCCGGAGGCCGCGCGCCTCGAGCTCCGCGAGGTACTCGGTGACCTGGTCTGCACGCGGATCGACGAGGACGGCCTCGCCGGCGTCCGTATCGGCGATGAGGTACGCGAAGCAATGCTCCGCCCGCATCTGGTGCACGGCCAGCGTGTGCGTCAGTGCTTCGTTCATGCTCGTCTCCTTGTGGCTCCGGGACGCCGGCCGCCGGCGCGGATGACCGGCAGCCGCTCCGCCTGCCGATCGACGTGGGCGCGAAGGCTGCCGCAAATGGCCTCGCAGATCTGATCGAGAAAGGGATCCACGACGCGGTAGTAGACTTCCCGCCCCTGCGGCCGGCGGGTCACGAGGCCCGCGCGGAGCAGGAGCGCGAGGTTCCGCGAGACGTTGGGCTGGGTGGCTCCGACCTGCTCGACGATCTCGACCACGTTCGACTCGCGCCGCCGGAGCGTGTTCAGGATCCGCAGGCGGGTGGGGTCGGCGAGGAGGCGGAGCCGCTCGGCGACGGGCTCGAACAGCGAAGATGCCCACCGGGAAGCTCATCCCGGGACGACGACGTGATCGAAGCCCTCAGCGTAGCGGTAGCCGTTGGCTTTTCCCATGGTCTCGGCGCGCGTTCGCATGCGCGCTTCGAAGGCCGCGACGTCTTTGATCTGGCTCGCGTGGCAGCGCATCGCCGCGAGCTTGGTCTCGAAGGTCTCGGTGACGTCGACGATGAGCTGCGGGTTGTCCCACTGGACGCAGTACACCTCCGAGATCGTGTGCGGCTCGTGGTCGGGGAGCAGCTCGGGAAACGCGAGGTGGTCCCGCGCGAGCGGATAGACGCAGTCCATGACGACGCGCGCGGTGGTCCGGTGGTCGCGATGCCATCCCGGGAAGTTGGCGTATGTCCGCCGCGGATTCAGCGTGATGACAAGGTCAGGCCGCCAGCGGCGGATCTCGCGTGTCACGTCACGGCGGAGATCGCGCGTGTCCTCGATCTCGCCGTCCTCGTAGCCGAGGAACTCGACGCGCGCGACGCCGAGCGCCCGCGCCGCGCGGCGCTGCTCCTCCATGCGAATCGGCACGAGCTGTTCAGGGGAAATGCTGCGGTCGCTGGACCCCTTGCTGCCGTTCGTCACGATGACGTACGTGATCTCGCGTCCCTCTCGCGCGAGCCGGGCGATCGTGCCGCCCGCGAGAAAGTCCGGATCGTCGGGATGCGCGGCGACGAACATCACGGGCCCCGTCGTGGACATCTACAGCTTCAGCCACCCGCGCGGCTGTGCGTGGTAGAGCGTGCCGAGATCGCCGAACGCCCCGGCGAGCTCGGAGCGGTTGAAGTCGTTGCCCGCGATCCGCATGACGCGCGCGGATCGTATATGCTGCGCTGAGCACAATGCAAGCGGGCGACCGTGGGCCGGGCCGAGGCGGGATGCCATCCGGGGACGCGGGGAGGAGCGGTCCCACTCGTAATTTCGACCGTTCACGACCCGGCCTTGAGTCCGGCGCGGGGGAAGGGATGCTACGCCAGCCGCAGCTCCCGGTAGCCGTCAGCGGCCACGCGGTCGGCCCACTTGCGATACTCGGGCGCGGTGCCGCTGTAGCGCGCGACGATGCGTACCTGCTTGCCCTCGACGTTCTGGTTGATGCCCGTCATCCACGAGTCGACCTCGTTGGCGAGCTGTCCTTCGCCCTTCTTCTTGACGAACGCCGTCCACTCCTGCACCGCCTCCGGCCGGACGTCGGCGTAGCGCAGCCGGCGCCGCGCGAGGGACGCGAGCAGATCGCGGATCCACTCGACGTTGTACTCGATGCTGCGCGGGATGTTGCCGAGCGCGGTGTGCGGGCCCATCACCATGAACATGTTCGGGAAGCCGTCCACCATCACCCCGAGGAACGTCGACGGCCCGCCCTTCCACCGGTCCTTGAGCTTCTCTCCGCCGCGCCCGCGGATGTCGATGCGGTCGAAGCTGCCGGTGATCGCGTCGAAGCCGGTGGCGAACACGATGATGTCGAATTCGAACTCACGCTCGGTGGTGCGGAGTCCGGTCCGCGTGATGCGCTCGATCGGGGTCGCGGCGATGCTGACCAGCTCGACGTTCGGCCGGTTGTAGACCTCGTAATAGAACGTCTCCTGCGGCACCCGGCGCGTCCCGAAGCCGTGATCCTTCGGAATCAGCATCTCCGCGACCTTCGGGTCCTTCACCCGGCGGCGGATCTTCTGGGCGACGAAGGCCGAGAACAGCGCGTTCGCGTCGCGGTCGACCAGCACGTCGCGGAAATTGCCGAGCCAGGGCGCGAAGCCCGGCGACGCGTAGAGATGCTCCCAGAACGCCTCGCGCTCCTCCGCGCTCACGTCGAACGTGCGGCGCCGGTCGGTGGTGTGGATGAAGCAGGCGTCGGTCTGCCGGCAGCGCTCGAAGATCGCCGGATATCGCGCGCGGATCTCGTCCATCTCCGCCGCGGTGATCGGCCCGTTGTGGAGCGGCGTGCACCAGTTCGGCCGCCGCTGGAAGACGGTCAGACGTCCCGCGGTCTTCGCGATCTCCTGGATGGCCTGCACGCCCGTCGCGCCGGTGCCGATCACCGCCACGCGCTTTCCTTCGAAGGAGACCGGGTGCTTGGGCCAGAGGCCGGTGTGATACGCCTCGCCCTGGAAGTCGTCGATGCCCGCGATGCGCGGCAACGTCGGCGCCGACAGAGGGCCCACGGCGGTGACGAGATAGCGGGACCGGTAGGAGCGGCCGTCCTCCAGCGTGATGTCCCAGGCACCGGCGGCCTCGTCGAAGATCGCCGCCTTCACCCGGCTCTTGAACTGGATGTCCCGGCGCAGGTCGAACTTGTCGGCGACGTAGTTCAGGTAGCGCTCGGTCTCCGGCTGCGGCGCGAAGTGCTCGGTCCAGCTCCACTCGTCCAGCAGCTCCTGGCTGAACGAGTACCCGTACGAGTAGCTCTCCGAGTCGAAGCGGCAGCCGGGATAGCGGTTCCAGTACCACGTCCCGCCGACGCCGGTGCCGGCCTCGAACACGCGAACGGTCTGGCCCATCTCCCGCAGGCGGTAGAGCTGGTACAGGCCGGAAATCCCGGCGCCGATGACGGTGGTGTCGAAGTCCAGGCCGCGTGCGGGCTCACCCATCTCAGACGACATCTTAAGCGTATAGTGCGAGGAGGACGCGCCCGTCACTCCCAGGAGGGACGTCAATGGCGACGGAATTCAGCGTGGTCCTCCGCGACGCCCCCGGCCAGCTCGCGCACCTCGGGCACGTGCTCGGCGACGCCCGCGTCAACATCGAAGCGATCGTCGTCACGACCCATGAGGGCGCCGGGCTCGTTCGCTTCGTCGCCGACGACATCGCCCGCGCGCGGCGTGCGCTCGAGGCCGGAGGCTTTCAGGCCACCACGCGCGAGGTGCTGGTGGTCCGCGTTCTCGATCAGCCCGGAGCGCTCGGCGAGACCGCGCTCGTCATGGCGAAGGCCGGCATCAACATCGACACCGTCTACGTCACCACGCACGGGTACGTCGTGTTCGGCGTCGACGACCTCGACGGCGCGATCCAGGTCGCCGGCGGCATGGCGGTGATGGTCGACCACTGAACGAAGGACCGCGCTCACAGCGCGGTCGTCAGCTCCAGCAGCCAGACCGGCATGTGATCGACCATCCACGTCTCGGCGACCTTGTCCGCGCCGGTCAACGCGAGCGCGCCGACCAGCACGAGCAGCACCCCCATCGCGGGCTTCGCGATGCCGACGAACCGGGACACCGCGGCGCTCCCTCCGAGCGCGTGTCGCGAGCCGTACGCGACCACGAGGACCGGCACCACCGCGCCGACGCCGAACACGAGCATCACCGTGCCCGCGTACGCGAGGCTCTCGCTGCGCGTCGCGAGCCCGATCGCGGCCGCGAGCGTCGGACCGGTGCAGGGCGTCCACACGGCGCCGAGCAGGATGCCGAGCACGAACTGGCCGCCGAGCCCGGGCGGCAGGCGCGTGGTGAGGGTGCCGGCCGCGCTGGCGAGCGGTGTCGAGAGACGCCCGAACGTCTCCTGGAGTCGCGGCACGAGGAGCACGATGCCGGCCGCGGCCATCAGCGCGGCCGCGACCGCGCGCGCGGCGTCGCGGTCGACGCCGGTCGTCAGTGTGAACGCCGCGAAGAAGACTCCCGTCGCGGCTGACGAGAGCACGTGACCCGCGGCCAGCGCGAGCGGCCCACGCGTGTGGGCCTGCAGCGCGCTGGCGACCACGATCGGCAACAGCGGCAGCACGCACGGCGAGAGCACCGACAGCACGCCGGCGCCGAAGCTCAGGACGAGCGCGAGCATCCGGTTCGCCTAGAGTGCCGCTTCGAAGACCTTTCGAAGCGCGTTCGGGTCCACCTCGCCCGTCGAGCGCGTCTTCTCCGCCTTGCCCTTGAACGCGACGAGCGTCGCGCGCTCGGTGACCTTGAGCTGCCGCATCGCGTCCTTCTGCTTGTCGTAGTCGAGCCGGAAGATCTTCACCTTCGCGAACCGCGGATCCGTCGAGAGCCTATCCACGATAGGCGTCTGTTGCTTGCAGGTCGTTCACCACGTCGCGTGGATGTCGACCACCACGCCCTCTCCGGCCGCCTGCGCCGCCTCGAACGCCTTCGCGTCGAACGGTTTGACCTCCGCCGCCGGCGCGAGCGCCGGCCCCGCGAGTGTCAGGGCGAGCGCGATCAGCCCCATCGTGACGAGTCGTCGCCGCATGGCTCCTCCTTTTCATTCGTGCGCCACCATCGCCGTGCGGCGACGAGCGCCCAGACCGCCTCGATCATGCCGAACGGCCACGCGCCCTGGAGGAACCCGTACGCCGAGCCCAGCACGCAGGCGCCGGCGAAGCCCAGAGCGAACAAGCGGCTCCGCTCTTCGAGAGCGTAGCAGACGAGCATCGCCGTGACAGCGAACAGGCCGAATGCCGTCAGGCCGTCGAGCTGCACCAGGTGCATCGTACACGTGAAGCGAACGTCTCACGAGGCAGTCCGACCTCAGTTGAGACATCCGTGCCGCGTGCCGCCACTCGTCCACGTCTCTCGACCACCGCGATTTCCTCACGTTGACGGAACCATCGGGCGCACGTCGCGGTGGCACATCTGATGCTCCCTCGTGGACCGGGGAAGGAGGTGAGTCAGGTGACAACGAGGAGGCGTGCGTTCCTGGTGCTGGCGCTGGTGCTGGCCGCGAGCCCCGCATTCGCGCAGTTCCCCGGGGAGCCGAAGAACCCCGGTGTGAGCTTCGACCCGGTGGCGGAGCAGCGGTACGTCTTCGCGCGCGGCGCGCCGAACGAGACCGTCCTCGACGCGCAGAGGACGCTTCGGAGTCTGGGCTACTACTGGGGCGAGATGGACGGGATCATGAGTCCCGAGCTGAAGACGGCTCTCTGGAACTTCCAGAAGGCCAACGGTCTCACCCCATGGATGCACCTCGATCGTCTGACGCTGACCGCGCTCGGGCTCACCGAGATGGGCGCTGTGTATGCATCGCCGCCGACGTTCGGGACGGAGATGCCGGCAATGCGAACATTCGACGAGATGCAGGCGCCGTAGGCGCCGGCCAGCGCTGCGGCGGACCGGCACGTGCCGGTTCGCCGCCACAGGCGGCCGCGCGCCGGCGGGAGTACGCTGCAAGGCAGGAGGCACGGCCATGGCCAACGCGATCGTCTCCGTCCCCCTGCCGAGGAACGAACCCGTCCTCACCTACGGGCCTGGTACGCCCGAGCGCAAGGCGCTACGCGCCGAGCTCCAGCGCATGGCCGGCCAGACGCTCGAGATCACGCCGAAGATCGGCGGCCAGCGCGTCGAGACCGGCAAGGTCGCGCGCGCCGTGATGCCGCACCGCCACGCGCACGCGCTCGCCACGTGGCATCAGGCGGGTGAAGCGGAAGTCACACGCGCGATCGACGCCGCGCTCGCCGCGCGTCACGACTGGTCGCGCATGGCGTGGGAGGATCGCGCGGCGATCTTCCTGCGCGCGGCCGACCTGCTCGCCGGCCCGTGGCGCATGCGTCTGAACGCGGCGACGATGCTCGGGCAGTCGAAGACGCCGTTCCAGGCCGAGATCGACTCCGCGTGCGAGCTCATCGACTTCTGGCGCTTCAACGCGCACTACATGGAGCAGATCTATCGCGAGCAGCCCGCGTCCGCGCCCGGCACGTGGAACCGGCTCGAGCACCGCCCGCTGGAGGGCTTCGTGTTCGCGGTGACGCCGTTCAACTTCACGTCGATCGCGGGCAACCTGCCGACGGCACCCGCGCTGATGGGCAACACCGTGGTGTGGAAGCCGGCGTCGACCGCGGTCTACTCCGCGCACGTGATCATGGAGCTGCTCGAAGCCGCGGGGTTGCCGCCGGGCGTGATCAACATGGTGCCCGGGCCGGGCGCGGCGATCGGCGATCCGGTGCTCGCGTCGCCGCGTCTGGCCGGCATCCACTTCACGGGATCGACCGCCGTGTTCCAGGGCATGTGGGAGACCGTCGGCCGCAACGTGCGCGCCTATCGCTCGTACCCGCGCATCGTCGGCGAGACCGGCGGCAAGGACTTCGTGTTCGCGCACGCGTCCGCCGACGTCGACGCGCTCGCGACCGCGCTCGTGCGCGGCGCGTTCGAGTACCAGGGGCAGAAGTGCTCGGCCGCGTCGCGCGCGTACATCCCCGCGTCGATCTGGCCGCGCGTGCTCGATCGTCTCCTCGCGCAGATCTCCGAGATCAGGATGGGCGACGTGGCCGACTTCACGAACTTCATGGGCGCGGTGATCGACGAGCACGCGTTCGAGTCGATCACGCAGCACGTCGAGACCGCGCGCCACTCGCCGAACGCGAAGATCCTCGCGGGCGGCGGCGCCGATCGCCGCACGGGCTGGTTCGTCGAGCCGACGGTGGTGCACGTGATGCGGCCCGATCTGCCCGTGATGCGCGAGGAGATCTTCGGTCCGGTGCTGGCGGTCTACGTGTACGCGGACGCGGAGCTCGACACCACGCTGATGCTGTGCGATCAGGGCTCGCCGTACGCGCTCACGGGCGCCGTGTTCGCGAACGACCGCGCGGCGATCGCGAAGATGAGCGACGCGCTCCGCGACGCCGCGGGGAACTTCTACGTGAACAACAAGCCGACCGGGGCCGTCGTCGGCCAGCAGCCGTTCGGCGGCGCGAGAGCGTCGGGCACGAACGACAAGGCGGGCAGCCCGCTGAACCTCGTGCGATGGATCAGCCCCCGCGCGATCAAGGAGACCTTCGTGCCTCCCACGCACTTCGGCTATCCGTCCATGCAGCCAGATTAACCGCATGGGGGGCTCCGGGCGCCCCCCAAGCCCCCCACGCCTTCGGGCGGACGTGAAGTCCGCCCTCCGGCGGACTTCCGGCTTCGCGTTCATAATCCCGGCATGGCGCCGTGGGTCGCGCTCGCGCTCGCCACGCTGGCCCACGCGCTCGGCTCGTTCTCCGCCCTCTCCGTGGCGCCGCTCGCGCCGTTCCTGCTCGACGCGCTCGGCCTCACGCGCGCGGAGGTCGGCCTCCTTCTCCCGGCGGCCTATCTCGGCGGCGTGCTCATGTCGCTGCCGGCCGGGTGGCTGACGGACCGTGTGGGGGTGCGCGGCGCGCTCGCGGGCGGGCTCGCGATCATCGGCTGCATGGTCGCGCTCGCCTCGCGCGCGGACGGGCTGGGCCGCATCCTCGGCTGCCTCGTCGTCGCGGGCTTCGGCTTCAGCGTGCTGAATCCGGCGACGGGCAAGGCGGTCGTCGACTGGTTCCCGCCGCGGCGACGCGGGGTCGCGATGGGCATCAAGCAGACCGGTCTCACGCTCGGCGGCGTCGTCGGCGCGCTCGTGCTGCCGCCGCTCGCGGCCGCGAGCGATTGGCGGCGGGCGCTCGCGGCGGCCGGCGTCACGTCGGTCGCGTGCGCGCTCGTCATCGCCGTCGCGTATCCGCGGCCGCACGCGCTGGGGCCGGGCCCGCGCCTCGATCCCGCGCGTTTGCGCGAGCTGCCGTTGTTCTTCCGCCGGCCCGGCATCGTCATCGTGCTGGTCTGCGGCCTCGCGCTCTCGATGGCGCAGTCGTCGCTGCTCGCGTATCTCACCCTCTACGGCCGCGAAGTGCTGGCGCTCTCCTCGGTCGAGGCCGCGCGCCTGCTCGCGCTCGCGCAGCTCGGCGGCGCCGCGAGCCGTCTCGCGTGGGGCGTGGTGAGCGATCGCGTCTTCGCGAGCCGCCGGCGTCCGGGCATCGTCGTCAGCGCGTTCCTCGCGGTGGCGACGTTCACGACGCTCGCGACGACGCTGCGACTGCCGACGGCGTTGATCGCGCTCGTCGCGCTCCTCGCCGGCGCCGCCGCGTTCGGATGGGTCGGGCTCTACTTCACGCTCGTCGCGGAGCTCGGCGGCGCGCGCTACGCCGGGTTGCTCACGGGCGTCGCGGTCACGTTCTCGTGGAGCGGCGTGCTGATCGGCCCGCCGGTCTTCGGCGCGCTGCTGCAGGCGAGCGGCTGGTCGCTGCCGTGGCTCACGCTGGCGCTCGTCGCGCTGGGCGTCGCGCTCGTGCTGCCGCGGCCGCGGCCGCTCGTGAAGCGCGACGTCGACGGCGTCCAGCTCGCGACAGCGCCGCCGCCGTAGGTCAACCGGGGCGCGCGCGGAAACGGCGCATCGTCCCCTGCGCGCGCCGCTCGTCGATGACGAAGCCCGCGCGCGCGACCGTCGTCTCGGTCTCGCGGTTCGGGTGACAGCCGCCCGCCACACGCGTCCACACGGGTTGGATCCAGTCCTGAAACCGCGCGTGCCACCGCGAGGTCGCGCGCACGTGCTCGAGCATCCGCAGCTCGCCCCCCGGCCGCAGCACGCGCCGCACTTCCGCGAGCCCGCGCGCGGGATCGCCGACGCTGCAGAAGACGAGCCCGCTCACCACGGTGTCGAAGCTCGCGTCGCGGAACGGCAACGCCTCCGCGCGCGCGATCACGAACGGCACGCGCGGCGCGCGCAGGCGTGCGCGGCCCACCGCATCCGGTGAGGGATCGATCGCGATCACGCGCGCTTCGGGCGGCAGGAGCGGGAGATTGCGCCCGGTGCCGCAGCCGAGATCGAGCGTGTGTCCGCGCGCGTAGCTCGCGAGCCAGCGGCGCCAGCGCCCGAGGCCGCCGCGCTCGCACAGCGCGCACATCGCGTCGTACGCCCAGGGGATCTGCTCGATGCCTCTCATACACGCAATGCTACGATGCGCGCATGGCCAAGCGTGAATACACCGTCGGCGTGATCGGTCTCGGGTTCGGGCGCTCGCACATTCCCGCGTTTCAAGCGAACGGCTGCCGCGTCGTCGCGGTGTGCCAGCGTCATCGCGGCCACGCGCAGGAGATCGCGAATCGCTACGGCGTCGAGGGCGTGTTCGAGCGCTGGGAAGACCTGCTCGAGAAGGCGCGCCCGGAGATCGTCGTGATCGCGACGCCGCCGCACCTGCACAAGCCGATCGCGCTCGCCGCGTTCGCGCAGGGCGCGCACGTGCTCTGCGAGAAGCCGATCGCGCGCACCGCGGAAGAAGGCCGCGAGATCCTCGACGCCGCCGCGCGCGCCGGGCGCACGGCGATGACGAACTTCAACTGGCGCGCGCCCGCGGCGTTCCAGCGCTTCAACCAGATGGTGCGCGAGGGCTTCCTCGGCAGGCTCCTGCACGCGCAGGTGCGCTGGCTCGGCGGGCGGTTCGTCGACGAGAGCGTGCCGGCGACGTGGCGCATGGATCCCTCGCAGGCGGGCTTCGGCGCGATGGGCGACGCGGGCGTGCACGCGATCGACTTCGTGCGCTGGAACTTCGGCGAGATCGCGCGCGTCGCCGCGCACGCGTCGGTCACGTGGCCCGCGAAGGGCAACGCGGAAGACGTCTGCCAGTTCATCGCGGAGCTCGCCTCGGGCGCGCAGGTGAGCTTCACGATCAGCCGCGTCGCGCGCGGCGCGAACGAGCAGACGCTCGAGGCATACGGCACGACGGGGGCGCTGCGCTACGGGTTGCCGCGTGATCTGCCGCGCTGGTGGCGTGGGCAGCTCCACGCGACGACGGGACCGAACGGCGCGTTCCAGCTCGTGCCGGCGAAGGCCGTGGTCCCGCGGACGGCCGGCGACGGCGAGCTGCCCGACGTGATCGGCAAGGCGACGATCGCGCCCCTCGTGAAGGCGTTCCTCGCCGGCATCCGCGCGAAGACGTCGCCGTCGCCGTCGCTGGAGGACGGCTGGCGCGCGCAGCTCGTGCTGGACGCGGTCGGCCGCGCGGCGATGACGCATACCTGGCAGGAGGTTGCCGCGCCTTGAGCGCGCTTCACCGCTCGTGAGCGACGTCGAGAAGAGCCAGGCGCTCGATCTCTGGCGCGAGGGCTATCGCCTGCAAGCCTCCGGAGACGTCGAGGCCGCGATGCAGGCCTACCGCCGCTCGCTGGCGGTGTGGCCGACGGCGGAAGCGCACACGTTCCTCGGGTGGGCGATGAGCTTCCAGGGCCGGCTCGACGAGGCGATCGAGGAGTGCCATCGCGCGATCGCGGTCGATCCCGAGTTCGGCAATCCGTACAACGACATCGGCGTCTACCTGATGCAGCAGGACAAGCTCGACGACGCGATCCCGTGGCTCGAGAAGGCGAAGCGCGCGCCGCGCTACGAGCCGCGCCACTTTCCGTTCATGAACCTCGGCCGCGTCTACGTGAAGCAGGGCAAGTGGTGGGACGCGCTGCGCGAGCTCGAGACGGCGGCAAAGCTCGCCCCGCGCGATGCGGCGGCGCGCCACGCCTTCCACGAGCTTCTGGGCCGTCTGAACTAGGCCTCGCCGCCCGGCGAAATCTCATACCTGAGAGGGACAGGACTGCTAGGATTCTGCGCCTATGGGTGAGCCGCCCGAGCGCCCCCTGATCCTGGTCGTCGACGACGACGAGGGGGGTGCGGGAGGCCCTGTCCGCGATTCTCGACACCGCGTACGACGTCGTGTGCGCCCGCTCCGGCGCCGAGGGCCTCGCGGCGCAATGAAGGACGGGCGGGCGACGGTCTTCACGCGGGTCATCGGGGGGACGGCGGTGCCGACGCGGGTGCTCGACGCCAATGGCAACACGGGCACGGTGGCGCGCGACAACCGGCTGATCAACCCCGAGGCGGTCACGGACGGGGCCGGCCGGACCCTGACCATCACGTGGTTCGGCGCGGACGCGCCGATCGCGCGGGTGAGCGACGGGCTGGGGCGGACGGTGACGTACGGCTACGATGCGGGGAACAACCTGACGACGGTGACGAGCCCGGCGGGCGGGGTGACGCGGTACACGTACGATGCCTCGCGGCGGATCACGACGATCACGGACGCGCGGGGGATCACGTACCTGACGAACACGTACGACGTGAACAGCCGGGTGTGCCGGCAGACGCAGGCGGGCGGCGGCGTGTTCACGATGTATTACGTGCCGGCGAACGAGGCGACGAGCCCGGCGAGCGTGCAGCTCGTGAACGAGGCAGCGGCGGGGGGCCCGATCACGCAGGCGCCGTGCAGCGCGCCGGTCTCGAGCGCGCGTGTGGTGGCGACGGTGGTGGTGAACCCGCGCGGCTACCCAACGACGTATCGGTTCAGCGGCACCGGCGACCTGACGAGCGTGACGGACGCGCTGGGGTACACGTCCCGTGCCCCACAGCCCGTTGACGCCCTGACGATCGGTGGCACCATAGCGCCATGGCAGCGGAGATGATCTACCAGTATCGCGAGCCGGTGCGCGCTAAAGGTGGCCTCTACGTCGCCCAGGCGTGGGCGCAGCACGACGCGCGCTGGCACACATGGCTCGTCTTCATCGGCGCCGACGGCAGCATCCTCCGCACCCCGCGCGAGAAGACCTACGCCAGCCGCGACGCCGTGCTGGTCTGGGCCGTCTCGCTGCGCGCGCCCGATCTCGGGCGGGCGCTCACGCGAGCCGTGCCCGCGACCGCGGATTTGCCCGCAGCCTAGCGGGCTCTGGTCGGCGGCGATGCCCGCCGGGCGCTTCCTCACGGACGATTTCGCGCGTCCTCTCGCTCTCGATCCACCGGCGAAACGCGTCGTCTCGCTCGCGCCGAGCGTCAACCTCGGCGGCGCCGCGCGCGTCGAGTGGCCGGTGATCCCCGCCGCGGTCGTGCGCCGTCTCGACCCCGACGTCATCGTGATCGCGGAATATCCGGGCAGCCCGTCCGTCGCCTCGCTCGTCGCGCGCGATGGATGGGATCGCCTGACCGGACCCGGCCTGATCGACGGGCTGCAGCACCTCGCCGCGCTGCCCGCAGCCTAGCCTTCTCGTCCCGATCCTGTTGCAGTGTCTCTGGTCGGCTGCACAGCGACGGTGCAAATCGCCCAACCCCTGGGCGATTTTTCGGAGCGGTGCGACGGCGCTCGTCACCTGGCAATGTCTCCGTTTCCAGACAGTTACGGCGCACCCCGCGCGTCTGGCGCCGCGTTTGCCCTTCGTCGCCCGAGGCTGGGCACACCAGGCTTCACTGGGGGCGCCATGCAGACCGACTGGAGGTTGGCGCGGCGGCACCGCAACCGCCCGCGCCTGTTGCTGGTCGAGCCTGATCTGGGGCGGCGCGCGACGCTGGCTGTCGCCGTCGGCACCCGCTACGCCGTGACCACCGCCGCGACCGGACCCGAAGCGCTTGCGGTCGCGACGTCAGCGTCGTTCGCGCTCGCGGTGCTCGACGCCGGCACCCTCGGCGCGCTGCTTCCCGCCGTCGTCCGCGGGCTGCGCGGAGGCGAACGCGTGGTCGCGGTCGTCGTCATGGTCGCGCGCCGCGACTTCCGCGCGCGTCACTTCGCGGCCATGCTCGGCGTCGACGCGGTGCTCGGCCGCCGCGCGCCGGCGTGGGCGCTGCTCGACCGGATCTCCGGGCTCTTGCCGGTTCGCGACCACGCGGTGCCCGTGGACCGCCGGGTCGCGCGCGCGATCGACCTGATGTCGCGCGACGTGATCAACCTGCTCGACGTCGACGCGCTCGCGGAGACCACCGGCATCGCGCGCGCGGTGCTCGCCGACCGCTTCCGCGCGGTCACGGACCTGACGGTCGACGAATACGTCACCTGCGTGCGCGTGGCGGTGGCGGAACAGCTCCTGCGCGACACCGACCTCGCGATGGAGGACCTCGCCGAGCTGCTCGGCTTCGGCGACGTCCACGAGCTCGCCCGGGCCTTCGCCGCCCTGAGCCCCGCTTAGACGGGGCCGAAAACACTCGCGCCGGGGGCGGCCGCGCTGCCGCGGGCGCGCGGGGGTTTGGGGGTGCGCTGGACCCCGCATGCTATTCTGGTGCGGCCATGAAGGGTGGCGATCTGCGTCGCTGGCTTCGCGGCGCGGTCATCGGCGTCGTTGCCGGCATCGTCGCCCTGGCCGCGGACAACCTCCCCCTCGCCGAAACCTACGAAAACCGGACGTTCGACGTCCGCTCGCGCCTCTTCGCCGACGCCCGCCGCGCGGATCCGAACATCGTCGCCGTGGTCATCGACCAGAAGTCGCTCGACGCGATCGCGGCGCCGAAGGACAAGGGCGGCCTCGACACCGGGTGGCCGTGGCCGCGCGACTTCCACGCGCAGCTCGTGCGGTACCTCGTGGCGGCCGGCGCGCGCGCGGTCGTGTTCGACGTGGTCTTCAGCGAGCCGAGCGTCTACACGCGCACCGGCGTCGCGGACGACGACACGGCGCTGGCGGAAGCCACGAGCGGCCAGCGGGTCGTGCATTCGATGATGCTCACGCGCGAGGCGGGAACGACCGCCGACCGCGCGTGGTCGGGCGCGCTGCGCGACGCGCCCATGACCAAACGGCTCGCGACGACCCCGGAGAATCGCTTCAACAAGGTGACGCCGCCGATTCCCGCGGTGCTGAAGGCTGCGGCCGCCGTGGGCTGGATCGGATTCAAACCCGACGACGACGGGGTCGCTCGCACGATGCGCCCCACCGTGACGTACGCGCCCGACGGCGAGCGCGACGCGATGGAGGTCCGGGCGCTGCCGCTCGCCGCCGCCGCGGTGTCCGGCGCGCGCGTCGAATTCACCGGTGACGATCCGCGCCGGCGCACGCTGCGCGTGAACGGCCGCCGGATCCTGCTCGACGAAGACGGCGACATGGTGATGCGCTTCCACGGCGGCGAGGGCGTGTACCGGCAATACACGTACTTCCAGGTCCTGCGCTCCTCGATGCTCGCGGATGCCGGACAGCCGGTGACGCTCGCGCGGCCCCAGGAGTTCAAGGACAAGATCGTGCTCGTCGGCGCGACCGCGGCGGGCCTGCTCGACCTGCGCGCGACGCCGATGAACGCGTTCCTTCCCGGCTACGTGATCCACGCCGTCGCGCTCGACAACCTCCTCAACGGCGATCCGGTCCGCCGCGCGACCGTGGCGACGCGCGCGGTGATCGTGCTGGCGCTCGCGGTCGGCTGCGGCGCGCTCGCGATGGCGCGCACGACCAAGGTCGGGCTGGGCGGCGTCGGCGCGGTCGCCATCCTTTATATAGGCGCCACCGCGTGGGCGTTCGGCGGCTGGCACCTGTGGCTCGACGTCGTCGGGCCCGCGCTCGGCATGGCGTTCGCCTGGGGCGGCTCCACCGGCTACGCCTACGTCACCGAAGGACGCGAGCGCCGGTTCCTGCGCGACGCGTTCTCGCGCTATCTCGCTCCGGACGTGGTCACGCAGCTCGTCACGCAACCCGGGCGCCTCACGCTCGGGGGCGAGAAGCGCGACCTGACCGTGATGTTCGCCGACGTGGCGGGCTTCACCACGCTGTCCGAGGGGCGCGATCCCGCCGAAGTCGTCACGCTGATGAACGAGTGCTTCGAGCAGCTCACCGGCGTCATCCAGGGGCAGGGCGGAACGGTCGACAAGTTCATCGGCGATGCCGTGATGGCGTTCTGGAACGCGCCGGTCGAGCAGCCGGACCACGCCGCCCGCGCGCTCCGCGCGGCGCGCGAGCTTCTCGCCGCGGTCGCGCGCGTGAACGCCTCCTGGGAGACGCGCGGAGGGTTGCCGAAGCTGGGCATGCGCGTCGGCGTCGCGACCGGGCCCGCGGTCGTCGGCAACGTCGGCTCGCACACGAAGTTCAACTACACGGTCATGGGCGACACCGTGAATCTCGCGTCGCGCGTCGAGGGCGCGGCGAAGGTCTATCACACGGCGAGCCTGATCACGCACGCGACCGCGGTGGCGGCCGCCGGCGCGGTGCCGCTGCGCGAGCTCGATTGGCTCGTCGTGAAAGGACGGGGCGGAGCCGTCCCCGTGTACGAGGTGTTGCTGGACGACGACCATGCGCCGGTCGCGCGCACCGAGATGCTCGGGCTCTACGCGAAAGGGCTCGAGCAATATCGCGCGCGCGCGTTCGCCGAGGCGGCCACGCAGTTCGAGGCCGCGCTCGCGATCGTGCCCGACGACGGACCGTCGATGGAAATGCTCGAGCGGTGTCGTCACTACGTCGAGACACCGCCGCCCGCGGACTGGCGCGGGGACCACGTGCTCACCTCCAAATGAGGACCTCATGAAGACACGCATCGTCGTCGCCGCCGGCGCCACGCTGCTCGTGGCCGTCGTTGCCGTCGCGCAGAGCTCCACGCGATGGGTGGATCGCACCAAGGCCGACGTCCGCGCGGGCAAGGCGTCGTTCCACGACGTCGTCGACACCGTGCTGAAGGGCGAGCAGGTCCAGGTGCTGAAGACCGAAGAGAAGTGGATGAACGTGCAGACGCCGCGCGGCAAGAGCGGCTGGCTCTTCGAGCAGGCGCTGAGCGCCAGCGCCGTGGCGCCGGGCGGTGACTCGAAGTTCCTGAAGGGCGCCGGCGGTGACGCGTCCACGTCCGCCACCGCGGCGTCGACGGGCGCCAAGGGGCTCTACGCGCAGGACTACGCGAAGAAAAAGGGCTACGACTACAGCGTGGTGACGTGGATCGAGGGCAATCAGCCGAGCGCGCCCGACATCGAGGCGTTCGGAGCCGGCAAGTGAGCCGCCGGGCGCTCGTCCTCACGGTCGTGCTCCTCGTCGTCGCGTCGATCGGCTTCGAGGCGACGCAAGTCGCCGCGCAGTTCGGCATCCCGCGGATTCCCGGCATCCCCGGCCTCAGCCGCAGCGAGCCGACGGAAAACCCGATGGAGATGTTCATGGCGTTCAGCGACATGGACGAGCCGCAGGAGGTCGAGGTCGGACGCTCCGTCGCCGCGGCCGTCGGCGGGCGCTACAAGCTCCTGCGCGACGTCGCGCTCACGAAGTACGTGGCGCTCGTCGGCAACACCGTCGCGGCCGCGTCCGACCGGCCGGATCTGCGCTACTACTTCGCCGTCCTCGACACGCCGCAACCGGAAGCGCTCGCGGCCCCCGGCGGATTCGTGTTCATCTCCAAGGGCGCGCTCGACGTCATGAAGGACGAAGCGGCGCTCGCGGCTGTCCTGGGGCACGAGGTCGGCCACATCGCGCTCAAGCACCACAACGCGACGATCAAGGCACAGCGGACGAAGGCGCTGGCGATGTTCGGCGCGAACATCGGATTGAGCTTCGTGCCCGGGCCCGCCGGCTATTTCACGCCGGTGATGTCGCTGGTCGCCGACGGGATCGCGGAGGGCGTGCTCAAGGGCCACAGCCGCGGCGAGGAGATGGAGTCCGATCGCGTCGGCTTCCAGTACGCGGCCCGGGCGGGGTACGATCCCGCGGGGCTGCGCGAGTTCCTCGCGGAGCTGCAGTCGAAGAAGACCGACGCCGGGGTCGCGCAGTTCTTCTCGACGCACCCGGGAATCGACGACCGGCTCCAGGAGCAGACGAAGATGCAGCAGGCGCGCACGGGCAGCGGCGGCAAGCGCGAGGCGGAGCGCTTCGCGAAGGCGATGGGCAAATGAGCGTGCGCCGACTCGCGGTCATCGCGCTCGGCCTGCTGGCGGCGGCGACGCCGGCCTCCGCGGGCTGGGTCATCGACGAAGTGGTGCGCGGCCAGAGCCCCGACGACAAGCACGCGCAGCGCATGTTCCTGCAGGCGAACCGGCTCAAGACCGTCGTGCTCGAGGGCGGCCGCGTGACGCAGGCGACGGTCATGGATCTCGACGCGCAGACGATCACGCACATCGACTACGAGCAGAAGGCGTACACGACGGCGACGGCGAGGGAGTACGCCGACGTGATGAAGCAGGGCTTCGCGAAGATGGGCGAGGCGATGGGGCAGATGCAGAGCCAGATGAAGGAGCTCGAGGAGCAGCTGAAGCAGCTGCCGCCCGAGCAGCGCCGTCAGATCGAGGCCATGATGAAGGGCGCGCAGGCCCAGGCCCAGGCCGCGAAGAAGCCGCAGCTCACCGCCGCGGACTGCGCGCCGGACAAGGTGGACGTCAAGCGCACGGGGAACAACATCAGGGTCGCCGGCTACGACGCCACGGGTTATCAGGTGTTCTCAAATGGCAAGCTCGACTCGGAAGTATGGATCGCGCCTGCGATCACGGCCGTCAGCGAGATCGATCCCGCCAAGCTCGAGCGGATGATGCGCGAGATGCTGAAGGCGCTGCCCCAGTGCCCGCCGCGCGGCCAGCTTTTCGGCGCGGATCCCGTGTGGAAGCTCATGAAAGACGGGTATCCTGTGCGCAGCGTCGAGCAGGGGGGCGGGACCGTCACGGAAGTCGTGAAGGCCGAGAGTCGCTCCATCGGTGCCGCAGAATTTCAGGCCCCCGCGGGCTTTGCTCGCAAGCCGCTCAGCGAGCTCATGGGAGGAAAGTAGTCTCGTGCCACGCCGTCCGCTCCTGATCGCCGGCGCCATCGTCCTCGTAGCCGGAATCGCCTGGGGAATCTCCGCATGGTGGCATCACAGGAGCCACGTCTCGACGGACGACGCGTACGTCGAGGGCACCGTCGCCACCGTGAGCGCGAAGGTGGCCGGCCACATCGTCGAGCTGCTCGCCGACGACAACAAGCCCGTGAAGAAGGGTGACCTGCTGCTGCGCATCGACGAGCGCGACTACCGCGCGCGCCTCGAGCAGTCGAAGGCGGCCGTGGGCATCGCGGAGAGCCGGCTGCGCGCCGCGGTCGCGCGCGTGGCGATGACGCGCGACCACGCCGCGGGGCAGATGGCGGTCGCGCAGGCCTCGTCGATGAGCGCCGAATCGGCGCAGCGCGCCGCGCGCGACGCGATGGCCTCGAGCCAGGCGACCGTGGCTTCCCGCCGCGCGAGCCTGGGCGCCGCGCAGGCGGATTTCGAGCGCGCGCAGCAGGCGTGGCTGCGGGCGAAGCAGGAGCTCGATCGATCCGCTCAGCTCGTGAAGCAGGACCTCGTCGCGAAGCGTGACTACGACCAGGCCGTCACCGACGAGCGCGGCGCCGAAGCGGCGGTGCGCGCCGCGGAGCAGCGCATGGTGCAGGCGCAGCGCGATCTCGCGGGCGCCGAGGCCGATCTGAAGATCCGCGACACCGGCTACGAGCCGCAGCAGATCGGCGTGGTGATGGCGGACGCGCGCGCCGCGAACGCGAAGGCGAGCCGCATCAACGCGGAAGCCGCGCAGCAGGAAGTGCGCGTGCGCGAGGCCGAGCGCGAGCTCGCCAACGCGCAGCTCAAGGAGGCGCAGGCCGACCTCGCCGTCGCCGAGCTGAACCTCGAGCACACGCAGGTGCGCGCCCCGATCGACGGCGTGGTGGCGAAGCGCACCGTCGAGATCGGCCAGATCGTGCAGCTCGGTCAACCGCTGCTCGCGGTCGTCCCGCTCCACGAAGTCTGGGTCGTCGCGAACTTCAAGGAGACGCAGCTCGTGGGTGTCAGACCCGGGATCGCCGCGACCATCGCGGTGGACGGCGTGCCGGGGAAGACGTACCACGGCACGGTCGATTCGCTCGCCGCGGGCACGGGCGCGCGCTTCTCGCTGCTGCCTCCGGAAAACGCGACCGGTAACTGGGTCAAGGTCGTCCAGCGCGTGCCCGTGAAGATTCGCCTCGATCCGAAGGAGACGCACAGCCCGCACACGCTGCGCGCGGGCATGTCCGCGTACGTTTCGATCAAGGTGAAGTGACTATGGCGGCCACGCCATAGGAAGCTTTTTTCCGGTCGAGTGTCCAGCTGGCAGACCGATAGCGTAAGGGATGACGATGACACCACACCCCCTCATGGCGCCGGGCATGGCCGTCATCGGCGCCCTGTCGCTCGCGAGCCTCTGCGCCCAGTGCATCGCCGGCCGCGCCTGCGTGCCCGTCGAGGCCGTGCTCGCGCAGCTCGACGAGATGAACGCCGCGCGCCGGCAACGCGGCCGCCGGGACCTCGGTCCCGTCGAGGCCTACTGCCAGCGCTGCGAGATGGCGCGGCCGATCTACCGCCTGATCTAGCCCACGGTCCCGCGCGCTCGTCGCGCGGCGCCCATCACACGCGCGACCCGTGGCCGGTCCAGAATGGCTCGCGCAGCACGCGCTTGACCAGCTTGCCCGCGGTGTCGCGCGGAAGCGTCACGTGGAAGGAGATCTCGCGCGGGACCTTGTAGTCCGCGAGATGCTCGCGCGCGAACGCGACGATCTCGGCCGCGGTGAGCGCGGTGTTCGGGCGCGACTGCACCGCCGCGTGCAGGCGCTCGCCCCACTGATCGTCCGGCACGCCGAACACCGCGACGTCCTGCACGGCGGGATGGCGATGGAGGACGTCCTCGATCTCCGCCGGATAGATGTTCACGCCGCCCGAGATCACCATGTCGCGCAGACGGTCGCAGACGTAGACGAAACCCTCGTCGTCGATCCATGCCACGTCGCCGACCGAGAGCCAGTCGCCGCGCTCGGTCTGTCGCGTGGCGTCCGGCTTCTTGTAGTACTCGTCGAACATCCCGTCGTAGCGGCGCACGACGAGCTCGCCAGGCTCGCCGGCCTTCAACGGCTTGCCGTCGGGATCGAGCACCGCGAGCTCCACGCCCGGCGCCGCGCGGCCGCACGAGCCCGGCTTGCGCAGCACGTCCTCGGGCCGGAGCAGCGTGTTCATGCCGAGCTCGGTGGAGCCGTAGAACTCGTAGAGCACGGGGCCGAAGTAGTGCAGCACGTCTTCCTTCACCTTCATCGGGCACGGCGCGGCGGCGACGACGATCACCTCCATCGACGAGACGTCGTAGCGCGCGCGCACCCCTTCCGGCAGATCCACGATCCGCTTGAGGAGGATCGGCGCCATGAACGTGCTGGTCACGCGGTGGCGCGCGATCAGCGCGAGCGCTTCCTCGGCGTCGAACTTCGGCATGATCACGACGGAGCCGCCGAAGACGTATGCGTGCACCGCGAAGGAGCCGGGCGCCGAGTGGTAGAGCGGGCCCGCGGCGAGGTGCACGTGCGGCCGCGCGAGGTCGAACGCCTCCAGCCGCGCGCGCAGCGTGCTCACGTCGACCGTGCGGCGGAGCGCGCCCTTCGGCTTTCCGGTCGTGCCCGCCGTGTAGATCATCGAGCCGCCGACGTTGGTGCCGGCGTCGACGGTCACCCCCTCCGGCGCACCGCTCGCGACGAGCTCGTCGATCGCGAGGGCCCACGGGCGGCGCTCGCGGCCGATCGTCACCCAGTGACGGACACGCGGCGCGTGCGCGCGCACGGCGTCCGCGGTGGCGAGGAATTGATCGCCGACGAAGACCAGCACCGCGTCGGAGTCGTCGAGGATGTACGCGACTTCCTCGGGCGTGAGCCGGTGGTTCATCGGGACGGGGATCGCGCCGAGCGCGCGGGACGCGGCGCCCGCGAGCATGTACTCGATCGAGTTCGTCGCGTAGACGATCACGTGCTCGCCTGCGCGGAGCCCGCGCGCGTCGAGCGCGTGCGCGAGCCGGTTGCGCGTCTCGAGAAACTCGCCCCAGCTCAGGCGCCGCGCGCCTTCGACAAGCGCCGTCGCGTCGGGTGACTTCGCGGCGTGCGCGGCGATGATGTCCATTGCGCGCATTGTGCAACAAGTCCCGGTGGAGCGGGGCTCCGCGCCGGGTGTATAGGTGAGGCATGCGTATCATCGCGCTCGCGCTCGCCGTGCTCGCGCTCGCCGGGCCGGCGCCCGCGGCCGAGTCGATCCTCGTCGGCGCCGTCTGGCTGCGCGGCCAGGGGAGCGCGAGCGACCTGCGGATCGTCGACATGTCGGACGAGAGCGCCAGCTACCGGCGCGGCCACATTCCGGGCGCGGTGTATCTCGACGTCGACGCGACACGCGTGCCGGTGGCGGGACGCGGCGTTCGCGTGCCGACCGCCGAGGAAGGCGCGCGCATGCTCGGTGCGCTCGGCGTCACGCCGCACACGCGCGTGGTGATCTACGACGACGCCGGGAGCCTGAATGCCGCGTGGCTCTTCTACGTGCTCGAGACGCTCGGGCATCGCCACGCGGCCGTGCTCGACGGCGGCATCGCCGCGTGGCGTCGCGCGGGCTTTCCGCTGGCGGCCGACGCGTCCGCGATCGTGGCCACGTCCTATCGTCCCGCGCCGAAGCCCGAGCGCGTGGCGACGGCGGAGTGGATTCGCGAGCGACTCCAGGATCGCTCGGTGGCGCTTGTGGACGCGCGCTCGCCCGGGGAATACAGCGGCGCCAAACGGTACGCGAAGCGCGGAGGCCACATCCCGGGCGCGGTGAACGTCGAGTGGCAGCAGCACCTCAGACCCGACGGCACGTTCAAGCCGATCGACGAGCTGCGCGCGCTCTACACGCGCGCCGGCGTCACCCCCGACAAGACCGTCGTCACGTACTGCCAGACGCACCATCGCGGCGCGCACGCGTACTTCGTGCTGCGCCTGCTCGACTATCCGCGCGTGGTCGGCTACGACCGCTCGTGGGCCGAGTGGGGCAATCGCGACGAGCTGCCGGTCGCGCGCTGACCGCGCGCGCTATGCCGGCGGCTTCTCGGGAAGCCGCTCGAGCAGCAGCTCGGCGACGCCGGACTGGATGCCGCGCTCGAGCACGCGCGTGTACCGGCTGAGCATGCGGAGCATCCGCGAGTTCTCCGCGAGCACGTAGGCGCGGAAGCGCCGATGGCCGCGCGCGTGCGCGGCAGCGAGGAGCTCGTCGAGCAGGAGGCGTCCGAGGCCGCGCCCCTGCCACGCGTCCTGGACGACCAGCGCGATCTCCACGACGCCTGGCTCCGGTGTCGGCTCGTAGCGCGCGACCGCGATCAGCTCGATCCCGTCGTCCGTGTCGCGCTCGATCACCAGCGCCAGCCGCCGCTCGTAATCCACGTTCGCGAGGAAGTGCGCCCAGTCCGTCGGCAGGCGCCGCATCGCGGCGAAGAACCGCTGATACGCGCTGTGCCGGCTGAGGCGGTCGTAGAGCGAGATCAGCCGGGGCTCGTCGTCCGGCCGGATCAGCCGCAGACGCAGCCCGTCGTCCAGCGTCCGTTCGATCGGATCGGCGCACACGCCGATAGTGTGCAGCGATTTGCGCACGCGCGCACGGAGCCGCGTAGAATGAAGGGCACGACGCGGGAGGGCGGCGCATGATCTTCCAGCAGCTCCTCAACGAGGAATCCGGGTGCCTCTCGTATCTCATCGGATGCACCCAGGCCGGGCAGGCCGTCATCGTGGACCCGGGCCGCGACCGCGTCGCGGAGTACCTCGGGATCGCGCGCAAGAAGGGCCTGCGCATCACGCACGTGGTCGAGACCCACACGCACGCCGACCACATCTCCGGCAACCGTGACCTCGTCGCCGCCACCCAGGCCGCGATCGTCCTGCATCGCTCGTCGCCCGCGGTCTTCGAGCACGAGAGCGTCGAGGACGGCGCGGTGCTGCGGGTGGGCAACGTCGAGCTGAAGATGCTCCACACGCCCGGGCACACGCCGGACAGCATGTCGATCCTGGTGACCGACAGGACCCGCGGCGACATCCCGTGGTTCGTGCTCACCGGCGACGCGCTCTTCATCGGCAGCGTCGGCCGGCCGGACGTCGGCGGCCCGAGCGCGGCCGAGGACTCGTACGAGAGCCTGACGCGCGTGCTGCTGACCCTCGACGACCTCGTCGAGGTCTACCCGGGCCACGGCGCGGGCTCGATGTGCGGCAAGGCGATGTCGGCCAAGACCGGCTCGACGATCGGCTTCGAGCGCCGCTTCAACCCGGCGCTGCAGTTCCGCGACAAGCGCAAGTTCATCGACTTCCTGATGGACAACGTGCCGCCGAAGCCGCCGTCGTTCGACACGATCGTCGCCAAGAACAAGGGCCTGATCCCGCTCAGCTCGCCGAAGCCGCGGCCGTTCTCCGCGAAGGAGACGTGGGCCGCCGTCGGCGCGGGTGCAAGCATCGTCGATCTGCGCGACCCCGGCACGTTCGGCGAAGGCCACATCCCGGGCGCGATCAACGTGTGGGTCGACGGGCCGCAGTTCGCCGAGCGCGTGAGCTGGTTCGTGCCGGCCGGCGCGCCGGTGATCCTCGTGCCGCAAGGTCCGGCGGAGGTCGATCGCGCCGCGCAGGCGCTCTCGCGCGTGGGCGTCGACGACGTCCAGGGCTTCCTGCAGTGGGGAATGATCGACTGGCGCAGCGAGGGGCTGCCGATCGAGACCGTGCCGCAGATCACCGTCCACGATCTCGAGGACTGGATCGCCGAGGGCCGCCCGGTCGACGTGATCGACGTGCGCGAGCCGGCGGAGTGGACGGAAGGACACATCGCGCGCGCGCTGCACGTGCCGATGCTCGAGGCCGTGCGCCGGCGTGACGAGCTCGCGCCGGATCGGCCGAAGGCCGTCGTCTGCGCGGGCGGGCTCCGCTCGAGCGCCGTGATCAGCGCGCTCAAGCGTCAGGGGCTCTCGAACTTCTACAACGTCACGGGCGGCATGTCCGCCTGGGTGAAGGCGGGCTACGCCGTCGAGAGGTAGCGCCTAGTCCATCACGACGCCGCCGTCGACGACCAGGACCTGGCCGGTGACCCAGTTCGCCATCGGCGACGCGAGGTAGACCACCGCCTGCGCGACGTCTTCGGGGGAGCCCATGCGCGCGATCGGCTGGGTCGCCACGCTGTAGTCGTAGCCGCGCGTCATCTCGGTCTCGACGGGGCCGGGCGCCACCGCGTTGACGCGAATGCCGTAGCGGCCGGCGTCCTTCGCGAGCCAGCGCGTGAACGCGATCACGCCGGCCTTCGCCGCCGCGTACGCCGGGCCCGAGCGGCCGCCCGGGCCCGCGTTGTCGGCGCGGAACGAGATCGTGCCGCCCGCCATGCCCGACGTCGACGACACGTTGACGATCACGCCGCCGTGCTGCTTGAGGTGCGTGTACGCGGCCTGACTGACGAGCACCGTGCCCTTGAGCGTCACGGCGAGGATCCGGTCGAGCGTGGGCTCGTCGAGGTCCTCGAGACCGACCCGCTCGCTGATGCCCGCGTTGTTCACCACCACGTCGAGGCGGCCGAGATGCTTCACCGTGCGCGCGACCGCCGCCGTCACCGCCTGCCGGTCGGCGACGCTGCCGAGGATCGCGATCGCGCGGCGGCCGCGAGTCTCGATCGCCTGGACGGTGTCGCCCGCGGCCTGGATGTCGAGGATCGCGACGTCGGCGCCGACGTCGGCGAGCGCCAGGGCGATCGCGCGGCCGATGCCGCGCGCGGCTCCGGTGACGAGCGCGACGGAACCGGCGAGCGCCGGAGGACCACTCGGCGGAGTCGTCATCGCGGCTGAAGCTTAGCGCAACCCGGGGCGGCCGCGGAACACCGTGTCGCTAGGCCATCTGGCCTACAATGGGTCAGGGAGGTGGCGATCAACATGGCGAGAGTGCTCGCGGGACTGGCGATCCTCGCCCTCACGCTCGGGCTCGCGCGGCCGGCGCAAGCGCTGACACCGACGGAGACGCTGAAGAACTACAGCGACGTCGTCCTGAAGATCCTGGAGGACCCCGCGCTCAAGGCGCCCGAGCGCAGGAACGAGCGCCGCGCCGCCGTGCGGAAGGTGGCCGAGGACGTCTTCGATCTCTCCGAGACCGCGAAGCGCGCGCTCGGCCCGCACTGGAACCAGCGCACGCCCGCGGAGCGCGAGGAGTTCATCCAGCTCTTCGCCGACCTCCTCGAGAGCACGTACATCGCGCGCATCGACGAGTACGGCGGCGAGCGCATCCGCTACGTGAGCGAGAAGGTCGACGGCGACACCGCGGTGGTGCTGAGCCGCGTGATCACCAAGAAGGGCACCGACGCGCCGGTCGAGGCGCGCATGCTCAAGCGCGGCGACAAGTGGTACATCTACGACGTCATCATCGAGAACGTCAGCCTCATCTCGAACTACCGCGCGCAGTTCGACAAGATCATCCGCACGTCCTCGTACGGAGAGCTCGTGAAGCGCCTCAAGGAGCGCAAGGCGGCGCCGGCGGCGCAGCCGCGCGCCGCGCGGTGAGGACGTGGCGAGCTATCAGATCGTCGCCTGGAAGGGCATTCCCGCCAGCGTCGAGGCGCGCGACGAGCGGGACACCGCGACCGTCGCGCTGAGCGAGAAGTTCCAGATGCTCATCGACTCCGTCGCGATGCAGCTCGGCCTCCACGATTCCGACGCCTACATCGAGCTGTGGACGCGCGAGGCGCCGCAGGAGCGGCCGGGCGGCGCGCGCCAGGTGGCGGAGGCGGTGGCCGCCGAGATCGAAGCGAAGTTTCCGACCTACATCGGGGGCGCGTTCACGCGGCCGGCGTAGCATGCCGCGCGCGATTCCCGCGAAGCTGATCGAGGACACCGCGCGCGAGCTGATGGCGCGCGCGGCGATCGACATCCCGGCCGACTACCGCGAGGGGGTCAGGCGCGCGCGCGACCGCGAGCGCAGCAAGCTCGCGCGCTTCGTGCTCACCGAGATGGATCGGAACTGGGACATCGCGACCGGCGATCGCCGGCCGATGTGCGCGGACACGGGGCTCCCGCGGTACTACGTGCGCGCGGGCAACGAGGCACTCGTCGAGGGCGGCTTCGTCGCGCTCGAGCGCGCGCTCAGGCGCGCGACCGCGGACGCGACCGCGTCGATTCCGCTGCGCCCGAACCGCGTGCACCCGCTCACCCGCGTCGACCACAACAACAACGTGGGCATCCACGCGCCCGAGGTCACGTTCGCCTTCGAGCCGGATGCCGGCTGGATCGACGTGACGACGGTCCACAAGGGCGGACTGTTCGGCAGCGACTACCGGATGCTGTTTCCGGCCGACGGCATCGGCGGCATCAAGCGCTTCGTCGTCGACACGCTGGTCGAGCACGGCAAGCGCGGGCTCGCGTGCCAGCCGGCGATCGTGGGCATCGGGGTCGGCGGATCGAAGGACACGTGCATGCGGCTCGGCAAGGAGGCGGCCTGCCTGCGCGTCGTCGGCAGCCGCAATCCCGATCCCGAGATCGCGAAGCTCGAGGACGAGCTGACGGCGCTCGGCAACTACATCGGCATCGGCGCGATGGGCTTCGCGGGCACGTCGATGGTCGTCGCCACGCACGTCGAGGTCGCCTTCGCGCACACGGGCGGGATGCCGGTCGGCATCCACCAGTTCTGTCTGTCGTCCCGCCGCGCGACCGCGCGCATCCATCCCGACGGCCGCGTGGAGTTCCGCGCGGATCCCGAGTGGTTCACGGACTACTACCGTCGAGAAGGGATCGAGTGACGCACGATTTCTCCACCGGAGCGGGCGGCGCCAGAGCCGCCGGGAGCCCGCGACTCGATGACGTCGCGATGGACGAGGTCCGGCTCACCACGCCGGTGAGCGACGCCGACATCGCGCGGCTGAAGCTCGGCGACGTCGTCTATCTCGACGGCGTCGTCTACACCGCGCGCGAGGGTGTGTATCGGAGAGTGGTCGACGAAGACTGCGGCCTGCCCGAGGCCGTGCGCGGGCTGACGAACGTCAACTTCCACTGCTCGCCGGCCGCGAGCGTCAAGCCCGACGGCTCCTACGCGGTCGAGGCGGTGACGGCGACGGCGAGCTTCCGCTTCGGCAAGTCGTTCACGAAGTGGTTCGCGCGCTCGGGCGCGAAGGTGATCGTCGGCAAGGCCGGCCTCACCGAGACCGCGTACCGCGAGTGGTTCGTCCCGCACGGCGCGGTGTATCTCACCACCGTCGGCTACGGTCTCGGCGCGACGTACGGCCGCTCGATCACGCGCGTCGTCGACGTGCACTGGCTGCGCGAGCTCGGCATCGCGCAGGCGCTGTGGGTGCTGGAGGTCGAGAAGCTGGGCCCGTTCCTGGTCGAGGGCGACGCCGCGGGCGCGAGCCTGTTCGCGCTCGCGAACCGCGAGATCGATCTCCGGCTCGACGAGGTCTATCGCGGCTTGCCGAAGTACGCGATGAGCCGCTTCGGCGAGGCAACCTCGCGAAAAGACGAGCTCGTCTAGGTCTCGTTCGATTTCACAGGCCCGTGACAAGCGGCCGCGCACCGCTCGCTACCGTGGGCGTGTCGAATCGAGGAGGCTCACGGTGACGCATTGGCTCGGCGTGCTGCTCATCACGGCCGTGTTCGCGGGCGGGATCGTCGCGGCGGAGGTCGCGCGCGCCCCGGCGGACGTCGTCGCCAACGGCAAGCCGGCGCCCGAGATCGCGCAGGGGGCGTGGGTCAACAGCGAGCCGCTCACCATGCAGAAGCTGCGCGGGCGCGTCGTGCTCGTCGACTTCTGGACGTACGGCTGAATCAACTGCCAGAACGTGATCCCGCAGTTGCGGGGGTGGCATCAGAAGTACGCGGGGCAGGGGCTCACGATCGTGGGCGTTCACACGCCCGAGTTCTTCTGGGAAAAACCGTACGACAAGGTGGTGGCGGCCACGAAGAAGCTCGGGATCGCGTATCCCGTCGTGCAGGACAACGACCACGCGTCGTGGAAGCGCTTCGGAATCTGGGCGTGGCCGACGGCCGTACTGATCGACAGGAAGGGCGTCGTCCGCTTCCGGCACATCGGCGAGGGGGCGTACGATGAGATCGACGCGATCATCCGCCGGCTGTTAGCGGAAAAGGAGTAGGGATGCTGATTCGCCGCGCGCCGATGTTCCGCTGGTCCGAGGTCACCGACGAGAAGCTCTACCTGTCGCGCCGGCGCTTCATCGCCGGGGCCGCGGCGCTTGGGCTCGCCGGCGGCGCGGTGAGCGACGCGCTGCTCGCCGAGATCGCGGACGGCAAGGTGCCGACGGGGGCCCCGCTCAAGGCCGCGCGCAATCCGGCGTTCGTGCATCCCGATCCGCCGAACAAGTTCGAGGACGCGGCCAGCTACAACAACTTCTACGAGTTCGGCGTGAACAAGGACGATCCGGCGCGCCTCTCCGGCTCGTTCAAGACGCGGCCGTGGACCGTGAAGGTCGAAGGGCTGGTCGCGAAGCCGAAGACCTACGACATCGACGAGCTCCTGAAGCTCCCGCTCGAAGAGCGCGTCTACGCCCTGCGCTGCGTCGAGGCGTGGTCGATGGTGATCCCGTGGATCGGCTTTCCGCTCTCGGCGCTCCTCAAGCAGGTGGAGCCGGCGGGCAGCGCGAAGTACGTCGAGTTCATCACACTCAACGATCCGCAGCAGTTCCCCGGCCAGAAGCCGAGCTTCTTCGGCGGCGGCCTCGACTGGCCGTACGTCGAGGGCCTGCGGCTCGACGAGGCGATGCATCCGCTCACGCTGATGACGGTCGGCATGTACGGCCAGGTGCTGCCGAACCAGAACGGCGCGCCGTTCCGCGTCGTGGTGCCGTGGAAGTACGGCTTCAAGAGCGGCAAGTCGATCGTGCGGATCCGCGTCACCGCCGATCAGCCGAAGACGTCGTGGGAGAAGGCGGCGCCGCAGGAGTACGGCTTCTACTCGAACGTCAACCCCACGGTCGACCATCCCCGCTGGAGCCAGGCGACCGAGCGCCGCATCGGCGAGTTCCGCCGGCGCAAGACGCTCATGTTCAACGGCTACGCCGACCAGGTCGGCTCGCTCTACACCGGGCTCGATCTCAAAAAGAACTACTGAACCTTGACGGCCCATGGCCGTCAGTTGGTACTGAGCCGCCAGGCACGCATCGTTCTCAAGACCGGCGTGTGGCTCGTGTGCCTCGCGCCGCTCGCCGTGCTCGTCGCGCGCTTCGCGCTCGACCGGCTCGGCACGAACCCGATCGAGCTCGTCACCCACACGCTCGGCGACTGGACGCTCCGCATTCTGCTGGCCAGCCTCGCCGCGACGCCGCTCAGGATCCTGACGGGGTGGGCGTGGCCGATCACGCTGCGCCGCCTGCTCGGGCTCTTCGCGTTCGCCTACGCCGTCCTCCACTTCCTCGTGTGGATGGTGCTCGACTTCTACTTCGACTGGCCGCAGATGGCCGCGGACATCGTCAAGCGGCCGTACATCACCGTGGGGATGACCGCGCTGCTGCTGCTCCTCCCGCTCGCCGTGACGTCGACGGCCGGGATGGTGAAGCGCCTCGGCGCGCGCGCGTGGCGGCGGCTGCATCGCCTCGTCCACGTCGCCGCGGTGTGCGGCGTGCTCCATTACGTCTGGCTCGTCAAGGTCGGCCGTCAGACACCGCTGATCTACGCCGCCGTGCTCGCGCTGCTGCTCGCCATCCGGATCGTCGACGCGGTACGTCGCCGCATGCGCCGGTCCCGGAGATCCGATGTCATGGCCCCGGCGTAGCTCTGCCGTGCTAGTCTCGTGGGCGATGCGCATCCGGTTCGCGGCCCTCGCGGTCCTTCTCTTCGCCGGATGCGCCACCAGCACTTCCGGAACCGGCGCGTCGGCGCCGGCGCGTCCGGTGCGCGAGGTGCTGCCGAACGGCCTCGTGCTGATCACCCAGGAGCATCGCGCGGCGGACGTCGTCGCGCTGCAGCTCTGGGTGCGCGTGGGCGGCCGCGACGAGACGCCCGCGGAGCTCGGCCTCTCGCACTATCTCGAGCACATGCTCTTCAAGGGCACGCCGACGCGCCCGCCGGGATCGATCGACACGCTGATCGAGGGCATCGGCGGCACCAGCAACGCGTTCACGTCCTACGACTTCACGCACTACGACGTGGTGGTGCCCGCGAAGGAGATCCGCGCGGCGGCCGAGCTGCTCGCCGACATCGGCGTGAACGCGGCGTTTCCGCCGGCGGAGATCGATGCCGAGAAGGCGGTGGTGTTCGAGGAGATGAAGCTCGTCGAGGACGATCCGGAGAAGTTCCTCGCGCGGCGCCTCGGACAGCTCAGCTACGACCCGCATCCGTACGGTCGCAACATCCTCGGCAACCGCGAGGCGATCACCGCGCTCACGCGCGAGCCGCTGAACCGCTACTACAGGAAGTACTACGTGCCGCGGAACATGGCGCTCGTGATCGTCGGCGCGGTGCCGCACGCGGAGGTGCGCCGGGTCGTCGACGCCACGTTCGGCAAGCTTCCCGCCGGCGAGGCGCAGCGCCCCGCGCTCGCGCCGCCGCCGGCAACGGCCGCGGGACGGAAGGTCGACGTGCCGCGGCCGGAGCAGCAGGCGTACCTGGCGCTCGGCTGGCGCGCCGCCTCCACGGCCGAGCCCGACACGTACGCGGTCGACCTGCTCACGTACATCCTCGGCGACTCGCCGAGCTCGCGGCTCAACCAGGCGGTGCGCGAGCGCGACCGGCTCGTGTTCTCGATCGAGTCGAACTACGTGCCGTCGGCGCAGGGCGGGCTCGTGAGCGTGAGCGCGCGGCTCGAGCCCGGCAACCTCGACAAGGCCGAGGCGTCGATCCGCGAAGTCATCCGACGCGTCCGCGACGAGGGCATCACCGAAGCCGAGCGCGAGCGCGCGATCATCACGGCGGAGTCGCACTACGCGTTCGACATCGAGACCGCCGAGGGCCTCGCGCGGACGTACGGGCAGGGCGAGACGACCTGGACGCTCGAGAACGAGCTCGCGTATCTCGAGCGTCTCCGGAAGGTGACGGCCGCGGAGATCCAGGCCGTCGCGAAGAAGTACGTCGGCGAGGACAACTACGCGCGCGTCCGGTTCCTGCCGGAGGGCAAGCGATGAAGCGCGCGGTCCCGCTGGTCCTCGCCGTGCTGCTGCTCGTCCCCGCCGCCGCGCTGCCGCAGGCGTCCGCGCCCCGGACGGAGCGCTTTCCGAACGGCTTCACGGTCATCGTGCAGGAGAACCCGCTCGCGCCCGTCGTCGCGCTGAGCCTGTTCACCCGGATCGGCACGCGGTGGGAGCGGCCGGAAACCGCGGGCATCTCGAACTTCCTGCACGCGGTGATGGTGAAGGGCACGGCGAAGCGCAGCGGCTCGCAGCTGGCCGAGGAGATCGCCGCCATGGGCGGCAAGATCAGCGCGGCGGGCGACATCGACTACTCGGAGATCAAGTGCTCGGCGCTCGCGCGGTTCTGGAAGCCGCTGCTCGGCCTCACGGCGGAGCTGGCGCTCGAGCCGAAGATGTCGGCCGGCGAGGTGGACGGCGAGCGCGACTGGCTCATGAGCCGTCTGCAGCGCCGTCGCGACAACGCGCCGTCGCGCGCGTTCGACGAGCTCTACGCGGCGCTCTACGGTCCGCACCCGTACTCGATCCCCACGCTCGGCACGCCGCAGTCGCTGCCGCGCATCGATCACGCGGCGCTCGTCGCGCAGTACCGCGCGGCCTATCAGCCGTCGCGCATGGTGCTGACGGTGAGCGGGCAGATCAACGGCGACGAGGTCGTCGCCGAGGCGCGCCGGCTCTTCGGCGGGTTGCCGCCGAGCCCGCCGCCCGCGGAGCCCTCGACCCCCGCGCCCGCGCCGGCGGGGAAGCGCATCGTGATCGAGCAGCCCGCGCAGCAGACGCAGATCGTGGTCGGCGCGCTCGCGCCGTCGCTCGATCACGCGGAGCACGCGGCGGTGAAGGTGTTGAGCACGATCCTCGGCGGCGGCATGGCGGGGCGGCTCTTCGTGGAGCTGCGCGACCGCCGCGGGCTCGCGTACACGGCGACGGCGTTCTACGAGCCCGTGCGCGAGCAGGGCGCGCTGGTCCTCTACCTCGGCACCGCGCCGGAGAACGCCGCGAAGGCGGAGGAAGGGCTCAAGCAGGAGATCGACAAGATCCGCCGCGAGCGCGTGGGCGAGGAAGAGCTGCGCCGGGCGAAGAATTATCTGCTGGGCCGCTACGAGATGGACCGGCGGAGCAACGAGCGGCAGGCCTGGTATCTCGGCTTCTACACGGTCGAGAACGTCGGGCTCGACTACGGGACCAGGTATCGCCGCGCCGTGGAGGCCGTCAGCGCGGCCGACGTGCAGCGCGCCGCACAGACCTACCTCGCGTCGCTGACGTCCATCGTGCTCCAGCCGCCGCGCTAGGTGGGGCTACGCGTCGTCGCGCCGGAGCGCGCGCGCTTCCTCGGCGGCGCGAATCTCCTCGGCGAACATCCCGACGTGGAGCGGACAGGGAGGCTTGTTTTCCTCGACGTACTGGCAGTCCACCTGGTTGCACTGCACGAAGTAGCCCTGCGGCCGGCCGAATCCACCGGGGCGCTTGAGACGGATCAAGACCATCTCGGACACGACGTTGCACCGGAATTCTTTCCCGCGACCGCGCGCCATCCTGGCTCCTTGCCGCTGAGATTCGATCTCAACATACGCTAAATTCCCCTCAACGTTTGGTCGATATTGGCTATAGTGTGGCCGACAGCCCCTGCCGGTTGGGGGACCTTTGCCGTCGGGAGGAGGTTGCCTTGCCCCGTCCGCTGATGCAGGTGGTCTTCGTCGCGGTCCTCGCCGCGGCGATCACGGGCTGCGCGACCACGAACGCTACCACGACCGTTTCCGCGCTCCGCACCGTCGCCGAAGAGATCGACCAGCCGATCCTCGTCTCGCACGTGGCCAGCTATCGGCTCGGCGCCGACGAGCCCTCGCCCGCCGCGCTCCTCGTCGCGCAAGCGACGCCGCCGCCGTCGGCATTCGCCGCCGAGGGTCCGGACGAGGAGTACGACCCGTGGGAGCCGTTCAACGAGAAGATGTTCGAGTTCAACCGCCGGCTCGACCGCTACGTCCTCAAGCCGGTCGCGCAGGGATACAACTTCGTCGTGCCCGATCGCCTGCAGGTGATGATCTCGAACGTGTTCGACAACGCCGCGTTCGTACCCCGCATGATGAACAGCCTGTTCCAGGGCAAGTTCGACGGGGCCGTGCGGGAGTTCGGACGCTTCGTCTTCAACACCACGATCGGCATCGGCGGCATGTTCGACGTCGCGAAGATGGAAGGCATCGAGAAGAGCCGCGAGGACTTCGGCCAGACGCTGGGGTACTACGGCGTGGGGCCCGGCCCGTATCTCGTCCTGCCCTTCTTCGAGCCGCTGACCGTGCGCGACGGCGTCGGCAAGGCCGTGGACGGTCTCATGGACATCCCGGCGTACTTCGTCGGGTTCTTCCCCGTCCGATTCGTCCTCAAGGTCTCCGAGACCGTGAACGACCGCTCGCTGAACCTCGAGCTCTTCCAGGGCTTCGAGGAGAGCGTGATCGACATGTACAGCGCCGTCCGCCACGGCTATCTGAAGCGCCGGGAGAAGCTCATCAAGGAGTAGGTCGCTGCGCCGGTCTCTCGTCGCCGTCGCCACGCTGCTCGCCGTCCTCACCGTCGCGATCGTGCTCCGCCCGGGCGCCGTCGCGGCCCCGTCCGGCGCGCGCGACGTGCAGGCGGGCAAGGCGCTCTACGATCGCCAGTGCGTCACCTGCCACGGGCCTGCCGGGCGCGGGGACGGGCCCTCGGCGACGGGGCTCGCGACGAAGCCGGCGGATCTCGCCGACGGCCGCCTGATGAATCCGCTCCCCGACGAGCTCCTCGTCAACGTCATCCGTCACGGCGGCGCCGCCGAAGGGCTCGCGCCTACGATGCCGGCGTTCGAGAAGTTCCTGAATGACGCGCAGACCGCGCAGGTCGTCGCGTACGTGCGCTCGCTCGCGCAGCCGCCGCGCAGGCCCGAGCAGGACCTTCCGCTCGTTCACGTGCCCGGCGCGCCGCGGCAGCCGATCCTGTTCAACCACGTCATCCACGCGGGCTCGTTCGGCATCGCGTGCGAGTACTGTCACGCGGACGCGCGGCGCTCCGAGTACGCCGGGCTGCCGTCCGTCGAGCGCTGCCTCGGCTGCCACAAGATCATCGGCGCGCAGGACAATCCGGAGATCCGGAAGATCCACGAGTACGCGGCGCGGGGCCAGGCGATCCCGTGGGTGCGTGTGTTCAAGGTGCCGGAGTTCTCGTACTTCCCGCACAAGGCGCACCTCAGGGCGAAGCTCGCGTGCCAGACGTGTCACGGGCCGATCGAGCGCATGCGCGTGGTCGGCGCCGAGACCGGCCCGCGCCTGACGAACGATCTCAAGCGGCTGATCGGCCTGCGCGCGCCGTCGCCGCCGCTGACGATGGGATGGTGCATCGACTGCCATCGCGCGAAGCACGCGGAAGGCTTCAACGCGCCGAGCGACTGCGTGACCTGTCACCATTAAGTCACGCACAGGTCCGCGGCATGAGGTGCTGCGCGCGGGGATCCTGACCGCCGCCGCCGATCTCTTCAGAGAGCGCGGGTATCGCGCGGCCACGCTCGACGAGATCGCCCGGCGCGTCGGTGTCTCCAAGCCGACGCTGTACGGCTACTTCCGCTCGAAGGAAGAGCTGCTCGCGGCGATCTTCCACCGCGCGATGTCGCTGTTCGAGCGGGATCTCGACGCCATCCGCGCGAGTCGCGAGGCTCCGGTCCAGCAGCTGCGCCGCGTGATCCGCTTCCACGTGGGCGCGGTCATCGCGGAGCGCTCGTTCCTCGCGGTGTTCTTCGGCGAGGAAGCGAACCTGCCGCCGAAGCTGAGCCGCGCGATCCGGCGCCGCAAGGCGCGCTACGACCGGACGGTGCGGGCGATCGTCGAGGCCGGCGTGCGTACGCGCTCGGTGCGCACCGCCAACCCCCGCCTGCTGGTCTTCGCGCTCCTCGGCATGGCGAACTGGGTCTACCAGTGGTACGACCCGAAGGGCCCGTGGACGGCCGACGCGATCGCCGACGGCTTCGTCGCGCTGCTGGAGTCCGGCTACCTCGTCACGCCGGCGTCACGCCGGCGCGACGTCGCGGACGCGCTCGCGCGCGTCGAGCGGGAGCTCAGTCGGCTGCGCGAAAGTACTTCGCGGCCGGGTGGTGGAAGACGAGCGCCGAGACGGAGGCTTCGGGGTCCATCATGAAGCCTTCGGTGAGGCGGATGCCGACGCGCTCCGGCTGGAGCACGCGCCACAGCGTCGCCTGATCGGCGAGCTCCGGACACGCGGGATACCCGAACGACACGCGCAGCCCGCGATAGCGCGCCTTGAGCTTGTCGTCGATCGACAGCTCGGACGGATCCGGAAAGCCCCACAGCGTGCGCAGCCGCGCGTGCAGCATCTCCGCGAACGCCTCCGCGCACTCGATCGCCAGCGCCTGCAGCGCGTGCGAGCGCAGATACTCGCCGCGCTCCTTCCACGTCTCCGCGCGCTCGCGCACGCCGTCGCCGCACGTCACCGCGAAGAGCGCCACCCAGTCCTCGCCATCGTCGCGCACGTAGTCCGCGAGGCACAGCCGCTCGCCGTCACGTTGCCGCGGGAACGTGAAGTGCCCCGTCTCGTCGCCCGCCGGCGCCAGGAGGATCAGCGTGTCGCCCGCGGCGCGCGCGCGGAACCATTGATAGACGCCGTGCGCGTGCAGCAGTCCCTCGGTCGCCTCGCGCTTCAGCCCTTCCACGACCGTCTCGAGCTCGCGCGCCTTCGGATCGCCCTCCTCGAGCAGCCGGGTGACGACGCCGCGCAGCCCGAGATGCTTGCCGTACAGCATCTGGAGGTTCAGATAGGGATACACGTGCGTCAGCGGCACGTCGCGCAGCACGTGCGTCTCGAGGTCGGGCGGGCGCGGCGGATCGACCTTCGGAACGCGTGAGACCCGTGGGCCGGACGCGGTGGCCGGCCGCGCCGGCGCCACGTCCGCGCCCGCGCCGAGCGCCGCCTGCTCCGCGCGGATCCGCTCGACCAGCGCCTCGCGCGTGAGCGGCGAGAACATCTGATTGGCAAGGTCCAGCCCGTCCATCGCGTCCTTCGCGTAGAGCGTGACGCCGCCGTACTCCGCCGCGATGCGCGTCGCGGTGAACTTCCTCGTGAGCGCGGCGCCGCCGACGAAGAGCGGGATGTCGATCCCGGCCGCTTTGAGGTCCTGCGCGGTCACGACCATCTGCTGCGCCGACTTCACGAGCAGCCCGGAGAGCCCGAACGCGTCCGGCTTGTGCGTTTGATACGCGGCGATCAGATCCTCGGGCGGCACCTTGATGCCGAGGTTGATGATCCGGTAGCCGTTGTTGCCGAGGATCACCTCGACCAGGTTCTTGCCGATGTCGTGGACGTCGCCCTTCACGGTCGCGAGCACGATCGTGCCGCGCGTCGCCGCGCCGGACTTCTCCATGAACGGCTCGAGGTGCGCGACGGCGGTCTTCATCGCCTCCGCGGACTGCAGCACCTCGGCCACGATCAGCTGGTTGTCGTTGAAGAGCCGGCCGACCTCGTCCATGCCGGCCATCAGCGGCCCGTTGATGATGTCGAGCGGCGCCAGCTCCTTCAGCTTCAGGTCGAGATCGGCGACGAGCCCGTCGCGCGAGCCCTCCACGATGTAGCGCGCGAGCCGCTCGTCGAGCGTGAGCGTGCTCGCGGCGGCGGGCGCCTTCTTGCGGTCGCGGAAGTGCGCGGCGAAGGCGGCGACCGGATCGTCGCCGCGCATGGAGATCAGGTCCTCGGCGAGCTTCCGCTCCTCCTCCGGAATGGACGGATAGCGCTCGAGCCGCTCGGTGTTGACGATCGCGTAGTCGAGCCCGGCCTTCGTGCAGTGATAGAGGAAGACGGAGTTCAGCACCTCGCGACCCGCCGGCGGCAGGCCGAACGAGACGTTGGAGATGCCGAGGATCGTTCGGCACTCGGGGAACCGCGCCTTGATCGCGCGGATGCCTTCGATCGTCTCCACCGCGGAGCCGACATAGTTCTGGTCGCCGGTGCCAACGGGGAAGACGAGCGCGTCGAAGATCAGGTCGCGCGCGGGCAGCCCGTACTTTCGCGTGAGCAGGTCGTACGACCGCTCGGCGATCGCGAGCTTGCGCTGCCGCGTGACCGCCATGCCCTGCTGCTTGTCCTCGTCGATGCAGCCGACGATCACCGCGCCGCCGTAGGTCTTCAGCAGCGGGACGACCTTCTCGAAGCGCTCCTCGCCGTCCTCGAGGTTGATCGAGTTGACGATCGCCTTGCCCTGGCAGTGGCGCAGCGCCAGCTCGATGACGTCCGCGTCGGTGGAGTCGATCATCAGCGGCACCTTCACCTTGCGGGTGAGGGCGGCCATGAAGCGATCCATGTCCGCGGCTTCGTCACGGTCCGGGTTCGCGAGGCAGACGTCGAGCACCTGCGCGCTCGCGCGCACCTGCGCGCGCCCGATCTCCGCGGCCTCCTCGATCTGCTCGGCGACGATCAGCTCCTTGAAGCGCCGCGAGCCGATGACGTTGGTGCGCTCGCCGACGAAGATCGGCCGGTTGTCCTCGGTGGGATAGAGGACCTCGACGCCGCTGACCGCGAGCGGCTCCCGCGCGGCGGGCACGCGCGGCGCGCGTCCGCGGACGAGGTCGCGCAGCGCGCTGATGTGCGCCGGCGTCGTGCCGCAGCAGCCGCCGATCAGGTTCACCCAGCCCTCGTCGACGAAGCGCCGCATCTTGAACGCGAGGCTCTGCGGCGTCTCGCCGTACTGGCCGCGCTCGTCGGGCAGCCCGGCGTTCGGATACACGGTGACGAAGCGCGTCGCGATCGCGGCGAGCGAGCGCAGGTGATCGGTCATGAACTCCGGGCCCGTCGAGCAGTTGATGCCGACGCTCAGCGGATCGAGGTGCTCGAGCGCGACGTAGAGCGCCTCGACGCCCTGGCCGGCGAGCATCGTCCCCGTGGGCTCGATCGTGCCGCTGATCATCAGGGGCCGCTCGACGCCGGCGGCGCGCATCGCCTGCCTCACGCCGATCGCGGCCGCCTTGAGATTCAGCGTGTCCTGCTGGGTCTCGAGCAGCAGCGCGTCGACACCGCCCGCGATGAGCCCGGCCGCCTGGACCTCGTAGGCGGCCGTCACCTCCTCGAAGGTGACGTTGCGCGTGACGGAGATCGACCGCGTCGACGGGCCCATCGCGCCGATCACGAAGCCATGCGCGGGCGAGGCCTCACGCGCGAGGACGGCCGCGGCCTTCGCGATCTCGTACGCGCGGTCGGCGAGGCCGTACTCGCCGAGCACGTACGGCGCGCAGCCGAACGTGTTCGTCGAGACGCAGTCCGCGCCGGCATCGAAGTAGGCCGCGTGGATCCCGCGGATGACGTCGGGGCGGGTGAGGGTAAGGTGCTCGTTGCAGCCGTCGAGCGCCGGTCCGCCGAAGTCCGCGGCGGTGAGGCCGGCGGCCTGGATCATCGTCCCCATCGCCCCGTCGAGGACGAGGATCCGCTCGGTGAGCGCGCGCTTCACACTACGCATCCCGCTCATAGTAGCGCGGCCCGCGCCGTTGTCCGGGCTGGCATAATGTGGCCCCACTGACCCGGCGATCGGCGGCGCTGCTCGTGACGCTGCTGTGCCTGCTCACGCTGCCCCTGCGCGCCGCCGCCATCAACGAAGCCGAGCGGCTGTGGATTGTCGGGGAACGAGCCGCCGCCCGCTCGGAAACCCGATCTCCGTCCCTGCGTCGATCAGCAGACCGTCGACCCAAGAGTTCCGGCAAGTTCTCCGAGCGGCTACCGCCGCAAACTCTGATACGCGACGCCATTGACGCGGTGATGGGGGTCTCCGGGCGCCGCTAAACCGTCCAGTCGTCGAGACGCAACCTGGGAATCCGGCGGAAATGGTCCAGATTGTTGGTCACGACCGTGAAGTTCCTCGCCAGGGCCGTCGCGCCGATCAAGATGTCCTCCACATCGATCATCTGGCCGCGCGCGGCAAGGTGCGCCATCGTGTCGCCTGCGATGATGGCCTCTTCCATGCCAACGCCGAGAATGTCGACACGGCTGAGGACTTCTCGCTCGATCCGGGTCCACAGGGCCCCGTCGTCGCCTCGTCTGGTCGCGCCATGCCGAAGTTCCATGACACAGATACACGACGTGAACAGTCGACCCACTGGATGCCGGCGGAGGTGGGCGACCAGAGACGGCGTGGGCCGGCGGCGAAGAACGTTGCTGAGGATGTTGGTGTCGAGCAGATACACGCCGGCTACGGCCGACGGCGCGACGGAGGGCCGCTCCGCGCGCGCCGGGCGTGCCGAGCGCTCGCGATCTCATCCATGGCCGCGAAGAACGGGTCGCTATCCTCGAGCCAGCCGCGGACATCGGCAAGGCTGGAGCGGCTGTCCGGAGTCACAGGGACCAGGCGGGCGACCGGCCTCCCTCGTTTCGCGATCACGATCGATTCTCCGCGATACACGACGCGGCTCAAGAGCTCGGACAGGGAGCGTTTGGCTTCGGCGACGCTGACTTCTCTGCTGGCCATGGACGCATTATAGTCAGATCGTCTCGTGTAGCCGACGGATGGAAGTCCTCTACCGCTTGAATTCGGCTCGCTCGGTCCCTTGATGCCAGGCAAGCTCTCCGCGCCTACCGGCCCCCCCAACGCCCCCACGGGCCGGCATCGCCTGAAGATCACGATCGCGGACCAGAACGGCAGGCTGACGGCCGAGATCCTCCAGGTGGCGGTCAGGTGACGCGCGCCGTGATGAGTGCCGTCGGTGGATGGCTGATCGGCCGGAGCTGGATCAACGAGCTCATCGATTTGATCCTCAAGCTCATCAAGGGCTGATGCGGCGGATGGCAACACTCCTCTTTCTCGACACCTGATGAAGGGCGAGCTCGACCGGCTGGCTACGGCACCGTCGAGTACCCGCAGTCCCGGAAGTCGCGGTCGAACGAGAACGCTCCGTCGAGACGCAGCCGCTCGAGCACGGCGAAGCTCGCGCAGTCCACCAGGCTGAGACGCTTGTCGGCGAACCGTTCCATCGTGTCGATCGCCGCGGTGAGGAGGTCGCCGTCGACGAGGAGCAGCTCGTAGCGGTGGCTGTCGTGAAAGCTACGAGCGACGGCGACCGCTCGTCGTGCGTCCGCCCGCATCCGGACGATCGTCACGACTTCGGCCAGGATCAGGTCGGTCAGGACGAACCGAGCGCTCGGTTGCTTGCGCACGAATGCTGCCGCGGCCGCGTGACGCCCGTCGCTTCGGAGAAAGAGCGCCACCAGCGCGCTCGTGTCCGCCAGGAGTCTCACGCGTGCTCTCCTTTGGCCACCCGTACAGATAGGCGTCGTGGTCGACGGATTCGTCGCCGGCGGCCTCCGGAATGGAGCCGATGAGCTGATCGACCGGATCCACGATCTCGGAGCTCGTCCCGCGCGCGAGATATTGATCGACGGCTTCGCGCACCATCGTCGCCACGGGGATGTGGCGGCGGCGCGCGCGATACCGCAGCTCCCGGTAGGTGGGTTCGTCAAAGCGGAGGTTGGTGACGACGTAGCGCGCCATGGCGGTGTGACGATACCGCGATATCGTCTCGGGGACAAGCGCGACCCGTCGTTTCGGGTATCCTTGGCGCCTATGACTCAACCGGCCCGCTCGCTCGAAGGCATTCGCGTGATCGACCTCTCGCGCGTCATCGCCGGCCCCTGGTGCGGCGCGATGCTCGCGGACATGGGCGCCGACGTCCTCAAGGTGGAAGGCGTCGCGGACCTCGACGAGTCCCGCACGTGGCCGCCGCACAAGGACGGCGAGTCGGCCGCGTACCTGCTGTTCAACCGCAACAAGCGCGGGATGACGCTCGATCTCAAGAGCCCCGAGGGCGTTGAGATCGTGAAGAAGCTCGTCGCCGGCGCCGACGTGCTGATCGAGAACTTCCGCACCGGCACCATGGAGTCGTTCGGCCTCGGCTACGACGTGCTCGCGAAGATCAACCCGCGCCTCGTGTACTGCTCGGTGTCCGCGTTCGGACGCACCGGCCCGCGGAAGGACAGCGCGGGCTACGAGGCGCTCATGCAGGCGTTCAGCGGAATCATGTCGATCACCGGCGAGCCCGGCGGCGCGCCCGTGCGCGCGGGGGTCTCCTTCCTGGATCTCTCGACCGGCATCATCACCGCGTACGGCGTCGTGAACGCGCTCTTCCATCGCGAGCGCACCGGCGTCGGCCAGCGCGTGGACGGCTCGCTGCTCGAGACCGCGGTGAGCCTGCTCGCGTTCCACGCCGAAGGCTACCTGCTCACCGGCGCGATTCCGAAGGCGCTCGGCTCCGGGCATCCGTCGCTCTCGCCGTATCGCAATTTCAAGTGCGGTGACGGGCAGTGGATCTTCATCGCCGCCGCGAACGATCGGTTCTGGGGGCGGCTCGCGCCGGCGCTCGGCTTGCCGGAGCTCGCCGGCGATCCGCGGTTCGCGAAGAACGTCGACCGCGTGAAGCATCGCGCGGAGCTGGAGGCGATCCTCGAGAAGACGATCGCCGGCCAGAGCCGCGAGCCGCTGCTCAAGACGCTCGAGGAAGCGGGAGTGCCCGCGACGCCTGTGAACACCGTGAACCAGGTGATGGAAGATCCGCAGACGCACGCGCGCGGGATGATCGACCGGGTGACGCATCCGGTGCTCGGCGAGATTCCCGTCGTCAGCACACCGGTGAAATTCTCGAACATGAAGGTCGGCGTGCGGAAGCCGGCGCCGGTGCGCGGGCAGCACACCGACGAGGTGCTCGCGTCGCTCGGCTACGACGCGCAGGCGATCGCCGGGCTCCGCGCCAGGAAGGTCATTGCGTAGCGTTTTGCGTTAGAGTGGATCCGCATGCGCGCGTGGATCGTCCTCGGGACTGTGCTCGGTCTGCTCGTCGCCACGACGCCGGCGGCCGCACAGCTCTATAGCTGGACCGACGAGAACGGGGTCGTCCACTACACGGCCGATCCGGCGTCGATTCCCCCGCAGTACCGTCCGGCCGACCTCCAGCCGATGCCCGCCCCGGCGCCGATGCCGTCGGCCGCGCCGACGCGCGGCGGGTGGGAAAGCTGGGGCGTCACGCCCGCGCCCGCCCCCACGGCGACGGCGCTCACCGTGCAGTTCACGCCGGGGGATCCGATCGTGGTACCGGCGCGGCTGAATGGCACGCCCGTCACGTTGCTGCTCGACACGGGCGCTGACCGGACGATGCTCTCGCCGGCCGCGGTGGAGCGTGCCGGATACGCGAAGATGGTCGTGAGCGGCTCGACGTCGGTGCGGATCCTCGGCGTCACCGGCAGCGCGCTCGCCTCTGTGGTGACGGTGCCGCTGCTCGACGTCGGCGGGGCGCGGATCGGGCCGCTGTCGTTGCTGGTTCACGACGCCGGGCTGGGCGGGCTGGACGGCCTCCTGGGCCGGGACGTGCTGGACGCGTTCACGGTCACGATCGACGCCGCCGCCGGCCGCGCGACCCTGACTCCGCGCTAAATCGATCGCCCTCGAAAGAGGGCGCTAGTCCGGGTTCCGATTTGAATTCCTCTCCGGCGTGAGTCGTCGACTATTGGAGGTCCGGTCACGTATGGGAGAAGGGTTCGCGCCGCCGTGGGCGTTGATTCTGGCAGGGGGTGACGGGACGCGCCTCAGGTCTCTGACGACCCAAATCGCGGGCGACGACCGCCCGAAGCAGTTTTGTGCGCTTCTCGACGGCGAGACGCTGCTCGAGCGGACACGCCGGCGCGCGGACCTGTTCGCGCGCGACGATCACCAGGCCATCGTCGTCAGTCGTACGCATGTTCCATATTGGGACGCGCTGTTTCACGAAGTCCCGCCCGGCAGGCTCGTCATCCAGCCGGACAACCGCGGGACGGCCGCCGGCATCGTCTATCCGCTGCTCCACATCAGCGACCTGGCCGGCAACGTCCCCGTGGCGATCCTGCCGTCAGACCACTACGTCTCCGACGAGCACGCGTTCACCGCGTACGTGCGCGCGGCGGTGGATGTCGTGCGCGCGCGTCCGGATCTCGTGGTGCTGCTCGGCATCGAGCCCGAGCGGCCGGAGACCGAATACGGCTGGATCAGCGCTTCCCGTCGTCCATTGCCCGTCGACGGCGAGCCGGCCTTCATGATCGAACGGTTCTGGGAGAAGCCCGCGCAGCCGCTGGCCGAGCGGCTGTTCAAGGCCGGGTGCCTGTGGAACAGCTTCGTGATGGTCGGCTGGACCAACACGTTTCTCGACCTCGTCGCGACGAGCTCGCCCGCGCTGCTCGCGGCGTTCGCACCGTTGCGACTCGTGATCGGGCTCCCGCAGGAGGCCCGTGTCGTCGAGCGCATCTATCAGCGTCTCGCGCCGGCCGGGTTCTCCGAGGCCGTGCTCGCGGCGGCGACCCGCCGGCTGGCGGTCATGCGCGTGAAGGGCGTCGACTGGAGCGACTGGGGCCATCCGCGCCGGGTGCTCGCGTCGCTCGGGCACGCCGGGCTGCGTCCCGCGTGGATCGATCGCGTCAGGCTGGCGGAGGCGGGGTAAATGGTGGTGGCCTCCGTCCCCGCGCCCCAGGTCATCATGGTCGTGGAGGAGGACGCCGACACGCGGCTTGCGATCGGCGCGTATCTGAAGACGGTGTTCCCCGACACGCGGATCTTGATGTCGGAATCCGCCGAGGCCGGTCTCGAGCTCGCGCGCCACACGCGCCCCCGCGTGATCATCCTCGACCCCCGCCTCCGCGGCATCCACGGCTTCGAGTTCGCCGAGCGCCTGCGGATGGAGCCCGGCGCGGACGGCGTGGCCATCGTCGCGTTGACCGGTGACATGAGCCCGGATACCTTAATGAAGGCCGAAGCCGCAGGGTTCAAAGCCTTCCTGCGCAAGCCCGCGGACATGGACCGGCTCGAGATGGTGTTGCGCCCGCTGCTCCAGGAAAAGTAGGCGCGCCAGCCGGTCCTCAACCAGGAGGTCCGGTTCTGCTCGATTCACTTCGCGATCGGGTTGCCGTCGTCACCGGCGGGGGCAGCGGCATCGGGCGTGCGCTCGTCGACGTGTTCGCGCGCGAAGGCGCCCGGATCGTCGTCGCGGACGTCGACGAGGCCGCGGCGACCGAGGCCGCCGACGCCGTCCGCAAGCGCGGGGGCGCGGCAGTCGCCGTTCGCGCCGACGTCAGCGACCTCGCGCAGGTCCAGGCGCTCGCCGATCGCGCGTTCTCCGAGATGGGCGCCGTCGACGTGCTGTGCAACAACGCCGGCGTCGCGCTCTGGGGCTCGCTCGAAGAGGCGACGCATCATGACTGGCAGTGGGTGCTCGGCGTCAACCTCTGGGGCGTGATCCACGGCGTCGAAGCCTTCGTCCCGCGCATGATCGCGAGCGGCCGCCGCGGCCACATCGTGAACACCGCGTCGATGGCGGGGCTCCTCGCGACCCGCGGGCTCGGCGTGTACAACACGTCGAAGTACGCGGTCGTCGGATTGTCCGAGACGCTGGTGAAGGATCTGGCGCCGCACGGCATCGGCGTGTCGGTCCTGTGCCCGCTCGGCGTCGCCACGCGCATCCGCAACTCCGAGCGCACGCGCCCGGCCGCGCTCCGGAACGACGGCACGCGCGCCGCGCCGCCCGTCGCGCTCGACGGCACCACGCTCGCGCCGGACGTCGTCGCCGAGATGGTGCTGTCCGCCATCCTCGAGAACCGCCTCTACGTCATCACGCATCCCGAGTCGCTCGAGCCGATCCGTCGCCGCTTCCAGCGGATCGAGCGCGCGATCCTCGAGCAGAAGCCGCGGTCGCGTTGACACCGGGCTGGGTCCAGACGCCCGCCGAGCTGGCGGCGATGGTGCGCGCGCTGACCGGCGCGCCGGAAGTCGCGGTCGACACCGAAGGCGACAGCCTCCACCACTATCCGGCACGGCTCGCGCTCGTGCAGCTCGCGGGGCCGGGCGGCGACGTGTGGCTCGTCGATCCGCTCGCGGTCGAGGATCTGCGACCGCTCGGCGCGATCTTCGGCGATCCGCGGACGACGACGATCCTCCACGCCGGCGACAACGATCTCGTGGATCTCAAGCGCCGCCACGGGCTCACGTTCGCGCGCATCTTCGACACCTCGGTCGCGGCGCGCTTTCTCGGCGCGCCCGCGCTCGGGCTCGACGTGCTGCTCACGACGTACCTCGCGGTCGATCTCCCGCCGTCGCGGCAGAAGGACGACTGGTCGGAGCGCCCGCTGTCCGAGGCGCAGCGGCGCTACGCGGTCGGCGACGTCGAGCACCTGGTGCCGCTCAAGGCGCGGCTCGCGGAGGAGCTCGCGCGCGTCGGACGGCTCGCGTGGGCCGAGGAGGAATGCGCGGCGCTCGCGGCGCAGCCGGTGGTCGAGCGGCCGATCGATCCGGCCGCGTACGCGGGGCTGAAGGGCGCGCGCGATCTCACCCCGCGCGGCCTCGCGATCCTGCGCGAGCTCTACGAGCTGCGCGAGACGCTCGCGCGCCGTCTCGACCGGCCGCCCTTCAAGGTCTTCAACGACGAGACGCTCGTGAAGATCGCGCTCGTGGTGCCGCCGGACCGCGAGCAGCTCGGGACGCTGCCCGGCATGAGCCCGCGCGTGGTCGGGCGCTGGGGCGATGAGCTTCTCGCCGCCGTCGCGCGCGGCCTCGCGTTGCCCGAGTCCGGCTTGCCGGTGCTCGAGCGTCGCCCGCGGCCGAACGTGCCCGCCGCCGTCCGCAAGCGCATCGAGCTCCTCCGCGTGTGGCGCACGGAAGCGGCGCCGCGCTTCGGGCTCGAGCCCGGCGTGCTGTGTCCGAACCGGCTCATCGGCACCGTCGCCGAGGCGGCGCCGCGCGATCTCGAGACGCTCGCGCGCGTGGACGGCTTCCGCCGATGGCGCGTCGAGGCGTTCGGCACGGAGATCCTCGCCGCGCTCGCGCGTCAGTGACGCAGGGCGGACACCGTGAGACACTTCTGCTGACATGCAGAGCCATTTGATCGACGACGACGCCGGCCTCACGCGCGTGCTGCGCGCGTCGCGCCGGGTCGCGGTGCTCGGCGCCAAGCCGGACCCGCGGGAGCCCGCGCACTACGTGCCGGCGTACTTGCAATCGCGCGGCTATCACGTGCTGCCCGTGAACCCGGTGTTCGAGGGCCAGACGATCTTGGGCGAGCGCTGCGTCGGCACGCTCGCCGAGCTCGACGCGGCGGTCGACGTCATCGACGTGTTCCGCCGGCCGTCGTTCCTGCCGGGCCACGCGCGCGAGATCCTGGCCCTGCCGTGGAAGCCGCGCGCGGTGTGGTTCCAGCTCGGCATCCGGCACGACGGCGCCGCGCAGGCGCTCGCGCAGGCCGGCATCGACGTGATCCAGGACCGGTGCATGATGCCCGAGCACCGGCGCCTGGTGTGGCAGACGGCATGATCGAAAGCGGTGGGGGGTGTCGGGCCGGGGAGCCCGAGGGGGCGTGAGCCCCTTCGGTCGCAAGACCTGCGCTCGCTCCCCCCGACGGTGAATAGATGGCCGGCGAATACGCGTTCACGATGAAGGATCTCCGGAAGGTCGTCCCGCCCAAGCGGGAGATCCTGCGCGGGATCTATCTGTCGTTCTTCCACGGCGCGAAGATCGGGGTGCTCGGCGCCAACGGCGCGGGCAAGTCGACGCTGCTCAGGATCATGGCCGGCGTCGACGACGACTTCCTCGGCGAGGCCCGCCCGGCGGACGGCCTCCGCATCGGCTACCTGCCGCAGGAGCCCGCGCTCGATCCGAAGAAGGACGTGCGCGGCAACGTCGAGGACGGCGTCGCGGCCACGCGCGCCTTGCTCACGCGCTTCGAGGAAGTCAGCGCGAAGCTCGGCGAGCCGCTCTCCGACGACCAGATGGAGAAGCTGCTCGAGGAGCAGGCGAGCCTCCAGGACAGGATCGACGCGGTCAACGCGTGGGATCTCGATCGCACCGTCGAGCTCGCGATGGACGCGCTGCGCGTGCCGCCGGGCGATGCCGACGTGACGAAGATCTCGGGCGGCGAGCGGCGGCGCGTCGCGCTCGCGCGGCTCCTCCTGTCGAAGCCCGACATGCTGCTGCTCGACGAGCCGACGAACCACCTCGACGCGGAATCGGTGGCGTGGCTCGAGCGCTTCCTCCACGACTATCCGGGAACGATCGTCGCGGTCACGCACGACCGCTACTTCCTCGACAACGTCGCGAAGTGGATCCTCGAGCTCGACCGCGGGTACGGGATTCCGTGGGAAGGCAACTACTCGTCGTGGCTCGACCAGAAGCAGGCGCGGCTCGCGCAGGAGGAGAAGGCCGACGCCGCGCGCCAGCGCACGCTCGCGCGCGAGCTCGAGTGGGTGCAGATGGCGCCGCGCGCGCGCCAGGCGAAGAGCAAGGCGCGCCTGCAGGCGTACGACGCGCTCTTGAACGAGTCGTTCGAGCAGCGCGCGGCGAAGCTCGAGATCGCGATCCCGCCGGGGCCGCGGCTGGGCGACGTCGTGGTCGAGGCCGACCACGTGAAGAAGGCGTACGACGGGCGCGTGTTGATCGACGATCTGTCGTTCAAGCTCCCGCGGGGCGGCATCGTCGGCGTGATCGGTCCGAACGGCGCCGGCAAGACGACCCTGTTCCGCATGATCGCGGGGCAGGAGAAGCCGGACAGCGGCACGCTGCGCGTCGGCGAGACCGTCAAGCTCGCCTACGTCGACCAGAGCCGCGAGGCGCTCGACGCGAAGAAGAGCGTGTGGGAGGAGATCTCCGGCGGCGCGGATGCCATCGATCTCGGCGGACGCAGCGTGCAGTCCCGCGCGTACGTCGCCTCGTTCAACTTCAAGGGCACCGACCAGCAGAAGCGCGTGGGCGAGCTCTCGGGCGGCGAGCGGAATCGCCTGCACCTCGCGAAGACGCTCAAGAGCGGCGCGAACCTGCTGCTGCTCGACGAGCCGACCAACGACCTCGACGTCGACACGCTGCGCGCGCTCGAAGACGGCCTGCTCGAGTTCGCCGGCTGCGCGGTCGTCATCAGCCACGACCGCTGGTTCCTCGACCGCGTCGCCACCCACATGCTCGCGTTCGAGGACGAGGGCAAGGTCGTGTGGTTCGAGGGCAACTACCAGGACTACGAGGCCGATCGCAAGCGGCGCCTCGGCGCCGACGCCGAGCAGCCGCACCGCCTGCGCTTCAAGAAGCTGGCCGTTTGATATGGGGGGCCGCCTCTAGCGGCCCCCCAAGCCCCCCGGCGCTCCGGGCGACGGCCAAGCCGCCGCCCTCCGCGACTGCCGCTCAGGCGCTGCGGCGCGGGCTCGCGGCGATCACGAGCACGTTCTCGCCCTCGCGCCGCACGCGCCGCTCGCGCACGCTCCTGAACAGCGGCCGCAGCGCGTCGATGATCACGCCGGCCTCACGCCGCCGGTGCCGGTTGGCGACGAGCACGCCGCCCGGCGCCACGAGCCCCGCGAGCGCGTGCGCGAGCGGGACGGATCGCTCGCCGCCGTCCCCGTAGTCGACGTCTTCCATGATGAAGTCGAAGCGGCGCCCGGCGCGCGCGAGCGCGTCCGCCGCGGTCTGCGCGTCGGTGCACAGATACTCGACGCCGCCGACCGCCCGCAGCCCGAACCACTCGTGCGCCGCTCTCAGAATGACCTCGTCGCGCTCGACCGCGGTGATCTCGCGCGGCCGGGCGAGCATCTTGAGCAAATGAACCTGCGTCCCGCCCCCGAGTCCGACGAGCAGCACGCGCGGCCTGACCGGCATCGGAATCTCGGCGAGCGCGTGCCACCAGTACTCTTTCCGAACGCCTGACCAATCACCATTGAGCGGATACACGGAGAGCGTTTCGCCGTACATCATCAGCCGCCGCTCGCGATGATCTTCGATGACGCGCACGGTCCCGCCGAACGCCGACTCTTCTTCGAACACGGTCTTCGATCGTTTGGTCCGTCTCACTCCGGATCAGCGCGGTTGCATCCGAATCGCCCCGTCCAGTCGAATGGTCTCCCCGTTCAGCATCTCGTTCTCGATGATGTGGAGCACGAGCTGCGCGTACTCGTCCGGCTGGCCGAGCCGCTGCGGGAACGGCACCTGCTTGGCGAGCGACGCGCGTATCGACTCGGGGAGCGTGCCGAGCAGCGGGGTCTCGAAGATCCCCGGCGCGATCGTCATCACCCGGATGCCGAGCTCCGCGAGATCGCGCGCGACCGGGAGCGTCATCCCGACGATGCCCCCCTTCGACGCGGAGTAGGCGGCCTGCCCGATCTGGCCGTCGAACGCGGCCACGGACGCGGTGTTCACGATCACCCCGCGCTCGCCGTGATGGCCCGCCGGCTCTTTCGCCATCTCGGCGGCGACGAGGCGGATGCAGTTGAACGTGCCGATCAGGTTCACCTGGATCACGCGCGTGAACTCCTCGAGCTTCGCCGGACCGCCGCGGCCGACGGTCTTCATCGCGGTGCCGATGCCCGCGCAGTTCACGAGAACGTTGACGCCGCCCAGGTGCTCTCTCGCCTTCGCGAGGGCCGCCGCGACCTCGTCGCCGCTCGTGACGTCCGCGGGGGTGAACGCCGCGCGCGCGCCGAGCTCCTTCGCGACGTCGGCGCCCGCGGAAGCGGGACGATCGAGCAGCGCGACGCGCGCGCCGAGCGAGACCAGACGGGCGGCCGTCGCGCGTCCGAGCCCCGAGGCGCCGCCCGTGACGATGGCTTTCACCGTGTTCGCGTTCATCGCTACCTCCCGCGCGGGATTCTAGCGTATGAGCGTTTGGTACACTGCGAAGCAGCGGCCCATGCGCACCCCGTACGCGCCCGAGAACATCAGGCGTCTCCTCTGCGTCTTCCCCGAGTACGCGAAATCTTTCGGCACGTTCCAGCACTCCTATCCGCTCTTCGGCGGACGCGTCACTGCGTTCATGCCGCCGCAAGGGCTGCTGGTCGTCGCGGCATACCTGCCGCCGGCGTGGGAAGTGCGGTTCGTCGACGAGAACTCCCGGCGCGCGACCGACGCCGACTTCCGGTGGGCCGACGCCGTGCTCACGTCGGGGATGCACATCCAGCGGCCGCACATCCACGAGATCATCCGCCGTGCGCACGCCTTCGGCCGGCCCGTCGTCGTGGGCGGCGCGTCGGTCTCCGGGTGTCCCGAGTACTATCCCGATGCCGACATCCTCCACATCGGCGAGCTCGGCGACGCCACCGACCGGCTGATCGAGTACCTGGACCGTCACCGCGCGCGGCCGGCGAACCAGCTCCGCTTCGAGACGCAGCGGCGGCTGGACCTCGCGGATTTCCCGCGCCCGGCCTACGAGCTGATCCGGATCCGCGAGTACTTCATCGCGAACATCCAGTTCTCGAGCGGGTGCCCGTACTCGTGCGAGTTCTGCGACATCCCGGCGCTCTACGGCCGGAACCCGCGGCTGAAGACCGCGGCACAGATCCTCGACGAGCTCGACGTGATCGCGGCTGCGGGCGCGACGAGCGTCTACTTCGTCGACGACAACTTCATCGGCAACCAGAAGGCGGCCCAGGAGCTGCTGCCGCACGTGATCGAGTGGCAGCGCCGCCACCGGTATCCGCTGCGCTTCGCGTGCGAGGCGACGCTCAACATCGCCAAGAACGAGAAGCTGCTGGCCCAGATGCGCGAGGCCGGCTTCATCACGGTGTTCTGCGGGATCGAGACGCCGGAGCCGAAGGCCCTGCGTGCGATCGCGAAGGACCAGAATCTCAGATTGCCGCTCGTCGATGCCGTCGCCCGGATCAACGCCTACGGGATCGAGGTGGTGTCCGGGATCATCCTCGGCTTCGACACCGACGATCCCGGCACCGCGGGGCGGATCATCGAGTTCATCCGCGCCTCGGCCATCCCGGTGCTGACGATCAACGTGCTCTACGCCTTGCCGAAGACGCCGCTGTGGCGCCGGCTCGAGGCGGCCGGGCGCCTCGTGACGGAGACCGGCCGCGAGTCGAACATCGACTTCCTGCTGCCCTACGAGACCGTGCTCGACATGTGGCGGCGCTGCATCACCGCCGCGTACGACCCCGCCGAGGTGTACGCGCGCTTCGCGCACCAGCAGACCCACACGTTCCCGAACCGGTTCGACTATCCGCGCAACGAGCGGCGCGAGTCGTGGGCGAACATGCGAATGGGCTTCGGAATCCTCGCGCGGATCGTGTGGAGGATCGGGGTGCGCGGGCACTACCGCCGGACGTTCTGGGCGATGGCGAAGCCGGCGCTGCGGGCGGGGAAGATCGAGCAGCTGATCCACATCGCGGTGGTCAGCCACCACCTCATGGAGTTCACGCGCGACTGTCTGCGCGGAGCGGGCGAGTCGTCCTTCTACGCGCCGGCACCGGTGACGTCCCCCCCCCACGGCCGCGGCGGTGTGAGCTCGGGCGCCGGCGTCGCCGGCGCCATATCCCCGTGATGTAGGGGAGGACCGGCGCACGACCCCCAGATATCGGTCTTGCATGATACTAAACATCTGACTAGCTTTGGCGGCATGAGGATCCAAAGCTTCGTGCGTGCAGGCGAGATCACGGAGATCTGCGGGAGGCTTTCCTCAGGCCGCACGAGCTTGCTCATCTCGGCGCTGCGGCGCGCGACGCGCGCGGGCGCGGCCGCGGCGCTCGTCGACGCGGACGACGCGTTCGACGCTCTCGGGGCGGCGCGCGCGGGCGTCGATCTCTCGCGGGTCTTGTGGGTGCGCTGCGGCCGGCGTCGCGATCTCGCGCTGCGCGCGGTGGATCTGCTCGCGCGCTGCCCGGGCTTCGCGGTGGTGGCCGTCGATTTCGGTGAGCTCGCACCCCGGCTCTCGCTTTCCACCGCGTTTCGCCTGCGGCTCGCCGTGCGCCGCTCGCGCGTCGCGCTCGTCGTGCTGTCGTCCCGCCGGATCGCCGGCGCGGGCGCGGCGCTCGCGGTGGAGACCGTGCAGGCGAACGTCGACTGGGCCGGGCCCGCGCGCGCCGTGACGCGCCTGACGCGCCTGCGCGCGCGTGTCTCGATCGTCCGCGCGCGCACGTCTCCGGTCCCGTCGCCGATCGAAATGGCGTGGTGGTGCGAGGTGAGTGACGGCCGAGCCGCGAGATTCGCATGAGCGCCTACGCCTGTCTCTTCGTCCCGTCGTTTCTCGCCGCGGCGGTGGAGCGCGTGGAGCCGGCGCTGCGCGAGCGACCGCTGATCGTGGTGACGGGCACGGCTCCGGCCACGCGCGTCGTGGAGGTCAACGCCGCCGCGCGGGTGCTCGGCGTGCATCCTCCGATGACGGAGGCCGAGGCGCGCGCGCGCTGCTCGGAGCTCACGACCCGCACGTGCGCCGATGAAGCGCGGGCGGCCGCGCACCTGGCGCTGCTCGACGCCGCGCTGGCGGTCTCGCCACGGGTCGAGGACGCCGCGCCCGGCATCGTCCACGTCGACACCAGCGGGCTCGATCGGCTGTTCGGCGACGCGGCGTCGGTAGGCCGCCGGCTCGTCCGCGAGGCGCGCGCGGTCGGCTTCACCGCGACGGTGGGGCTCGCGGAGAGCCGCGCGGCGGCGCGCGTCGCGGCGCGGCTGGGGCGCGCGGTGACGGTCGTCGAGGGCGGGCGCGAGCGCGAGACGCTCGCCGGCGCGTCGGTGATGCTGCTCGAGCCCGACGCCGACACCACGATGACGCTCGCGCGCTGGGGCGTGCGCACGGTCGGCGAGCTCGCGGCGCTCCCGCGCGACGGGCTCGTCGCCCGCCTCGGCGCCGGGGGGCTGCGCCTGCACGATCTCGCGTGCGGCATCGACCGCGCGCCGTTTCGCACGTACACGCCGCCGGTCTTCTACCAGGAAGCGCAGGGCATCGACTGGGAGATCGAGACACTCGACGCGCTCGCCGCGGTGCTGACGCCCGCGCTCGAGCGGCTGTGCGCGCGGCTCGCCGCCGGGCACCTCGCGGCCGACGTGCTCGATGTCGAGCTTCGCCTCGTGTCGGGCGAGCGCCATCACCGTCGCGTCGCGCTCGCGCATCCTCTCGGCGATCCGCAGGCGCTCCTGACCCTGGTCCGCCTGGATCTCGAAGCGCATCCCCCGAATGCCGCGGTGGTGGGCGTCGCGGTCGTCGCGCATCCGGTCCGCAGCGTCGCCGGTCAGGGCGGCCTCTGGCATCCCACGCTCCCCGCGATCCGTGAGCTCGCGACGGTGCTGACCCGCCTCGCCGCTCTCGTGGGGCCCGAGGCGGTGGGCGCGCCACAACTGATCGACTCGCACCGTCCCGACCCGGCGACGCTCACCCGCTTCAACCCGCAGGTGGTCTCGGAAGACGGCGGGGGTCGGAAGTCGCGCATGCGCGAGATCGCGGGTTCGCTGCACGAGCGTGTGTCGGCGGGGCATGGGCCCCCATGCCCCGCCGCCTCCGCCCCTCGCCCGTTGACTGGAGTAGAGAACACGCTCGCGCTACGCCGCCTGAGACCCCCCCGCGCCATCGACGTGACGTGGGAGAGCGACGCGCCCAGCGCGCTCGAGTGGAACGGCGCGCGCTATCGCGTGATGACAGCCGCCGGCCCGTGGCGGATCTCCGGCGAGTGGTGGGACGTCCGAGGCTGGGCACGCGACGAGTGGGACGTGGCGCTCTCCGACGGCACGCTCTGCCGCATCACGCTCGATCTGAGGACGGGCGCCTGGTCTCTCGACGGCGTGTATGACTAGCCGCGAGGCCGGTCGGCAGTCGCGGAGGGCGGCGGCTTTGCCGTCGCCCGGAGCGTTGGGGGGCTTGGGGGGCCGCTAGAGGCGCCCCCCATCTATCTATGTTCATTGAATTGCACGCGCAGAGCGCGTTCTCGTTTCTCGAAGGCGCCGAGCTTCCCGAGACGCTGGTGGCCGAAGCGGCGAAGCGCGACATGGGCGCGATCGCGCTCCTCGATCGCGACGGCGTGTACGGCGCACCCCGGCTGCACCGCGCCGCGGTCGACGCCGGGATCAAGCCGCTCGTCGGCGCCGAGATCACACTCGTCGGCGGCGCGCGGCTGCCGCTGCTCGTGGAGGACCGCGAGGGCTATCAGAACCTCTCGCGGCTGATCACCAGGATGAAGCTGCGCGCGCCGAAGGGCGAAGCCGCCGCGCGCTGGGACGATCTCGAAGCGCACGCGAGCGGCCTCGTGTGCCTGACCGGCGGCGCGCACGGTCCGCTCGCTGCCGCCGTCGCCGCCGGCGATCGCGACACCGCGCGCGCCGAGCTCGACCGCCTCGCCGGCATCTTCGGCGTGTCGAACTGCTTCGTCGAGATCCAGCGCCACCTCGATCGGCGCCAGGAGCGCGATCTCCAGCGGCTCGTCGCGCTGGCGCGCGAGCGCAATCTCCCTCTGATCGCGACGAACCAGCCGCTCCACGCGCGGCCCGGCGGGCGCGCGCTCGCGGACGTCTTCACGTGCATCCGCGAGAAGACCGATCTCGATCGCGCGGGCACGCTGCTCGCCGCGAACGGCGAGCGCGCGCTCAAGGGCGAGCCCGACATGGTCAGGCTGTTCCGCGATCTCCCCGGCGCCGTCGCCACGAGCGGCGAGCTCGCGCTGCGGCTTGCGTTCACGCTGAAGGATCTCGGCTATCGCTTCCCGGAATTTCCGCTGCCGCCCGGCGCCACGCCGCAGACCTATCTGCGCGATCTGGTCGATCAGGGCGTCCGCCGGCGCTATGGCGAGCGCGGCGACCTCGCGCGTCGCGCGCGCGCGCAGGTCCGGCACGAGCTCGAGATCATCGGCCAGCTCGACCTCGCCGGCTATTTCCTGATCGTCTGGGACATCGTGGAGTTCTGCCGCACGCACGACATCCTGGTGCAGGGGCGCGGCTCCGCGGCGAACAGCGCGGTCTGCTACGCGCTCGGCATCACCGCCGTCGATCCCGTGAAGATGGAGCTGCTCTTCGAGCGCTTCCTCTCCGAGGCGCGCGGCGAGTGGCCGGACATCGACCTCGATCTCCCGTCGCCCGAGCGCCGCGAGGTCGTGATCCAGTACCTCTACCGCCGTTACGGACGGCTCGGCGCGGGGATGACGGCGAACGTCATCACGTACCGCGGGCGCAGCGCCGCGCGCGAGGTTGGCAAGGCGCTCGGATTGCCCGCGGAGATGCAGGACCGGCTCGCGAAGCTCGTCGCGAACTGGGGCTATCAGGATCCCGAGGAGATTCTCACCAGGCACTTGCCCGAAGCGGGCTGCGATCCGAAGCATCCGCGCATCCGCAAGTTCGCCGCGCTGTGGACGCGCGTGCTCGACATGCCGCGCCACCTCGGCCAGCACTCCGGCGGGATGGTGATCGCCGCCGACCGGCTCGACGACGTGGTGCCGCTCGAGCCCGCGACGATGCCGGGCCGCGTGGTCATCCAGTGGGACAAGGACGATTGCGCGGCGCTCGGCATCGTGAAGGTCGACCTGCTCGGGCTGCGCATGCTCTCGGTGATCCAGGAGTCGATCGAGATGGTGCAGGAGCGCGGTGGTGACGTCGACCTCGCGCACCTCCCCGAGAACGATCCCGCTGTCTACAAGATGCTGCAGGACGCGGACACCGTCGGCGTGTTCCAGGTGGAAAGCCGCGCTCAGATGGCGACGCTCCCGCGCATTCACCCGGAGCACTTCTACGACCTCGTCGTGCAGGTGGCGATCATTCGCCCGGGGCCGATCGTCGGCGACATGGTGCATCCGTACATCCGCCGCCGTCGCGGCCGCGAGGCGGTGAGCTATCCGCATCCGAGCCTCGAGCCGATCCTCAAACGCACGCTCGGCGTGCCGCTCTTCCAGGAGCAGCTCCTCCGGATGGCGATGGCGACCGCGGGATTCACCGGCACCGAGGCCGAGGAGCTGCGCCGCGCGCTCGGCTTCAAGCGCAGCGAGCAGCGCATGAAGCAGGTGGAGACCAAGCTGCGCGCGGGGATGGCGCGCCAGGGGATCCACGGCGACGCCGCGGAGCAGATCGTCCACGCGATCACCGCGTTCGCGCTGTACGGATTCCCCGAGTGCGTGGCCGGCGAGACCGAAGTGGTCGACGCGGGCACGGGGCTGCGCGTGCGGATCGAGGACGTCGTCGCGGGGCGCGTCGCGCTCGAGCGGACGCTCGCGTGCGGCGCTGATCGCGTCTTCCGTCCCCGCCGCGTGCTGCGCGCGACCGCGAGCGGCCGCCGGCTCGTGCACCGGCTGCGCACGGTCCACGGACGCATGCTGATCGCGACCGCCGAGCATCCGCTGCTGACGCCGCAGGGCTGGCGCGCGCTCGCGAGTCTCCAGCCGGGCGATGTGGTGGCCGCCGCGAGCGGCAGCGCGCGCGCGGTGTGGGACGGCGTCGTGTCGGTGGAACCGCTCGGCACGCGCGAGACGTACGACCTCGAGGTGGAGGAGGACCACAACTTCCTCGCCGGAGAGCTCGTCGTGCACAACTCGCACGCCTCCAGCTTCGCGCTGCTCGCCTACGCGAGCGCGTATCTGAAAGCGCACCATCCCGCGGAGTTCTACGCGGCGCTCGTCAACAACCAGCCGATGGGGTTCTATCACTCGGCGACGATCGTCACCGACGCGCGGCGGCACGGCGTGCGCGTGCTGCCGGTCGACGTGGGGCACTCGGCGTGGCTGGCGCGCCCGATGGGGCCGCGCGCGTTCCGGCTGGGGCTCCGGTGCGTGACCGGCCTGCGCGAGCGCGCGGCGCGCGCGATCGTCACCGCGCGCGGGACGGCGCCGTTCACGTCGCCCGCGGACGTGGGCCGGCGCGCCGGCCTCGACCGTGAAGAGCTGGCGACGCTCGCGTCGATCGGCGCGTTCGCGTCGATCGGCGGCACGCGGCGCGCGAATCTCTGGGCGGTGAGTCGCGTGGATGCCGGCCCATTGTTGACATCGTGGGCGCCCGACGCGCCCCCCAAGCCCCCCGCGCTCCGGGCCGGGAGTGAATCCCGGCCCTCCGCGAGTGCCGCAGACGACGACGCGTCGCCGCTCGTCGAGATGACGACGGAAGAGCGTCTCGTGGCCGACTACGCCGGCACCGGCGTCACCGTCGGCCCGCATCCGATGGCGCTGCGCCGTGCGACGCTCGCCGCCGCCGGCGTGACGCGTGCGATCGATCTCGCCCGCAACACCGACGGAGACCGCGTCCGCGTCGCGGGCAGCGTGATCGTCCGTCAGCGCCCGGGCACCGCGAAGGGCTTCGTGTTCCTGAGCCTCGAGGACGAGACGGGGATCGCGAACGTGATCGTCACGCCGGGCCTGTTCGCGCGCGCGCGCTGGGCGCTCGTGGCCGAGCCGTTCCTGCTCGTGGAGGGAATCTTGCAAATGCAGGACGGAGTGGTCTCCGTGCGGGCGCAGCGCGTGCAAGCGCTGGCCCGGCTCGCGCACGTCGTCCCGTCGCACGACTTCGGCTGAGCGTCCGCGCCGCGCGACACCGCACGCCACCGGTGGGTACAGTATGTAAGACTGACACGGACGCGGGGGAGGGCTCAGTGTTCGATCTCAAGAACAGGATCGCGGTGGTGACGGGCGGCAACGGCGGCATCGGGCTCGGCATGGCGAAGGGGCTCGCGCGCGCGGGCGCGCACGTCGTCATCGCGGCGCGCAACGCGGAGAAATCCGCGGCGGCCGTGAAGGAGCTCGAGCGCGCCGGCGGTCAGGGCTCGGCGGTCGGCGTCGACGTGGCGGATGAAGCATCGGTCACGAAGCTGATGGACACGGTGAAGACACGACACGGCAAGCTCGACATCCTGGTCAACAACGCGGGCATCAACATCCGGAAGCCCGTGCACGAGCTCACGCTCGGCGAGTGGCGTCAGGTCATCGACACGAACCTCACCAGCGCGTACCTCACCTGCCACGCCGCGTATCCGCTGTTCAAGGCGGCGGGCGGCGGCAAGGTCATCAACATCGGCTCGATGATGTCGATCTTCGGCGCCTCCTTCGCCCCGGCGTACGCCGCGAGCAAGGGCGGCATCGTGCAGCTCACGAAGGCGACCGCGGTCGCGTGGGCGCCGGACAATATCCAGGTGAACGCGGTGCTGCCGGGGTGGATCGACACCGAGCTCACGCAGAACGCGCGCAAGCAGGTGAAGGGGCTGCACGAGAGCGTGCTCGGCCGCACGCCGGCGGGCCGCTGGGGCACGATCGACGACATGGAGGGCATCGCGGTGTTCCTCGCCAGTCCCGCCTCCGACTTCGTGACCGGCACCGCCATTCCGGTCGACGGCGGATTCGCGATCAAGGCCTGAGCCGTGCGCGTGCTCGTCGTCGAAGCCATCGCGCCCGAGGGGCTCGCGTACCTGCGCGAGCGCGGGCTCGACGTCGACGAGCTGCGCAAGCCCTCGCTCGACCAATTACACGCGGCGCTGCCCGCGTACGAGGCGTTGATCACGCGCTCGGGCACGGCGGTCACCGCGGAGCTGCTGACGCACGCGCCGCGGCTGCGCATCGTCGGGCGCGCGGGCGTCGGCATCGACAACGTGGACGTCGACGCGTGCTCGCGGCGCGGCATCGTCGTCGTCAACGCGCCGTACGGCAACGTCGTGTCGGCGGCCGAGCACACGGTGGGCATGATGCTGGCGCTCGTCCGGCGCATTCCCGAGGCGCACGACCGTCTGAAGGCCCTCGAGTGGAATCGCGGGATCTACGGCGCGGAGCTGTTCAGGAAGACGATCGGCATCGTCGGCCTCGGCAAGGTGGGCTCGCGCGTCGGCGCGCGCCTGCGCGGCTTCGAGACCGAGGTCCTCGTCTACGACCCGTACATCCCGGAGACGCGCGCCCGTGACGTCGGCGGGCGCCTCACCGATCTCGACACGCTGCTCCGCAGCGCCGACGTCGTCACCTTCCACATCCCGCTGACGCCGGAGACCGAGGCGATGGTGGGCGCGCGCGAGCTCGCGCTGATGAAGCGCGGCGTCCGCGTCGTCAACTGCGCGCGCGGCGGCATCGTCGACGAGCGCGCGCTGCTGGCGGCGCTCGAGAGCGGCCACGTCGCGGGCGCGGCCATCGACGTGTGGAGCGAGGAGCCGCCGGAGAGCGAGACGCTGAAGCGCCTGATCCGGCATCCGCGGGTCGTGGTGACTCCGCACCTCGGCGCCAACTCGAGCGAGGCGCAGGTGAACGTCGCGGTGGACGTCGCGCGGCAGCTCGTCGCGTTCCGCGACGGCGAGCTCGTCGAGCACGCGGTCAACATCCCCGTCGGCGATCCGGCGCAGGCCGCGGAGCTGCGCCCGTTCGTCGCGCTCGCCGAGCGTCTCGGGAGCTTCTCGGTGCAGCTCGATCCCGGCCGGCTCGAGCGTGTCGACGTGCGGGTGGCCGGCGCGATCGCGGAAGGCGACACGGAGCTGATCGCGCGCGCGGTGCTCGCCGGCCTGCTCCGTCCGGTCATGGCGGAGCCGGTGAATCTCGTGAACGCGCGGATCGTCGCGCGCGAGCGCGGGCTCGACGTGACCGTCGAGCGCGAGGAAGAGACCGGCGGCTACAAGAGCCTCGTGACGCTGGGCACCCGGACGAGCGAAGGGCGCAAGCTGATCGCGGGCACCGTCTTCGACGGCCAGCCGCGCATCGTCCGCATGCGCGACCTCGACATGGAGTTCACCCCGGAGGGCTACATCCTCGTCCTCTCCTACGAGGACCGGCCCGGGGTGGTCGGAACGATCGGGACGCTGCTCGGCCGCCTGAACGTCAACATCGCGTCGATGCAGGTCGGCCGCCGGGCGAAGCGCGGCAAGGCCATCGTGGTGCTGACGCTGGACGAGGACCTCGATCATGGCCAGATCGAGGAGCTTCGGGCCGCGGTCGAGGCGGACTTCGCGAGGCTCATCCGGCTCGTCTGATTGATTGGGGGGCTCCGGGCGCCCCCCAAGCCCCAATTCCCTTTGGGGTGGCCCCGGGCGCCTGCTACGCTCGATCCATGCATACTTTCACTCGTGTCGCCGCCGCCGCGCTGCTCTCCATCGCGATCGTGGGGTGCGCCACCGCGCCGCCGCGCGTGACGCGCAGCGAGTTCGAGGACATCCCGGTGCCGAAGGGCCTCTCCTACGTCGAGAGCGACTCGACGATCATCGAGTCGCCGAACGTCAAGGCGGCGAAGCTCGTCTATCGCGGCCGCGTGGAGCCGGTGAGCCTCGGCAACGCGATGCGCGCGACGCTCGAGACCAACGGCTGGCGTCACGTCTCGTCCGCGACGGCGGGCGACAAGGGCACCACGCAGGTCTACGAGAAGCCGGGCAACGCGCTGCAGGTCAGAGTCTGGGAGAGCTGGTACTACACCTACGTCGAGCTGACGGCCAGCCGCACGCTCTCGTCCGCGACGACTTCGTCGACGTCCGCGACACCCGCGTCGACCAAATAGCGGCGCGTCGTTCCATGCCCAGCTACCGGATCGAAGGCGGCTCGCCACTCCGAGGCACCATCCGGGCCAGCGGGGCGAAGAACGCCGCGACCAAGCAGATCGTCGCGGGGCTGCTCACCGACGACGAGGTCGTCCTCGACAACGTCCCGCGCATCGGCGACGTCGCGGTCACCGTCGACATGTGCCGCTCGCTCGGCGCCGAGGTCGACGTGCAGGGCGAGACCATCCGCATGCGCGCGGCCACGGTGAATTCCGGCGAGGTCCCGGTCGCGTTCTCCGGCGTCAACCGCATCCCGGTGCTGATGGTCGGCCCGCTCCTGCACCGCCACGGCCGCGCCACCGTTCCGCTCGTCGGCGGCGACGCGATCGGCGTACGTCCGATCGACTTCCACATGGACGCGCTCCGCCGGCTCGGCGCGTCGGTCGCGCTCGAGGGCAACGTGTGGCGCGCGGAAGCGAAGCGCCTGCACGGCACGCTGATCGACCTGCCGTACCCGAGCGTCGGCGCCACCGAGTCCGCGCTGCTGTCGTCCGTGCTCGCCGAAGGCACCACCGTCATCAAGAACGCGGCGGTCGAGCCCGAGATCATCGACCTCATCCTGCTGCTCCAGAAGATGGGCGCGCTGATCACCGTGGAAGTCGATCGCAGCATCGTGGTGGAAGGTGTCCCGCGCCTGCGCGGCGCGCGGCATCGCATCATCGGCGACCGGATCGAGGTCGCGTCGTTCGCCGCCGCCGCGGTCGCGACCGACGGCGACGTGCTGATCGAGGGCGCCGAGCAGTCGACGATCACGACGTTCCTGAACGCGCTGCGCCGCGTGGGCGGCGAGTTCGAGGTCGTGCCGGACGGCGTGCGCTTCTTCCGCGGCGGCGACCTGCGCTCGACGACGGTCGAGACCGACGTGCATCCGGGCTTCGCGACGGACTGGCAGCAGCCGTTCGTCGTGCTGCTCACGCAGGCGCGCGGGCTCTCGGTCGTGCACGAGACCGTGCACGAGCGGCGCTTCGGCTACACGGCGGAGCTGCGCGCGATGGGCGCCACGATCGAGGTCTACACCGCGTGTCTCGGCGGCCGCCCGTGCCGCTATCGCTACGGCGACCATCCGCACAGCTGTCTCGTGCAGGGCCCGACGCCGTTGCGCGGGACGACGATGCAGATTCCCGACCTGCGCGCGGGCTTCTCGTACCTGCTGGCGGCGACGGTGGCGAGCGGCACGTCGGTGATCGACGGCGCGCACTACGTCGAGCGCGGCTACGCCGACATCCCCGGCAAGATCACCCAGCTCGGCGGCCGCATCGCGGTTTCGTAGTGCTTCGTCGTCAGCCGAAGACCTCGTCGACGGTCAGGACGACGTCGGGAAAGTCCGGACAGAGCAGGCGCTCACCCCGCCCGACGGCCGCGTGGTCGATGTAGACGCCGGCATCGGGAGAGCGATAGACCTCGATACGCTCGTCGTCGATGTTCACGATCCACACTTCCTGCATCCCGGCCGTCGCATACAGGCGGAGCTTCGCGCGGTCGCGTGACAGCGTGGTGTCCGAGACCTCGATGAGCAGGTGGACGTCATCGGCTTCTGGATGGGCCCTTCGATAGAAGTCGGCCCGCTCAGCGAGCACAGCCAGGTCGGGCTGTGGCTGAGAGCTTGGCCGCGCGGAAACCGAGCCTTGGACTCTGACGATCGCACGCGTTCCGAGACGGGTGATCAGCAATCGTGCGAGTCGATCGACGATGCTCGCGTGCGGCGGGTACGTCGGCGCCATCTCGTAGATTTCGCCGTCCAGCAGCTCGAGCCGCTGGTCCTCTCTGAGCACGCCCGTTTCGTACATGCGGTAGTAGTCGTCGAGCGTGAAGCGATGGCGCGTCGCCGGCATGCTCATCGCCACGATTGTACGATCGCGGCGTCTTGGTCAATGTCCAGAGATTGAGACGGCATGGACGCTTGTCGCGGGCGGCGCCAGCGATGCCGGACTCGAACACGGGTTCGAACCCCGTTGGGGCCACCATTTCGATTTGATTGATGTTTCATCCCTTCGTGTTTGAGGAACATCCAAAACTTCCTAAAACACGAAGCGCCATTTCCGCTACGTAAGGACCTCCAACGCCTTCGCTTCGTAGAAGTTCACCGCTTGCTTCAACTGCGCCGGTTGGATTTGCGCGTACAGCTGCGTTGTCTCTAAGCGCGTGTGACCGAGGAGTGCTCGCACCTGCTCGAGGTCATGGTGCTGGCCGTAGACTTCCATTGCGACACCGTGGCGTAGATCGTGCGGCTTGAGTTCCGGCACGCCGAGGATGCGGCCATAGACCTTGCATAGACGCCAGATGTTCTTTCCGGTCATCGGACGTCGCACCTTCCCCTCGCGGCGCCGGCCCCAAACGGACCAGAAGAGCGGGGTGTCCAGTGTGACGCCGTGGCATTCCTTCGCCACGACGTTATCGACGTAGCCCTGTACGTATTGCATGACGACCGCGGGCAGCGGGATATCACGCGTCTTGCCGCCCTTGACGAGGACGCCTCTTAGGCCCCACTCGGGGTAGAGATTGCGGACGCGAAGGGTTGCGACGGATTCTCGTCGCATTCCGGTATAGCGAAGGATCAGGAAGAGCGCGACGTCGCGAGGACGCTGCCGCTCGCGCGCGGCTCGGATAAGTCGGTCCATGAGGTCCGGCGCGGGAACTTGCCGCGGCGGCTCACGACGATGCGGCGGACGATCGAGGCCGGCTACCGGGTTCGCGGGGAGAACGTTGCGCTTCACGAGCCACGTGCACAGGCTCGACACCGTGGACTGTGTCAGCGGTCACCCAATAATCCCCACCTGGGGTCATCGAAAATTCCCCACCCCTCCTGCCCAAGGAGGGCGTGCACATGAGCGAGACATTGTTGGA
>Ga0233425_10000335_pt1 | contig 123452 bp, 117 predicted proteins | sample Watercolumn_Towu_2_FD_181712 | JGI IMG/M metagenome (GOLD analysis project Ga0233425, IMG submission 181712) | Freshwater microbial communities from Lake Towuti, South Sulawesi, Indonesia - Watercolumn_Towuti2014_140_MG | ecosystem: Environmental > Aquatic > Freshwater > Lake | place...
AGATATCTGATAAAGTAATGGCTACACTCAATATTCAGCGTCATCCATTTCATGGAGAATGGAATTATACCATTTGCCCAAAAAACACGTAAAGTTGTTACAGTTATTATGTGACAATTCCTTAGTTCAGCTATCTTAGACAGGATGAACAGGATTTACATGATAATTGTTTCATCCTGTATATCTTTTACTTTAAATCCTTGACCTTTCGTTTAACCTCAACTTTGCTTTCCCCAAAATTAAGAATAAGGCCTATAGGTTTTCCCGTAGCAACAACAAAGACTTAATTTTGACAAGATTAACAGGATATTCAGGATGAATTAAGGTAGCTTTTATCTTGTTAATCCTGTATATCCTGTCAGAAATTAATTTAATCATGTCTATCCTGTTATCTTGTCAAATCTTTTTCCTCACTTTTGGTAAATAGTGGGTTGTACATAGCGAAATTTATTATTCGTACCTGCAAGACTCTCGGAATGCCCTATGAATAGATACCCACCTGGGGCAAGATGTCCGTAAAACTTCGATACCAGGTCTGACTGTGTTTCTTTGTCAAAGTAAATCATCACATTTCTGCAAAATATAAAGTCAAAGCGCCCCTTAAAAGGAAAGGCATCGTTGGTGAGGTTAAGCCTTCTGAAAATAATCATATCCTTTAAGTGATCCTGGACTTGATAGTAATCGCTATAGCTGCCCGCTCCCTTTTTAAAATGTGTGTTCAATGTTTGAGGGGATATGCCCTTAATTCGGTTTTTGAGGTACAGTCCTTGCATTGCCTTTTTTAAAACCCGTGTCGACAGGTCTGTTGCCAATATTTTTATATCCCACTCACGGGTCGCTCCGATATGCTCAGAGAGGACAATGGAAAGGGTGTAAGGTTCTTCACCGGTGGAGCACCCGGCGCTCCATATACGAAGCTTTTTTTCCCTTAATTTTCTTTTATTCTCTAATAAGGCAGGCAGTCCTTTTTTTGACAAAAAATCAAAATGCGCAGGTTCTCTAAAAAACTCCGTCAGGTTGGTGGAGATGCAATCGAGCATCATAACCATTTCTTCGCCTGTCGTATCTTCTTCCGTTACGTATTTGTAATATTCTTTAAATGAGGTCAACGACCTTTCTCTGAGACGCTTCATTAAACGGGATTTTACCAATTCCCTTTTTGCCGGAGTAAGGTTTATGCCACTTTCGTCGTATATTAAGCGTTGAAATAAACCAAATTCCTTGTCATTGATATCAATTTCCATTATGAAGTTCTCCTATTGCATAGTTGTTAACAGTTCACCGCAGAGGCGCAAAGAGCGCAAAGGTAGTATTTCTTAGAAAGTAAATACTGAAAATTTCTGAAAACCTTGTGATTTTGTTATAGAAGATATTCCTTCTGTAAAGTTTTTCTTTGCGCCCTTTGCGCCTTTGCGGTGAGCCGATCTATTACAAATTATGATTGCGCCTCGCCGAAGATATTTTTTAATGCCGTCACCATACGGTCGTCCTCGAATGGTTTTACTACGTAGTCTGTAGCGCCGTTTCTAATGGCGTCCGTTAAGGAATCACGCTGGTCAATGGCAGAAATCATGATTACTTTTGCCTGTTTATCAAAAGCTAATATCTCTTTAAGCCCTTGAATGCCATCCACCTCCGGCATGATAATATCCATGGTTACCGCATCCGGCTTTAATTCCTTATATTTTTCTAATGCTTCTCTTCCGTTCCCGGCCTCACCGGCAACCTGAAAGCCATGGCGGGTCAGAATCTGTTTGATTACCATCCTTATGACCTTGGCGTCGTCTACTACTAATATCTTTCTCATACATTTACTCCTATATTATCTAACAATTTCCCAAATGACGTCATCTCAGGGACTAAAAAAAGATAACACTCCAGTTCCGTTTTACAAATCTCGAATTGTGTCTCCAACAGCAGTAGTTTGTCATCTGTCATGCCTTGTTCCAAAACAAGATTCGAAAACATGACTCCGGCATAGTCATTATGCACCTGAGGAGGTTGTGGCAGCAGCTTGGCGTCAAAATCAGAAACGAGCGCATTGCTGATGTGGCTCGCAAGAATGTTTCCGAGTTCCTGCGTTACGCTTTCAGTAAATTCGTTATACTCTTTAGTTGTTCCTGCGGGCTGTCTAAGAAAGAGGTCTGTGAGAATTAAGGATCCCTCCAGTGGCAGCATAAACAAAAGCTTACAGCTTACATTTCCCTTAAAACTAACCATAACACCCGTCATTTCTCTGAGGTCGTCATTCATCTTTGCAGTAGTTTCGCTTAAATCTGCTATGTATACTTTTGAAAGTGAAATCTTTGCGCCGGTTCTCAGTATCTTGGATAGAGCCCTGGAAGCCCTATCGATACTAAGTCGCGACATTATTTCAACGACTTTCATATTATCTTGAGTAATGTTCATTTTTACCTCTCTAACTAGTAAAGTTTAATAACCACAAAGTCGCAAAGGGCACAAAATGATTAAATTAGGCCTTCGAACTTTTTCCCCTCCCTCGATGGGAGGGGTGAGGGGAGGGTGATGATTCTTTTTCCTCCACCCCCACCTGACCTCCCCCATCAAGGGGGAGGGACTAAGGTTTGAAATTCCTTGGCATTTAAATTCTTTGTGTCCTTTGCGCCTTTGTGGTTCATAATACTGTGTCTCTATGCTAATAGACATTGACTGTTTCGCCAAATATGCGGCACGTTACGTCACCGGTGTGCGTATCGAATGTTATATTGTATCCCTTCGTGCCACCTGTTCGTGATGCTACAATTTTTATACCTTCTTCTTTTAATATCCTCCGCACCTCCAGCTCATTTGATTCGCCTATATTAAGCATACCGTTTGTTTCAAACATCTTGGCGCCGCCAAATATCTTGGCGTAAAGAGTGCCTCTTAATGCCCCGGCGTTCATAACCATATGAGAAATAAAATACGGCAGCCCGGGATCGGCATATTTCGTTATTTTCAAATCCTTGCCGTTTTTTTTCGGGAGCATTATATGCAAGAGCCCACCAATCCTGTTTACCGGATCATGCAGGACAATCCCAATACACGAACCCAATAATGTTTTTAAAATGTTAGGCGCCTGCGTTATTTTTAAATCACCAACACCGACGGTAATAGCACTTGGAGTATGATTCACGATTCACTTACCTCCCTTTTTAAACATGTTAATTTCCTCACAAGATTAAAAACCCTTGAAGTCATCCATAGGAATTACTTCATTGCTTATTTGACTGATATGATCTACCTTTTCTCTATTAAACTTGCGGTGTCCATTGTTCTTTTTCTTTACATCAAAAATTATAGTATCATCTGCGTGTCTCGACTTATTGTTTTTTGACCGGACAGTGTCCTCCCTGTGAGTTTCCTGATCACAATAAGTCTGTAGGTACGTGCGTCCTGATTTATCTGAATCCGTATTTTTCGTTCCAATTTCTTTGGCTAGTTCGTATACCCTGTCTTCTAAACTTTTAGCTTGCGCTGACAGTTCTTCACTTGAAGACGCCAATTCCTCAGCCGTAGCGGCATTGTTTTGAGTAACCTGATCCATTTGAGAAGTCGCTTTGGTTAATTGTCCTGTGCCGTCTGCCTGCTCCTGAGAACCGGCAGCGATTTCGCCGGCCAGATCGGTGACCTTCTTTGTATCCACGACAATCTCATGTAATGCAATGCTCAATTTATCCGTTACTTTCGTGGCGCGTTCAGTGCATTCGACTCTTGAATTGATGAGACTGGCAGTTTCTTTTGCGGCGACAGCGCATCTCTGCGCAAGGCTTCTTACTTCCTGAGCGACCACCGCAAAGCCCTTTCCATGTTCGCCCGCTCTTGCCGCTTCTACTGCTGCGTTTAACGCCAGAAGATTCGTCTGGAAAGCAATTTCGTCAATCGATTTGATAATCGAAAGAACCTTGTCATTGCCGGAATTCAATTCTTTCATGATGTTATGCATTTCCTGCATTGCCTGGCTGCCATTTTCTGCCGAGGTTCTTGATTTTATCGCAAGATGATTTGCCTCTTTTGCGCTGTCTGCATTTCTCGTCGTCATAGAAGACATCTGTTCAATTGCGGAGGATGTTTCCTCTATAGACGCTGCCTGCTGAGTGGCGCCGGAAGCCAGGGCCTGACTCGAACTTGATATTTGTTCCGATGCAGATGATACCTGCTCCGCGCCCTCATAAAGCCTTTCAATAAATTGTTTCAGAAAACCTATTACGTTTCTGACAATAAAAAATACTACGCCGCTGACAACGAAGACAAATATTACGCTTCCGTAGATATTAAAATTCCTGTTAGACGCAATTGCTTTGGTGATTGTGGCCATAGGCGCTGTTACACTTATACCGCCGCGTATATCACCCAGTTTATAGTTTTCCATGGGTATGCCGGCGATATCCTTGCCGTCTCCAGTTGAACTCGTTGTGGGATCGCCATGGCATTTCAGGCAACCTTCATCTATTTTAAGAGGCACGATACATCGGAATAATTTTGAACCGTCTTCCAGTTTTACAACTTCTTTTATCTCCTTTAAATCAGGATTTGACTCAAATCTTTGGAGTTGTTTTACCTCCCAGTCATCGGGTTTGTTGTTAGGATTCCTGTATTTAATGCTTGTCTGTTTCATCTTAAATGGGGTGCTGGCGCTAAATAACTCCGATACCTCCCGACCGATGATTGCCGGAATCACACCTTTAAATTCGACATTACCGGTTTTTGTATCCGTGTTAATTATTTTTTGTTTTTCTGCTATTATCTTCCTTACGCACATCAGCTCATGCGCCGCCATAGTTGCTTGTGTCTCTACCTCAGTCAAAAACTGGTCTTTCTGTCGCTTCATGTTAAAGTAGGACAATACGCTCATCGCAATAACTATTGATACGATTATCGAAACTATAAAACGCGACATTAATTTCATTTTCTTAAACATTTTAGTATCCTCCCGCCATAGACATAAATTGTCAATAATTCGTGTCCATACATTAAAATTTCACGAATAAAATACTGAGGTACCCGGCCCCGAACGAGTCGGAAATGAAAAATGCAAATTACAAAACGAAATATTTACATTGTGCCCGCACCGTAATTTTTACTTTTGAATTTTGCATTTTTCATTTGCGCTTGTTTCATTTAAGTCCCCCTAACAAAGGGGGATTCAGGGTGTTGTTTTTTTCCGGGGGTTATTTACAACCCCCAAGCCCCCTTTATTAAGGGGGATTTTGAGGGAACCCTTTTTGTTCGGCTCCGCTCGGAATAACGTCATTCCGAGCGGGACCGAGGAATCAAATTTAATTGTTTGATACTAAAAACCATTAAAATCACCACTGAGCGGTATCAACTCTTCAGCTGTACCGGATACGGATTTTTTGCCTTTCTTAGAACCATTTCCGTTACTCTTTACCTTTTGGACTCTGTTATCCTCCGTAATCCGCACCGCCGGATTTAATTTCCTTGTGGCAGTTCCTTTTTTAGGAGTATTGTTTTTTTCATCAAGGCAGGCTCTGGTTCGCTCTGAGTCGTCCAAACCCATATCGATATCTCCAACCTGTGCGGCCAGTTCACCGACAATAGTTTTCAGGCTTTCTGCCTGCGCTGTCAATTCTTCACTGGATGCTGCCAGTTCTTCGGCGTTAGCGGCGTTCTGCTGGGTAACGGTATCCATTGTCGAAACGGCCTTGGAAATCTGAGTAATGCCATCAGATTGTTCCTGCGATGCCGTGGCAATTTCACCGGCAAGGTCCGTTACTTTCTTTGTTTCAGTCACGATTTCTTTAAGGTTTGCAGCGGATTTCTCTGCTATTTTTGCCGCATTTTCCGTGCTAACCACCCTGGAATTGATAAGGTCGGCAGTTTCCTTGGATGCCACGGAACACCGCTGCGCCAGACTGCGCACTTCCTCGGCAACGACGGCGAAGCCTTTCCCGTGTTCGCCGGCCCTTGCAGCCTCAACTGCGGCATTCAGCGCCAAAAGATTCGTCTGGAATGCTATTTCATCAATGGACTTGATTATGGAAAGCACCTTGTCGTTTCCTGCGTTGAGGTCTTTCATAGTGGTCTGCAATGTATCCAATGCCTCATTTCCATTCTCTGCAGAAACCTTCGCATTCACTGCGACCTGGTTTGCCTCTTTTGCATTATCGGCATTCCTCGTGGTCATAGATGCCATTTCTTCAATAGAAGCAGAGGTTTCTTCTATCGAGGATGCCTGCTGTGAAGCGCCGTCTGCCAGCGACTGGCTGGAAGAAGAAATCTCCTTTGCCGCTGAAGACAATTCTTTTGAACCATTCAACAGGTTAATAACCAGCCTCTTGAGCATGGACACAACGTTTCGCGAAATGAAGAAGACTACAGCGCCGATAGCCAGCACACAAATTACGTTTCCGATGATATTAAAATAGTTGTTTGATGCAATCGCAGCGCTTACCGTTGCCAGCGGCGCGATAACACTGATTCCTCCGCGAATATCTCCCAGTTTATAATTTTCCATTTGCCTTCCTGCTATATCTTTACCATCTTTTGTAGGACTATTTGCTGGGTCACCATGACACTTCAGACATGCCTCTTCGATCTTCAATGGCACCATCATACGAAACACTTCGCTGCCGTCTTCTAATTTCGTAGTTTCTGAAAAGTCTTTTAAACCAGGATCGGATTCAAATTTTTCCAATTGCTGAATCTCCCAGGCATCGGGTTTGTTATTGGGGTTACGATATTTTAAGCTGGTTTGCTTCATTTTATAGATGGTTGTCTGACTAAAATGTTCAGCTACTTCACGCCCGACAATTGCCGGGATTACTGCCTTAAATTCAAAGTTTCCTTTTGAATCCGTGTTTATTGCCTTCTGCTTTTCCGCAATCACCTTTCGTGTTGAAATGAGTTGATCAGCCGCAGACCTGGCCTGTTTTCTTACTTCTTCCAGCATTTGCGTCTTCTGCCTTGCGGTGTTTATATACGTCAAAATACCCGTACAAATTACAACAGCAACAATAGTCGTCACGATAAATTTTGCCATCAAGTTCATTTTACCAATCATTCTATTTCCTCCCAGAAATAACATAAATTAAACATTCGGCGGTTTTGTTTATGGTCATATGTAGGGGCTGAAAATCTTCAGCCCCTGCAAGATAATAATCGCGTACCTCTAGCTGGCTAAACTCTCTACAGCGCTGATATCCTCGGTTCCCAGCACCTTGTCTATATCGAGCAGAATTTTTACCTTGTCCTTTATCTTTGCCATGCCAAGAAACATCTCAGTATTGACGCCGTTTCCAAAATGCGGCGATGCTTCCAATTCTTCTGCATTGACGTCCAACACCTCTGATACGGTATCTACGATAACTCCTGTAAGGATGTTCTGCACCTCAACTACTATTATGCACGTTTCTTTTGTGTGCGTAGCCTCCTCAAATCCGAATTTTGACCTTAAATCTATTACCGGAATGACCTTTCCACGCAAGTTGATTACTCCCTTAATGTGACCGGGTGTTTGTGGCACAGGCGTTATGTTCATTATTCCAATAATTTCTCTTACCTTAAGAATCTCTATGCCGTACTCTTCACCACAGAGCACAAAGGTAAGGTATTTCCCTTCGTGCGATGACCCAGTAGATGTATCCGATTTTCTCTTTTGCTCCAATACTGCCTGCATATGTATCTCCTTTCATTTAATTAGGTTTGATTTTGCAAGGCAAAATCAAACTACTTTTCCTCTTCTGTCAGTCCCACGCAAGTAGGAATCCAGATGTGTTTTATTGCTTGTTCCCAGACTCCGCTTGGGAACACCTTCGCGGGTTCAAGTTTGCAACTTGAACCCATCTTTGGTACTGACATAGAGCCGGGCGCTTCTACTTTAACTCTGGATTTAAAGAAACGATAACAAGTTACACCTGTTCCAAATGAGGGGTTCAGGTTACAAACCTGAACCCGCACATTCCCCCTTAATAAAGGGGGATTCAGGGGGTTGTGTTTTTTCAGGGCTATTCCTCATTCCCCGCTTTCACGAGGACGAGTTTCATGAGGACAAGTTTACAATCCCCTTTGCGCCTTGCTTAAAAATCCTTAAATGCCTCTTCATCAGTCATGGGAATCAACCGATCTGCCCTTGCGCTTGCCGCAGCATGTTTCTTTCCGTTCCCTTCAGATGCGGCTTCTTCCTGTGCATCAAGCGCAGTCCTGTCCGTCTCTTCACCCTTTGTTTTCCGTGTGCCAGCGCCAGATGGCTTTGCATGAACAGGTGATTTTCTCTTGTTTACAGGAAGAGGCACTTGTTTCCCTGGAATCTCAGTTTTGGCTGCCGCATCATTCCCGCTATCCTTAGCGCCGACCTCTTTGCCGATTTTCTCAACTAATGCATTGAGCGCCTGCGCCTGCGAGGTTAACTCTTCACTGGCCGCCGCCGTTTCTTCAGCAGTTGCCGCATTTTGTTGTACAACCTGATCCATCTGTTGTATCGCCTTGCTTATCTGCTCGATTCCATTGGTCTGCTCAGCGGAAGCCGTTGCAATCTCGTTTACCAAATCCGTAACCTTTTTAACCTGCGACACTACTCCAGAAAATACCTCTTTAGTCTTCTTTACAAGCTCAGTACCGTTTTCTGCCTTTTTAACGCTGTCGGTAATTAAGGTCGTTATATCTTTGGATGCGCCAGAACTTCTTTGTGCAAGATTCCGAACCTCCTCTGCGACGACGGCAAATCCGCGTCCATGTTCCCCTGCCCTTGCCGCCTCAACCGCCGCATTCAAGGCAAGCAGGTTCGTCTGGAAGGCAATTCCCTCGATGATCTTAATAATGTCTGCTATCTTGCCGCTGCTTTCATAAATCTTTTTCATTGCATCATCCATTTCAGTTACTGTCGTATTGCCTCCTACAGCGGTATTGTTACACGACCTGGCCAGATTGGATGCCTCTGTGGCATTATCGGCATTCTGTTTTGTCATGGATGAAATTTCTTCCATGGTTGAAGAAGTTTCCTCAATAGAAGCGGCTTGCTCAGAAGTTGATTCCGAGAGGCTCTGGCTTGATGCCGAAATCTGTTCAGATGCCGAGGCGACATGCGTGGCGCCGCTGGTAAGTTCTGCGAGTAGATTCCTAAAGAGGCTTGAAATCTTGCTGGTTATCTTGACGACAAGGATGCCTAATCCGGCTACAAATCCTACTGCACAAATTCCGATGATGATCATCGATTTCTCTAAGGCATCAATCGACTTGAATGCCTCTGCCTTGTTAATTTCAGCCAGAATAGCCCAGTTGTTACCCAGCACATTGAATGGCATATATGCGCTCAAAACAGGCACGCCGCGATAATCCTTCATGATCTTATAATCGGCCTTACCTGCGATGGCATCTTTCACAGCTTCCGTATCTACTTTATTTACCAGGATTGTGGGTTTTTCTGAAAATCGAGAGTTGGATCGCATCATTTTATCTGGACCGACTAAATACGTCTCACCTGTTTCTCCCAACCCAGCACGTTCCTGCATAACGGCATCTATTTTGTTGACTGGCATCTGGAAGATGACTGCGCCTATTTTCTGATTGCCATCGTACACAGGACTGGCAATAAAAGCGGCAGGGTCGCCATTCGACGGCGCATAGGACTCAAAATCTACCAGTTTAACAGTGTTGTTAGCAACGCCCGATGAATTGATATCTTTAAATAACCGTGCAATGTTTGTTGTGTTATACGTTCCGGATACAAGGTTTGAGCCATAATCCAGTTCCTTAAAAACCGTATAAAGGACGTCACCGCTCTCCCCGTCTACAAGAAATATATCGTAATATGCATATTGTTCGAGAAAGTTTTTATAGAAGGGGTGATACTTGGCATGTAAATTACTGTAAACGCTGCCATCCTTTGCATCAAAATATTCCAGCTTTTTACCTGCCGGAAATGGATTGCTTGTGATATACAGGTCTCTGACCTTTTCAGCCCCTAATTCACGAAAGGCTGTCTTAAACTCCTTTATTGCATTAATGGTCAAAAGACTTTGTGCGATTTGACTGCAATTTGCCTTTCTCTCGTTAAACCAGTCTTCTATATTGACCTTTTTTGTATTTCTAACTGAAACTAACTGATTAAATGCCTGTTGTTCCAGCGCCTTACTGGAACTGCGATAACTGAGTATTCCGATCGCAGCCATTGGTATTACGCCGCCCAATACAAATAATGAAATAATCTTTGTGCTTAAATTCATTTTCATTAATCTGCCTTCCTTTCTTTCGCAAAAGTTATGACGTTATAAATTATAATTCATAATATAAATACAAACTCTTCTATATATGTATATATAGCGAGCGACAAAAAAAGTTGTCATTTCGAAGGAGCAGAGCGACTGAGAAATCTTAAGATTCCTCGCTTTGCTCGGAATGACAAGCATTCAATGTCAACTTATTTAAGTCGTTTACTATAGTTTCTCCTTTCCCCTCCCGGAGAGTTTAAGAGCAACAGAGTGAATAAAATCTCAATAGTAATATCAATTCAGCGCCATGTTCATAATACCACCCACATCTAAAATGAGACTTACACACCCGTCTCCGAGTATGGCGCTGCCCGAGACGCCTCTTACATTACGGAACTGTTCTCCGAGACTCTTGATTACTATTTGCTGCTGTCCCAGGAGGTCGTCAACAAGGACTCCGCATCTTCGCCCTTCCCCTTCAACAATCAGGATTAACGCCTCCCATGGATTGGTTTTTTTCGGTTTAACGTTATACAAATTATGCAGCCGCACGATTGGCAGAAGATTGCCTCGTATATTGAGCAGTTCACCGCGATGCTGTACCGTAGAAATGTGTTCCTTGTTCGGACGGATAGATTCTTCGATTGAAAGCATGGGGATAATGTATTTTTCATTGCCAACCTGTACAATCATGCCGTCAATAATCGCCAGGGTGAGAGGCAGTTTAATGGAAATTTTAGTGCCTTTCCCTTCCACCGTGGAGATATCAACCTTGCCGCGTAAGCGCTCAACGTTCTTTTTTACAACATCCATGCCTACGCCGCGTCCTGAGATATCGGTTATCTTTTCTGCCGTTGAAAATCCAGCGGCAAAAATGAGGTTGTAGATTTGCTGGTCTGAGAGGGATGCGGTTTCTTCAACCAACCCTTTTTCAATGGCCTTCTTCAAAATCTTATCCCGGCAAAGTCCTTTTCCGTCATCTTCGATTTCGATAATGATGTTTCCGCCTTTGTGGAACGCATTTAATCGCACAAGACCCTCTGCAAGTTTTCCCTTAGAAATGCGTTCGTCCTGAGGCTCAATACCATGGTCTATCGAATTTCTGATAATATGCACCAGTGGATCGCCGATCTCTTCAATTACCGTCTTGTCCAGTTCTGTCTCTTCACCAGACACTTCCAATCGCACCTTTTTGCCTGCCTTTGTAGATACATCGCGTACAAGTCTTGCCATTTTCTGAAAGGTGGATTTTAATGGCACCATTCTCATAGACATGACCTGGTCTTGTATGTCTTTAACGATTTTGCCCAATTGGGAAAGATTTTTGTTTGTGGTGGTATTGGTAGTATTGTCGTTTCCTAATACTTCATTAATAAGGGCATTGGCAATTACCAGTTCGCCCACAAGGTTCACGAGGTTATCAAGCTTTTGGGTATCCACTTTTACTGTTTCAGCGGATTTTTTGCCCGTTGTTGATTGAATCTTGAGCGCATTTTCAACCTTTTCAGGAGTGGTTATCCCCTTTTCTACTAATATTTCACCCAGCGGTTTCTCTTGTTCATGTAAAGCAATTTGCAATTGTTCCTGGCTAACGTCACCGCTTTCTAAGAGTATCTCACCGAGTTTTTTCGGCTCTGGAGGAATACCCTCGACGTCGTCTGGTGGAGTAGAGACAGGTTTAAAACCCGTCTCAACGTTATTTTGATTATGTTGAAGAGCGACGGATATCTTTGATAAGAGCGGTTGATAATCAATTACATCAGTTGCAGAGTCTTTGTTATTGACCTTTTTCTCCATTACTTCTCTTAGTTTTTTTAATATGTCTATGCCTTCGTAGAGAATTTCGATAATTTCCGGTGTTACTTTTAACTTGGCCTTCCTTGCTTCGTCCAGGAGGGTTTCCAATTCATGGCTTACCTTGCCGATGTCTTTCATCCCCAGGAAACCCGCGCTGCCCTTCATACTATGAACGGGGCGGAATATGCTGTTAATAATATCCACGTCTTCCGGATTTTCTTCCAATTGGAGTATTTTGGATTCTACGTCGTCCAGATGATCTCCGGATTCAACGAGGAATTCCTTAACGATTTCAACATCGTCCATAATATTTGTATTGTCTTCCATGTTTTGCACCCTCAATAATTAAAATATTCTGTTTAAGTCCCCCTTAATAAAGGGGGATATAAGGGGGTTGTGTTTTTTCCGGACTATTCCCCGTTCCCCGTTTTCACGAGGACAAGTTTACAACCCCCTCGCCCCCTAGTTCTAAGGGGGATTCTCTATGCCATACATCGTATGACCCGCTTAAATAAAATGAAATTTTCTATACACTTAAATTAAGCCTTGCCTACAAGAAGTTGGCTTTTAGTTAAATGTTTATTAATTTTTTCGATTATTTTTTGCCTTGTAAAAGGCTTTACAAGAAAATCCACTGCGCCAGATCGAACAGCGCGAATTACGTTATCTTTTGTTGGAGAAGATGAACACATAATGATTGGTATCTTTAGGGACATAGCATTTCTTTTAATTCGCTCGCAGAGTGTCAAGCCGTCCATAATAGGCATATAAATATCCATCAACACGAGGTCAATATGATTTTTTTGAAGCAGAGAGAGCGCATCATTAGGATTGCTTGTAACCATGACTTTATATTCGCTGCCCAAGAGTTTCCTGATAATCCGTAAATCCGTATTCGAGTCGTCTACGGCCAGGATAGTCCCTTTAAAATCTTTGTCCTTCTCTTCAATTACCTCAGAAAAGAATTCTTCGCCGATCAACTTTGATATGCTTAAAATAAACTGGGCGTCGTCAAAACCCAGAACTCTCATCGTGGCCGTTAGCGTTAAGCACTCTTCATTTAAGATTTCTTCACTGAGCACGGTGTTCATATTCTCTTTGTTAATTACCGCTGTGCTTGTGAGTTTGAGATGAATGGGTTTGGGCAGTTTTGGCCTTAATTCATTATCCAACATACCGCAGAGCTGGTTTGTAAATTCCTTAAAGGCGTCTAAACAATCACCATCAAGAATACCTTTGTTTGCATTTTCACGCACCGCGGCATCATCAAGGGTTAACACAAGACTGCCAATGGTGATCGCTTCCTTTATGGTAAGGATGAAATATATTTCTCCTTCATAAAATTCCTCAATTGCAAATCGTGCTATTATGCTATTCGACGCAGCATTCTTTAAGAAAGAGTCCAGGGTTGTCGATTGCAATATAGGGTTAGTGAGGAAGAACTGCTTGTTCATCAGCTTACCACAATCTGTGCAAATCCGTGGAAACGTGCTTACCAGGGTTTCCTCCAGTTTGGATGAAGATATCTTTTTAGATGGATTGTTTTCCATTGTCGTCATCGTTCCGTGAATATATTATTTACCGGATTCTTTTAACAACAAGCCGACATCAAACTTTTCGCCGCTGGAAATAAATGGCGTCATTAACCACGGGTCCTTGCTAAAGCAAGAGATTGTAGTTTCTGCTACCATGGGGTGATTGTTTACGGCTGTTATTGATAAGCCTTCGCCCGCAATCACGATGGGTATGGAAAGATTCATTTCGCCGTATTGCGCAGTAAGCTTTGTTTTTACGTTTCCAGCGATCATGTTCGATACCTCGCCAACAGCGTCTTTCACCTCAGAGGTAAAATCGGTAAGCTCTGTCATCAGCATGGTTGATGCAACCTTTAGCGCAAATTTCTTTGAGCAAAACAAGGCAATAACGCCGTGATATTTCCCTGTGAAACTAACCATGCCGATGACGTCGGTTCTTATCTGCGTATCGTCTTCAAAAAAAGCGTTATCATGTTTTAAATCCAGCATGATCATCGTTTCGAATAATGTTTTTGTAGCGCTGGTAATATCCGATGCGACATTTTCCATGATACCTTCTATAGCCATGGATGGGTTCCCCTTTCTTTTTAAGATTTCGTTATGATATATGCACAAGACATGAGCATAGGTATTACTTCACGAGCAAAAAATTTCCCAACTTAGACTTTAGCTGATCGGGTGTAAATGGCTTGGTCAGGTAACCATTAGCGCCGCTGTTTTTTGCCTCCTCGATTTTTGCCTCGCCGCCTTCGGTAGTCACCATAACAATGGGAATGTTGCTTTTTTGCCCTGAGCCTCTGAGGGCCTTGACAAAGTCTATTCCCGTCATGTTTGGCATGTTCCAGTCACATAGTATTAAGTCAATATTATTGGCAGTAGCCTTTTCCAGTCCTTCCCTGCCGTCTCCCGCCTCAACAAATTCATCTACCAGTAACCCGGATTGTTGAATGTTTCTCTGAATAATCTTTCTCATGACCGCAGAATCATCAATTATTAATACTTTCGGCATGTTTATCACCTTCCTTTACAGTAAAAGAGTTATTAATCCCGTTTTTTTCGTTTATCCACTGATCAATCTTCGTTCGTTCAAACCGCCACATATTCATTATCTTGAAGGTAGGAATAGCGCCGTCTTTTACTAACTTATATATTGAACGGGGACTTACCTTCAGATACTCTGCAACCTGTTTTATTGTCATAATTTCGTTCATAATGTATTCTCATAAATAAACTTGAATTATTTTCCCTTCCCCTTGCATATCTTGCCTTCCATTAGCATTAGTTATCCTCAATTATCGGCAATATGAATAAATAATTTAGTGTTAAATTAAAGATTTTTTAGAATAAGAAGGGGGTATTTCGGATTGGCGGGTGAACTGGTACGTAATAATTACAGGAGGACAGAGATAAACGCTGATTTACGCTGATTTTTCAACTATAAGTAGAGTGGATTAAGGTGTTGGTTTTTACGCCGAATCCACCTTTACTGTATTTATAAATGGTGGGTTCGCTCTGCTTAACCCACCCTATCATAAACCCGCTTCTGCTGGTTCAATCTTGCAGATTGAACCATAAATTTTGAACGGGGCTGTAGATTTTGAGCTAGTACCAAACTATGAAAATTGCAAAATGTTTAGGTTCAATCGAAGACGATTGAACCAGCAAAAGGGGAGTATTTCGGATTGATAGGTAAGGTGGGATTAATTAACTGTTAATAAAACCTTGCGTTACTTATTTTGTAAGGAATGCAGGATATTTTGGCAGAATTCAGTGAGGGTGTTGTCGCGAGCCCCCATGACGAGGACGCAGTCACCTGTTTGAGCCTGCTTTTTGATTTCTGGGATGATATCGGTTCTTTTTTCTATAAAAAAGGCATTTTTGCCGCCTTCTTTAACTCGTTTGATAATATCGGCGGAAGAGATGTTTTTACTTACAGTGCCGCCTGCATAGTATATTTCTGGCATGAAAAGGATGTCGTGGGGGGTTAAGACGTTAATAAAGGCATTGATGAACTCTTCCTTCATAAAGATTGTAGGACTATAACCATGAGGCTGAAAGATTGCAATGACCCGCTTGCAGCCAAGCTTTACGGCATTTATCGCAGCCATAACTTTTTCGGGGTTATGGGCGTAGTCATCCACTATCATTATACCATCGATTTCTCCAATAATATCCATCCGGCGTTGTACGCCACGAAACTCCCTGAGAGCCGCTGCTGTTTTTTTGTCGCTGATGTCAAGACTTCTGGCCACAACGATGGCCGCAAGCGCATTCGATACATTATAAATGCCCGGAAGGTTTATTTCAAAAGAATGACTATCTACGTCAAACGTGGACTGGAATGGTTTACAAATAATATTTTTTGCGCGTATCATGGCGTTATTATTTAGGCCGTAGGTAATAATGTTCTTATGCTTGAGTTCTACCATTTTCAGACGTGGACAATCGGCATTGATAATGAGCGTTTCGGCGGTGTTTTGTGAAAAACTCACAAACATTCTGGAGATTTCATCGATGGATTTATGGTCTTTCGAGATGTTGGTAATGACGGCTATGCGCGGGGTATACAGGACAATGCTGCCGTCACTCTCGTCTGCCTCAATGGATATAATGTCCGATGTGCCTGTCTTTGCATTGCCCAGATGAGAGTTGTCTATATAATTTTTAATACACCCGCCGACTATAACCGTAGGGGATAAGCCTGCATAATCGAGGATATAACCTGCCATACAACTTACCGTGGTCTTCCCGTTCGTTCCCCCAATGGCAATTCCATATTTACGGTTGAACATTCCGGCAAGTAAGTCTGCGCGCTTGATAATGTTTTTGCTTAATGTGCGAGCCTTTTTGATGTCCGGATTATCTTCTTCGATGGCAGAAGAAACGACTACAAAATCCGTATTTTCCTGAACACCGGAACCATCCTGGAGGTGTAATGAAATGCCTTTTGATAAGAGCTTTGAAAACACGCACGGGGTGATTTGTTTATCGTAGTTTCTGTCAGAACCACTGACGGTGTGGCCTTGTTCACTGAGTACCTGGGCAATTGCGCTCATGCCAATACCGCCCACACCAACGAAATGATATGAAAATTCCTTTAAATCATCCCGGTTAGCGTTAATTTCTTCTGCCTCCTCTTTCATAAATTTTTAGAACTATACAGAATGAAATATAAATTGTCAAAATATTTCTGCTCTCTATATTCATTCTTGACAAGCCTAACAATTCATTCTAGAATCAAAACGCTTATATAGCTATCGAATATAATTTTGTAATGGGAGGAGAATGTTGTCCACGTTAGGCAAGCATATTATTTTGGAAATGTGGGGATGTTGTAAAGATACCATTGACAACGTTGAAGTGGTAAAGGATATTCTTGTCAAGGCAGCAGAGTCTGTTAAGGCAACCCTGGTTGATGTGGTGTGTCATAGATTTAGTCCCTATGGTGTAACCGGTGTGGCTATTTTGGCTGAATCGCATATTGCCGTTCATACGTGGCCTGAACATGGATATGCGGCGGCGGATATCTTTATCTGCGGCAGCGCCATCAACCCGCGGAATGCCGCTTCTTATATGACGGAAGCATTCTATGCAAAAGAAACTTCATTCCTGGAGCTCAAAAGAGGGGATTTTGTATCAAGAACTCCCCAGATGGCGGGCCGGTAGAAATAAATTTATTGTATATGAATTTTCACCTGTAATTGTCATTTCGACCGAAGGGAGAAATCTTGAAGATTCCTCGTTCCGCTCGGAATGACAGCCAAAGGGGTGATTTCATCCCCCTTTGTGACCGAAGGTCATGGATGTTTCATTTTATTTATGCGGGTTTTAGGGTGGCATGGACTGACTTCCAATCTACAACATTGCAAGAAGCTGTGGGGGTGCAGGGGGTGGTTGTCCCCCGCTGGCGGGGGTGCAGGGGGTGGAAAACAGGGGATGGAAACGATAAGTGGAAAATTGAAAGCCGACAAAGCAAACAATTATGCCTACAACAAAATATTACAGCCGTTTGCAAACAAGCTGCGTAAGGAGATGACGAAAGCCGAGGCATGTCTGTGGAAATATGCCCTGCGTGCCAGCCAGATGAAGGGATATCAATTCAGAAGACAAAGGCCGGTGCTGCAATATATAGCTGACTTTCTCTGTAAGGAATTAAAACTGGTGATTGAAGTAGACGGGATAACACATCAAGGTGAAGAAACTGAGGTGAAAGATAAACGGAAGACCAGCGATCTGGAGGATGCAGGATTTAAGGTGATCAGGTTTACCGATGAGGAAGTATTGAAGAATATGAACGGTGTTATAGAGAGAATAGAAAGGGTGGTGGAAGAGATGGAGATGTCCAGTCCACCCCCTGCACCCCCGCCAGCGGGGGACAGTTACCAATGCATCCCCACAAGCAGGGAACAAAGGAGGTTGTAAAATTGTCAGAAAAACACAACCCCCTGAATCCCACTTTTCTAAGGGGGACTAACTCGACAATCTTCAAAATACATCTATAGAGACGATTAATAACCTTATGGGAAAAATTTCTGCAAATTGGATAGATGATTATTTCAATAATCACGAACTTCATAAACATGCCTTTAGGGATGTTGTTTGTCAGGTTCAAACAAAGATACAAAAAATCATCATTGTAGATACCTACAATTACGGAAGGTGTCTTATCCTTGATAATGAGTTCCAATCCGCTGAGGCGGATGAATTTATCTATCACGAGGCGCTTGTGCATCCCTCTTTTATTTTACACCCGTGCATCGAACGTGTGCTTATTATCGGCGGCGGTGAAGGGGCAACCCTGCGAGAAGCGCTCCGCTATAAAACAGTAAAAAGGGCTGTGATGGTTGATATTGACAAGGAAATGATAGAATGTGCCAAAAAGTATCTCCCTTCATTTCACACGGGTTCATTTGATGACAGTCGTCTGGAACTCGTTATAGAAGACGGCAGAAAATATCTCGAACGGATAAACGAACAATTTGATGCAATTGTCATTGACGTAAATGACCCATTGGAAGGCGGCCCTTCATACATGCTTTTTACGGTGGAACTTTATAGGACCGTTGCCAAACTGCTTAAAAAAGATGGAATACTTATCGTTCAGTCTGGCGCAGCGTCAATCACGGAAAATGATGTGTTTACGAGCATTTGCAATACCTTGGGCAAGGTATTTAACCACGTGTTTCCTTATGCCACCTACATCCCTTCCTATGCGTTACAGTGGGGCTTTGTCATGGCCACGGGTAATCCCGGTAAGCTGGATATTACGGGTGAAGAGATCGATGACAGGATTGGTTCAAAGATCACCGGCACACTTCGTTTTTATGACAGTATCACACATCATGCGTTGTTTAATCTGCCAAAGTATTTAAGATCAGACATCAAGAAACAAACACGGATAATAAGTGATAAAGACCCTTTGACAGAACATTACCCTGGCATTTCTAATCATAAGTGAACTGGAAATTACGCTATTAAAACATTTTATCCGGCAGCGTGTAATCGCATGCAAACAATACAATTTCTTTCTCTTCCAGATTTTTCAGCCTAGAGCATATCAGATTATTATCCGTATTTTAGAACACCATAGAAATGTTTGACATGGATTATAAAAGCATTATACTGAGACTTAGTATTAATAAGTATCTATTTGTTATTCGGGTTTTAGTGTGATAGGAACAAACGAATGTTTGAAACGGGAGTGAGTACGTTTAAGGTTGCTTTGGTGGGAAATCCAAATGTCGGGAAGAGCGTGATATTTGGCTTGCTAACGGGAAAATACGTGACTGTCTCGAACTATCCCGGAACCACCGTGGAGGTTTCCAAGGGCATTTGCAAGGGACTGGATGGCAGGATTGAAATTGTTGATACCCCGGGCGCCAATAGTTTAATTCCTCTGTCAGAGGATGAACTCGTGGCGCGGAATATGCTGCTGGAAGAGTATGAAAAGCGCGTTATTCAGGTAGTGGATGCAAAGAATCTTCGACGTGGTTTACTCATTACCACGCAGCTCGCTGAGATGGGATTGCCTGTTGTATTGACGTTGAATATGTGGGATGAACTCCTTGACAGGGGTATGAACGTTGATGTGCATGCATTACAAGAGACATTGAACATCCCGATTATAAAAACGATTGCAACACACAGGGTAGGAATAAATGCATTGTTGAGTTCGATATCATCTGCAGGAGTACCCAATCTTCATATCGATTACGGGAACGTAATCGAAGAAGGCATTTTAAAGATACAGGAACTATTGAACGGTGATACTGCCGTTAATACTCGGTCATTGGCTATCATGCTTTTATCAGGAGATGAAGCCCTTGAAGAAAAATTGAGGGATAAAATTCCAAACGGGTCTCTTGATGAATGTCATCGTATCCGTGACAATATTCAAAAACAATTTAGCAATCCCCTGAGTTATGTAATCAATATAAAACGTGCAAATTTTGTGAATGCGCTGGTTGAAAGGGTTTGTACGACCGTTTCCAAAGAAGGGAAAACGCATCCGTTCATCAGAGGTGTGCTTTTTTACTTCCTGGTTCCACTGGCCGCCTTTTTTATTGGATATAAACTCGCTACGTTATCAATGTCCTTAATTGCTTCCAGACTTCAACCAGACAACATGTTGTATTTTATTATACCGGCGGCTGTTGGCGGTGTAACGTCAATATGGTTTTCATTATATTTATATTTGAGAGAATACAAGGAAAGAAGCACGATTAGTGAAATATTGGGGCGTATAACGATGCATCCAATAGCGGCATTTCCTATATTGATTACCATTCTATGGTTTGTTTATAAATTAGTGGGGGAATTCGGCGCAGGTACGTGCGTCGATTTTTTTGAAAATAAGGTATTTGGAAGTTCGTCAACTCCTTCGGGTGGTTTTGATATTTACGTCTCTATACCGTTTATCAGGAAAATATACAACATCACCCACGTAAATTTTCAGGGATTTAATTATTATTGCGGGCTGCTTGCACAGAAAATAATAAGTAAAGATTCTATAGTATTTGAATTATTTTTAAATGAACAGTCAGGACTGATACAGGTAGGGCTAACCTATGCTATTGCTATTGTTTTTCCCATTGTAGGTTTTTTCTTTCTTGCATTTGGCATTATGGAAGACAGTGGTTATCTGCCGCGCCTTGCTGTCATGGTGGATAAGGTGTTTAAACGTATAGGACTGAATGGGAAAGCCGTGCTTCCGATGGTATTGGGTCTTGGTTGCGATACCATGGCAACGTTAACAACCCGCATCCTCAACACAAAAAAGGAACGGATTATTGCCACTTTATTACTTGCATTAGCGATACCATGCTCAGCTCAATTGGGCGTCATTTCAGGCGTACTGGGCAAGATTTCCGGAATTTACTTCGCCATTTATGTTTTTGTCATAGCTACACAGCTTCTCCTTGTCGGTTATTTGTCGTCAAAGGTGCTGCCGGGAACTCCCTCTGATTTTTTAATGGAGATTCCCCCGTTTCGTATGCCAAAATTATCAAACATTTTTATCAAGACATTCTATCGAGTTCATTGGTTCTTAAAAGAGGCTGTACCCTTATTCATGCTTGGCACCCTCGCATTATTTGTAGCCACAAAACTCGGCGTATTGTCGCTTGTAGAAAGAATTGGCGCGCCGGTAACAAAAAATTTTCTGGGATTGCCTGTAGAAACAACACATGGTTTTATATTAGGATTCTTACGCAGGGATTACGGCGCTGTGAGTATCTTTAAGGTGCTTGAAGAAAAGGGCGGCGATAAGGGTATAAATCCCGAGCAATTGTTAGTTTCTCTGGTTGTGATTACGCTATTCATCCCATGTCTTGCAAATTTTCTGGTGATGATCAAAGAGCAGGGGGCAAAAAACGCATTTTTAATGTTTGCATTTATCTTGCCGTATTCGATACTTATTGGTGGTATTTTAAGAATTATTTTACAACAGTTTTAACGGATGCAAATACGCGGAAAGGTAGTGTCCATTTCAGGTGATGTTGCAGAGGTATGTATTATCAGAGACAACACAGCATGTGGAAGTTGTTCCACCTGTCTAAAGAAGATGGGTGTGAGGGATATTACAAAAGTAGCCGCTGTTAAGGGGATTCAGATCGGACAAGAGGTTGTCCTTCGTGATAACATAAACTGGCTTTCCAAAAACAGAATTATACTTGTCGTAGCTGCCTTTGTTTCAGGCATTATATTAACAGAGGTCACATCTACCATCATATCATTCGGTTCCTCCGGAGGTGGAATGGATTTGGTGGTAGGGGGAATACTAACATTAATAGTGTTAATTGTTTCATGGGTCAGGAAGCCGCGGTATCTTTTTAGGATAGTCAAGGTAGGTTAGGCGTCATCGCCTGACATTACAATGACAGACGGGGACGTCTGTCCTACCAATAGAAGGGGGGAGAACATAATATGACCGAACCGGGTTTAGAAGAGATTCTGGAATTGATATGGACAATGAAAGAGGAAAACGATACGGTCGAAAAGGATATATTGATAAAACGGATGAAACCACCGGCAAAAGAAGGTATGTTGACAACTTTGACACAAGATGGCTATGTTAAGATAACAGACACAAAAGTGGAATTTACCAACAAAGGTATGGCAGATGCGCGATTGATTATCAGGAGACACCGTCTTGCAGAAAGGTTGTTGAATGATGTTTTGGAGGTAAAAGAGGATACCATGGATTCCAGCGCATGCAAGTTTGAGCATTTTCTGGATGAGGAAGTTACGACCAGTATATGCACCTTATTGGGACATCCGGTAAGTTGCCCTCATGGAAAGGCGATACCGCCCGGAGAGTGTTGTGAAAAGGCGAATAAGGAGATAAGGCCTGTTGTAATGCCATTAACAGAACTCAGATCGGGAGACAGGGCAAAAATATCTTACATAGTAACAAGATATCACGAACGGCTGGACAGACTATCTTCAATGGGTCTGTTGCCGGGGGTTCAAATCCGTCTTCACCAAAGGCAGCCAACATACGTCATACAAATGGGTGAAACACAGATAGCGCTTGACACTGCCATAGCGCGGGATATTTACGTGCGTCTGGTATAATTTCCCTTAAGAACTAATTTTACTTTACTTTACAAATAATTTTAAATATTATATTTTTATAAATCATGCAGAAGTTTATTGTTAATAATTTTAATTTATAAGGAGTCTTATGGATCCGGGTGTGCTGATTGGAATGATAATTGGGGGCGCATTACTCCTCGTATCTATTATTTTTGAGGGTGGCGCTTCGTCAATACCGGGATATATTAATATGCCGGCAATGATGATCACGATAGGCGGTACACTGGCCGCAACTATTATCCGATTTCCGATTCCCATGGTAATCGGCGCAATTGCGGTAGTTAAAAAAAGTGTCTTTGTAAAGTTGGGATCTGCGGAAGAAGAGATTGCCCGATTGATTCAATATTGCAAGATTAGCCGTCGGGAAGGTCTTTTAGGATTGGAAAAAGAGATTGAAAAAATCAAAGACGAATTTTTGATTAAGGCGGTAAGATTGCTCGTAGATGGTTCAGATTCAGATACATTAAGGGGCATCCTGGGTACGGAAATTGATAATATCCGGATAAGACATACAACCGGTAAGGGGATTGTTGAATTCGCAGGCACCATATTTCCTGCCTTTGGTATGGTCGGAACTGTGTTGGGACTTATTGCCATGATGAGAAAGCTCGATGACCCATCGCATATCGGAGAAGCCATGGCTGTCGCTTTTATTGCAACATTTTATGGCGTGACCTTTTCAAACCTTGTTTTACTACCGCTTTCCGGCAGACTGGATACCCTGAGTAAAAAGGAGCTTTTTTTGAAAGAAATCATTATGGAAGGTGTTATTTCCATTCAGAGGGGCGACTCCCCGATGGTGCTCGAGGAAAGGCTAAAAGCGTTCTTGCAAGCAAAGGCAGCTAGCAAAATATCTTCAGGTTCTAAAGAGAAGGGAAAGGCGGAATGAGTGAAGAAGAAGGTGGTTCCGGAGGACACGGTGGTCCTGTTTGGTTGCTCACTTATTGTGACCTAATTACGCTGCTGGTAGCCTTTTTTGTAATGATGATTAGTTTTTCTACAATTAATGTGAATAAATGCAAAGAGGATTTGCCTAAAATTGAAGGGGGTTTTGCCGGTGGTGGAGAATTTTTGCTGGAAAGCGGCACGAGTCCTGTGGAAAACCTCTTTGAAAAAGATTTGGATGTACTGGAAAGTCCAGAGGCAGAAGAGCATCCTGTGGAAAGCCAACTCGAACCCGAGGAGATGTTCAATTACATGTCGGGTTTTGTTGAAGAAAGCGGGTTAAAAAAGTCAATTGATATCGAGGATGTAAAGATAGGATGTAAGATAAAAATCCCCGTAGATTTGTGTTTTGAAAAGGGTGAATCTGTATTAAAAAGAGAATCATATGTGATTTTTGATAAACTCGGTATTGTGTTGCGAATTCTCAGAAGTAAACTGGTAATTGACACCAATATGGGAAAAGCCGAAAAAGAGATTGATCTGTCAATAAACAGGGCGGCCAATATTTGCGAATTTCTGGTGACCAAGGAGGATATTGAACCGCAAAAGATTGCGATATCAGGTTATCGTATCGCAGAAGCCAAAGAAGATACAATTACCATGATGATATTTAAATAATACCTTCAAACATTTATTGCACATCTTTTATGTCGTCATCATCGCATCATAAGAAGAAGAAAAAATTGCCTGCTTCTGGCACCCCTGATTTGTTTTGGACGTCTTACGGTTCGGTGATAACGATATTGTTGGCTTTCTTTATCATATTTCAAGTAAACTTTACCGAGGAAAAGAAAAAAGAGCTCATTGAAGAATTTAAAAAATCATTAAGCAGGAGCAATATAACCTTTGGTATGGGCGGGATTCTGCCCGAATGGAATGCGAAATCGACTGAAGACATCCAGAAGTTGAAGTATATTTATCCTGAAAGTAAAAGCGAATCTACAGAAAGTGGTGATAAAGGAATTGATTTATTCGACCGGGAAGAGCTTCAAATACCGGCGGCTGTGGTTGTTTACTTCAATGAAAACGACAGCACTCTTTTTATGGAAGGAATGCACTCCCTGGACAATTTAATTGATTTAATTGGAGAAAGACCGTGTTCTCTTGTTATAGAGGGTCATACGAGGAAAAATTTTGTTCCCTCAAAAGGATACGACAATTGCTGGAAGCTCTCCCTGGACCGCGCAAAGGCAGTAGCTGATTATCTTCATGAAAAAGGTAATATTTCATGGAAGAGATTGATTACTGTTGGATATGGGAATAACAAACCCATGGTGAAAGACGTTAAAAGCGACCGGTATAACGACCGGGTATCTGTAATTATAAACATTTTGAAATAAAATGATTTTCTTTTGGCTTGACAATATAACTCAGGTGTGATATTAATTCCCCTCCATGAAAACAATTCGAAATTCTTTATTAACCATTTTCTTCACATATTTTCTCTCACTTTTAGTTGCTAATATCTCTACCTTTAGTGCCGGAATATCCAACCCCGAAGTATCTGCTGAAAGTGAACAAGAATCGCCCATTTTGTTAGTAAAAAAAGACGAAGATGCCGTCATTTATAAAAAAGACATTATTATTCGTTCCGATGAGCTTAAAGCAGAGCCAAAAAAAGATAAAGAAGCAGAAGAATTCAAGCCTATCGAAAAACCTGTAGAAAAAAAGCAAGAGGCGCCCAGCCTGGACATCGCCAACAAATATTTAAAAGAAGGGAAAAAATATGAGGCAAGAAATATCCTCTCGGAACTATTTATTAATAAAAAAATACCGGAAAAACAAAAAGAGATAAAGGAATTATTAGATACATTAAACGGAGAATTAATCTTTTCGTCCTCGCCCTCTCCAGACGCCGTAATGTATACAGTACAAGCCGGTGATATCATGGCGCGAATTGCCAAACAATTTAATACAAATTATGAACTGATTATAAGAATTAACAACAAATCCCCCACGAGGCTGAATATAGGAGACAAATTAAAGATACTTACGGGAAAAACAAAAATACTGGTTAGTAAAAGCGATTTCACTCTCACTTTGCTACTCAATGATCATTATGTGAAACAGTACCGTATCGGCATAGGGAAAAACGATAAAACCCCGGTTGGTACGTTTGAAGTAAAAAATAAGATGAAGGAGCCTGTGTGGTATTCACCTAACGGCGGTATATTTCCTTACGGGCATCCGGAAAATATTCTTGGCACTCGTTGGATTGGTTTTAAAGATAAACCAGACCTGTATGGTTATGGGATTCATGGTACAACACTGCCTGATTCGATTGGCACTGCTTCATCAAATGGTTGTGTTAGAATGTTAAATAGCGACGTGGAAGAACTCTATGATTTCGTAACACTGGATACGGAAATTATTATTCAAAGATGAAAACGTTGTGTATAGAAACGAACCTCTCGGTAAATACTTGAAAGATGCAGCATCTGGAACACCGACTCCTGGTGGTGGAAGCGTAGCGGCGCTGGTTGGCGCTTTAGCGACGACGATGTCTTCAATGTCTGCAAACTTTACGGTTGGTAAGGAAAAATTCAAACACTATGATTCGCAGTTGAAGCGAATACTCGGAGAGTGCGAGAAGAGCAGAGAAACTTTATTATCCTTGATGGAGGAGGATATTAAGGTTTATCGTGGGATCACGAATGCGTATGGATTGCCGAAGTCGACCGATGCAGAAAAAAACAAACGGTCAGAAGAAATACAAAAAGCAACCATTATTGCAATGGAAGTACCATTAAAGACGACAAAGTGTTGTCTTTATGTATTGGAACTGACACGAGAATTAGTAGATATTGCAAATCCTAATCTCATCTCTGATGTTGGAGTAGCAGGCTTTTTAGCCGAGGCGGCATTTCAATGTGCAAAACTAAATGTGGATATTAACCTTGCTACGATTAAGAATCGGAGTCTTGTTGAAAAGACACAAAATGAATTGTGCCACGCTGAAAAGAAGGTAAAAACGTTTTTCAAAGAGATACAAAATAAAGTCCAGAAAATAATAAAGGGATAAGGAATAATGCATAACTATGGAATGGAAAATAAACAAGGGTTCTAAGGGATGCGTCCTTTGTAATAAGGAATTCTGCGAAGAGGAAGAATATTATTCCGCGCTTTTTGATGAAAATAATACCTTCATACGAAAAGATTATTGTGCTTCGTGCTGGAGCAAGGATAAGGGAGACGGGCTTTTTTCATTTTGGAAAACGAGACTGCCAAAAAGGGATAAACCCATTCAAAAGTTTGTAAATAATGAAGTCTTTCTGGATATGTTTACCAGATTAGAGGGAAAAAACGAACCAAATCAAAGGAATCTGCGATATGTGCTGTCACTCTATCTGATACGGAAAAAAATATTTAAATTGAAATCTTTTAAAAAAGAAAATGGAGAGGAGATTATTACCTTGCATTTTCCAAAAGAAAATAAAGAATTCAACGTATTTAACCCGGATTTAAAAGATGAAGAAATTGACGCTATCACATCAGAAATGAGCCAACTCCTGAACTTTCCTTACTTAGAACAAGAAGTCCTCATCAACGCAGATTAAACACTTCCTGGATTTCCCAAATGTCTGAGACTTTTGCCTGGACAATGGTTATTGTGAAACGGGAGCCGCTGCACTTGCCGTTGTATTATAACTACAGGTTTCGCAGTCTACGGCAATTCCTCGCTTTTTTCTTTCCCTTAATGCCGATTGAAGCTGCACTACCTGCTCTGTATTGACGTTATTCTCTCTCTGCAATGCCAATAACCGAATACGCAACTGTCTGGTCATTTTAATGCTCGGACACCTGGTTTTTTGAATACCTACAGGACAAACACCTACTATTTTCTTCTTGTTTATTTTTTTTGCCATAGTGAAGCTCCTTCCCATTTATAGTTTAAGTGTAAGACTAACTATCAATTTCCTTAATTAAATCAGGAACCATGATTTTCAGGGTTTCTTTTGCAGCTGATTGTTCTGCTTCCTTCTTACTTTTGCCCCATCCTTTCCCATATTCATTACATTTTATTGAAACAATCACTTCAAACGATTTCCCATGATCAGGACCGACTTGCTGTAAAACCCGATAATTGGGTGTAATGCCATATTCTTTTTGACTGTAATGCTGAAGAATGGATTTATAATTCTTATCGTGCTGATTTTTGCAAACGAGGTCAATTTCTTTTTTTAAATGTTTTATGGTAAAATTGTAAGCCGCTTCAATACCGCCGTCCAGATATATTGCGGCTATAACTGCTTCAAATACATTGGCAAGCAAGGATTTTGGCAGGTAATTCCGGTCGTTTAAACCCTTGCCTACCAAAAGAAAATCTTTTAGACGAGCCTCTATACTGACATTGGCAAGTGTTGTTTGACTCACCACGACGGACTTTATCTTTGTTAATTCCCCCTCACTACACTGAGGTAAGGTTTTGTAAAGATAGTCTGAAACAATCATCCCTAACACCGCATCTCCCAAAAATTCCAGTCGTTCGTTAGAAAAATTATTTTCCAATCTGCAGGAGGTGTGGGTTAGCGCTTTTTCAAGAATGCTTGGATCATGAAATGAATATCCTAACGCTAATTGACACTCACTAAGTTTTTCCGGGTTTAAATGATTATTCGTTTGGAGTATCATTTTTTTGAAACTTTTTTTCCTTGAAAAGCATCGATTCTTCTATGGCAGTGTATTTTGTCGCAGCACTGATAAGCTCAATGGCAGTGCTGCGTCTGAATGAAACAACCTCCACCCTGCAACCATGTGCTTTCAACATTTCTACAAGAGGTACGAAATCCCCATCCCCACTCACCAGGACCACGGTATCCAGCTTTGGCGCAATCGCTATAGAATCAATTGCAATGCCCATATCCCAATCGCCCTTTGCTGTACCGTCTGGTCTTAGTCGAAGCTCCTTTGATTTTATTTCATACCCTAAACGGCTCAAAGCATCTGTAAAGCTGGACTGGTCTACATCAGGTTTTTGCACAACATATGCTATAGCACGAATGAGATTTCTGTCGCCTACAATTTCTAGTAAGAGTTTACTATAGTCAATCTTTGATTGGTGTAACGCCTTTGCCGAATAAAACATATTTTGGACATCAACGAATACCCCTATCCTTTGTTGAGATCCTCTGATTCGTCCACCTACCATGTATATCTTCCTTTCTAATAAAGACTTAATATTGTGAAGATTATGTATAAGTACCTAATTAAAAAATTTTAAATAATGAATAACACTGCGAAAATTAGGTAGGTAAAATAAAAATACTAGGTAAATTCAAAGAACGTTAGGTATGCAAGACTGGTTACGTCATAACATACCTTTTTACAAAATATTAGAACAACACAAATTTATATTTGAAATTTATTTTAACAGCCTTTTGTGGACAGTCAATTAAAAAAACTGAAATAACTTAATTTTATTGACTCTTATATCAAATTCTGATAGATTTACCCTAATAAATATATAAATCTAACTGCTTTGTTGGCAATAACTAAACATAAAATTAAAAAAATTGTAATTAACTAAAACTTGCCATGGATATAGACTATTTGAGAAAGGAAATTGATGCGCTGGATTCTAAAATAGTGGATTTACTCAATGAAAGAGCAAAAATCGTATTGAAAATTGGTGAGATAAAGAAACAAAACCAAGCGCAAATCTACGTCCCAAACAGAGAGCAAGCGGTATATTCACGAATTAAGTCGCAAAATAAAGGCCCGTTGACGGACGAATGTCTCGTTGCAATATACCGTGAACTGATGGCTGGGTCCCTCGTATTGGAAAAGGCAATCAAAGTATCCTATTTAGGACCTGAAGGAACTTTTAGTTATTTTGCAGCTAAACAGAAGTTTGGATCGTCTGTTGAATATGTCCCGGCACGGGGCATTGACGATGTTTTCAGAGACGTAGCAGGGGGGAGAAGTGATTACGGGATTGTGCCTGTTGAGAATTCAACAGAAGGTGGTATAAGAGAGACACTCAACATGTTCGTAGAGTTCGATATAAAAGTCTGTGCCGAGATTATTTCGCCAATTCACCACAACTTAATGGCAAATTGCACAAAAGGGGAGATCAAAAAAGTATGTTCAAAACCACAGATTTTGTCTCAATGCAAAAATTGGCTGGCAAGTAATCTTCCTCTGGCTGAATTCATAGAGGTCAGCAGCAGCGCCGAGGCCGCTCGGATTGTTAAGGACGCTTCAAAATCCGGAAACGAAGGGCAATATTATGCAGTAATAGCAAATGCAGAAATAGCGCAATTGTACGGGTTAAACATTCTTTTTAAAAACATCGAAGACAATCCAAATAATATAACAAGGTTTTTTGTCCTCAGCAAAGAGTACGGTGCGCCGAGCGGGAGAGACAGGACCGCAGTAATGTGCTATATAAAGAATCGAGCCGGTGCATTATTGGAGATACTGGAGCCTTTTAAAACATATAATATCAATCTCACAAATATAGAGTCGCTGCCCACCAGAAAAAAAACGTGGGAATATTGCTTTTATCTGGATTTTGAGGGCCATACATCGAATGAAACCGTTCAGAAAGCCCTCAAGGAAGTATCCAAAAAATGTTTTGATATGAAGATTCTTGGGTCGTTTCCAAAGTGTGATTAAGAGGACATAATTCAAAAATAATGGGAAAAAAGCCTTTTATTGTGGGGAATTGGAAGATGAACCTCACACTTGCAGAAGGGGTAGAGTTTGCCAAATCGCTAAGAAAAAGTTTACAGAATAAAAATGAAATTATTTCCGGGATTTGTCCGCCTTTCACGTTCCTGAAAGATATTTCCAGGGTGTTGGAAGGCGGCAGCATTTGCGTAGGAGCGCAAAATATTCATAGTGAAAAAAATGGCGCTTATACAGGCGAGATTTCTGCGCTGATGGTAAAGGATGCCGGCTGTACGCACGTACTGATTGGACACTCGGAACGGCGGCATCTCTTTGGTGAAATTGACTCGTTTATCAATGCAAAGATAAAGACAGCACTGTCCATTGATTTAAAACCAATTTTTTGTATCGGAGAAACATTAAATGAAAGGGAGGAAGGAAAGACAGAATACGTAGTAAAAAACCAATTAAAAAACGGTTTGCTGGGAATCGCCAGGAATCATGTAGAAGAACTTGTGATTGCCTATGAGCCTGTTTGGGCTATTGGCACAGGGAAAACGGCTTCTCCTGAGCAGGCCAACGAAGTTCACTCGTTCATCAGAGGCTTTTTGACAGATGAGTATGGGAAAGACGTTGCCAGTAGTGTGTACATTCAATATGGGGGAAGCGTTAAACCGGAAAATACCAAAGAGTTGATAGCACAGCCAGAGATCGATGGGCTTCTCGTGGGGGGCGCAAGTATTAAGTTAGAGTCTTTTTTGAAAATAATTGATGCTGCATCAATTCAGTAATGTTTTAGCAAGTGGATTTTTAATATTGGGAGAGTTACATGGTAAAGGCTGAAAAGGCATTTAAGTGGGGAATTGCAATCATTGTTATCTTTGGGATATTAAATGCATTCTATTTTCTGAATATAGTCATTGGATTAAAAATTGCATTACCCATTTTATGTGTGTTTTTGATTGGGTCTATTCTATTACAATCGGGCAAAGGCGGTGGATTGGCTGCTATCGGGGGGTTGGGGGATCAGTCTGCCTTTGGCACGAGATCAAGTACGTTCTTGTCTAAAATTACGTATCTTATAGGAGCTGCATTCATTGTTGCTACCATATTTTTGTTCAAACTGTCCATCCCGACAAGGCACCTGGAAACTATGGTTATGCAGGGAATTCCCGATGCACAACATACCCACGAACACAACGGACAGGCATGCGAACATGAACATGGCAGTGTGCCTCATGCGGAGGGTGTTTCAGATGACGCCTCTCAGGTGGGTATGCAGAAAGTCGCCGAAGAAGAATCAAGCAAGGCAGGACCGGAAGGCTCATATCATCATGCGGCAATGAAAGAAGAGACATCACAAGGCCAGTCGATGGGTATGAATCCTGTTGAAAAAGAGAAACAGACATCAAGTGCCGAGGAAATGCCTGCAACCGGTGATCAGAAAGAAACAGGCAAATAATCCGAATTATTAATAACGCACAACAATATTGAGGTGGCCTTGATGTTGAAAAGCATGACAGGATTTGGCGTTGCTGAATATAAAAACGATGAACTCACGATACGTGTGGAACTCCGTTCGGTTAACAACCGATTTTTAAAGATAGACTCACGGCTGCCGGAGGTATTGCAATCCTTTGAAACTGAGATCGAGCGTCCAATCAGGGAAAAAATCGCCAGGGGCACTGTCCTCTTGAATGTAAATTATCAATCTCTCCGGCAGGAGCCTGAGTATGTATTGAACGGTGATAGGCTAAAAGAATATTATCATTTGTTAAGCGACATAAAAAAAGAGATCGGCTCCAGAGAGAGGGTGTCAATCAATTCCCTCATATTGCTTCCGGGTGTGCTGCAAAAAGGGAAAAACGGCCAACAGAATAAGGATTCCCTTTTATCCTTGTGTATTTCCTTGATTAATGAAGCCCTGGAAAAGATGCTGGAAATGCGGGCTGTTGAAGGAAGGCATCTTGCAAAAGATATCGAACAGAGAAAAGAATTTATCCTTTCAACACTCAACAAAATTGAAACCATGTCTCCTGTTATCGTTCAGGAATATAGTAAACGCTTACGAAGCAGGGTAGCCTCGTTACTGAGCGGGACAGATATAGAATTGACGGATAGTAGTCTTTGCCGCGAAATTGCCATCTTTGCAGAACGATGTGATATTACCGAGGAAATTAGCCGTCTTAAAAGCCATTTATCTCAACTACAGGAAACCATACATTCAGATGATTCCGTGGGGCGGAAGCTGGATTTCATTGTCCAGGAAATGTTCCGTGAAACCAATACGATGTGCTCGAAGGCAAATGACAGTGTGATGCTGAAGGATTTGGTGGACGTCAAAACAGAGATTGAGAAAATCAGGGAACAGATATTCAACATCGAATAAAGGTTCACGGTTGTCTGAATCTTTAGGGTAACGGGCAGGATGGGAAAGATCGTAATCATTTCAGGGCCGTCGGGGTCCGGGAAAACAACGGTATGCAAACTACTCGTACAAAACCGGCATGTGAAGAAATCGGTATCAGTAACCACACGCCCGCCCCGGCATAACGAAAAGAACGGCGAGTCCTACTATTTTGTATCACCCGCTGAATTTGAGGATATGATTCAGCGCAACGAACTGGCGGAATATGCCGCGTATTGTGGTTACTACTATGGGACTCCCATTACGGCATTGCAAGAAGCCCTCAGGAATGAAATCCTCTATCTGCTTGAAATAGAGGTTCAAGGCGCATTACAGATCAAAGAGAAATTTCCGGAAGCTATTTCGATATTTTTACTGCCGCCTGACAAAAATACCTTGGGCCAGCGGTTAATCCAAAGAAACACAAATAAAGAGGACGATATGGTGCTTCGTTTGAAAACCGCTGAAAAAGAATTGGAATATAAAGATACCTATGATTACCGCGTTGTGAATGACGACCTTGAAGTAACAATAAATACTATCCGCAAAATACTAAACCTGGTGTGATCATGTCATATAGTATTGTTTTGGGCGTTACAGGAAGTATTGCTGCTTACAAGGCTGTCGAGGTTGTCTCAAGCCTGATGAAACAGGGAAATCATGTTACCGTTATCATGACGTCGAATGCCCGGCGTTTTGTGCATCCTGTAACATTTCAGTCGATTTCAAAAAATCGTGTCATAACCGACCTTTTCATCGATACGGGAAATTATGATCCCAATCACGTATCTCTGGCTGAAAACGCTGATATCATGGTGGTCGCACCAGCAACGGCAAATTTTATTGGAAAAGTTGTGTCCGGGATAGCAGATGATGCGCTGACATGCACCGTTATAGCCGCACGATCTCCTGTAATTATTGCGCCTGCAATGAACGATAGTATGTATTTAAATCCGATTGTGCAGGAAAATATTGGGAAATTGAAAAAACGAGGATACATTATTATCGAACCAGAAGAGGGTCGCTTGTGCACGGGGCGGGTAGGGATCGGGAGATTGGCTTCTGTTGAGAAAATTGTTGGCGTAATCCGTAAGGAACTCAACAAAAAGAAGGACAAATAAATACTCATGAACAAGATACAAGTAAGAGTTATGAGAAAGCAAGGATGTGGAGATTTACCTTTACCCCAATACATGAGCGAGGCTGCCAGCGGGATGGATTTATATGCCGCAGTGGATAAGGCAATTCAGCTTGAACGCCACGAAATCAAATTAATTCCCACAGGTGTTCATATAGAATTGCCTTTGGGATATGAGGCACAGGTCAGACCAAGGAGCGGTCTGGCTCTAAAACACGGATTAACGCTTGTAAATACACCGGGAACGATTGATAGTGACTACCGTGGAGAGATTGGCATTATTTTGTGTAATCTTGGGAAAGAACGATTTACCGTAGAGCGCGGGATGCGCATTGCGCAACTGGTAATCCAACCCGTATTCAGGGCGGAATTGATTGAGGTTGAGTGTCTGGAGGAGACCCGTCGTGGCGCAGGCGGGTTCGGTCACACGGGACACTAAAGGAAAAAAACATGGAAACAACCGTTGCGAAAAAGATATGGACAGAAAAAGAACTAATGTCTTTACCTGAGAATGGGTATAAACATGAGTTGATAAACGGAGAACTTGTTATGGTGCCAGCAGGAATGGAACACGAAAATATCGTAATAAAACTTTCGGCTGCATTGGAAAGATTTGTCTCAGAACGCAAACTTGGCGCAGTATTTGGTTCAAATGCCGGCTATCGGATGAAATCAGGCAACCTGCGTTCACCTGACGTCTCATTTATAAGCAAAAAGCGTTTAGAGGGATTTAAACGGCCTCCCAAAGGTTTCTTTAAAGGTTCACCCGATCTCGCAGTTGAGATTCTTTCGCCTTCTGACACCATGGAAAACCTTCATGAAAAAATTGTTGAATATTTTGAAAACGATACAAAATTAGTATGGGTAATCAATCCTGAAGAACAAGTTGTTTTAGTATATCACTCGCCGCGCCCCGACAAGCTTCTTGCAGGAAGCGACATATTGAACGGAGAAGACATTTTTACAGGATTTACACTCCCCGTATCGGAATTGTTTGTAGAATTATAATTATATGGGCATTAAACGTTTTATACGTTACATCACTGCAATTATCCTTATAGCATCCGCATTATTTATCTTTTTAAGTTTTCTCAGCCATTCTTCCAATGACCCGCCTTTTGCGGATTATCCCTTCAATAACCCTGTGCGCAATTTCTGCGGAATAGCGGGGGCACAGATTTCAGGATACGCATTGTCGGGTCTGGGGAGGACTTCCTATCTCATTGTCGTCCTGGTGGCCTGGCTGGGAGTTGCATATCTCTTCAAGGAGGACGTAGAACATCTCTGGGTAAAAATGATCGGAGCAGTTCTGTTGCTGTTTTCCATTGCATCTTTGCTGACGCTTGGGTGCTATGCATTTAAAAAATCTCTTATATCCGCAAATGTGGGAGGAATTTTCGGAATTGTAGTTGTCTCCCGGTTATATGGATATTTCAACCTAACAGGGACGATCATTATTTTGGCGTCCGGGCTGGTTATATCAATTATGCTCTTGCTCAACGTCACTCCTGTTTCTCCTTTTATCAGGGTATCAAGAGCAAAAAAAGAAAGGGCTGTGCCAGCACACGATTCTGAAAATGAAGACGCCGACACCCGTTATCGTGCAAAAGTAAATGCATCGAATAATTCAACTGTTTTGGCCAATAATTACCTGGATGCGATTCCTGCGAATGTAACTGGAGAAATGAATGAGCATCCTGTATCTGTGGGCGTACTGAAAAAGATACAAGAACAATATGATGGGGAACAATATCTGGAAGAGGAAGAACCGGATATCTACGCTGAAACTATCAAACAAAAAAAACAGGATTATGAACTGCCGCCAATCGATCTCCTGGAAAAGCCTGCATTTGAACAGCATTCGGATGATTGGGATCAGATTACACAGCGCGCACAGGTGCTAAAAAACACCCTCGTACAGTTTAACGTGAACGCAGAAGTCGTGGAAATTGAGCGAGGTCCTGTCATAACCATGTATGAATTAGAACTGTCTCCGGGAACGAAGGTGGGAAAGGTAGTAAGCCTTTCCGATGACCTGGCAATTGCCTTGAAAGCGCCGAGTGTAAGAGTCGTAGCCCCATTGCCGGGCAAATCGTCTATTGGATTAGAAGTTCCCAATACAAAGAGAAAAACGGTGATGTTGAGGGAGTTGCTGGAAGCATCCGATGAAATAAGAAAAAAAATGGCAATTCCACTCCTGATCGGAAAAGACGCTGCCGGTAACCCGCTCATATCCGATCTGGCGTCAATGCCGCACCTGCTCATAGCAGGAACAACCGGTTCCGGAAAATCTGTGTGTCTCAATTCAATCATATTGAGTATTCTCTTTATGCGCCATCCCACCGATGTCCAGCTTCTCCTGGTAGACCCGAAAATGGTCGAATTTTCACTATTCCGGGAAATTCCCCATTTAATAAGCCCCGTAGTAACGGATATGAAAAAAGCCGCAGCCGTGCTGGAATGGGCGGTAAACAAGATGGAAGAACGGTACGTATTACTCGCCAGTGTCGGCGTGAAGCATATAAATGCCTATAACAGACTGGGGACTGCCGAAATTAGAAAACGCTTAAATCCGGAGGGAGACGCCAATCTTGACGATGTACAATTTTATCTGCCGCATATTGTTGTTGTGGTTGATGAACTGGCAGACCTGATGATGGTGGCATCCAAGGAGGTCGAGGCCTCCGTTATCCGTCTCTCGCAAAAATCTCGTGCAGTTGGCATTCACCTCATCCTTGCGACTCAGCGGCCTTCAGTTGATGTGATTACCGGATTAATTAAATCCAATTTGCCTTCGAGGATATCATTCTATGTCGCTTCAAAGGTCGATTCAAGGACGATTCTGGATCAAAACGGCGCCGAGAAACTCTTGGGGAGCGGCGACATGTTATTCCTGCCTCCTGGAACGTCAAAGTTGGTAAGGGTGCAGGGGGCTTATGTAAGTGATGAAGAGGTAAAAAATGTAGTTGAATATCTCAGGAAGCGCGCCGCGCCAAAGTTTAACTCCGAATTGAAAAGCTGGAAAGGGGCTTCAGAACGAGAGAATATTGCCAAAGATAACCTTTATAATGAAGCAGTGAGAATCGTGCTGGAGACACAGAGAGGGTCGGTATCACTCTTACAGAGACGATTGGAGATCGGTTATTCGCGCGCAGCAAAGTTGATTGACCTGATGGCTGAGGACGGCATTGTCGGAGAATACAAGGGAAGTCAGGCAAGAGAGGTATTCCTGTCACTGGAAGAATGGGATGCTCAAATGGCGCGGATGAATCAGGAAATGGAATAATGAAACATACTGTATTGAGTGCAGAATTTGAATTGTGACACAGGCTTTTATGAAAGGTGGAGTAATGTGTTTGATAGGATAACATTTGATTCTCAAATAATGGGTGGCAGGGCATGCATCAGAGGAATGAGGATTACAGTTTCTTTAATTGTTGGACAGGTTGCTCGTGGTGCAACAACTGAAGAAATTCTTGCTGATTATCCAGATATCGAGATTGAGGATATCAAGCAAGCGCTAGAGTACGCAGCCTGGCTTGCCCAGGAAGAAGTCCATTCAGCGTAGCAAAAATAAAATGAGATTTCTTGCAGATATGGGTATCGCATTAAGAATCGTTGCATGGCTCAGAAAAAATGGTCACGATGTAGTGCATCTTCGTGAAGAGGGTTTACATCGTTTATCTGATAGAGAAATATTTCGAAAAGCTATTTCTGAAAATCGTATTATTTTGACCTTTGATTTAGACTTTGGAGAAATCGTTGCGCTCTCCAGGGGGATGATGACGAGTGTTATTATTTTCAGACTACGTAATACATATACGCCTTTTGTTTTAAAACGTCTTGAAGAAATGTTACAAAACTCACTTGAACCACTCACAAAGGGTTCGGTTATTATAGTCGAAGAAACAAGGCACCGCATCCGGGAACTGCCTATAAAAAAGTAAAGAATACTTTACTAATATTTATGAAATCAAAAAAAGTTGCTTTAATCAATTTGGGTTGTCCGAAGAACCTGGTAGATGCAGAGGAGATACTCGGCAGGGTAGCAGATAGCGGGAGCATTATCTGTCAATACCCTGAAGATGCAGAGGTGCTGATTGTAAACACCTGCGGTTTTATTGACGATTCCAAGAAAGAATCTATCGATACGATCTTAAAGGCTGCAAAACTGAAGGAAGACGCACAGTGCAAAAAGCTCATTGTAACAGGCTGTCTTGCTCAAAGGTATCCCAAAGAATTGCAGAAAGAAGTCCCTGAAATTGATCATGTTGTCGGCCTGAAGGATTTTGATAAACTTACTGATTTGTCAGGTTCTGCTCAAAAAAAAGGAAAAAACAATTCTGTGCAGTGTAACGATGATTGGCGGAATCGTATCAGACTCACGCCGAAACATTACGCCTATCTCAGGATATCGGACGGTTGCGATAATAATTGCAGCTATTGCGCCATTCCTGGCATACGAGGAAGATTTTACAGCCGGACGATAGAGAATATCCTGGAAGAGGCCCACCAGATGGCTAGTGAAGGGGTAAAGGAAATTAATGTCATTTCGCAGGACACTACTTCGTATGGAGTTGATTTGTATGGAAAGCAGCAGTTACATGTGCTATTAGAGAAACTTTCAAAAATAAAAGGCATTGAATGGATACGGATACTATACACCCATCCAAGACATTTTTACCCGGAACTTATTCATGTGATTGGTCAACAGGATAAAATCTGCAAATACATTGATCTGCCTATACAACATATCAATGATACAATCCTTGCAAAGATGGGGCGGGGGGTGACACATGCTCATGTGGAGAGCCTAATTGACGATTTACGAAGTCATGTCGATCACCTGTTTTTAAGGACGTCTGTTATTGTGGGATTTCCAGGAGAAACGGACGAACATTTTGCTGAGCTTTTGGAATTTGTAAAAACTACCCGGTTTGAACGGCTGGGGGTTTTTACTTACTCAAAGGAAGAAAGTACGCCTGCGGCTTCATTCAAAAAACAAGTGCCTCAAAAAATTAAAGAACAACGATTAAGAGAAGTCATGCTTACACAACAGGAAATTGTGCTGAAAAAACACGAAAACCTGGTGGGCAATTCAATTTCTGTTATTGTTGACGAGAAAAACGAAAGCAATGATGGTTGGATTGGCAGAACTTACGGAGACGCACCCGACGTGGACAGCAAGGTGATTATTGAGGGGAATCATGTAAAAGCGGGTGATATAAAAAATATGCGTATTACCGGCACCGCAGGATATGATCTGACTGCAATTTCTATGAAAAATGGAAAGAGGATCAAATGAATTCGTTTGATTTTTCAAGATGTACGGCATTCAATCTGCCCAATCGGTTAACACTGTCAAGGCTCTTAATCGCCATTGTCTTCTTCATTTTCCTATCTTACCGTTTTTACACGGTTGCCTTGATCACCTTTATACTGGCATGGTCAACCGATTGGTTGGATGGTTATCTGGCGCGCAAAAAAGGCCTTCTCACGGATTTCGGACGTATTGCAGATCCGTTTGTAGACAAGATTATCGTCTGCGGCGGGTTTATATTACTCATCCAGCATGCCCGTGACATCATTCCATCATGGATGGTCGTTGTGATCGTAGCCAGAGAATTCCTGGTCAACAGTCTGAGAAGTTATTCAGAATCAAAGGGGATTGAATTCGGAGCAACGATGTGGGGCAAGGCAAAGATGTTTGTCCAGTCATTTACCATCAGCCTGATCTTGTTATTCTTTGCCCATCTCCAGCATCTCATAGCCATCAAGCAGGGAATCATCGTTATGCTCTGGATTACCGTTATTATTACCCTGGTATCGGGAATTACCTATATGGTGAAAGCCGGCCCTGCGATTCTGACGAAATAATAACGGTGTAACGCTGGTTATATTTCAAAATTACAAATTCTGATGTTCCAAACCTCGTTTCCAAATACATTTTGTATTCGATCTGGTAGGGGCGGAAGATTTTCAGCCCCTCCGTGTGGTACAGAAATTTCAATGTTTCAGGGTGGACATCGCCCACCAATACCAAATTACACGTAGGGGTTGAAAATCTTCAACCCCTGCAACTTGCAGCCTATGGCTGTCTCACTCAGGCTATGGTTCTGCCGGAGGGAACTGGTGTGAGAAACGGTATTTATCTGGCGCGTATTTCACAGATCTGTTGCGGAATAACCATCGGCATAGGCATCCTTACGTTCATAAGCTGGTCATCGGGGCTGCGATTATTAGCCAGCATTCGTCCGGATTATATTCCAATGGCGCCGAACACCGCTGCTGCCTTCATCATACTTGGAATTTCTGTCCTTATCCTTACCTTCCAGCCTTTCCACCGTTTCTCCCGTTGGTTCTCTGTATTTTCTGCAATGAGTGTCATAGCGCTGAGTATCATGACGCTTATTCAATTTTTTGTTGGGGGAACACCCTATATTGACCGGATGATACTAAATACTTCCGGTGTATTGGGTAAAGTTCCTGTTGGTTGCATGTCACCCATTACGGGGGGAAATTTTCTTCTGGCGGGTGTTGCCCTCTTGTTATTAGTGTTACCCTCGTATGGAAGACTCTTACGGGATATTGCATCGTGTCTCGCCGTAGCAACAACGATCACAGGATTTGTGGTAATACTTGGATACCTTTACGGGACACCCATCCTTTATGGCGGTAATACAGTACCTATGGCGGCCACAACGGCAATTGCCTTTGTATGCCTGGGCATTGCGTTAATTGCGACATCAGGTTCCGAGTGTTTACCTGTAAGCATCTTTGCAGGCACATCGACTCGCGCACGTCTGATGCGCGTCTTCTTCCCGGCCACGATTTTGATTATTCTGATTGAGAATCTTATGGATGCCTTTTTTATTCTAAAGTGGAATTTTAATCCCGCGCTCGTGATTGCACTATACACGGTAGTATTTGCATCAATTGTTGGTATTTTTGTGTTTCGGATGTCAAAAACGGTTGGCGATGATATTGACCGTGCAGAAACCATGCGCAGACATGCAGAAGAGGAAATCCATAAACTTTTACATGCGATAGAGCAGAGTCCTGTTGTAGTTATGATTACTAATACTGCCGGTAATATTGAATATGTCAATCCGAAATTTACTCAGCTTACCGATTATACGAGAGAAGAAGCTATAGGGAAAAACCCGCGCATCTTGAAATCCGACGAGACACCGCCTGAGGAATATAAACGACTTTGGGATACTGTTACTTCAGGTGGAACGTGGCAGGGAGAATTTCATAACAGAAAAAAGAGCGGTAAATTATTCTGGGAATCCGCAACTATCTCTCCTGTCAGGAATGCGGAAGGAGCTATCACCCATTTTATGGCGATAAAGGAAGATATTACGGAAATTAAACTGATGACATACAGGCTGAGAGAGAATGAAGAAAGGTTACGTTTATTAATTGAATCGAGTCAGGATGGGATACTCGCATACGATAATGATATTCGTTATATTTTGTGGAATAAGGCGATGGAACAAATATCAGGCGTGAAAAGGGAGGCGTTGTTAGGAAAATCCCCCTTTGAGGTATTTCCGTTTTTGGAGGAAGTTGGCGAGGGAGAGGCATTCAGGAATGCTGTAAAAGGTAAACCAACCGTGAGAGGGGCAATGCGGTATAACGTTCCACAAACAGGAAGACACGGATTCTTTCAGAGCGCTCATTTTCCATTATTAGATGCAAATGGAAATATCGTCGGCGGGATGGCAATCATTCGGGATGTGACTGAACAAATGCAGAACGAACGGCGAGTAAAAGCCCAGCATGCAGTGACACAGATATTGGTTGAATCTCCTACAATCGAAGAAGCGTCTCTAAAAATCATAGAGGTTGTTTGTGAATGTCTGGCATGGGATGTTGGAGAACTGTGGCTGGCTGATAGGCAGAAAGGGGTATTGTGTCTTGCAGAATCTTGGCGTTCACCAACAATTGAACTGCCGGGATTTGAGGCAATTACCCGCAAGACCACATTTGCGCCGGGTATCGGACTACCCGGCCGTGTCTGGCAAAGCGGCAACCCTGTTTGGGTTGTTGATATTGCACAAGACGTTGGTTTTCCAAGGGCGGAAGTAGCGGTAAAAGAAGGACTGCGCGGCGCATTTTGTTTCCCTGTAGAAGGTAATAGAGAAGTCATTGGTGTTATAGACTTTTTGAGTCGTACGACAAGACAGCCGGACAACGACCTGCTCAATATGATGACTGCCATTGGCAGGCAAATTGGTTTATTTATTGTACGTAAGCAGTCCGAAGAGCAAACAAAAATTCAATTACAGCGTATTTCAGCCTTGCATGAGGTTGATATAGCAATAACTGGCAGTCTCGATCTGCGCGTTTCAATGAATATCCTCCTTGAGAAGGTTGTTACACTCTTAAAAGCGGATGCAGCAAATATGCTCATACTGGACAAGCACATGCTGAGACTGGAATATGTGACGGGCCGTGGTTTTTTATCAGACGCCATTAAAACCCTTCATGTATCACTCAGTGATGAAATGCTCGGACGCGCTGTGAGTGAGCTCCATCTCATCAATATTCCGGATTTGCGTGAAGTGAAGGATGCCTTTAATCGCGCCAGAATTCTGTCAGACGAAGGCTTTGTGTCGTATTACGCCGTGCCGCTCGTAGCCAAAGGGTATGTGAACGGGGTGCTTGAAATCGTTCACCGTATTCCTTTCCGTCCGGATCAGGACTGGTTGAATTTTTTGGATGTTCTTGCGACACAGGCTGCGGTTGTTATTGATGATGCGATGCTCTTTGAGGAGTTGCGGCACGCCAATATAGAACTGATGACGGCGTATGACAGGACGATCGAGGGGTGGTCACGCGCCCTCGATTTACGCGATAAGGAGACGGAGGGACACTCCCGGCGTGTGACAGACATGACCGTGAAAGTTGCCGAAGCTATGGGCATTGGGAAAGAGGAACTCTCCCATGTCCGTCGTGGGGCGTTGCTCCACGATATTGGCAAGATGGGTATACCTGACCGCGTACTGCTCAAGCCGGTACCTCTTACCGATAAGGAGTGGGTGATTATGCGCAAACATCCGGTCTTCGCTTACGAACTGCTCTGGCCCATTGTTAACTTGAGACCGGCAATAGACATTCCGTATTGCCACCATGAAAAGTGGGACGGCACGGGTTATCCGCGCGGGCTCAGGGGCGATCAGATCCCGCTGGCTGCACGTATCTTTACCGTAGTGGATGTGTGGGATGCCATGATATTTGACCGTCCTTACAGAAAGGGTTGGGCAAAGGAAAAAGCGCTTGAATATATCCGTTCAAATGCAGGCATACACTTCGATCCGAAGGTGGCGGAAGTATTTTTAGGAATGAAGTGGTAAAGACACTTCCTCTTATTTAAGCAGTTTTCAGAACATTCTTTAAGGCCGGGCGTTCCCCAACTTCAGTTTTAGCAGAGCGGCTTTCAGGCAACCTTTAATCCAACACACGTCTTTATTGCAGTATTTAATTCTTTCAACAAATCCTCAAGATTGACAGGGTTGATTTGCACGGCTTGCCCCAGGCTGATCGTCCTTGCCAGGGTGTTCCTGAGAATTGGATTCTTCAATTGTTTGAACCCGAACCCAACGAGTACATCGAGGGTTTGCGGATACTGTTTGATGAGTTGATAGACATTTGTGCTGGCAGTTGCTACGGTAATTTGCTCGGTCGACTCTTCTTCTACGTCGAGCTGCATCGTTTTCCAGGCATTTATAGCAAAACAGAACATGGCGGCGTACTCAATAAAACCGCTGATGCCCATAAAGGCATAAAATTGCGGATACAAGTGCTCGGAAACCGGTTGTGCCACTACCCTGAACACACATCCAATGTTTATCAGCACGAATGTTGCGTTAAGCAGTTTCGTACTGCATAATTTTACACCTTTACTCAAGGGAATCATTTTAGAGGCGCACCCCAAAATCATCATACTGATGAATCCGATAAAGATGGCATGCCGGTAAGCGCCGAACAAGGCATGAGAAGTTCGCTCCCCCGATAAGGTTTCATAAATAGTAAAGCTCAAAAGCGCGCTTTCTGAAACAAACAGCCATATAAGCGCTGCCCTGATATATTTTCTGAATCCCGTGGGTAAATTGGGGTTATTCTTGACTGCCTTTTTACTGTCGAACAAATTCAAATTATATATGAATAAAAATACCCCAACGGTCTCCAGAATCCCGGATATTAAAAAAACCGCATTAAAAAAACCATAAAGATTATCCGTATATTCCCGATAAAACCCGGATATCGTTCTTAATGCGATAGAGATATTGAGTATGTAGAGAACATATGCGCTTATTTTTTTGTTTGGTTCCTGTATGCCCAGGAAAATCGGCAGCGTCTTCGTAAATATTCCAATAATGACCATGCAGGCAAACCCCATAATCTGGATATGCCGAATGGGACCTTTAAAGACTTCCGGGATGTCTGTGTTTCCTACGACGGTGAAATGGAAGTATAAGGCGACAAAGGCGATTGCCTGAAGGATGAACCAGAGATAGCTGGAGAGGAGAAATCCTTCGTATACTTCGTACTTCTCTTTTCCCGACGAGAAATATGTCCTGCAAATGACATACATAAAAATGGCTATCGATGCGACCTGGAAAATACAACCAATCAAGGCGGGAATTTTTAAGAAGAAAAAGCCCGAGTAATACGAAATTGTCTTAAAAACAAAGGAGAGAAAAATACCTGCTACCATTAAAAAGAAAGATTTGTAAGCCAGCGGCGAACTATAGAGCATGGAATTCCAAAACTTGGGTAATGCAAAATATGAAATCCCCATGATAAACAAACCAACCCATCCATATACCTGCGTGTCACCGTGTGTTTCTGTAAGTATCCAGGCTACTGAAGAAAGGGAATTTCTAAACGCTGTGTATGCCAGTAAGGATGCCCCATAGAGACACCCCGTTGAAAGCACTATGATAATAGCTGTTTTAACAAAGATTTCATACACATGTTCGGTTTGAGGCTTGGTAATTGCAACTTCAGTGGTTGTATCAACTTCTCCATTGATAAGTTTTTGAAGGTCGTCGATCAACTGGATAGGACTAATATTGTGCATCCTGGCGAAGAAGGAAAGGGGCTTATCGGGGAGGACGTTACTGCCGCACATAATACCATAGGTCTCAAATATTTGGCGGGTGATAGGATATTTTTCAACAACCTCTTTGACTGTATTTTCTTGCCTTATCCTCTCCATAGATGCAATTCCTTACGTCTTTGATAAGATTTAGGAGGTATTTTATAAAACAACATGAGCGAAAACATCTTGTAATTTATTTGATACAAAGTAATAATATGAAAAATTTCAATTTAATATATCAGACATGCAAAATAGTGTCAATGACATTCTCAAAGAAGAAGCCGTCTGGACATGTAATAATTTAACAAGAATTCAGTGCAAAATGAAGTATTAAAGAATATCGAGGGGTATTGTAGATAATAAGGAATACATTGTTTATCTCACCCTCTCCAAACCTCCATAAGCGCTAAGTTGTTTTTGATATTTTTTACAAGTAGTCTAATGTCGAATATCGAACAAGGAATAATGAATGTCGAAGGATAAGAGAATATTCGATCTTGAAGCATGTCCTCATGTATATGGGGAAACGCTTAATAGATTTTGCCGTTTTTGTAACAAGCGTAAAAACCGCGAAACAAAAGGAGGATAAGAAAACCTCATAATTCGAAATTCCTTGTTCGATATTCGTTATTCAACACACGGTTAAATTAATCCGTAATTATAACTTAGTGCTTATGCCCCAAACCCACCCCGTAAAGGGAGGGGCATCTTATGATGCTTCCCATATAAAATCTGAAGGATCTTTTTAGAAATCATCATGTTCTATTCTCTACTGACACCACATCGATTCCTCCTCTTGGGTTTTATTATTATTGTTGTAATAGGTTCTTTTCTTTTAACCCTCCCAATAGCTTCTACCAGTGGCAATTCACAATCTTTTATTGACGCCCTGTTTGTAGCAACTTCTGCTGTCTCTACCACCGGCTTGACAGTTGTGGATTTGGGTAGTTTTTATTCCCTTTTTGGACAGATCGTCATACTCGTGTTGATCCAGATAGGGGGGCTGGGATACATGATTTTTGTCGTCACGATTGTGTTGCAACTCGGCGGCAAATTATCACTCGGCGGAAAACTGATCCTGGAAGAATCCTTGAGTAGCCCTCCTTATGAAGAAGTCTCTCGCTTTAGCAAAGTGATCATCTTTATTACCTTCTTATTCGAGTTTTTAGGAGCAGCGGTTTTAAGCCTGTATTGGATGAGAGAATTCCCGGCAAAACATGCCATCTATCTCGGAATATTTCATTCAGTCTCTGCATTTGGGACAGTTGGGCTTTCTACTGGCGTAACACCCGCGTTAAGCGTGACAGGTAAGATTGTCCTTGTTATTACCATGCTCATCGGCAGGGTAGGCCCTCTTGCCATAGGATTTTCCATCCGTGGCAAATGTAAATTGGTGCCCATTAAATATCCGGAAGGGGGGATACTGGTTGGATGATAAATTGCTAGAGACAGGTTTTAAACCTGTCCCTACGTTTGGTTTTTATTTTGCTTATTTCAGGCCATTTTGCTATTTTTATACACTTAAATATGCAAGGAGTTCACATGAGACAATTTGCCGTAATTGGATTGGGAAGGTTTGGCTGGAAGGTGGCGGAAACACTGGCTAAAAAAGGCGTCCCTGTAATTGCGATTGACAGTGACCCTGAATTAGTGAGCAAAGTAAGCGACCTTGTTACCAAGGCAGTTCAGATAGACAGCACCGATGAGCAATCGCTTGCCGCCAGTGGTGTAAAGGACGTGGATGTGGCAGTGGTAAGCATGGGTGAGGATATCGAATCGAGTATTCTAACAACGGCGCTGCTCAAAAATCTGGACATTAAAGAAATTGTTGCACGGGCATGCACCCCTCTTCATGCCCAGATATTAAAGATGATAGGAGCTACCCGCGTCGTATATCCTGAAGAAGATATGGGCATTCGCGTAGCCAATAGTATCCTTTCACCAGGGGTGCTGGAATATATTGAACTCGGCGCTGATTACACCCTTGCGGAGATTGAGGCAAAAAGTAAAGATATTGGACGTACAATCAGTGAACTTGATTTAAAGGCTAAATATGGAATTAATGTCATAATTGTAAAAAGACGCATTTTTGAAGCAAGAGAAACAACAGGTGAAACCGTTGAAAAGGAAGTCAAGGTCTTACCTACATCAGATTATAAGATTCAGGCGGGAGACATCCTTGTCGTCGTGGGTAACAGCAAGGACGTTGAATCTTTTGAAAAACACATGAAATAAATTAAAAACATGCGAAGTATTGCACTAACAAATCAAAAGGGCGGTGTCGCCAAAACAACGACCACCGTAAATCTGGGCGCCTGCCTTGCCCAAATGGGCAAGAAGGTGCTTTTGGTTGATCTTGACCCCCAGGGGAATCTGAGCTCCTGGCTGGGTCTGGATATTCATAATCTCGAACGCTCCATGTACAATGTCTTTTTAGAAGAAGTTTATTTTGAAGAGATACTGACAAAGACATGTGTTGAGAATATGACCCTCGCCCCTTCGAATGTTGCATTGGCTGGAGTAGAAAGAATTTTAGCCCATGAAAAGGGACGAGACCTCATCCTGCGAAAGCGTATGTCTACCGTAGTAAACAAATACGATTACATTATGTTGGATTGCCCTCCTTCATTGGGGCTGATTACTATTAATGCATTAACCTTTGTTAAGGAGGTTTTCATTCCTTTGGAAACGAAGGTTTTGGCATTAAATGGCCTTGTAACCCTGATGAATACCGTACAGGTGGTAAAAGAGAGGTTGAATCACAGCCTTGAAGTAACCGGTATTATTGCCTGCCGGTTCGATGGCCGGACAAATCTTAGCAACGAGGTATTTAACCAGATCAAAGAACGTTTTAAGGATAAGGTCTTTGATACTATTATCAAGGAAAACACACGCCTGGCAGAATGTCCCATTTCCGGAAAACCGATTACCTTGTACGCCCCGGACAGTTCCGGCGCTATCGATTATACGAACCTGGCGAAAGAAGTGGTGCTGAGAGAAAAACTTTTACATTAGTTAAGATGACTAATTATCAAATATGACCATAAAAACAACGAATTGTAAGAGTTTGATTTTTTACTCCCTGTACGTATGCCTTTCACTATGCTTCCTTCCATCCTCGATCTTCGCTGAAGGGACAGGCACATCCTCAATTTCGATCGGGGAAACGACCTATCATACCGATACCTCTTCAAGTAATAACGAGAAAAACACAGCCGATGTGAACGATGGCGTTAAAAAAGGACTTTCGACTGAAGCCGTATGGTTTGGATTTGATGAAGAAATAACCATAGCGACACGGCATGAGTCGCAGATCGGCAAGGCGCCCAGCATTGTCACGGTAATTACTGATGAAGAAATAAAGAATCTGGGTTACCGTACCTTTGTAGAAATTTTAAGAACGGTGCCTGGGTTTGAGATTTTAAAAACGGGAGCTTTAGGAGACACAATCCCCGCCGTACGAGGCTTTGCAGGTGACAACAAGGTGCGGGTGATGCTCAACGGGCATCTGGTAAATAACCCATTAAGGGGCGGGGCGTTTGTTAATTTCGATGATTTTCCCGTGGAAGGCATAAAAAGGATTGAAATCATCCGTGGTCCAGGTTCTGCCATGTACGGAGAAAATGCATTTTTGGGAGTTATCAATATCATTACGAAAGACGCAAAGGATATTGACGGTATTAAAGTGAGCAGTGGTTATGGAAGTTTTGACACATATGATGAAAATATCATATTTGGAGAGACGTATGGGAAGGTAGGCGTTTCCGGGATGGTACATTACAGGCAGACCGATGGTTTCGACGGCATTGCCGAGCGTGACAGCCAAACCATGGTTGATGATTCTCTTTCTTCTCTTGGGTTTCCTAAAGCTTCTCTAGCGCCGGGGAAAGTGCACGACGGCAGACAGGAATTCGACTTAAATCTTAAAGCCACTTACAAGGATTTTTATGTAGAGGGTCTTTACATCAACAAAAATGTCGAACCCTTTATTGGTCCTCAGTATGCATTAAATAACAAATCTGATGTGGAAAATAATTACGTGTTTGGCGAGGCGGGATATAAAAAGACCTTCGAGGAAAGACTTACTTTAAAACCGAGGATTTATTACGACCAGTTTGATAGGAATATTTATTCTCAATCATTACCAGAGGGTGCAACTATATCGTCCGATACTGATGGAGACGGCGCAGCAGATACTTATTACACCTATCCAAACGGTTATATTGTAAACAGCAAATTAATCGAAAGGGTTGCCGGCACAGAGATTCCTTTTGATTATGAGTTGTTTGACGGAAACATGCTTACCCTGGGGCTGGAATATCGTTATGTAAAACAAACCAATATCCATTTCTTAAGCAATGTCGATCCTGTTACATTGGAGCCTCTGGACTCCATTCAAGACTTTTCGGAGTCATATCCCCAGATAGACAGGGCAACAAGGGGCATTTGGTCGGTTTACCTGCAGGACACATGGGATATTACCGATGCTTTAAATTTCACGTTGGGGGTAAGACATGATAATTATAGCGATTTTGGCGGCACGACTAATCCACGGTCAGGCTTAACATGGGCATTTATGAAAAATGCATCGCTAAAATTTCTGTATGGTGAGGCATTTCGCGCCCCGAGTTTCTCGGAAATGCATGCCATCTACCAAAAAAATTCCATTGTTCGCGGAAATAGGGATTTAGATCCTGAAACTGTCCGGTCGTATGAAACGGGGTTAAGTTACCAGTTTAACAAATATATTTCGAGCAGCGTGAATTATTTCTTCAACGACATAAAAGACCTTATTGTCTTGCGCAGCACATTTGAAGATACAACGAGAATTTTAAGTTATGAAAACTTTGGCGATGCCCATGTTCATGGTATAGAGACGGAGACGAAGGTGGACATAACCAAGGGCAATTACGTCTTTATGAATTATACCTTCCAGTCACCTGAAGACGACGATGGGGATAAGTTGCCGTTTGTAGCAAAACACAAGGGCAATTTTGGTGTAAACGTTCACTATTGGAAATATATCAACACCAATCTGAGCGCCTTTGTCAGCGGAACGCGTTCCAGGGAGGAAGGCGACACAAGGGACGATCTGCCTGCGTATGCGCTGTTAAACCTTTCGGTCATCGGGAAGGAATTTTTCAAGACCATGGAGGTATACGGCACGGTATATAACCTGCTGGACAAGGATTACAGCGACCCTGGGCCGACTTCCGTACCGGAAGACCTGCCCAGACCGGGAAGGACGTTTTTTGTCGGGCTAAGTTATCAGTTTTAGCATCGGTGCAGGGATTATCCAAAAATTATTACCATGTCATTGCGAAGGAGGAACGACTGAAGCAATCCATTGCTTTTAAAGGGTTTTCGGCTGGTTCAGTCGTCCCCGATTGAACCGAAATGTTTTGGTTCAGGCTACAAGCCCGAACCGGCACGTAGGGGCAATTCATGAATTGCCCCTACAGGTGTATGCAGGAATTAATTTTGGAACTTTTTGGACAGCCCCTACGTAACATGCAAATCCCTATTTCTGTGATTGGTATATTTATTGCTGTCAGTTATACCTGAATAACAACACCACGAACCATAAATTGTTTATTATTTGAACAACGCACTCTATTTTCCAGGACGCATGAAAAACATTTGTGTCACAACCGTAACCCGCGCTTATCTCCGCGCATCTTTGCGTAATCTTTGGAAGACCTTAGTATTTTGTTGTATCCTCACCTTTCTTTTCTACGCTTCATTTCATGGTTCTACCGTACTTGCCGGTGAACGCACCGTCATTGTGATTCAAAGCCAGCCGATTGCGGCCTATGGCGAGGCAATTAAGGGATTTGAAGAAGCATGCAAGAGAAACAACATTTCCATAGCGGGAATTTATGACCTGAAGGGAGGCATAGATGAAGGGAAGAGGGTCATAAAAAATATTAAGGACGACAAACGCAGGCCAGACCTTGTCTTGGCCGTTGGCATACTTGCTACGACACTCGTAAAGGAGCAATTCACCAATATTCCCATTATCTTTTGCATGGTGATCAACCATGAGCGTTTCAACTTAGAGGGACCTAATATTACGGGTATTTCATCAGAGGCATCTATAGGGGATCAGTTTGCCGTCCTCAGGGAGCTTCTTGGAACACAGAGGAATGTGGGGGTCATTTATGACCCGATGAAGACGGGAAAAATTGTTTCAGAGGCTGATCTTGTAGCAAAGGGGATTAAATTTAACCTTATCAAGGGAGAGGTTGAATCGGAAAGTGAGGTTGCATCTGCGCTGACCGGTATGGTCAATAAAATTGATGCCTTATGGATAGTGCCCGACGGCACGGTAGTTACAAAAGAGTCGCTGGAAATTATCCTGAAGATGAGTCTGAAGCGTCGTTTGCCGGTATTTTGTACTTCAAGCGCAATAGTGAGGGCGGGAGCGCTGGTTTCCATATCGCCTGACTACAGGCAGACGGGCATTCAGGCAGCGCAGCTTGCCCAGACGTTGTTAAACAATTCAACAGTTATTTCGCTGGGTGTTAAGCAGCCGGACAAATTGAAGGTAACGTTAAATACGCAGACGGCGGGGATCATCAGGGTGGATATTTCTCCCCTTCGATCCCGGCCTGATATCGTCTTATATCCATAGCGCGGCTATGAAAAACGAAGATGGATGGGGAGTGACAAGTGCCGGGTGACGAGGAAATCGCCACACGTCACCCGGCGCTCGCCACCTGTCATTATTTCAAAAACTTATAAAAAAATGTTTTTAGAGTAACACTATAATGTTTGGAACCATATGATCAGTATTCGCACGAGACTTATCGTTTTAATATGTTTGTTGATAGCGGTTATCGACATTCTGAGTTGTCTATTCTTTTTTGTTCATACAAAAAGAGTGCAGGAGGCGGTGTTCAAGAAGTTGGGTATATCTCTTGCCACGATGCTTGCTCAGGACAATGAGGTTAAGCTTTCACTCAGCCATGCACAGCCGGCATTCTTAAATGCCTCCATCCAGAGGATTTCGTCGTTTGACAGGGACAAGGAAATAGGCTATTGGCGAATCATGAATACTCAGACCGTTGTTATCGAAGAGAAATCTCCGTGGGTGGACGTTGACATAAAAAAAATCCCCCCCGTAGCATACTCACAGAATCCGGACATATCGCTCACCAATCAAGTATGGACAAGGGGTGGTGAACATGGTGTGAAATTTTCAGAAAGGTCGGATACTCCATTCATCAATAACGTAGTTACCAGCTCGGGTGAGGTATTTTATGATTTTTCGGTGCCGGTCTTTGAGAAACACACCTTTTCAGAAGAGGCATTTGCCACACAGATTTTAGGTGAAGACAATATTCCTGCTGAAACAAAGCAGAGGATTCTAGGGTTCGTACAAATCGGTTTGTCCACACGGAAACTACATGAAAAGATTCGTGAGGTTATATTGTACGGCATTATTCCGCTGGGATTCGGCATTATTGCAGGCGGGGCATTCGTCACCGTCTTTCTTACCAAACAAATTGTTTCGCCGCTCAAACACCTGGCAAGTATTACCCTGGATATTGCCGGGGGGAATCTCAGCCGTACGGTAGACGTTCGTTCCAGGGATGAAATTGGGCAGTTATCCATGAATTTCAATCAGATGACGAAGTCGTTGGCGAAGTCGTATGCAGACCTGAAGCTGGAAATCGTCGGGCATAAACATACGGAGGGGTTATTACAGTATCGGTTAAAAATTGAAGAGCTGATAGCGACGATATCGGCGAATTTCATTAATCTGGCGTCCCATGAGGTTGACGCAGGGATAAACCGCGCGCTGAAGATAATTGGTGAGTTTGGCGGGGTTGATCGCAGTTATGTGTTTCAGTATGCAGACACTGAAAGGAAGACGCTGGATAATACGCATGAGTGGTGTGCGGCGGAGATTGAGCCTCAGATTGACAGGCTCAAAGGAATGCCTGTGAATCATTTCCCGTGGGGGATGGAGAAACTGGAGCGGTTCGAAAGCATTCATGTCCCACGAGTGGCGGACATGCCGGAAAGTGCAAAAGCAGAAAAAGAACTCCAGGAATCGCAGTCCGTGCAGTCGTTTGTGATCGTTCCCATGGTGTATGGCGGGTCACTGGTTGGATTTTTGGGATTCGATTCGGTGCGTTTGGAAAAGACATGGACAGAAGAAGATATTGCACTGCTCAAAATGATTGGAGAAATCTTTGTAAATACCCTGGAACGAAAGCGGGCTGAGGAACGGATTAAGCATCACGTTCAGCGTCTGACCACCTTGCACACGATGGATCAGGCTATTATTAGCAGCCTTGACCTGCACGTTATCTTGAATATCTTCCTTGAACAGGTAACGACAAAACTAGGCGTGGATGCTGCGAATATATTATTGCTCAATCCTCAGACGCAAAAACTGGAATGCGCAGCCTCTCACGGCTTCAGGCCGGAGACCATAGCCTCCTTATCTGTGCACGGCGGAAAACACCATGCCTCCCGCGCCATGCTTGAACGCCGCATTATTTACGTCTCTAAGATGTCCGATATCAAAAATTCCCCCCAATTTGCCGAATTATTAGAAGGTGAAAAATTTATTGTCTACTACGGTGTGCCGCTCATTACCAAAGGACAGGTAAAGGGTGTGCTCGAAATATTCCATCGTTCCCCGCTCAATCCGGACCAGGAATGGTTTGATTTTTTGGAAGCCATCGGGGCGCTTGCTGCCATAGCGATTGACAACGCATCCCTGTTTGAAGGCATGCAGCGCACTCAGGAGGAACTGATGCTTGCTTATGACGTCACGATAGAGGGTTGGTCCCGCGCCCTTGATCTGCGTGACAAAGAGACCGAAGGACATTCACAGCGCGTTACAGAAATGACCCTGGAGATGGCCCGGGCATTTTGCGTAAAAGAAGAGGAACTCCCGCATATTCGACGAGGCGCCCTTCTGCACGATATCGGCAAAATGGCCATACCGGATAATATACTGCTCAAGCCCGGCCCGCTTACAGAAGAAGAGTGGACAATCATGCGCAAGCATCCGGAGTACGCTTACCAATTACTTTCACCAATAACCTACCTCCGCAAGGCGCTTGCTATCCCTTACTGTCATCATGAAAGATGGGATGGCAGTGGTTATCCGCAGGGGTTGAAGGGAGAACAAATCCCATTGGCAGCGCGTATCTTTGCAGTGGTAGACATATATGATGCTCTAAGCTTTGCCCGTCCATACCGGGATGCCTGGCAAGAAGACAAAGTTATCGAATACATCAAATCACTGTCCGGCATACTTTTAGATCCGAGAGTGGTAGAATTGTTTCTTAAAATGAAACAGTAAAATAATATTGAATAGTTTCCGTTATTATGGTATATGAAACCGCTAATACTAATAAAAAATACATGCGTTTTTTATATTTAGTTTCACATACAGAAGCAAAGGAGGTGATTATCCATAAAGATTCTTGATTTTTAGCCGATAATAATACTAAGGAATCCAATATCACATACCACTTAGCAAGTTTCCTGTGCAGTTTGACAATACGGATAATATCTCTTAAAATAAGAACATTGTATTCATTATAAAAATTATTTAGAAATGGTAACCACCTCTGATTGTGTGTTCGCAGAGAATCTGCGGTAATCAGCATCAGTTTTTATAGAGTAGTTAATCTCAATTTCACTCTATTAAAGAAAGGTGGAAACAGTATGAGATATTCGTTAACAGTTGCAGCCGCAATAATTTTATCGGGTCTCTGTTGCATAAAAGCATTTGCCGATGTTTCGTATGCCGACCTGTTTCTGGCCGGGAAAGGTTACAAGCCTGTCGAAGATGCCTGGTCAATAAAACCACTGCCCACCTATCCTGCCGATGGAAGCAACATCCCCGACAATCAGCTTTACAGGGAATGGTGTGTAAAAACCTTCAAAAACGGTCAACAAATCTACGAGGCGTACAGGGAAATTGCCTTTGGAATAAACTACCGGGCAGAACCGACAAAAACAGATAACTGGCAGACGCCTGTAGAAACAACAAAGTGCAGGCAGGGAGACTGTGAGGATTCCGTATTCCTGTTCTTTTCCAAGCTTTCTGAGCTGGATATAGACGGTGACATCGTATGGGGTTGGGTTGTAGACAAGGAGAATTCGGTTGCCTTTGCCCATGTATGGTATCAGTTATTTGATAAACGGGGCAGCCCTTACATAGTGGAAGGTTTTTCGAAAGAGTGGAATGGGATTGTACCCATAGAAATGCTTACCGAGGGAGAGAGACGTGTGCCGACGTTAATGTTAAGGCATAATCAGGTAAATCGCGTGGTAGATGAAATGATTCCGCAGTTTGCAGAATCTTTTGAAGAAGACCAATTCACGTGGGCTGTCTATATGAACAATGCCACTATCGTCAGGGAAATCTTCCAGAAACTTCAGGTCATGTTCAGCCGGTACAGGGAACAAATACAGCAGCCATCCTAGCGCATTGTTTCATTAAAAACCTTACGCATAAATAAAATGAAATTTTTTAACCCTTACTAATCTCCCGGAGAACCCTGCCCGTTAATTTTTTGTGTATAAACGTCCCAATAACTCTTATCACTATCACGGCTATCCTGCCAGACGATAATTGCCCCCCCATCTCCGTCATTAACCAGTACAGGAAAACATTGGGTATCTGACGCTGTACAGACAGCAACACCGTTGTTGCTCCATTTTGCTAGTCCTTTTGGATCTACCCGCTGGGCGTACACATCAAAGGCAGAAACACGGTTATCATTCCACGATATTATTGCGCCGCCAGAACCGTCGCTGCTGATATATGCACAGTTTTGGATATTTGCTTCGACACACACAGCCAAGCCGTCTTTTACCCATAAGGCGTTGCCGGTAAGATCGATTCGTTGCGCATAGATATTGAAATCGCCGCTGCGCATATCCCACCAGGCAAGAATAGCGCCCCCCGCGCCGTCGCTTACAATCACTGGATAATTTTGGTTACCAGATACGGTACACACCGGAATACCATTGGTCAGCCATTGCACAGTTCCATTTCCATCCACCTGCTGTGCAAAAACGTCATTATTGCCATTGCGTGTATCTACCCATGCCACAATTGCTCCTTCTGCTCCATTACCAGCAATAACGGGAAAACTTTCATGTCCAGGGGCAGTACAGAGAGCAACCCCGCTTCTTTCCCATAATATCTTACCGCTCCCATCAACTCGCTGGGCATAGATGTCAGCATAACTTCTTCTAAAATCCTGCCATACTATGATAACACCACCCGTGCCGTCGTCTACTGCCACAGGGGTACCTTGCGCACCGGAAGTTCCACAAACGAGCACGCCATCTTGTGCCCATAATGATTTCCCATTTTTATCAATACGCTGCGCATAGAGGTCTGCATAGTTTGTACGAAAATCCTGCCAGACGATGATAGCACCTCCTGTACCATCCGTTGCAATGCAAGGACTATTCTGTGCGTTGACTTCAGTACAGATGGGTATACCATCTTTCGTCCACAATGGATTTCCGTCCGCATCAATGCGTTGGGCATAAATATCGGAGTTACTGGTACCACCCCGTATATCATGCCAGGTAATAATAGCTCCCCCGGCGCCGTCGCTTACAATCCTTGGGCGATTCTGGTTTTCCAGCGCAGAGCAAATAGCAACGCCATCCTTCTTCCATAGGCTGTTCCCATGCGCATCAACCCGTTGTGCGTAGATATCGAAATGAACATTTCGCGCATCTTCCCATGCAATAATCGCCCCGCCAGCGCCATCACTAATTATCTGTAATGAGCTTTGCTGGCCGGACGCCGTGCAGACAGGCGTATTCTCACGCACATTAGAAGACCATGCGGCAGTTACCGGATTCTGAAAGTTTATCGTAATTAAAAAACCCAATACAAAATAAACGAACATCGTTTGAAATGTTTTTTTCAAGACATTTATCATGGTATCCTTTTTCAAACAAATTATTTTTTAACACCTGCATATAAAAGAGGGTCTAATTCCATAGCCTTGTTATAAGTCCTCATAGACTCTTCGTATTTACCTAAGTTGTACAGGGAGTTCGCTTTATTATGCCACGCCCTCGCACTCTTTGGATTGATCTCGATAGCCTTATTAAAGGCCTTAATTGCATCATCATACAAACGCAACTTGTCGAGGGTAATTCCCATGTTGTTCCATGCCCATCCCCTCTCCGGATTTACCTGGATTGCCTTGCCAAAGAGTTGAAGGGCATTGTCATATTGCTCGGATAAAATTAACATGTAGCCTTTCCCGTGCCAGGCAAGGTCTTCCTGGGGATTGATCTCGATGGCTTTTTCAAATGCCTGCATTGCCTCCTGATGCCTGCCTAACGCAATAAAGGTGACCCCCTTGTTATACCAGGTGGAAGCAAGCTTTGGGTCCATCTCTATGGCCTTGTCATATAACTTTATGGCTTCCTCGTAATTGCCTTTTTTATACAACGCAATCCCTTTATTCACCCATGTTGCATTGTGGTTTGGATCGAGGCTTAGCGCCTTATCATAGGCTTGAACGGCCATGTCGTAGTTTCCCAGGCAATATAAGGCATTCCCCAGGCCATCCCACGCCTCAAAGTAATTAGGATAGCTTGCAATGGCTTTATTATATGCCTTAACAGCGCGTTCATACTTTGCCCGTTTATATTTTGATTGCCCGTTTTTGACCCACTTTTTTGCGCTGTATTTCTTTGAAGAGGTTTGATAAACATTGCTGCGCATGGAAACTGCCGAAGTAATTTGAGAACTTAAACAAATGGAAACCGACAAAATGAAAGACATCGCCTTAAAAAGGTGTTTCCGGTATAAAGCTGCAATTGTTCTGCGGTTGGGGTACATATCCTTTGATCTATACCTGTACTTTGATGTATTCAAAATTAAAACGTTACAATATCTCAAAATCTTATAAAAATCACTCTGCAAAATCAAATCAAATTAAAAACTCTTTATCATTAAATTACAATCTCCTGTATTTATCACACCATGTGACATGTAACACTTTTGCACGGTCACACATGTGTCATGACACACAATCTTTTTCTATTCTTAAAATTAATTGATGTAGGTCATTTCACATTTTAACTTTCATAAAGAGAGTGTTTTCCCCAATTTTGGTATTTTTCGTAAAGTATTGATTCTTATGAAGTTTTCGATTGCCGTATTAGAACCTTGTTTTGCGTCATTCAATTTTTTATAAGTCAAAAAACCTGTTTTCCTAATTTGTTTTATGTATTTTTTGAATTGGTATTTAATTTGTTTATTATAGCGGTTTACAGTATAATTACTATTATTATATGCCTATCGTTTTCCAAACTCTTTCGTCTTTTTTTAAAAAGGACGTGTTATGGTTGACGGCTTTTGGGGAAATATATTTAGAAAGGCTAAGAAAGACGAAGACAATGTCCTTTCTATGCTTAAGGTTGTTCCAATTTTAGACGGCCTTTCTAAAGACGAATTAAAAGAATTCGAGCGCATCGTTCACCGGAGGCATTACGAACCTAATGAGAATATTTTCTGGGAAGGCGAACCCGGCGTAGGCATGTACATCATCCAGGAGGGCGCGGTAAAAATCTACAAAACGTTGCCTGATGGAAACGGTAAAGAATTGGCTCTACTGAAAAATGGCGATTTTTTTGGCGAACTAGCCCTGTTAGACGAATCACCGCGGAGCGCTTCTGCAATTGCCCTGGAAAAATGCCACATCCTCGGACTATTCCGTCCGGAACTTTTTGACATCCTCGAGAGAAAGCCAAGACTCGGCCTCCAGGTAACGACAAAACTCGCACAAATGATTGGCAATCGATTGCGCATTACCAATACCGAACTTCAATCGCTTTGTGCTAAACTCCATAAACCAGAAAAACTGTCCAAAATAACTTCTCACGATATGCTCTTAGAAGAATCAAAAACAATCTTAAAGAGAGTCTAGGTTAATTGAGAACTTTTATGAACCCATCCAATCATACGATTGTCGTCCACTTAAATAAACACTTTTTCTCACGGCCGCTCAAGTGGCTTTTCGTTCTTTTGGTGTTTGGATTGATCGTCACGCTTTTTGTCGTCATGAAGTCACTGTTACTCACATTCATCGTCTCTATTCTTCTGGCGTTTCTTTTGGAACCTCCGGTGCGCGCCATTGAAAACCACAACATTAAGCGTATCTGGGCCATCGGCATTGTCTTCGTTTCTATTGCAATTATTATTACGGTGGGTATAATTTTATTTTTACCGTCAATTACGGCTGAAGTTCGGTCCATAACCGCAAACCTTCAATTGAAGCATCCTGCGGTTCTTACCGACGAATTTAAAACAACAATTGAAGAAAATTTCCCTCTTATGAAACAACGCGGCTTATCCGAAGAACTGGCTTCGTATCTCCGTCATACACTCGATGATTTGGTAAAGGAGAGCATTGACATTCTTTTCGAATTCGTCCATTTTGTCTCTATGATATTTACCGTGCCTGTATTCACTTTCTTTCTCCTGAAAGATGGGCAACGGATAAAAAAGTCCTTAATACAGTTAGCGCCTAATCGTTATTTTGAGATGACGCTGAGCCTGGTTCATAAGATAAGCCATCAGATGGGTTCATATATCCGTGGGCGGCTTCTCGATGCCTTCATCGTTGGCATTCTCTCTATTATCACCCTCTACTTACTCAATATTCGTTACGCTTTTCTCATCGGCGCTCTTGCGGGCTGCGCCAATATTATTCCTCACTTCGGTCCCATTGCCGGCGCTATTCCGGCCATTATTATGGCTTTAATGGAGACGGGTTCATTGGTATCAGTTTTGGTTATCACCATCTCCTTTGTAGCAATCCAATTACTCGATTATCTGCTCATATCACATATGGTAATTTTAAAGAACGTCCATATGCATCCTATCATAGTATTTATCGTTATTTTTGTCGGTGGTTATTTTATGGGAGCTATAGGAATGTTTGTAGCCGTATTGTTTGCCGGTATTTTAAAGGTAACTATCTCGGAGTTAAGATGGAGCTTTAAACATTATCGTATATTTGAACGAGCGCCACATTCCTCGTCTCACTGAGTTATAAACAACTTTATTACTCTATCATTGTGAAGGGACGACATGCCCCTGATTTAATGAAGTAAGTATAAATATGTTTGATATCGTTAAAAAGTTAGATAAGTTATACGAAAAAGAAAACTGGGGCGAGATAATCCGGATCGGAGAGAAACTGTTTCTCGATGGAACGGAGGATATCAAAATCCTCAACGACCTGGCCGTAGCTTATCGAAGGAAGAAAATGACAGATGATGCATTCAAAGTTTGTGAGAAGATATACTTTCTCTATCCCGAATCCCGTATTTTAAAGCAGAGTATGAATTTGGGCATTCGCTATATGCGGTATCATCAGATCATGGGAGAAATCCTTTATAAAAAAGGTGAATACGAGAACGCCTTGAAGATATTTGATAATTTGAAATCTCTGGGGAGTTATTTTTCAGATAAGTATTATCTCTCGGCAAAGATTTATACTGAACAAAAAAAATACGACCTTGCCCTGAATGAATATCAAAGTCTCATAAAAAAATGTCCTCATCGTATTGACGACGCTATCGAAGGCCTGCTGGAATTAATAAGGGCAGACGCTGCCAACGAAAGGGCATATACTATTTTATATGAAACATACCGTACAGAGGGAATTCTTCAGAAAGAAATATCTTTGTACGAACAGGCTGTAGAGAATAAAAAAGATATTTTTGATGTTTATATCCTGGGAAACTTCTATCGCTATTCGAATCAAGTGGATAAAGCAGTATCTCTTTTTTTTGAATATACGGATTCCGATCCAAATATTCCTTTGTTTTTGGGAGGTATGTATCTTGCCGGAGGCGAATATCAAAAAGCAGTTGTTGGATATAAACTCTTTTACGAAAGAAATCAGGAAAAGGGGGGCATTGCTTTAAAATGCCTTGAAAAGGTACTGGCTCTGGTAAAGAATGACGAAGAACTTATCAATGATATGGTAAATCTCTATCATGCAGAAGGAAATTTTGGTGCGGCTGAGGAAAAACTGAAGTTATTGATAAACCTAAAACCGGCAAACACAGCATATCAGTCAAGATTAGAAGACATACTCTTGAAGGACGCAGACCAATCATTTATGGATGGAAACCTGGAAACTGCCAAAGAAAAACTAAAAGAATTGACAAAACTAAACCCCGTCAAAAATGAATACAATAAAAGGATTAATGACATCGAGAGTTTTATCATCCAGAATAAGATTGGTGAGTATGAGGAACGCCTGAAGAGAAATACCCTTTCTGAAGAGGAGGCAAACAGTATCCGTTTTGAATTGGGGGAACTCTATTTAAAGAATGACGCAGACAAAGAAAACGCTATATCACTCTTTCAAAAGGTGGCTCAATCGGAAACGCCGTTTAAATCAGAGGCGCTCTGTCGGATAGGGATCTCTTTCCTATCCAAGGGAATGGTTGAGCTTGCTGATGAAAATTTTAACAGGATTAGAGAATCAAATATTCCCGAAGATAAAAGGGTGGAAATACTTTACCGGATTGGAAATGCTTATGAGGAAAAGGGTATTTTCGATAAGGCAAGGGAGGTATATAAACAAATACTCTCTTATGACTTTAAATATAGAGACGTTACACAGCGGATTGAACGGTTACCCACGAATCCTGTGATTAACAAAAAGGATAAAAATCAAAAGAAACTGGAAGATCGTTACGACCAGATTGAAAAAATCGGCGCCGGTGGAATGGGAACGATCTTCAAAGCCAGAGATAAGATTCTAGGACGGGTTGTCGCCTTGAAGGTAATTCGTGAGGATTTTATGGGCGACATAAAGGCGGTTCATCGGTTCATTCGTGAGGCGCAGTCGGCAAGCGCACTTCGACACCCCGGCATCGTCACAATCTTTGACATCAGTGTTGGAGAACCGATGTACATTGCCATGGAGTATGTCGATGGTGGGAGTCTTAGGGAACAACTGAACAGAAAGGCGATGTCTATTCAGGAATTTTTGGGGATAGCAATCGAAATCTGTGATGCCCTGGATGCCGCACATTCAAAAGGAATAATTCATCGGGACATCAAACCGGAAAACATTATGTTGACAAAAGAGGGGAAAATTAAAATCACCGACTTTGGCCTTGCATGTATAAACAATGCCTCGAAAATGACTATGGCCGGCCAGATTTTCGGCACACCCCTTTACATGTCCCCTGAGCAAATCAAGGGGAGACCGGTTGATAACCGGAGCGATATCTATTCTTTAGGCATCACCTTTTACGAGTTTCTGACCGGAAGGGTTCCGTTCCCTCATGGAGATATTGGATATTGTCATATCCATGAAACCCCACCGCTCCCCTCTTTTCTTAACCCTGATATTCCAGAGACTCTTGAAAAAATTATCATGAAATCTATTGAAAAGAACCCGGAAGATCGCTACCAGAACGTACGTGAAATACTCGAGGACATCAACAGATGTCAGAATCCGATTCATAATGAAATGACCGTGAAAATATGAATACACCCATTCAGAATCCCTTCATAATATTCGAAACACATCTCAAAAATATTCATACGTTACTCTCCAGGAATGAATTGTCCCAGGATAATCTTCCCATGGTCAAGGATACTTTTTGGGAGCTGCTTAAATCATATCAGGCGTTAAAAAATGAGACTGCCAGGATGGAGAAATCAAAAAAAGAGATGGAATCATTAGTGAAAATAGGAAAGGCAATCAATTCGGTGCTCGATATGGACCGTCTTCTCAACCTGATTATGGATATGGTGATTAAAGTGGTTGGCGCTGAACGCGGCTTTCTCATGCTCAAAGACAAGGAAACCGGAGAACTGCTCGTTAAAGTGGCAAGAAACATGGAAGAGGAACTGAAAGATAAGACACTCTTTACCATCAGTAGCGGTATCACAAGCCGTGTGGCAAGGGAGGGAAAGGCTATTCTATCCACAGATGCACAAACAGACGAACGGTTCTACGCACAGGCAAGTGTAATGAATCACAACCTGCGGTCATTAATGTGCGTACCGCTGAAGGTAAAGGAGGAAGTAATCGGAATTATTTATGTCGATAACCGGATGGTTTCCGGGGTATTTACTGAGGAGTCAATCGAACTCCTCACCACGTTTGCCAATCAGGCTGCAATTTCCATCGAAAATGCCCGTTTATACGAGAACGTCGTTAACGAGACAAAGATACGGATGAACCTCCAGCGATATCTTTCTCCAAACATCGTCAACGACATTATAACCAAAAAGGAGAATATTGTTTTGGGGGGAGAACGGGTGGAGTGCAGCATCTTATTCGCAGACATCTGCGGTTTCACTTCGATGTCTGCAAAATTTCCTCCCGAAAGAATCGTTCATACGCTCAACGAATATTTTTCTGCCATGGCTAAAATAATCTTCGGGAACCAGGGAACACTTGACAAGTTTATCGGAGACTGCGTAATGGCTGTCTTTGGGGCTCCCCTCTTTACGCCTTATTCTGCGCGGAATGCCGTTAAAACGGGACTTGATATGCTCAGAAAACTTGAAGACCTTCAGAAAAAATGGGAATCCGAGGGGAATCCATCCTTCAGCGTTCGTATCGGGATCAACACCGGCGAAGTTATCGCCGGAAATATTGGTTCTCCCAATAGGATGGACTACACGGTAGTCGGAGATAATGTCAATCTGGCTTCTCGAATCGAATCCTTCGCCAGACCGATGACAGTCCTGATCAGTGAATCAACTTACGTTAAAATTAAGGACATGGTGGTTGCAAAAAAATGAAGCCTACTTTGGTGAAAGGAAAATCCTGGCCAATTACAACTTACGAAATAACCGGTATCCAGGCACCTGAAGAAAAAGGAAAAAACAAAAGACGGTTTGTGAGAAAAAACGTGTCAATATTCGCAACATTCAAAATCACCGGTCATTCTAAAACGAATCAATGTATCATCCAGAATATCAGCGCGGGCGGTTTGCTTATCAGTTCACGCATGGGTGTGCCTATCGGGAAAAAAATTCTTCTCGATTTTACCCTCCAGGACAAGAATATTTTTGGCGGTATCGAAGGAAAAGTCGTCCAATCCAGCCCTTTAAAGGATAAACAATCTTCCTCTTATTTTAAAATAGGCATTGAATTTACCTCTCTTAATAACACACACATCGAAAAAATTTCTAATTTTACGGCAAACCAAACACAATCTCAGGAAACGTATGTTAATCAATAGTATGCTTGAAAAGAACGTCATTATTACGAACCGTGTAAGCACGAAACATCTCTAAATCCATCTTCCCCCTTCTTAACTTAGTCCCCCTAAAAAGGGGGATTTTACGCTTCACACCGCCCTAAAAACTGCTTAAATAAAATGAAAATCCTATACAATTAAATTATCATTACCACATAATGGATAATTGTGATATAATCTTTTTTTTAATGTCCCTATTATTTTAAGAACCTTACGTGAAAAGGAATTATTCATGAACAAGAATCAGTGGAGCAGCCCGCCGGCAATGCAGATCGATTCCAAGAAAACTTATCAGGCAACGATTGAGACGAACAGGGGTACAATCCAAATACAGTTTTATCCTCAAAACGCCCCGAAAACGGTCAATAACTTTGTCTTTCTGGCCAGAGAAGGCTTCTATGACGGCATAACCTTTCACCGGGTAATCAGCAACTTTATGATTCAGGGAGGCGATCCCACAGGCACTGGCAGAGGCGGTCCCGGTTACAAGTTCGAGGACGAAGTCAAAGGCAACCCTCTGACTCACGATACCTGTGTAATCTCGATGGCCAACGCAGGACCGAATACCAACGGCAGTCAGTTCTTCATCACGCACTCACCACAGCCACACCTCAACGGCAAGCACACCGTCTTCGGCAAGGTGATCAGCGGACAGGACGTCGTCAATGCAATTCGACAGGGTGATACGATGACAAAAGTAACGATCAGCGAGGGATAATGGAATCTCCTTCATTACAATTATGGTTGAATGCAAAGTGATTTTGAAATTTGCATTTTAACTTTTTCATTTTACACTTTTGACGTGTTCGGGTTAGGTCTGATGGATATAAATACCACAAACACTGACGCCAAATCTATTCAAGGCCAGGCGAACATTTTCTGCAACATTGGTCGAATTCTCACGTCTTCCTTAATCCCATCCGAAGTCTTCCAGCGGGTTATGACGGTTGTCGGTGAATATTTTTTCCCCCGGAATTGGTCACTGCTTCTGATGGAAGAGAAAACAGGACGGTTGAAATTCGAGATTGCGATGGGGGTGGACGCAAGCAAACTGAAAGATTTTTATCTGGAGCCGGGTGAAGGAATCGCAGGATGGGTGTGCCTCAACGGCAAACCGGTCGTGATAGAAGATGTACAAAAGGACCAACGTTTTAGCCCGCGCGTAGACCAACTCCTGGGATTTACTACGCGGTCGGTGGTCTGCGTCCCTCTCCTGAACGGTAACAACCGTGTTGTGGGCGCTATCGAACTCATAAACAAAATAGCGCCCTCATCGATGGCCTCTGGTGAAGGAACGCTCCCGACAAACACAGCCTTCACCGAGAGGGATATGGCAATTCTGTCCTCAATTGGGGTATTTACAGGAATTGCAGCGGAGAATGCCTTTCTACATCAGAAGGTCAGAGAATTAGCTTCCATCGACTCTCTAACTGGTTTAAACAATCGCCACTACTTCAACGAACAATTTTACCTTGAGGTGGAACGCGTCAAACGTTATGGGCAGTCAATCTGCTTACTCATGATGGACGTGGATGGATTAAAAGCCATTAACGATTATCATGGGCATATAACAGGCGACAAAGTGCTTTGTGCTGTAGCTAATATACTTAAATCGTCAGTGCGCGAGTCTGATATCCTTGCACGGTTCGGAGGCGACGAGTTCGTCATACTCATACCCATGGCGGATAAGGCCAGGGGCATAGAACTATCAAAAAGAATACATAAATTAATACACCAGTGGAACGAAAAAACCCTGATACCGGGGGTGAAATTGGGACTGAGTATCGGCATTTATGCCTCCGGACCGGAGAATGTGGATAATCTTATTACGATGGCCGATCAAGAGCTTTATCAATGCAAAAATCTTGGGAAAACCGGTTAAGCTATGGTAAATTTTTTCCGTTCCCTTTTAATAAAACCTTCCTTCTGCAACTGAATAAGATTGCCTCTTAGTATTTCCGGACTCATCTGAAGTTTTCTCATCATTTCACGTTCGGAGATGCATGATTCACGAGTAAGCACTTTCAGGATCATTCCCCGAACCTGTCTGTTAGAGCCTTGAAACGGGGACTGTTTTTGATAATGGGCGCTCCTCCTGTTTGGATTTTCATACTCCTTTTTAAGCATTACCCCGTAATCCATGAGGGCATAATACCACTCCCGGGGATTGGAAGTATCAAGGGTTTTTTCTACAAGGGGAAGAATCTCGGTATCCTTGATATTACTCGTATCATGAAAAAAGCTGTGGATAAATACCCTTCGTATATTCGTCTCAATAAAAACCGTAGGCTCATGAAATGCAAAGGCAGCGATTGAAGATGCGGTCGCCCTGCCGATTCCGGGAAAAGTTATTAACGTCTCTACTGAAGCAGGGAGATTTCCACGAAATTCTTTCATAACTTTTTGTGCAATCCGTTTCAAGGCCAGCGCCCGACGATTGTAGCCCAGCCCCTGCCATTCCTTGAGTATAAGACGCAGCGGGGCGCTGGCAAGTGAAGGGAAACCTGGAAATTTCCTGGTAAATTGTTCGTATTTTCCCATAACCCGCTGTACCTGTGTCTGCTGAAGCATAATCTCCGAAACAAGGATGTGATAGGGATTAAGAGTCAGCCGCCAGGGAAGACTACGACGGTGTTTTCGGTAGTAACGGTATATCATGTTTCGGAATTTCCGCACTTCGTTTGAAGTCAGGTTTCTTTCTTGTCGTGACAGTTTAGGCTTTAAACTTCTTCGTCTCTGTTTTTGCGAATGTTTCATTATAAAACTTTACCAGAAAAAGAATAAGTTGTCATTTGATTTTGCTATTGTTTAATGTTAATAATATCGCAGGGTTTTGTGAACATGAGATTGAAATCCAACCGGGATATGAAAGGGTGGACTGGATATGATTATTACCGTTGTCGTCGTCTCGATATTGATATTACTTCTTGGGTACATTTTTTATGGTAGATTCCTTGCAAACCATTTGCAATTGAATGATTCAAATCCAACTCCCGCAAACACGATAAACGACGGGGTTGACTATGTTCCTGCAAAACCCGTCATGCTGCTGGGGCAGCATTTATCCGCAATTTCAGCGGCAGGCCCGATCGTAGGCCCTATCCTTGCTGCGCTCTGGTTCGGGTGGCTGCCCGCATTAATCTGGATAGTTATTGGCTCAATCTTTATCGGCGGCGTGCATGATTTTTCAAGCCTTGTTGTTTCCATACGACACAAGGCGGCCTCGATAGGCCAGATTGTCAAACAATACATGTCACGGACTTCGTATATACTTTTTCTCTCCTTTGTGTGGCTTGCCCTTGTCTACGTCATCATTGCCTTTACCGACATAACCGCCCAGACGTTTAAAACCATGTCAGCAGAAGTTGCCTTTGGCCCTGGAGTCGCCGCTTCATCGGTGCTGTATATCATACTGTCAATTATTATGGGAGTCTTGCTTTACCGGTTCAACCTGAACCTGAAAATAGCAACCGCCATCTTTGTCCCCCTGATATTATTTGTGGTATGGCTCGGTCCGCACATGCCGGCGTCTCTTTTGAATTTTTTGGGGCGTATTACGGTAAAACAATGGGATGTTATGTTGCTCGTTTACTGTTTTGCGGCGTCAATAATGCCGATGTGGTTATTACTCCAGCCGCGCGGTTATCTCGGAGGCTGGCTGCTGTATTTAACGATCTTTATCGGGCTGATTGGCGCAATATTCGGCGGATTTGACGTGCACTATCCACCCATTAATACTGAAGGGATAAAAAGTATCGTCAATGGCAAACCGTTATTCCCGATTTTGTTTATCACGATAGCCTGCGGCGCATGTTCGGGGTTTCATGCGATTGTGAACTCAGGCACGACTTCAAAACAATTACGGCGGGAGTCCGATGCGAAACCCGTGGGCTACGGCGCAATGCTCCTTGAAGGTCTTCTGGCAGTGCTGGCTCTGGCGACGGTCATGATGCTGCCAAAAGGCTCGGATATCCTCAAAGAAGACCCGAACCTCATTTACGCCAACGGTATTGCCAAATATTTAGACCTGATGGGGATAAATTTCAGCGTGGCTTTTCCTTTTGCATTGCTTGCGTTTTCTACATTTGTCTATGATACCCTTGATGTGAGCACCCGCTTAGCGCGATACATACTGCAGGAGCTTTTGGGGTTACAAACAAAAATCGGCGGGGTTATAGCGACGGTAATTACCCTTGCTGTGCCGTTAGTATTCCTTCTGTTTACGAAAGAAAAAGGATACATGCTGGCATGGCCGGTCTTCGGCATAAGCAATCAACTCCTGGCAAGCCTGGCGCTCCTTGCAATTTCCGTATGGTTGATAAAAACAGGAAAGAAGTCGTTCTATGTGATACTACCCATGATATTCATGATGACTGTTACGCTCTGGTCGCTTATCCATCAGGTATTGCATTCCTTGTCGAGCATGCTTGGCGGACCGGCTATTAAGCCTGACATGATCATATCCGTAATCTTCGGCATAGTTCTGTTTGCCCTTAGCCTGTGGTTAATTTGGGAGGCTGTTAGAGTCCTTATGCTCAAGCCGTCAAGAAGTAAAGAATCGGCTGAAATTGCCGGTTAACAGGTAATACTACAATGCAGGATGCAGGACATGATATCATAAATCGTGGATATTGTGTAACTATACTTTACATTTAGACGGTTAAATGCAAAATACAGTTATTATGGTATTGCTCTGTAAAAACTTCTTTTTGTTGAAAATGGTTGGATGGTTAACAGCCATTCAGCCATTTAACCGGTTAGCCATAAAATTGAATATCGGATTAATATGACACAAGAGGAAAAGATACCAAGGAAAAATAAGTTTTCGTCTCTCGGACGCAAACCCGTGCCGCACTTTCCTGGATGGTGGGCTGCCCTCGGCCCGGGAGTCGTCTGGATGGCTCTTGCACAGGGCAGCGGTGAACTGATCTGGTGGCCGTATATCGTTGCGAAATACGGTCTGACCTTTCTGTTCCTGTTAATTCCCGCGTGTCTCCTGCAATATCCCGTTACCGTAGAGATCGGACGTTACACCCTCCTTACCGGCGAAAGTATTTTTCATGGCTTTATCCGCCTGAACCGCTGGTTCGGCATATTTCTCTGGGTGTTGATGACGCTCTCATTCCTGTGGTTCGGCGCATTCGCCTCTGCAGGCGGGACGGCGATGGCGGCATTGACAAACTTCCCTTCAGGTTGGAGTCAGCGCGGTCAGACGTTATTCTGGGGTTACGCATCTATTGCGGTATTTCTCGCCGCCATCTTTTTAAGTAGAGTGGTTTACACACTTGTAGAACGGTTCATGAAGGCGGTGGCGGTAATCACCGTTGCCGGACTGCTCTGGGCATGTCTTCAACCTGAGGTATTACACTCAACGCCAGCGTTCCTGAAAGGGCTTGTTGGACCACATAGTCCAATGCCGCATCCATGGGATACTAGCGATGCTACCAAGCTTCTTACAGCAATTACCTTTGCAGGTCTTGGTGGTTTCTGGATTCTCTTTTATTCATACTGGATGCGTGACAAGGGCAACGCCATGGCGGATCATATGGGTCGCATCACTGGCCCCATCAAGGGTAAACCCGAAACAATCACCAGCGATGGGAATCTGCCGGAAGAATCTCCGGAAAGCTCAAAACGATGGAATTACTGGAGACGTTATCTCGCCGTTGATTCACTGACGGGCATCTGTGGAAACCTGTTCACTACCCTTATGACCTGTCTGCTGGCCTACGCACTGCTATTCCCCAAGGGTCTCCTGCCCAACGAATATGAACTTGCTGTGGTGCAGAGCAGATTTTTCGAAATAAGCTGGGGCTATGCAGGCTGTATTTTATTTCTTATTGTAGCTGCGGCATTCCTGACGGATACCTGGCTGGCCACTGCGGATGCCGTCAGCCGGATGCAGGCAGACATCGTACATATCCTTTTCCCCAAAAGCCGCCGTTTCGAACACCGCCACTGGTATTATTTCTTTTTGGGAGTATTGACCGTGATTACATCCTTTACCATGCTGCTCGATGCGCCCGGCCCGCTTATCCTAACCAGTGCGGTTATAGGTTTTATCGGCACGGTAATTTTCCCCGTGGCCCTCTATCTCCTGAACCACCGGATGCTAGCGCCAAATCTACCGCTCTGGGCACGCCCACGAAAGGTATCTCTGTGTCTCCTTGCCGTTTCTTTTCTGGCTTACCTGGCGCTGGCCGCTACCTACCTCTGGGTAATATTATCTCCAAAGTGAGTCAGTATCTTCTCGTACAATTTCCTATACAACCCACAGGCACATCGATTCAAACAATTCTGGGTGATTTATAAATTATCGGTTAATTCTTTGTAATATGTAATCATCCCTATTTCACAAGTACATTGTTTTTCATTGAAATAGGTTTGTAGTTTTTTCAGATTTGATAATGAGGAGAGGAAGATTCTATATGTAGGGACGTCTATTACAGGAAACAGTATTATTTTATCAATAACGCAAGTATGCATTAGAAGGTTTTGAGATTAGTATATATTCCCTGTGCTCAGGGGTTGGGGACAGCGGCGATTTTTCCGCTGTTCATAATCCCCTGAAGCGCCTGGTTAAAAGCTTTTATTTTTTCTAAATTTATTTTATATCTTTTGTATATCTCCAAATTTTCAAATTTTCTCTTGATGTTCTTTTCTAATCTTAAGCATTTCATCAGACAAAAATGCTTTCCATGTCATGGAATTAGTTGCTCTATTTAAATTACTATTATAAGATTCTTCGATTTTATTCCATTGAATGTCAGAAAAGGTAACTTTAGGTATAATTTCATTAGGACGTGTAATAAAAAGGAAATTCGTCAATAGAGGATGTGATAGTTTTTGAGCTGTTTTTGCTTTCCCTCTCATTTTTATTTTAGAATCACCTGTTTTTTTTAGTTTATTCGGGTTTATAGTTGTAAAAAAAGCAATAGGCCCAATTTTTGAAAAAACACTTATTTTGTTTATTGATGAAACTATTGTTCCATCAACAAAACGTAATAAGTAATAATTTATTTTGTTATTTAAATTTTTAGGTAGATGGCCTTGTCCGCTAATCATATTTTGAAGAAACACTATATGACTTTCACACGGACCTGCATTTATTTTAGTTTTGAGTAAAAATTGACGCCAATCCTCTTTTATTTCATTTAATTTCGCAATAAGTTTTAGAGGGCGATCATATGAAGTATAGTCTTCGCTTGCTAAAATGCGCCAATGCAATGAAATAATAAATCTTAAAAGCCATTCATTATATTGGAAAAATTTGATTTTCCCAGTAGCGATACCAGTACTATCTAATTCAGTATTAATATATGGATGAAATACATTTTTTGCAAATAGAGTTTCGATTTCATTCAATATGCTTTCACATTCATTGCATAATAATTTTAATTTTAGGCCATCTTGATGACGTAGGTTTGGACTTTTTCCACTTCTTAAATATCCTGTTGCAGAAGTATCTTTAAGCCATTTATATACAAAAGAAGGGATAATATGGCTATCGCATAAAGTTTTCTCTTTTAAACATAACGCACATTCAGATATCTTTTTTATTTCCATAGTTTATTTTAACGCATTCATGACTGACGGACTCTTGAAATAATACTAAATAGCACAACACTCATGAATTCTGATCAACTTCAAAAAGGGACATGAGGTAGCCTGTTCAAGTCCATGAAATTGATAATAATTAAGGCCTCCTCAATCATACCGGATAAGGTATGATGTTCTCTATTCAAATTTCCTTAATCTTAACTTTTTTAAAAGGAGGAGGCCAGTATGAAATTTTACACCGGGACGCATAAATTTTACTGTGGAATAGATCTTCACGCAAAGACCATGTATCTCTGTATTCTTGACCAGCAAGGTGAGATCATAAGACACAAAAACATTCGTAGTGCCCGGGAAACCTTTCTCGATGCAATTGCTCAGTACCGCGAAGACATCGTTGTTGGTGTTGAGTGTATATTTACCTGGTATTGGGTTGCAGATCTCTGTGCACAAGAAAACATCCCCTTTATTCTCGGTCACGCCCTTTATATGAAAGTCATTCATGGTGGTAAGGCAAAAAATGATAAAATCGATGCCCATAAAATAGCGGTATTACTCCGAGGAGGAATGTTACCCATGGCCTATGTCTATCCTCCAGAAATGCGCTCAACCCGTGATCTGCTCCGTCGACGCATGCACCTTACACGAAAAAGGGCAGAACTCCTGGCCCATATCCAGAATACCAATTACCAGTACAATCTTCCCGACATCGGAAAGAAAGTCGCCTGTAAAGCAAATCGCCACGGTGTTGCTGAGAGATTTCCCGATGAGAGCGTAAGAAAGAGCATTGAACTTGACCTCAAGCTATTGGACCATTACGATCAAATTCTTCCCCGTCTGGAACACGAACTATCCCTTATCGCCAAGACTCATGATGCAGATTCATACTTCCGCATAAGATCAATCCCCGGCATCGGGAGAATCCTCGGCCTTGTCATCCTTTATGAGATACACGATATCAACCGGTTCCCCAGGGTCCAGGATTTCGTCTCCTATTGCCGTCTTGTCAAATCTGCCAAAGAATCAGCAGGAAAGCGTTTGGGCAGTTCTGGAAAAAAGATCGGCAATGTGCATCTAAAATGGGCATTTTCAGAGGCTGCCGTACTTTTCCTTCGCAGAAACCCTGATGCCAGAAAATACCGAGAGAAATTACAAAAGAAACACGGTAAGGCCAAATCTATGGCTATCCTGGCGCATAAATTAGCCAGAACTACTTACTATATCCTGAAACGAAAAGAGGTATTTCATATGGACACGTTTTTCAAACCTCCTAAACTGCATGTATCTAAATAAGACTTATTTATGACGATTGCACCTTCAAGGGCTGCTGCCAATTTCTCCTTTAAATTATTAAGGCATTTTTCATGAAGGCCTAAGCTCATAATTTTGTCCTAATATGCATAACGCGCGGTTCAGGCGCGGAGAGCCGCAGGCGAGCCGTAGCCTCTGGAACCGCTTGTTATGTGCTGTGCTATCATTTTCGCTCCGAACGGTCGATTTCCTCGATGACCTTTCCCATGGTCATATACAACTCTGACGCCAAGCCTTTTACTTCGGCAACCAGTTCCTTCAGTGAGGCGAGATCAATCGACTTCTCTTTTTTCCTCGCCGACGAGATACCGTGCTCAACAACTACGTCTCCGGTTATCTGATGAACATAGATATCGGCGACTAGCGGATTGTGGGCAAGCACGTTTCGGTACTCCGAAAGTAATTTTGCCCGTTTAAGTTTCTCGATGAGCGTAGTGACCGCGTTGGGCGTATTAGCCCGACCCTGGAGTATCTCAATAATCAAGTCCACACGCCGACCGAACGGAAGCGTTGAAACAGATTCATAGATACTGTCGGTCGGAAGATGAGCTAAACACTTCAGTGTTATGAGTTCAATGTCACCGAAGCTGAGGATGACGGTACCCACTAGGGTTCTCCATTCTGCTAGCTGGCGTTGGTAATCATCCACACCTTTCTCCTAGCACATAACAATGATTATACAGTCTGTATAAAATGGCAAACACGGACTGTCTCGATATAGTTAAGAAGTTGTCGTGTCTTCTTGTCACGCATTGTAACTACTTTCGCGTCAAGCTTTTTCTGCTTTTAAATGGAGAGATGACAGGAAATTGTTTTTTGTTTAAAAAGGATGATAATACAAAAATGAAGAAGAATGCAAGCTTTTTTCGGTTTTTTTCCGGGGAAAGAACGGCGCCGAATCGTTCCAGGGAGGAAACGACACAAGGAGTTACCTGCCAGCTTATGCACCGCTGAATGGGATTGATAATAAATAATCTGAACAAGTTTGTTGTCCGATACTTTGAAGATCAGGCACTGTCAGGGCTAAAGCCCAATTCAGACTTCGTCGTGAGTTCGGTCGAACGATAAGACTGTCACTAACCCCAGCCTTAAGGCTGGGGTTAGTGGGTACACGCCATACCGGGGCTTTAGCCCTGATGGCACAACAACACGAAGTTGTTCTTGTTACTTAATTGTCGATCCCAATCTTTCAGTTATTGGATTGGGAAAAATCGTACATCTGATATCGTAAATCATAAATACAATTTACGGCGCCCAGAGGTACATAAAAGACGGCGTGCCTGACCTGACGAATGTTTTCAAGTCTAGGAGAGAAAGGAGGGTCTTTAATCTTGCTATTGAAGCTGATTCTTTTTTATCAAGAAACGAGACACGATTTGTATCGGTAATAAATATGGGTTCTCTTGTCTGGAAGTTGGGACATTTGACTCATAGCTTCTTGATTTCCTAACTGACAACGTTACTGTATCGTAATAATCTCATCACTCTCAGCGGTCTGGCAGCATGATACTGCAAGCAATACGCCTGTCAAGATTTTATGTTGACAATCAGACTATTATGTATATAAATTGTATGTATTAATAATACATACAATGGAGGCAATAAATATGAGAGGTGCTTTGAAAAAAATAAATTTTTTTGTAGAAGAGGATATTCGTAAGGTACTGGATGAGTTAGTGCCAGATGGACAGAAAAGCAAGGTAATCAACGAGGCGTTACGAAAGGAACTTCTGAGGATAAAGAGGGAGAAAGCAACTGGAAAACTTATGGCATTGAAGTCCAAAGGTACACTGGTTTCAAACAGAGAAATCGTTGAAGCATTGAAGAAGGACAGGAGACGGATGCCTTGAAGATCTTTGTGCCTGATGCATCGGTAATCTTAAAATGGGTGCTGGGGGACGAAGAAGATCATGATTATGCTTTTGCACTTCTCAAAGGATGGATTAATCAGGAACATGAGTTTATCTTGCCGTCTCTCTGGCTCTATGAGGTAGGAAATGTCCTGGGGATGAAAAGACCAAAAGATGCGGAAAGAATTTTAGGCACCCTCCTTGAGTATGAGTTTATGGAATATCATATTACAAAAGAAATCACAACTATTGCCTTTAGCTTAATGAGAGAGTTTAAAGGCGTTACTTTTTATGATACTATCTATCATGGAATTGCCTTACAAGAGAGCGGGGTCATGGTTACAGCAGATAAGGCGTATTTCGAAAAGACAAAAGGCAAGGGCGGTATATTATTAATCTAAGGTATCATAAATTTAAAAAAACTTTGTAGGGGCGAAGCATTTGAAAGATTTACTATAAGTCAAACACTATTCAAGATTTCAAATGCTTCGCCCCTACTAAATCTTTACATCATATCAGCGCAAAATCAATTCCGGTCCGGTTTCGGGGTGTTTGCAGTTGAGGGTGGCAGCGTTGGGAAAATAATTGAAGGTTGATCTCCTGTTAAGGTTCTGAGAAAAGCAACAATCTTGTTCGTTTCATCCCTAGAAAGTTCTGCTCCCAGTTGATATTCGGCCATGATATTCACCGCCTCGCTCAAACTCCACGTGCTTGCATCGTGAAAATAGGGAGCCGTCAGCTCAACATTTCTCAGCAGCGGGACTTTGAATACGTATTTATCTTTTTCATCCTTTGTTACGTTGTATCTACCAAGGGTCTGGGTGTCTTTTTCATACGGTTTTGCAATTCCAAATTTCTGAAAGGAGTTTCCTCCTACACCAAAACCATTATGGCAGTTTATACAACCTTTGGCCTTAAACAGATCGTATCCTTCCTTTTCAAATTCAGAAATTTTGTCATCATAGTCTTTTAACCACCAGTCAAATCTTGCGTTTGGCGTGGTTAGCGTCTCTTCGAACCCTGCAATGGCATCCGCAATGTTATCCATGGTGATTTTCTCGTCTTTATACACCTCTTTAAACCATTCCACATATTCCGGTATTGATTGCAATACGCTCACGGCAAGTTCATGGTTTGAAGCCATTTCCATTGGGTTGGCTACGGGACCTTTTGCCTGTTCTTTCAAGTCCTTTGCGCGACCATCCCAGAATTGAGCCAGATTAAATTTTGCATTGAGGACCGTCGGTGAGTTTATCGGACCAAAGAGCCATTTATGTCCGATAGAGCTTGGCAAATTATCAGCGCCGCCTGTTGAGAGGTTGTGACAGGAATTACAACTGATCCAGCCGGATTTGGACAATCTGGGCTCAAAAAACAATTTCTTTCCCAATTCTATCTTTGGTCTGTCGAAGTCGAAGCTAATAGGAATCGGCTGGATGGGTTCTTTTGAACGTTCTGATACAGCGCCACCCTGCATCCTTCCGCCCCTGCCATACCCTATTTGCCGCTCTTGTTCACCGGCAATAGTAACTGTCAGTATTGCAACATTAATAATGACAAAAGACAATAAATAGTTGAATATAGAAAATTTCATTATCTTCATTTGCCCCCCTAGTTTTGTGAATGGTATTATCAAAAGATAAAGATTTTTGATTTTGGACGCTTCATCTTTTTTGGTTGCGACTTGTTGAGATTTATTATAAAATTATTTTACTTATTTATCTCATAAACTCAAGGAGCATCTGCAAATGTTGAAAAAGAAATTCATCAAAGACAAATGCGTGACGTGCAAACAGTGCATGATCGAATGTGCCGTGAGACACTCTGCATCAAGAAATTTGTACGAGGCATTCACGGAAACCCCCAAATCCCAATACCGATTACAGGTATCCATACGAAAAGACAAACCCCACATGACGGTATGCCAGAATTGCGCCAAACCGAAATGTCTGGAATCCTGTGAGTATGGAGCTATTACAAAATATGAGGATGGGAATGTAGTCATTGACACGAAAAAATGTGTCGGTTGCTGGGCATGCGTGACGGCGTGTCCTTTTGGCGCCATTACAAAAAATACCGAACTCAAATTTGCCTTTAACTGTGATGACTGCATGGGGTTCGATACCATGGCCTGTGTGGAGGCATGCAAAACAGGGGCATTGGTATATTCCGAAAAACACGCCACCGCTAAAGTGTAAATACAACGATTAATGATTGCAGCAATACATCAGCCGCAATATTTGCCGTGGATCGGTTACTTTGATAAGCTCGACCGTGCCGATGTATTCGTGCTGCTGGATAACGTCCAGTACAAAAAAAATGAGTGGCAGAACCGAAATCGCATCAGGACTTCGCAGGGCTGGCAGTGGATTACCGTTCCTGTCTTGTATCATTATCCTGAGAAGATCGATGCCGTAAAAATAAATAATACGACAGACTGGCGAAGAAAACACTTGAATGCACTGGTTTACAATTATTCAAAAGCCCCATTTTTCAAAGAACACCGGTTGTTTTTTGAAGAAACGTTCTCCAGCAACTGGGAAAACCTTGTAGAAATCAATGTGCACATCATTCAGTATTTAAACAGGGCGCTGGGGGTCAATAAAGAAATTGTGCTGGCATCCCGCCTCTCACTGAGCGAAGAACCAACTGAACGGCTTGTCGACATCTGTAAACGTGTCCATGCCGATGCGTATCTATCAGGTAAGGATGGCGCAAAATACATCAATTTCGATACCTTTGCTCAGGCAAACATACAGGTCGCATTCCAGGACTTTCATCACCCCACATACTCCCAGCTTCATGAGCCATTTGAACCATGTATGTCAATTATTGATCTTTTATTTAATCACGGCCGCAACAGTCTGGAAATCATAAGGAGACAGAATAGACGATGAACGTATTGGCCATTGGCGCTCATCCTGACGATATAGAATTTGGTTGTGGTGGTTCATTAATCCGGTACGGCAAAAAAGGGCACTCGGTATTTTTACTCATCGTGACAGAGGGCGAATCGGGGGGAATAGGCAGCGTTCGACGGACGGAACAATTGAACGCCTCAAAAATACTCCAGGCAAAAGAAGTCTTTTTCAGTAATTATCCTGATACGCGGATTCCGGTTGATAAAGTACTCATTTCTAAGATAGAGGAGACACTGCGCGCTGTCAAACCCGAATTAATATTTGTAACTTACCCGGATGACACCCACCAGGACCATAGAAATCTTGCGATGGCTGCGGTATCAGCAACGCGCTATGTTCAAAACGTGCTTTTTTATGAAGGGCCGACCACACAAAACTTTACCCCCAATGTATTTGTTGATATTGGCGCCGTATTAAATGAAAAACTATCGGCCCTGAGCGCCCATGCATCTCAGGTGCTCAAAACAAACATCGAGGGCCTTTCAATCCTTGAGATAGCAAAGGCTGCTGCAACTTTCCGCGGTATTCAAGGCAGGGTGCGGTATGCCGAAGGTTTTGTATCCGAACGCCTCTTCCTGACAATTTAATGATACCACATTCAAGACCTACTATCGATGAAAGTGATATTCAGGCTGTTTCAAGCGTCCTCCAGTCCGGAAACATTGCACAGGGCAGTGCGGTTGAAAAATTTGAACGGGAACTTGCCGGTTATATTGGCGTGGAGGGCGGTGTTGCAACCTCTTCAGGCACTGCTGCCCTCCACCTGGCGTTGCTGGCGCTGGATATTACCGGGAAAGACACGGTTGCCCTCCCCAGTTATGTATGCACGGCAGTCCTGAACGCCGTTCATTACGTAGGCGCTTTACCTCTTTTGATTGATGTTCATCCGGATACGTTCAATATGGATGTGGAAGATTTAAAAAGGAAATTGAGACCGCAGGTCAAAGCCATTATTGTACCGCACTCATTTGGGCTCGCTGCAGATTTGGAAGAAATTATAGACCTGGGTATTCCCGTGATTGAAGATTGTGCCCAGTCTGTCGGCGCTACGTACAAAAACAAGCTAACAGGGTCGTTCGGCAACATTTCCATTTTTTCCTTTTATGCCACCAAGATGATTACCGCCGGCGAGGGAGGTATGGTTGTATCAGACTCAGAAGAATTTTTGGGGAAGATAAGGGACTTAAGGGATTACGACAACAGGGGAAACTACGTTACACGATACAATTATAAAATGACGGATTTTCAGGCCTCCCTGGGACTTTCACAACTAAAAAAATTAAATCACTTTATCGCGATACGCAGAACAATTGCCCAGAAGTACAATAATGAATTTAAAGACCTCTGCTCTGTGCCTGTGAGTCATGAAAATGACAGCAAACACATATATTATCGCTATACCGCTAAGTTGCGTCGTGATGCAGAAAGCTTCTTGAAATTATCGAAAGAGAAAGGTATAAATTGTGAAAGGCCTGTATTTAAACCACTGCATCGGTATCTGAATCTATCGGGTTTCACCAATACGGATTGTGTGTGGGAAAAGTCCGTATCGATTCCAATCTATCCAACGCTCACGGAAGAAGACATAAATATCATTATTGAATTTGTCAAAGATGCGGCAGCAGAATCATAAATTTAATAATTTAGAAAGTTTCAAAAATTCTAAATTCCACAAGCATCAAGGAAGAACTTATGGAAACTAAACAGATAATCCGTATTTATTCGTTCATTATCTTCCCCCTCCTTGTCTTTCTCCTTATTCCAGGCGTGCAAAAAAGTTTTCAGTCCAACCACATTCTCTGGCTTTATATCCTTTTGTTTTCTTATATAATTGCAAACGTTGCCACGCCCGTTGTAAGGGCAATTGCCGCTCGTTTCAATGTAGTTGACAAACCGGGCGGGCGCAAGATTCATTCTAACGCCACACCGCTTATGGGGGGAGCGGCGATTTACTCTGCATTTGCCATTACCATTATCCACAATGACGTATATTCACTGGAATTAAAGGGTGTCGCCATCGGCGCGACAATCGTTTTTATCATGGGACTTATTGACGATATCAAATCACTGCCTGCCACTTTAAAGCTAGCCGTTCAGATTATAGCCACATTTATCATGATCCGATGCGGCGTCGTTGCAGATTTCCTGCCAAACACCTGGTGGGGATATTTGTCTGAAATACTCATTACCATGATTTGGGTGTTAGGCATTACCAACTCTCTTAATTTTTTTGATGGCATGGACGGACTGGCAACGGGATTGACTGTCTTAAGCTCCTTATTTATCGGGCTCCTTGCCATTCAGTCGGGACAGCATTATTTGATGTATCTATCCATTGCGCTCCTGGGAAGCAGTCTCGGATTCCTCCCGTACAATCTGAGATATAAGCAAACTGCCAGTATCTTTCTGGGCGACGGCGGCAGCACCTTTATGGGATTCATGCTTGCAAGCCTGACGGTGATGGGAGGATGGGGGGCGAAAGAGCCTGTTAAGGCTTATGCAATGCCCGTCCTCATTTTGGGAATACTCATTTTCGATATGCTTTATACCACGATTACGCGCCTTAAAAATAAACAAATATCCAATTTCGGTGAATGGCTGAGTTTTACCGGTAAGGATCACCTGCATCATCGCCTGGAAATGTTGGGATTTTCCAGAAAACAAACTGTTTTCTTTATACTGTTCGTCGCTGCTACACTCGGTTTGGGCGCCCTGGTATTGAGAAACGGAAACACCCTGGACGCCTTACTCCTCTCGCTCCAGGGGGCGCTGATCTACATGGTCATAGTAACCCTGATGATACGAAAAAAGAATACAAACAACAAAATTTAGTTTTCGTGCCTATTTAATAAATAGATTTGCTATTTATGGAGGTTTACATGAGAATAAAAACATTATGCGGTGGAGCCTTAGTTCTTTTTGGAGTGTTTGTATTTCCCTCCCTCGTATTTTCTGTACCACCGGAACCTCAATCTAAAAAGGCGAAACAAATTGGTCATTCAGTCAAAAAGTCAGCGGCTTTAGCAGAAGGCAAAGGGAAAGAGACCGTCAAGGCATTCGGTAACCGAATTGCCGGCACTTACATCGTGTCCCGTGAACCGGACGCAGGACCCTCCAGGATTTTGACGATCTTTGCCGATGGCAACTTGAGCAGTATCCAGTCAATTCAGTTCAACGGAGGGGCTGGCGGTGGCTGGTTTAGTAACCAACAAGGGGTATGGAAACGTGCTGGAACTCGTGAAATACGGGCTACGGTACTCGATTTGTCGTATGATTTTGAAACGGGTGACTTCCATGGCGTGGCTGCTGCCAGCTACGACTTGCAGTTTGATAAAACGTTTCAAACTGTGACAGGGTTGGTTGAGGGGAAGGTATATAGTCCCGGCATAGACCCTCTGAACCCGGGTGATGCGGCACCAATTGACGAGTTCAGTGACGCCTTTGAGGCGCAGCGCATTGTTGTCGACACACCCACAGATAAAGAAGGGGAATAGTGAAGATTTAGCACATAAGAAAATATCAAGCAGCCACACGATGAACAAACGGTGAGAATATAGCCGTGTTTCTGCTGTATCTCCACCGAACAATTTTAAAAACTGATAAACAACGACAACGTCAGCGACGATGTAAGTCTTTTTGCCAGATAGAAATTCACTCTTTAGTCCTCCTTTATTCAAAGTTGATTAACCATTAATAAACTTTAACAAAAGGAAGCTAGATAAGAAGTGAATTGAAGCTTGCGAACTCATCTCTCTTTTCTTGAATATGAATTGGGATGCCTTTGGCAGCGTTTGCCTTATTTTGTCATCCCCGTGTAAACGGGAATCCAGATGCATCAAAAAGGTATCTGGATTCCCACTTTCGTGGGAATGACATGTTAAGAACAAGATAGTTTGAAATTCCTGAACATAAAATTAGGCTGCCTACGGCAGCGGCTTTTTAAGCTCCCCTCTAGAAAGAGGGGCTGGGGGTGTGTTATGGCAAACTTACCCACCCCTTTATCCCCTCTTTTTAGAGGGGAATCACAAAAGATTGAAATTCCTGTACATGAACTTAGTCAAACTACTAGCTACGCTGATGGTCTTGACTTTCTCTCGGAAAGATTTTATAGGTTCTTATACCTGAAAAACAAAATAAAGCAGGAAGGCAAAACGCTTTTCTGTATTATTATATCAACATTATACTGCAAAACATGCATGGATTTACATCTCTGTTATTAATATTTTATGGTCGAAAACTGTTAAAATAAAGGGGGTTTTCTGTTTTTCCAAAAATCCGCTTGACAGACTATATCTTGTATGCTATATATATCAAACCATCAATATATAGAATATTTCCGAAGTTATACCGCACCGAGAAAATAGTTAGTTTTACAAACCTTTCACCGCAAATTCTATGCAATGTTTGTTCTGTAAGGTAGACAACGATAAGGTCATTAACTCGCGCACTTCCGTAGACGGTTTAAGCATTAAACGCAGGCGGGAGTGTCTGAGTTGTGGCCGTCGCTATACGACCTACGAGCGGATTGAAGAAAATCCCTTGCGGGTGGTTAAAAAAGACGGCACGCGGGAGCCGTTTGAACGCAAAAAGATTCTGAGCGGGCTGTTGAAGGCGTGTGAAAAAAGACCTGTCTCGACAGACACCATGGAGAACATTGTGAATGAAATCGAAAGGGAGATTTATAATAAGTTTGACCGTGAGGTGACTACGAGCTTTATAGGGTCGCTGGTGATGCAAAAGCTGAGGGTGCTGGATATGGTGGCTTATGTGCGGTTTGCGTCGGTGTACAGAGAATTCAAGGATATTTCGGAATTTATTGATGAGCTAAAACCATTAATGACGAATGTAAAAAAGAAAAAAAACGACGGGGGCAGCAACTCCCGCAGTATATCTCTTCAACATTAGACCGGAGGGGAAAAGGGGCATGAACACAACAGCAACGATAGAATATGTGTTAAAGCGTGACGGAAGAAAGGTACCTTTTAATGAGAGAAAGATTGCCGATGCCATCTTCAAGGCGGCACAGGCGGTAGGCGGTGAAGACCGTGCCCTGGCAGATGAACTTGCGGTCGTCGTTACCATGTTTCTGGAAAAAAAATACGCAGGGCAGACCCCCGGTATCGAGGATATTCAGGATATTGTAGAAAAGATACTTATTGAAACCGGACATGCCAAAACGGCCAAGGCGTACATCCTCTATCGTGATAAAAGGGCAAGGAGCCGTGAATCCCTTCGTGTACGAAAACAAACCAAGAAAAAGGCAGATACGACCGATGTCTCCCTTCTGGTAAACACCGAGACAAAAGACGAAACGTTTCCATGGGATAAAAGAAAGATTGCAGTGGCGCTGGAAAAAGAAGCCGACCTGTCGGAAGAGGTTTCGGGAGAAATCGCGGGCGCCGTAGAACAGAGGGTTTTTTCCTCCGGATTAAACCGCATTTCTACGGCGCTGATACGGGAACTGGTGGATAATGAACTTTTCGAGAGAGGGTTTAACAAGAAACTCGAAAAACAGCAGGTAATCGGTATGCCCAAGTACGACCTCGAAGAGTTGATCATGTCAAAAAATAAGGAAAACAGCAATATCGCTACAAATAACCCCGAGGCTATTAATCTTGCAATCGCCGAAAACACCCTGAAACAATATGCCCTTCAGGAGGTGTATTCAAAGGATGTGGCAGATGCCCATATGAACGGGATGGTGCACATTCACGATCTGGGTTATCCGACGCGGGTATATTGTTCTTCCCACTCTCTTGAGTATTTGAAAAAATACGGATTATCACTCCAGAACTTGGATACGGAATCAGCTCCGGCGAAGCATGCCCGTACCCTGACGGGGCATCTCAACACGTTTTTAGCTTCCATGCAGGCATACTATGCTGGCGCGCTGGGCGTGGGATATGTCAACATTATGTATGCCCCTTATCTGGAAGGCATGAGCTATAAAGAGATGAAACAAGAGGCGCAGCACCTTATTTTCAGTTGTTCTCAGAGCGCTTTTTCCCGAGGCGGCCAAACGTTATTCCTGGATTTCAATGTTCATACAGGCATCCCGCGATACTTAAAGAACATTCCTGCTATCGGACCCAGTGGAAAACCTACAGGGAAGACCTATGGCGATTATGAGGAAACGGCACGGCAGTTCACCTTGGCCATGCTGGACGTATGGCGCGAGGGGGATTGTTATGGGCACGTCTTTGCCTTCCCGAAGTGCGACTTCCACATCAACGAAGATACTCTCAACGACCCAAAGCAGTACGAACTTCTGGAATACGCATGCCAGATTGCCAGCGAAAACGGAGTCCCTTATTTCATCTTTGATAGGGATGAAATTACGCTCTCTGCCTGCTGCCGTTTACGTACGACGATAGATGATAATTACATGATCAAACATCCTGAAAGTATGCGTTTCTGCGGGTTCCAGAATATTACCATTAACCTCCCGCAGGCGTCCTATAGAGCAGGAAAAGGCAATTGGGATGCATTGTATAAAGAGATTGATAAAGGTATTGAAATTGCTGTCAAGGCTCATATCCAGAAAAAGAAGTTTGTGGGAAAATTAATGTCAAGTCCTGAAATGCCCCTCTGGGAGATCGGCAAGAAGGCCAGGGACGGCCGTTCTTATGTGGATCTGGAGACCTCGACCTATATTGTGGGTATCCTGGGACTGAACGAATGCCTCCAATTTATGACAGGAAGAGAACTGCACGAAGGCGATGATATGATTAAGCAGGGGCTGCGGGTTGTTTCTCACATGTATACGCGTGTCAAGGAAGCGGGAAAGAAATACAAATTAAAATTTTCCCTGGAGGAATCGCCTGCCGAAAGCGCCAGCAGAAGGCTTGCCAAGGTTGACGTGAGGAATTATCCGGAGGCCGCTGATATGGTCAAGGGAAACATCGAAAGGGACGAATTCTACTACACCAATAGTGTGCATCTGCGTCCGGATGCGCCTGTGGATATGATTACCCGCATCTTCCTCCAGAGTAAGTTTCATACCATGATTGAATCGGGCGCCATTATCCATGCATTTGTAGGAGAGCAAAGGCCGTCTCCAGCCAGCATCATGAACCTGGTCAAAAAGACCTTCAAAAACACGCAGGCAGCGCAGGTCACGATTTCCCCGGAATTCACGATTTGCAATGACTGCAAGAAGGTTACCCAGAAACTTACCGATATCTGCGGACACTGCGGTTCCAGAAATGTATACGGCATCTCAAGGATCGTGGGATATTTTAGCCGCATCAATAACTGGAACAAATCGAAGATCGGCGAACTGGCAGACAGGCATAAGGGTAATTATACGGTGAGCGACTTCTTGCCAAAGGAAGATCGTGTGTTTGCTGAATCTTGCGAAACAAAGTGTTAAATTTAGGTACAAGAATTTCAAAGTAGGGGCACAATCTTGTGCCCCTACCAATAGCATGTAGGTTGGGTGAAGCGGAGCGCACCCAACAAAAATAGATAAGGAGATGGGTTTGCTCCGCTTCACCCAACCTACTTTAATTTCATTATAGCGTGATCGTACCAATCAAAGGATTTATAGAAAATAGCCTTATCGAATGGGAAGGAAAGATAGTCTCTATCGTCTTTTTACCGACGTGCAACCTTCGTTGTCCTTATTGTCATGCCCCTCATCTGGTTCAGTCGCCGAATGAATTGGAATCCATTCCTGTCGATGCCGTCGTTAGCAAGATACAGCAAAATCTTGGATGGGTTGACGGTATTGTAGTCACCGGAGGGGAGCCAACCTCGCACAAGCGTCTTGATGTCCTCCTTAAGGTATTCAAAGACACAGGAATTCTGGTGCGCCTCGATACCAACGGCACCAATCCTCATGTGTTAAATGAATTAATTGACAGAGATATTATTGATTGCGTGGCTATGGATATAAAGGCTCCTCTTCAGAAAGAAAAGTACGAACAAATTTCCGGTGTGCCCTGCAATATCGAAGACATCAAAGAGAGCATCCGCATTATTATGGAAAGCGGCATTGAATATGAATTCCGTACCACGGTATGCCCAACACAACTCGACGGAGACGATATCGAGGCTATTGCCAGGTCTATTCAAGGCGCCGGGCGATATATACTACAATCTTTCAGACCGAATCACTGTCTGGATACAAAGATGCTAAATATTGAACCATATCCTGTCGAAACACTCCGGGATTTCGCAACGAGCGCCGGCAAATACGTTGATTACTGCTGTGTGCGTGGTGAAGAAGGAAAGGTTTTACAGAGAAATTGGTAATTTCATTATACATTTTGGTCCTCATGAAGGCCTAAGAGAGGGGGTGATTTGTTATGGCGATGAAGAAGTGCGGAACTTCCGGAAAGAAATCAAAAGGGGCATGTAAGACACCGGCAAAGAAGAAGACATCTAAGAAATAATCAATATGTTCAGTAATATTTAAAAACTTGTAAGTGCCTACATAATACATACAAAAATTAGTATTGAATAATTTTGTTATCTATTATTTGTCGGACCATGTATGTGTAATGAAAGAGGGGTGTTTTGATTTATCAAAACTCCCCTCTTTGTAGTATTTGTTGCGAAAATACCCCTCACCCGTACCTTCTCCCACAAGAGGAGAGGGAACTTTCCCGCCCTTGATGGGAGAGATTGAGGGAGGGTGATATATTTTCATGGTCTTTTGTGAGCCTTTGGCTCATGAGGGTTTATTCAGGATTATGAAACTAAAAAAACTGGAGTTATTCGGATTTAAGTCTTTTGCTGAAAAAACAGAAATCCTCTTTGAAGATGGAATAACCGTCATTGTCGGGCCAAACGGATGCGGCAAGAGTAATGTCATTGATGCCATCAAGTGGGTGCTCGGTGAGCAGAGTGTGAAAACACTCAGAGGCAATGAAATGGCAGACGTAATATTTAATGGGACTGATAAGCGCCCATCCCTCGGCTATGCAGAGGTTTCCCTGACCATTCAAAATAATAAAGGTCTATTGCCTCTCGAATACACCGAGGTGTGCATCACCCGCCGTTTGTACACTTCGGGCGAATCTGAGTATCTTGTCAATAAACAAGCAAGCCGGTTAAAAGATATTCGGGAGCTTTTCCTTGATACGGGTTTCAGCGCAAACGCATATTCCGTGATTGAGCAGGGCAACGTAGAAGCCTTGCTGCAGGCGGATTCTCATGAGAGGCGGTTCTTATTTGAAGAGGCCGCCGGCATCAGCAAATTTAAGGCGCGTAAAAAATCCGCCCTGAGCAAGCTTGAACACGTTGAACAGAACCTGCTCAGGGTTGGCGATATTATAGAGGAATTACAAAAGCAACTGCGTTCTGTAAAAATCCAGGCATCCAGGGCGCGTAAATATCAGGAATATATTGAGCATTTAAAAAAATTAAAGGTCGGTCTTTCGTTGAAAAATTATCGTGACCTTAAGGGCAAAAAAGCGTCTGTTTCAGAGCAAATTGGCCAGATTGAAGAGCAGAGCAAAAAGACGGTTGAGGATATTAACGAACTTGAGATGCAAATACACGAGGTCGAAGATGCGATAGAACAGTTATCGCAGCAGTTATCGCAGATGCAAACCGACATGATGAATCTTGAGTCGCAAATATCAAAAAATCAGGATAAAGTAAAATACGACCATGAACGCATAAAAGAACTGGATACTCAACGCGAAAAATATAGTGAGCAGCAAAAAAGCCTGGAAAATAAGGTATCCGAAACAAACAATAAGGTTACAGAAACGAAGACGTTGCTGAACGCCTTAGAACAGGAAATTTCAAGGCTTGTCGAAGTCCAGAAAACAAAAGAAACGGAACAGAAGCAAATCGTTTTTGAATGTGATTTGTTATATCAAGGTATTGAAGAGAAGAAGTCTGAGGTCATTTCAATCCTCCAAAAAGAATCCAGCCTCCAGAATGAGATTGGCGGCCTGTCCACCGAGAATGACGCCCTGAAAAGCAGAAAAATGCGGCTTGCGAAGCGGCAGGAGGAAATTCAAGCATTCGTGGAGACCTTGATCTCCAAACATCATGAAACCACGAATGAAAAGAACGCATTGACGGATGAATTTAACAGTCTAGACCAAAAATTGTCCACATCAAAAGGACGCATCCAGGAACTGGTGAGTACCGTACGGTCTCTGGATGAACAAATCAATCAGCAAAAGCAACTGCAGAGCAGCAAAACCTCCCGATATGAAGTCCTTATGGATTATGAAATGCGGTCGGAAGGCGTTGGGGCAGGCGCAATGGCCATCCTGGAGGAAGCTAAAAAGAACGATTCCTCGGTAAAAGGAATCCAGGGCATGATTGCCGATCTTCTGAAAGTAGACCTACCGTACGCACTCGCTATCGAAACCGCTCTGGGCGAAAGGGTGCAGGGTATTGTCACCGATACCACCGACAATGCCGTTCAGGCGCTTACATTCCTGCAAAAGAACCAGAAGGGACATGCTATCTTTTTCCCGTTGGATAGAGTAAACGGTCATACGACCGTCCCCGAAGAAATACTCCAAAAACCCGATGTTGTGGGTATTGCCAGCAAGCTGGTAAACGGCACAGAAGCGGTTTGCAAGGTTATTGGCGGTTTTTTAAATAATACAATCGTCGTAAAGAATCTTAATGCTGCATTATCCCTGAACGGCCACACCCATACCGTTCGCCGTGTGACACTGGACGGTGAACTGTTAGAGCCTGAGGGTACGATAAGCGGCGGCAAGAGACAGGGGCAGGTGGGAATTATCTCCCGAAAGAGCGAACTGAAGAAGATTGAAGAAGAATTGACTCAGATTAAACAAACCCTTGAAAAGCTGGAACAGGACAAGCGCATCCTCATTGATGAACTGACAGGACTTGAAGTCGAAACGGCGCAACTGGCGAAGAGAATCGACCAGGTCAATATCCAGAGGATTTCGAAGGATAATGAGCTTACGCAGAACGAACGGAGGCGCGAAGAACTTGTCGCAGAGAAAAAGATCAATGAGAACGAGATGGAAGAGATTCAGGTGGAATTGGAAAAGGCTTGTGAACGCGAGAAGGTTCTGCAGGATGAATTGAGACATCTCGGCGAGCAGCACGGGCAGTTAGAACAGCAGGTTGAAGAATCATCCATGCTTGTAAAAGAGAAAGAACAATTAAAAAAGAATGTTCAGGATGAAATAACGGCATTAAAGGTCAGCCTTGCTCAAAGGCAGGAAAAAAGAGATGGATTGAGCAGCGCCCAGAACAAACTCCAGGTTGAATTGCGTGAGATGCAGGCACAAATTCAATATATCATAAACGAGAGCCAGAATTGCCAGCAGAAAAAGCAGAAAGCCGAGGAAGAGATTAAACAACTGGAAATTTTGATAAGCGAATTTCAGGCAAAGAAAGTTGCATTGGAAGAGACAATAACCTCTCTTCAGACTGAACGGGAGGAACGCGACCTCAAAGTTATGGAGTTGAATACGTCCCTTGAGGAAAAACGGGCAGATCTCAAGCAAACTGAACAACAACTGCAGGAATTGAAACTCAAAGAAAATGAGTACCAGATTCGTATCTTGAATTTAGAAGAGCGCACTAGGGAGGAATACCAACTCGACCTCGCAAATCTGGACGCTGCCACAGGTGAAATTAGCCTGGAGTTGATGACCACACCACAGGGCGAAACGGCAGATGCAGCCACTCCTCCAATTGATTTCTGGTCGGCAGTTTCCAAAGAAATCGAAGAATTTCAAGGAAAGGTCGAAAGATTGGGAAACGTGAATCTCGAAGCAATCAAGGAACAGGATGAACTCGAAATTCGTGAGACCTTCCTTGTGAATCAGAGGGATGACCTCGAAAAATCAAAGGACGCCCTGCAAAATTTAATTCAAAAAATCAACCATACCAGCCGTGAATTATTCGAGAAGACCTTTAACGACATTCGCCAGAATTTTCAGGCGATGTTCAGAAAGTTATTTGGCGGCGGCAAGGCCGATGTCCTTTTAGAGGAAAATGTGGATATGTTAGAGGCAGGCATTGAGATCGTGGCACAACCCCCAAATAAAGAGCTTCGTTCAATCATGCTTCTTTCAGGCGGTGAAAAGGTAATGACCACCGTGGCGCTGCTCTTTGCGGTGTTCCAATCCAAGCCCAGTCCGTTTTGTATCCTGGACGAGGTCGATGCCGCCCTGGACGAGAGTAACATCAACAGATTTACCCACATCTTAAAGGAATTCACCAGCGATACGCAATTTCTCGTTATTACCCACAATAAGGTCACCATGGGCGTTGCCAACGTCCTTTACGGAATCACGATGCAAGAGCCTGGTGTCTCCAAGCGTGTTGCCGTTAAGTTCGAGGACATCGAGCGAAAAGTTGCTTGAAAAACATTATGCTAATGTAAATTACGCTGCGTTTTACTATGCAAAACCCAACGCTTTACTTTTTTGTCATTCCCGCGAAAGCGGGAATCCAGCTTTTGCAGGAATGACATATAATCCAACCTCTTTTGGTAGCTCACTTATCAAATCTGCTTACAAAGTAACGATTGCTGAGAACCCACAGAGCAAGCCGAGACCGCTATCAGAAGACATTTTAGGGAGTTTTAGTATTGAATATCGAAAAATTTCCTGAGGAAGCAAACGAATTTCTTTCAAAAATTTTCGGTACGTTAGCAGAAAAAACGGGAGATATTCTATCAGACCTGTTAGATGGGTCTTTAGGTGTGAAGGTGAAACAGTGGAGATATAAAAGAATTGTGGACACCATTCTTAAAGCCCGTCAATACTTGCATGACAAAGGTGTAGATCCAAGGAGCGTCCCATTAAAGATTTTGCATCCTTTATTGGACTCTGCTTCTTTAGAAGATAATGGGAATATGCAAGAAAAATGGGCAGCTTTGTTAGCAAATGCCGCTGATCCCAAAAAATCAGATGATATTCATACAAGTTATATTGAGATACTAAAACAATTAACTCCAATCGAAGCTAAAATTCTTGATGATTACTATCGTATGTACCAAGAAATAGAGGAAAAAATACGATGGGAAAGGACAGGATTTGGGCATAAAAGCAATTTTAAGGTTTTTAAAAGCGATGTATGTAATAATACAGATTTATGCTCTGAACAGTTCGATTTAATTGCTTGTAATCTGATCAGGTTAAATTTGTTGCAGCTACCTGGCATAACCGATGCTGCAGCTATTACAAGCGATACAGGCAACAAAAAGCTTCCTCTCGTAATTAAAACATACGAATTTGTTCAGTTAACACCACTGGGAGAAGGTTTTGTTAAAAGTTGTCGCTATGGCAGAAAGAATTAACACTTTAGTTGCTCGATGTTGTCCAAAAAAGGAGAGTTGAGGGTCAAATCTTCATTGTTCAATAGATTATTTACAAAACTTGAATATACAATGGGGTTGAAAGTTTTGAAAGGTGCATAAAAATCGTGTTTGTTTCGCCGTTTCATACCGCTATTTCTAATAGAATTTTATCATATTCGATAGAGGGAGTAATCTCCCGTTTTGCCTTCTTTTTTTCAATAAGACCTATCTGAGCAAGGTATTTTACATCCTCAGCGACATTTCTGATGTCTCGTTTTGCAATGCTTGCAAGCTGATTTATTGATGAAGGTTTCTTCGCCTTGATTATTTGTAATAACTCCAGTCGTTTGGGGGTTAATGCCTTTCTGAATGCCTTAAAACTTGCAAAGTAAACCCCCGTTTCTTTTTTTACCTTCTCACCCCGCTCTATTGCCTCGCAAATCCTGACAAAATCATGGAGGGATGTTTTTACATCCTTTATACCCACCTTTACTTTTTTAATCCTCATAATTTCCCTTCTTTGTATTTTTCTATATCCCTATAAAAATCCTCTACCAACTCTCTGAGATTGACAAATCCATAAGGTTCTATCTTATTTCACATATTGCCACGTTGTTATTTAATTGCCTCTACGGGCAGATTTTCTATATTTACATTGACAATGTCAGCAAGGCTAAATCTCTTGCTCGCGTCTAATACTTCGATTCCAATTAATTGGCCATTCTTGTCAAAATCAATCACAATTCCATCTTCTATTTCCTTTGATTTTTCAACAAAATCTTCTTTGAAATAAACATAGATTGCATCGGCTTCTTTACTATATTCGATCTTCATTTTCACTCTCCTTACCTTTTGTCAACAACACTGATTACAAGCACCCCTTCGGAGGTCTTCTTGTATGTTACTTTTATATATCTCATACCAATGAGTTTATATGCATTTGTTCTGCCTTTTATTGATTCTTCTATCTTATCAGGATTTTCAAGGGTAAGATAAACTTCCTGTTCGGATATGCGTCTCCACTTCATTCGTCTTTTTGCGTGTCTGTCAAATTTAATCATTTAATCTTACATATTATACACAATAAAGGTATAGTTTTATACACTTACAGTAAACGACATAAATTATTCCCCCTTTCCGAAAGGGAGATCGAGAAGAATATAGAGGGGAGTTTAAAAGTCGCTGCCAAAGGCAGCCTAATTTATTAGTTAGTTTTAGGCCTTCGCTTCATTAACTTGCAGAAATGGTAAAAGCAGAAATACTCCCACGCAAAAGGGCCAAATCCCAGGAATCCTGCCACAGGCATCTCGAAAATTTTTATATCCTTCATGAAGGGCGCTGTATACACCCATTTTGATGCAGACCAGTAGTTCCAGAATTCCCACAGGAAACCGCAGATATAACCGGCGACAAACAAGCTTAATATGCGGGAAAGCCTGCCTTCTTCTAAATCTTTTAACAGCGAATCCCCTTTACTTGAATATACGATGGGATCGAATATCATCACGTATCCCGTCCATACCAGGCCGAAGAGGTAGCGGGCATAGTCCCTATTAATCAGTAACGGCGCCATGATGAAGAAGAATCCCAGCACAATACTGCTGTAAATAACCCTGTTCGAAACTCGTAGTTTGGCGATTTGAAAACGATCAAAAAAATGGAGGGTTTCGAGGAATTCTGCTGTCTGGAACATCCCGGGCATGATCATGGCGAAGGCAAGCCCCATTCCGATGCAGAGTTCGATCTTGTTTTCAGGCAGACCGTGATATTCCCAGTTTACAAGGTGGAGATTGTAAAATTCGAACAAGAGCCAGAAGGCGATTGACAAAGGCATCTGGATGTAAAATTCCCGCCGTCTGTTGCAGAGGAGCGAATCCCCTTTGAGCTTGAATATGACCGCATCCAGAAGCATTACGTAGCCAAGCCAGCACAGCGGTGTCGCCCAAACGCTTATTTTGTAAGCAAAGTGAAGACGGTGCTGTGTGAGTAGGCAGAACTCCACAAAACAGATTAATCCGAGTCCTGCCCAGCCATGGTATTTAAATGGGAATGGTGTGTTTCTCATCTAATTATTTTCTTTCAAAATTCCTGAAATGCACATTTTTAAAGTATTTATTTCATCATCAACTTCAATCAACCTGTCGATAAAATTCCGATAATTGATATTTTTATCTATGTTTATTTTATGTAATGTATTTGGGTCATTTTTGGGATTAAAACTATCAGTAGAAATTTTGTTTTTATTTGCTCTTTTCAACAACCATTCTTCCATTCTTGGGCATATAACAAAAATCGTCTTTCTTTTATTATCTATTCTTTCAAGGATTTTAATATCCTCATGCTTTTCTACTTCTTTATAATTCGTCATATCCCGTGGCTGACTACTATTAGGGTCTTCATCTATTACTCCAATTCTTCCATCAGATTTTCTTAATAGATCGATTACTTTTGGTTTATTGGCTTCGTGTCGTATTAGTTTTCGGGAAAATCCCAACTTCTGGACAATTTTAGTTATCAGATATTTATCCGTGTTACACTCAACCAATATCTTCATTGTTTATCCTTCTCTATGAAAAGGTTGAGGTTAAGAAATGGGTCATGTTCCATAAGTTCTGGAATTTCGCTGTTTGAAAGACATTTCACATTAGTTCCAGATTTATCAAGGTAAGTTACAAACACATTAATGTCACTTTTTGGTGCTTTTTCCAACACTGATAAAAGAAAATAGGGGTTATGTGTGGCAATAAAGTATTGATTATCATTGTTATCAAGTCCTATGGATTCTGCAAGCATTGTTACAAAATAAGGAAATATATTAGATTCTGGTTCTTCAAATACAAGCACTGATGAAGTATTGCTTTTCATTGCGGCCATATAAAAGATGATTCTTCGGATACTATCAGATGATACATGATATGGTAAAGATACGTAGACATTTTTGGTTTTTTTAAGGATTGAAATTTTATTTTCGTAAGGACTAAGAAGTACATCATATCCAAATTCTTTAAATCGACTTACCATAATTTCTGATATTTCAGGGTTTGCATTTGCAAGGGCTGACAGGTTTTCACCAAATGGTGGATGTAAGAAAGATACGTTTTCTAGGTTAAAATATGTCAACGGTTTAAATAGATAGTATTTTATTGGTGAGAATATGGATGTAGCTTGCTCTGCTTTTACACTGCTTCCACCATTGCTTCCTTGAATGTCTCCACCTATTCCATACCTGAAAGTTATTATTTTTTCTTTATCGCTAAAATTAATTGTTTCCTCTATATTGAAAACATTAATTAAGGCTAAATTTTTCTCCAATTTTCCTTCTATGCCATGATCATCTGTGTTAATCTCGATTGTGTTTTGTACAGACTGATTATAAAAAAGATCCACGGTTCTTTCGAATCTGACGAATTTTTTTAGATCGTGACAATCATAATAAAGACCAGAAAGAAGACCCAATGCCTCAAGTATATTGGATTTTCCCGTATTTGGCTCTCCAATGAATATATTAATCTTTCTAGCATGGACTTTGAGATTTTTAATAGATTTGAAGTTGGTTATTGCAATATTTTTTATCATGATATTTTCTCTTGATAAAGTGTTTCTTACTAATATAAAAGTTTTCTTAATTAGACTAATTTGGTCAATTTATAGCTAGAATTCCTTTTATTAGCAAGGGATTTTTTATACATTATTAAAGTTGTGATTATAACCGTTAGTACATTTTATTTGATTTAAAATTATAATGATGCGACTTGCATCCAGTTAAAACAATGGTAAAAACACTGTCAAACGGTAAATTCCCTTGAAAGCCTTTAAATTACTGTTAAAATGATTGCGTATGAAAAACATACATAGTATTTAAACACACTAAAAGGCATTGTGAATTTTATGCAAATATCACAGAAGCCATCCAGCAATACCTCTCCCACGAGAAAGCAACTTATCGTTATCTTCTTTTTGGCTACAACGTTGTTTATTTGTACTGTCATAAAAGTAGGTATGGACCATCATTGGTGGCTGCCTGAAACGGAGATCGTAAGCACCCTTAAGCCTGAAGATATAAAAGTCAAACTGGACATTAATGCAGCCCCATGGTATGAATTAGTTCTATTGCCAAAATTGGGGGAAGTAAAGGCAAAGGCGATTGTGGCATACCGGGAAAAACACGGCAGCTTTAAAAGCATTGATGAATTGTCCAAAGTGAAAGGTATAAACACATCGGTTCTGGAGTCTATAAGAAATCATATAAAGATTGGTGCAGATACTGCCGATATCAATCTGAATGATCAAGAATAACAAAATATATAAAATTGCTCATTATCGAGTAAAACATTTTTGATTTTAAACCACCTCTTGGGGTTGTCCAAAAAGTCTTATAAATGTACCATAATGTAGGGGCTGAAAATCTTCAGCCCCTACCTGTCGTATAGTTTATGGACTTTTTGTACAGCCACTGGAGGGGAGGTTTACATTTAGATATAATAAATTCAAATTTATGGAAAAAGAACGACAAAAAATATTGGAAAACTTATGGGTACGGGTAATACTCATCGGGATTTCGATTGTTATCTTTTTTGTATTGTGTTATTTCCTGAGAGGAACGCTCATCTCCCTTTTGCTTGCCTTTATTGTCGCTTATATTTTCGATCCTGTCGTTGATTTTTTCGAGCGCAGGTGCTGGCCATTTACCCGTAAGCACATACACCGCGGCTTCGGGATCGTCTTCATAATTATTGCCGTTCTGCTCACTACGGCTGGATTTCTGACGTATGCGATTCCCAAGACTACCAAAGGAATTTATCAGGTGGGCAGCACGATTAAGAAACAATATCCAAAATACGAAACCACTATCGAGTCATGGATAGAAAAATACGGGAATATAGAACTTGCCAAATCAGTTGAGTTACTCCTGAAAGGGCGCATCGAGCCCATATTCAAACATGATCGTGAAAGGATTACACCCGCCGATTCAGAGAAAAAGGCGGGAATAAAAGAGCTCAATAAACAGGAACCTTTCTCTGACCAGGAGTCTGATGTAGAGAAAGACGCCCGTTTACAAAAAATACGTTTAGCCGAAATATTAGGCGGATTCAAAAAATATATTCCACAGGTTGTCAGCTTTTTCCTGAATATTATGAAAAACATTTTTTACAGCACCTTTGGTTTCGTGGGAATTCTCGTAAACTTTATTATTTTTGGCGTCGTGTCTGTTTACCTGCTCATGGACTTCAATATCATCGCCCAGAATATAAAAGACTTTTTCCCTTTGTCGAAAAGAGATCAGGCAATAAGCCTTCTGTCCAGAGTAAATAATAATCTCCGCTCTTTCCTTCGAGGCCAGCTTATTATCTGCCTTATCCTTTCTCTTATTTACAGCATAGGGCTGACAATCACAGGCGTCCCCTTGTCATTTCTTATCGGCTTTATCGGCGGCTTTGGTAATCTGATCCCCTATGTCGGCACCGGAACCGGAATTGTCCTGGCTTCCGCACTGGCGCTCTTCCAATTTCATGATTTCAGACATATAATATATATTTTAATAACCTTTGGTATCGGTCAAATACTCGAAGGAACTGTTATAACGCCGCGGATTATGGGAAAAGGGTTGGGATTGAGCCCCGTCATGGTAATCCTCTCCATCCTGATTTGCAGTCAACTGCTGGGATTTTTGGGATTACTGCTGGCGGTTCCCATTGCCTCCACGGTGAAGGTATTTATTGACGAATTCATTTTGAAATATAAATCTTCGCAGTATTATAAAGAGTAATGTCTGTTTTTAACTTAGTTTCATCATTTATGCCGCAAGGCGACCAGCCGCGCGCAATACGGCAACTGGTCGAAGGCTACAAAAATAACATCAATTATCAAACCTTATTGGGAGTTACGGGTTCTGGCAAGACATTTACCATGGCAAACGTCATTGCATCTCTGGGAAAGCCTACGCTGGTTATGACTCACAATAAAACCCTGGCCGCCCAGCTTTACAGCGAGTTTAAGAGCTTTTTTCCGGAAAACGCCGTGGGGTACTTTGTGAGCTATTACGATTATTATCAGCCCGAGGCGTATATTCCTCAACGGGACATTTACATCGAGAAAGAGGCTACCATAAACCAGGAAATCGACCGCCTGCGCCTCGCAGCCACCAGCGGCCTTATGTCACGCAGGGACGTTATCATTGTCGCCAGCGTTTCCTGTATCTATGGTTTGGGTTCGCCTGAAGAGTATCAGGAGATGTACGTGCGTCTCTGCAAGGGAGATTCGGTAGAACGTAACAAGCTATTAAGAAAACTTATCAACATTCAATATGAACGGAACGACATCAATTTCGTTCGTGGCTCATTGCGGGTGCGCGGAGACGTTGTAGAGGTATTTCCCGCCTACGAAGAGACTGCATACCGCATAGAATTGTTTGGAGACGAAGTCGATAGAATTTCCATAATCAATCCCACAACGGGTAATTCTTTGCAGGAGGTGAAGGAGGTGTCCATTTATCCGGCAAAACACTTTGTCATGCCGGAGGGAAAGATCGAGGGGGTGGTCAAATCCATTGAATACGAACTGAATGACCGCCTCAAAGAACTCCGTTCTCAGGAAAAACTCCTTGAGGCACAGCGTCTGGAGGCACGGACACGATACGATATGGAGATGCTCCTGGAGGTCGGCTATTGTCATGGCATCGAAAACTATTCGAGACACCTCAGCGGTCGCGCGCCGGGAGAGACACCATACACCCTTTTCGATTACTTTCCCAAAGACTTCTTCCTGATTATAGACGAGTCTCACGTCTCTGTTCCGCAAATTGCCGGCATGTACCATGGTGACCGCGCACGCAAGGAGACCCTGGTTGAATACGGCTTCCGTTTACCCTCTGCGTTGGATAACCGTCCTTTACGGTTTGACGAGTGGGAATCGAGGATTCATCAAATCGTGTTCGTTTCGGCAACGCCTGGTCCTTATGAGTTGAAAAAGTGCCAGGGTAAAGTGGTCGAGCAAATTATACGGCCAACCGGTCTTGTCGATCCGATAATCTACGTGAAACCCGCAAAGACGCAAGTGGAGGATTTGCTGAAACAAATCAAGAAACGAGCAGAGAAAAAAGAAAGGGTGCTGGTAACCACTTTGACGAAACGGCTTGCAGAGGATTTAAGCGAGTATATCAAGGAAGAGGGTCTCAAGGGCATGTACCTCCATTCCGAGATAAATGCCATAGAAAGGGTAACCATTTTAAGAGATTTGCGAATGGGAAAATTTGATGTCCTGGTAGGCGTCAACCTGCTCCGCGAAGGGCTGGATTTACCCGAGGTTTCTCTGGTTGCGATACTGGACGCAGACAAGGAGGGATTCCTGCGTTCTGAAACCTCCTTGATACAGACCATCGGCCGGACGGCAAGGAATGTGAATGCCGAGGTGATCTTATATGCAGATGAGATAACAAACTCGATGAAACGGGCGATAGATGAAACCAACCGCCGCAGAGAACTCCAGCTTGCATATAATAAAAAGCACAATATCACCCCTAAGACCATACAAAAAGAGATCAAGAAGGGTATCGAAGACGAGGTCTCGTCACACAAAATCATTTATGAGTCCGTTGCCGAGACTGAAGAAGAATATGTTACCCAGGAATTTGTCAATGAATTGGAAGAAGAGATGCTCAGGGCAGCAGAGTCGCTGGAATTTGAACGAGCTGCTGAACTGAGGGACAGAATTCAACAGATACGGGCGAAGGACGGTACAAGTAATTTACTATCAAAATCTGAAAATGCCAATAGAAGAGCTGCATCTAAAAATTAAAATGAGTCGCTAAAATGCTGGTTGTTTTTGAAATGTAATTACATTATAATTACACAAAATAAAGAGGTGAATTGTGAAGACAAAACCCAGAGAGGGATGGGAGAACGCTTTCAGATTAATGCGCGAAAGAAAAGAAGACGTGCTATTAATTGACGAAACCATAGACTCAACAATCGAAAATTGGGAATGGAAATAAAGCAATACGATATCTACCTCGTTAATCTTGATCCAACAATCGGTTCTGAAATCCAGAAGACGAGACCCTGCCTGATAATCTCCCCTGACGAAATGAACAGAAATATCCAGACAATCATTATCGCTCCAATTTCTGATTGAAGGAGATTTGTCGTGAATATAGAAGTTATGGCTCTCTGTGATGCGGCAACAGAATCTCAGGGAAAATTAAATATATTGGGTACTTTTGATACCATCTGTGCCCAAAAATTGCCGGCTGTGAGTTCGCAGTGCGCTATAGCGTTCAGAGTAAGGTTCAATCAGATAGAAAAAGGAGAGCATAAAATAAAACTAAATCTGGTTAATGAAGATGGCAAACTAATAATACCCAGTTTAGAAACCAGCGCGAAAGTAGATTTTCCTCCCCATCTCGATTCAGGCGTAATGAACATGGTTCTTCATATTCAGGGCTTAAAACTTGAAAAGTTCGGGAAATATTCTTTTGACCTGGCAATTGATGGAAGGCAGGAAGCCTCGCTTCCCCTTTATTTAAGGCAATCTCAGATGTAACAGAGGTTAAGATGGCAGGCACTCGTTTTTTGCATATTAATTCATGCTTTTGTCAATTAGACAAACACCTTCCAGACAAATACAAAGATCATTGCGAGACCGATAATTATTTTTATGAGCGAACCTCCCAGAAAACCTACGAAATTGCCGAGACCTGACTTCAATGCGCCCTTGTAACCTTTTCCACCGATGAGTTCGAAGATGACCGTGCCAACAATGGGTCCTAATATCAGGCCTATAGGACCGCCCAGATAGAAACCCGCTCCGGTACCAACTACCGAACCTATAATCCCCCACCGCGTGGCGCCAAATTTTTTAGCGCCGTACACATTCCCAAGATTTTCAAGCACGATGGAAAAGATGGTCAATAGGGCAAATATCAATAACACCATCCACGTGATCTTTTCGAAATGGGTAAATACTGCATAGAGGAATGCACCCAGCCAGATAAGCGGGATACTGGGGATTATCGGAACAATAATCCCGGCCATTCCTCCAAGCATTATCATGAGTGAAATTGCAAACAGAATAATTTCCCAGATTCCCATACATTAATTTCCTAAAAATAATTCACCGCAAAGACACAACGGATACAAAGAAAAAATCTGAAATGACAAAAATGAATTTTCAAAAATATGGGATACTATGCTATCATGTTAGTTCTTTACGTTCAACGAAATAGCTTAGCAGGGTGAAAATTAGCGAGGGAAGAGTTATGCTGTGGTCTATCATGGGAACAATTGCCGCAATTTGTACGACAGTGGGATTTATACCGCAAATCATTCAGGGGATAAAAACGAGGGAATTAAAAGACGTTTCACCGGTAATGTTGAGTCTTTTGTTGGTGGGCTGTAGTCTATGGTTGGCTTACGGAGTTCATTTAAAAAATCCCATCATTGCGCTTGCAAATGGCTTTACCCTCTCATTTGTTGTTACGATTTTTTTCTTACGGACTTTGTTTAAAAGAAACAAAAGATAGAGTATGGGGTCAAATTCATGGCGTAATTACACGGTTTTTATTGCCTGCATGCCGCTTTCGAGGGCTTGTTTATTGAGGGAAAACAGATTCCCCTTTTTCCCTTTCAGCATCGCCTGTAATTGATCCAAAATGAGATGGGCGGCGAACAGCTTCTTTATCGCAAGGAAAGCGCCTAGCATAACAACATTCGAGACCAGCACATTCCCCAATTTACTGGCAATCTCCGTTGCGGGTATTTTGTATGTCTTTACGTCAGGGAGGTTGTTTAATTTTATCATGGAGGAATTCAGGACAAGCAGCCCATCAGGTTTTAACATGTCTTTATACTTTAGATACGAGGGTTGGTTCATGACAATGAGGGTATCGGCTTCTTCGATGAGAGGTGAAAAGATTTCTTCGTTTGAAATGATAAGGTAATAAACTGCCGTTCCACCCCTAACTTCAGTGCCGTAGGAAGGGAAATACGTCACATATTTGCCATCGGCCATGGCGGCCTGTGCAAGCAGTTTCCCCAACAGCATCATCCCCTGTCCGCCAAAACCGGCTAAGATTATCTTTTCCGTCATAACTTAATTTTTGTGTTCCCAATCTTTAACCACACCAAGGGGGAAGGTTCTGGACATTTCTTCATCTATGTATTTCATCGCCTCGTTGGCATCCATTCTCCAGTAGATCGGGCAGGGGGATAGAATTTCGATCAGGGAAAAACCCTTTTTCTCCATTTGGGTTTTAAACCCTTTTTCAATGGCCTTTTTTGTCTTACGGATATTTTCCGGGGAGGACAAGCTTACTCTTTCGAGATAGCTGCTGCCATCCAGAACGGCTAATAGTTCACAGACACGGATGGGATGCCCGGAGTTTATTGGATCTCGCCCTGATGGCGTGGTAACGGTTTTTTGTCTGAGTAAAGTAGTCGGAGCCATCTGACCACTTGTCATACCATAAACGGCATTATTGACGAAAATAAAGGTAATATTCTCGCCTCTATTGGCGGCATGGATGATCTCTGCTGTCCCAATCGCCGCCAGATCTCCGTCTCCCTGATAGGCAAATACGACATGGTCGGGATGAACTCTTTTGATGCCGGTCGCCACGGCGGGCGGACGGCCATGGGCAGCTTCACACATATCAATATCGAGATAATTATAGGCAAGGACGGCGCATCCTACGGGAGCAAGTCCAATGGTTTTCCCCCGAATGCCCCATGCATCAAGAATCTCTGCAATTAATCTCAGGACAATTCCGTGACCGCAACCAGGGCAAAAATGTGTTGCTTTATCTATAAACGTCTGTGGTTTTTCATATATGGCGTGCATATTATTTTACCTCTGCTAATTGTAATAACGTATTTGCCGCACGGTTATCCGGTACGATATCCACTATTTTCCTAATTATTTCTAAAGATGTGGGCACTCCACCACCAGTCCGTCCGTAAAAATGAACCGGGCATCTCCCTTCAACCGCCAGTTTTACGTCCTCGACCATCTGCCCGGCGCTCATTTCAACAGTCAAGATGCATTCAACCCTTTCTGATACCTTTCGGATAATCTCCTTCGGAAACGGCCACAGGGTAACCGGACGCACCATCCCTACCCTGAATTTATATTGCTGGCTCTTCTTAACAACCTCCTTGCATATGCGTGCGGACGTTCCATAAGCGACCAGAATTACATCGGCTTTATGGGTATTGATAGCCTCGTACCGAACTTCATGTTCCTCAATTGTCCTGTATTTTTTCTGCAAATGGGCATTGAATTCTTCCAGTTGACCTTTTACAGGGTAAAACGACTTAACCACATTTTTCTTTCTCCCTTCGGCGCCTGTCAGCGCCCATGATTTCGCCGGAAGATTTTTTTTCGGTTTTTTATGAAATTCCACGGGTTCCATGAGCTGCCCAATCTGCGCATCTCCCAGGATCATTACGGGATTCCGATATTTATCGGCAAGGTCAAAGGCATCATAAACAAGGTCTGCCATTTCCTGAACAGAACATGGAGCGAGCACAACGGTATGATAATCACCGTGGCCTCCTCCTTTCACAGCCTGGAAGTAGTCTGCCTGTGATGCGGAAATATCGCCTAATCCAGGCCCGCCTCGTTGAATGTTAACAATCACGCAGGGAAGCTCGCTTCCTGCAAGGTATGAAATTCCTTCCTGTTTCAGACTTATACCGGGGCTGGACGAGGACGTCATTGCGCGGCCACCTGCTGCAGCACTCCCATGAACCATACTAATTGCCGCAATCTCGCTTTCGGCCTGGATAAAAGCGCCGCCGACTTCGGGCATCCGTATAGACATGTAATTGATAAGTTCATTCTGTGGGGTAATAGGATATCCGTAATAATACCTACAGCCAGCCTGTATCGCCGCTTCGGCAGCGGCTTCATTTCCTGTCAGTAATTGTTTCATTATAGATATACCCCCGGTAAACTGTCTTTCATAAATAACGTTCGTCCTTCAATTATAAATCTCGATCGCCACGTCAGGACACATTATTGCGCATTTTTTACAACCGTCACATTCCGCATCTTCTCTGAACTTTATCGGATGCAGTCCGTATTCATTGATCGTTTCGGACACCACGAGCGATTTGTTGTGACATACAGGCACGCACAAAAGACATCCCTTACAATAATTCTCTTTTATCTTAATTACGGCCATAGTTCGGCTGCCCTCCCCAATTCAATTTTTCACGTAATACGCCGTAAAACGTCCTTGTTCCCGTATCAATCATCTGTACCTCGGTATCAGACCGTTCGATCTTTATCTTGTCACCCATCTCTAATTCTGTAAAAACCTGCCCATCCACCGTGAAACCTGTACCACCCATTTGAGACAGGAGTTCCATCTCGATCTTTACATCTCCCGAAACAACCAAGGGACGATTGGTAAGTGTGTGCGGACATATCGGGACGATAATAAACGCATTCAAATCAGGCGTTAACAGCGGCCCCCCCGCAGAAAGGGAATGCGCCGTCGAGCCTAAAGGAGTCGACACGATCAAACCGTCTGCCCTGTATGTCGCTACATTTTCACCGTTAATATTTAATTTTATAGAAATCAACCTTGAGAGGGATGAGCGTGAAATTACCGCATCATTGATGCCCGTGGATTCGTCTATGATTTTACCGTCACGTTCGACACGGCATAAAAGGAGCGTTCTTTTCCGGATTTGATAGTTCCCCGTAAATATTTTCTCCAGGGAAACACACACATCCTTTTCCATGAGTTCCGCTAAAAAACCAAATCTCCCCATGTGCACTCCCACAATCGGTATCTGATTTCTTCCAAGCCCCCTGCACGTGGAAAGAATCGCCCCATCTCCACCAAAAACTACCGCCATTTCAGCTCCCGTTTTTTCGATTTTCTTTTCTTTCGATAAATCAACAATTTCGATACTGACATGTTTCTCAAACCATGGTTTTAAACCTGCAATCGAATCATGGATTTTTTTCTTACTGAAGTCGCCAACAACAAGTATCTTTTTCATTCGCTTAAACGGTCAAACGTCGATTTCCTGCCCTGGTAAATGAACTGTGGATATCCATTAATTCAAGCGTCGCGATAAATTTATCGGCAATTCCCTCTTCATCGAGGCCAATATTTTTTAATATCAGATTCCGTGACCCGTGTTCGATAAACCGATCGGGAATTCCCATTCTTACAATTTTACCCGCATCTTCCCTTTCTTCAGTAATAAGTTCAAGCACCGCAGAACCGAAACCGCCCATCAATGCATGGTCTTCAACGGTTGCTATCAATTTATGATTCCTGACTAAGTCCAAAATGAGCGCCCTGTCAAGCGGTTTGGCGAACCGCGCATTCACCACCGTAACTTCTATACCTCTTTCACTCAGCTTTTCCGCAGCAAGCAAGCATCGATACACCATAGCGCCGTAAGCAAGGAGAACGCCGTCCGCTCCTTTCCTCAATACTTCAGCCTTCCCAATTTCAAATGTTTTGTATTGCGGATTGATTTCTTTGTCGGGAACGTCTTCTCTCGGATAACGGATCGCCACAGCCTTGCCGGAATCCAGGGCAATTTTTAACATAGATTTCAACTCATTCCCGTCTTTTGGCGCCATCAGGATAATTTCCGGCAGATTCCTGAGATACGCAATATCAAACACACCATTATGCGTAGGACCGTCATTGCCGACAATTCCCGCACGATCTAAGGCAAATACCACTCCATTCCGCTGCAAGCAAATATCATGGAACACCTGATCATATGCCCTTTGTAAGAATGTCGAATAGATAGCCACAACGGGTTTTAGCCCCCCGACAGACAGCCCGTTGGCCAAACCTACGGCATGTTGCTCACAGATTCCGACATCGTAAAATCGGTCTGGAAATTTCTTTCCAAAAGCAGCGATACCGGTGCCATCAGGCATGGCCGCCGTAATCCCCACCACTTTAAGGTCTGCCTTCGCCAGGTCTATCACCGTATCCCCGAAAACCTTGGTGTAAGAAATCTTTTTGGGTTCGTCTGCAGCATGCAAAATCTTTCCGTTACACATCTCAAACTTACCCGCACTGTGGTACTGGGTTGGATTTTGACATGCCGGTTCAAAGCCCCTTCCTTTCTCTGTTATTACATGCAGCAACACAGGGCCTTCAAGGTGTTTAACGTCATTCAATGTCTCAATTAACATTTGAAAATTATGTCCGTCGATCGGCCCAAAATAATTAATCCCGAGGTCTTCAAATATCTGTCCCGGGATTGCGCCTCTTCGCAGTAACTCAACGACATGTTCCAATGTTTTTCCCACGGGTTTCCCAAATACAGGCAGCACATTGAGTAAATTATGAACCTCTTTCTTGATATCGGCATACAGCGGAGCCGTCCTGATCTTATTCAAATACTTTGAGACCCCCCCAACCGTGTTAGATATGGACATTTCATTATCATTTAGTACAACCAATAAATTTTTCTTAAGGTCACCCGCATGGTTCAGCGCCTCCAGCGACATTCCTGCTCCGATGGCTCCGTCGCCTACTACGGCCACAACTGACCGCTTATATCCGAGGATTGCATCGGCGCACGATACCCCCAACGCAGCCGATATAGCGTTCCCGCTGTGACCACAGGTAAAAGGATCATAAGCGCTCTCATTTTTGTCCGGGAAACCACTGAGTCCCTTATATTGCCGCAAAGTTGGAAATTTCGACTTTCTACCGGTAAGAATCTTGTGAACATACGCCTGGTGGCCTACATCCCATACTATTTTATCTCTCTTAAAATCGAAGCAGTAATGCAACGCAATGGTCAATTCAACGACACCGAGATTGGAAGAAAGATGTCCCGGATTTTTTGAAACAACATCCACAATGAATTCGCGAATTTCTGCAGCAAGCTTTGGCAGATCCGCCAGCTTTAGCTTTTTCAAATCTTCTGGATATTCAACAGAATCCAATAATTTACTCATGTTTCATTACCTGTTTAAACCTAAGAATTATTTACTTGTAAATAGTCGCTTATTTTGAATTATCACTTTGAGTGGAACCAGCCTCAAAATCTTTGGTGCGGAGGACGCCGTTTTCATCCTTCACCAGGATTTGAATCTTCTTTTCTGCATTCTCCAGCAGGGCAACACACTGTTTATACAGTTTAATGCCGTTCTCGTATTCGGACAGGGTTTTATTCAGCGACAAATCCCCCTTTTCGAGTCGCTCTACAATATCTTCTAATTCTTTTAATGCATCTTCAAATTTTACCTTCATACCTATTTCAATATCTCAACGACTGAAGATACGATACCGCCATGGGAAAACTGCGTTTTTAATTTTTTCCCTAAAGCTAATCCTTCGACAGACTTGATGGGTTTATCATCCTCTACGTCGGTTGTGATAGAGTAACCTCTAGTCAGCACTTTTAAAGGACTCACGCTGTCCAATCGGTTTGCTAAACCAGCGAGTCGTTCCCGCTCTAATTCCAGTGAATGCTTGGTTACAGAAGCAAGCCTTTGTATCATCTCGTCCAACCTTTGCTGTAATCTCAGAATCTTGTCCAACGGTCTCTTGAACGGGAAACTATTTTTAACTCCCGTAAGACGGTTTCTGATAACCATTATTTTATTATATAACGCTTGTATAAGTCTAGCCTTAATTTTTTCCAACGAATCCTTCAACTGGTCATAATGTGGAACAACCAGTTCGCCGGCCTCTGTGGGTGTAAGCGCTCGTTTGTCAGCGACTAAATCTGAAATAGTCACATCAATCTCATGCCCGACTGCGGAGATAACGGGAATCTTTGAGGCATAAATGCTCCGTGCGACCACTTCCTCGTTAAACGCCCATAAATCCTCCAAACTGCCGCCTCCCCTGCCCACAATCATTACGTCGATATCCGGGAGAGTATTCAAATCCTTAATCGCCCCGGCAATCTCCAATGCAGCGCCTTCCCCCTGCACTTTTACCGGACAGACGAGAATCTCTACTTTGGCAAATCTCCTGTTAATTACATTCAAGATATCTCTTATTGCGGCGCCTGTCAGAGACGTGACAACGGCAATTTTTTGGGGAACCATCGGAAGTGGTTTTTTATGTGCCGGATCAAATAAACCCTCCTTTTCGAGACGCTCCTTTAATTGTAAAAAAGCCAATTGTAACGCGCCAATACCTTTTGGTTCAATCTTTTCGATGACCAATTGATATTGACCGCGAGCCTCGTACACCGTAATAGAACCAAAGGCCAGTATCTCCATCCCGTCCTTTAGCTCAAATTTTACGGTGTTTGCAATAAATTTAAACACGACGGCCTGGAGTTGTGCGCCGGCGTCTTTTAACGTCAGATACACATGTCCGGACGTGGGTTTTTTCAAATTGGAGACTTCTCCCACAACCCATACATTAAAAAAATCCTGCTCGAGTGAACTACGAATCCTTCGGGTGAGTTCGGAAATCGTGAGTATCTTGTTTCGACTTGTTACCGTATCCGGCAATATGGGCAGTATTCTTGCGAAATTCACTCAATCACCCTCTTTGATTTCAATCCTCTTTATGCTATCAGCCCTTCCCGTTTGGCTGTCAACGACCACCTTCGCGCCGTTTATGCGAACGTCCTTTTCCGCCACGTCAAATCGGGTTGGCATCTGCGTTACAATAGCCTTTAAAACACATTCGATCTTTCTTCCGAGAACGGACTCATGAGGACCCGTCATCCCCAAATCACTGATAAAGGCCGTTCCTTTCGGTAAGACCCTTTCATCTGCAGTAGGCACGTGGGTATGCGTGCCGACAACGGCGCTTACCTTACCATCCAAATACCATCCCATTGCAATCTTTTCAGAAGTCGCCTCTCCATGCATATCCACAAAAATGACGTTCGTCTCCCTCAATATATTCTTCAGAATCTCATCGACTGCCCGGAAAGGACAATCTATGGGTTTCATAAACACCCGACCCAGTAAATTAATCACACCGATCGGTTCTCCCCGCCTGGATTTCGCTACAACATAGCCTTTTCCAACGGCTAACGGTGAATAGTTCGCCGGTCTAATGATGTTTTTGTTCGTTTCCAGGGCATGCAGTATTTCCTTTTTATCCCAAACGTGATCGCCGGTGGTTATAACGTCAATGCCATAAGAAAACAATTCCGCAGCTATATCCTCTGTGATACCAGCGCCCGCCGCCGCATTTTCTCCGTTAGCAATACAAAAATGTATATCTTCCCTGTCGATAAATGTCTTTAACTTGTCTTTTAATATAATGCGTCCAGGCTTTCCTACGATATCGCCAATCACCATAACGTTGATTTTCATTAAGAATTCTTTCCATACATATGCTTAAATTTTTCTTTCAAACGCCTTTCAACGTCAGCCGGAACAAACTGGCTTACACCGCCTCCCAGGCTTACGGCTTCCCGGATTAACGTTGAATTCAGGAACGAATATTGTTCGCTGGTCATGACAAATACCGTCTCTACTTCTTTATTCAAGGCTCGGTTTGTCAACGCCCTTTGAAACTCGTATTCAAAATCCGACACCGTCCGTATACCGCGCAAGATAATATTTGTCTGCTGTTTTTTGAGATAATCCACCAGCATACCGTCAAAACAATCCACCGTAACATTCTGTAATTCTTTAACGTGATCTCTGATCATTTCCATGCGTTCTTTTACGGAAAACAGGGTCTCTTTCAATGGATTGCGTCCCACCGAAACGATTAAAGTATCGAATATAATACTGCCCCTTTTGATTACATCGAGGTGTCCATTCGTAACGGGGTCAAAAGTGCCAGGATAAACAGCTTTTTTCATTCTTTGATTATACCTTAAAACCAAAACCGCCGGGGAGTCGTTCTCTGCAAACCTCTCGGCGTTATATCGAATCTATATGAGTTGTCGTTTCTTATCGGATCCAGCTCGAGCGTAAGGCTGCCCACCCAATCATGGAAATATCTGGATAACACAAAATTAGTTCTAAGATTTCTGGGTTTGGTCTCCACGTCCCCATCCTCAGCCTCAACTTCCGCCAGAGATTTTAAGTCGTACTTTTCCCCTGCTGTCACGCTCCACTTTTCGCTGATCCTGTAATCAGCCGCCAAAATGATTGTCGAACTGATGTCTCTGATAAAACGATGGCCGACAAAATACTGCCAATCGGGAGGATTGTAAATCTCAAAGCCTGAGCTGAAAACATCGAATTCAAGATCTTCCGTATTGAACTCATTCCGTTCAGAAACAAACGCAACGATATCGGTAAGCTGTGACCGGAAATCTAAATTCACAAAATCGTCTTTCCGTATAATAATTCCATTTATACCGTCAGTATAAATACCGGCATTGGTGGGAAACATATAATAATCCAGATTAAATGTGACGAAATCTATTGTTTTTTCAAAACCAGCATCTCCACGTTTTGTCTGCAACGTATTTTTTATACCTATCACTGCAACCTGGGATGAATCCAGCGCATCGATTGAGTCGTATTGGTACAACTCATTCGGGTCTTCCGTAACCACCGGACTGTAGGTATAACGCAACTCAGGAACAAAGACGTGCCGCAGGCGATTTATCTTAAACATTTCATTGTAGACACTATAGGTCCTCCAATGTGTCGAACTCCAGTCAAATCCCATAGACCCGATGAAACGGCCTGTGGCAGGGCCGTTCGCCTCATCCACGGTGTCAGAGGTATCGATACTTTCTGTATATCCGGTCACCCTGCCTTCGACAAATGGATTTATGTTAAAAGCCCAAGGCTTAAACGGCATACTCACACGATTCACCGTATCAACCCTGGTAACCGGCTGGGGTTCGACTGTTTGGTCTGTCGAGGCGAGGGCAGCAAAAGAATCATTGGAATTATCAAGGCGGCTCATGTCTGATTGGTCGAAAGAGCCGTCAAAATACGTCGCTGAGGATTCCGAAGTAAATATGAGTCTATTGTCCCATATAGGTTCTCCAATGATTCGATACGCCACTTCAGGCAGACGTTCCGCATATCTTTTCTCTCTCAGCGAATCAACGGTTGTATCAAATCCATTCAACTGTTCGTTAACCAAAAACGTTTCCGCCGTAGTGTCATGAGTTCGGTGTAAATACAATACCGTTTCACGGTCTTTTTCTTCCTTAAATTGATGTTCGAAATACTCTCTCAGGAATCTGGGGTCGCTCAAATAAGAATATTCCATGTCCAAACGCCAATCGTAAGGCAACTCCTGCCGGTGTCTCCAGAGAATGGTGCCGCGATCCTTATCCTCGATGGGAATGTGATTAATATCAAAATCGCCCTGATCCTTTATATAATACGTATTAAGAGAACCAAACACATCTTCCCCTTTATACTCGAAATCCAAGCCTGTACCCAATCCCCTCTTTTGTAAATAATCAAGATCCAGGGTTAAGTCGCTCCAGTCTTTTTGTTTGCCGCCGGTAAGGGCGTATAAATCCCAATCAGTCCTGAGAAACGAACCAAAACGCGAGGAGTTTCCAAATTCCCAGTCCTTCAGGAGTTTTTCCTTCTTTCGCACATCCAAGGACAAATAGGGTAAGTAAGCGACAGGATATTTATCCACATAAAAGGTATTATGCGTAGAAGACACAATATTATGTTCGCCCCTCTGCACCAGGCGGATCTTTTTTCCCTTAAAACGGTAGTGTGGATGCCCATAACCGCAGGTAGTGATTACACCGTTCTTGATTTCGTATTGCCCTTTACTCACATGCTTTATTTCTTCCCCCCTAATATAAGCAGGCATTCCTTCCCAAAGGGGTGCCTTACCTCTTTGCATACGCCCCTTCGTTTCCGATGCATCAGTTATTGTATCTTTTTTTTGTCTCTGAATTTTTGTTTTTATCTGGCTGTTAATAAGAATGCCTTTATCTTCCTTTGCATTTTCAAATATCTTATCGGCGACCTGCACATCGTCCTTGCGACGCATCGTCACATTGCCTTCCGCATACATCTCGCTAAAGGACTGTCCCAGCGGAGTCGAACCTTTCCCGTCTTTTTTGTCAAACCACAAAATTACACTATCTGCATCTATAGTCGCATCCACTTTTTTAATTTTCACATTTCCAATGGCTACAACCACCCGTTTATCGTCTTCTTCCCATGAATCAATATTATCCGCAATAATATCCACGATCTCCTCCTGGGAAGGAACTCCGGCAGTTGAAACATCTTTCGGTATCTCGGTGGACAAATATTCTTCTTTTTTCAGCGAACGGATTCCCTCGCCCCGCAAAATAACATCCGTCTTCTGCGGCTCTTCAAAAGTTGCTATCGGCTGTATCTCAGGATTAACCATGATACCGGTCATCGTCTCAAATCTCAGATACACCTGTTCAAATTTTTCGTAGTTTTCATCTTGCAGGATGGTAACATTGCCTTCACAATACACCTCCACCGTCGCCTCCGTATATTGTGCAGCCTCTTCCTCATGAAACCAGCAAACAGTTGAATCTGCGGTAATCTGGAACGGCCCCTGTAATATCCTCGCATCCTTGTTGGCGACAAATACACGAATTCCATCTTTTTTCCATGTGCCGATGTGCTCTGCTGATAGGGAGAAAGGACGCTGTACAATATTTTTTACAGACAACAGGCCTTCTGCGTAACTGGAAATGTTCAGGATAAACAAAAAGACGAAAACAAACGGAAATCGCATTGTTTGTATAAGAAAAGAATTCAAAATTACCGTCTCACAAAGAAATTTTTTATGTGACCAATTACGCAATCCTGCTCTTTTTGGGTTATCTCAGGGAAAATGGGCAGTGCTAAAGTCTCACGTGAAGCCTTCTCTGACTCCGGTAAATCACCTTCTTTATACCCCAAATACTCAAAACACTTTTGTAAATGAAGGGGAACGGGATAATAAATGGCAGTTTCTATTCCCTGCTGCTTGAGGTATTGTATCAATTCGTCTCTCTGTGTCGTTGCAATCACGTACTGATGAAATATATGGGTGTTATAGGATTCAATTTTCGGCAGTCGAATGGGTAACTCCTTAAGATGCTCACTATAATAAGAAGCAACCCATCTGCGGCTCTCCGACCACTCATTTAGATATTTTAGCTTTACCGACAGGACGGCCGCCTGAATGGCATCCAGCCGGCCATTAATGCCGACGTGTGAATGATAATACTTCGGTTCAGACCCATGCACCCTCAGGATTTTAATAAGCTTTCCCAGTTCATCATCGTTGGTCGTAACAAGGCCCCCATCACCATATCCGCCAAGATTTTTCGTGGGATAAAACGAAAAACAGCCGACATTCCCTATCGTGCCGGCATTTTGCCCTTTATAAACCGCACCGATTGCCTGCGCAGCGTCTTCAATAACCATTAATCCGTTGGCGCGCGCAACCTCAAGGATAGTGTCCATATCAGCACACTGGCCATATAAATGAACGGGTAGAATCGCCTTTGTTTTTTTGTTTACCGCTGATGCAATCTTGCTTACATGAATATTGTAAGTAGAAGGGTCTATATCCACAAATACAGGCACTGCACCCAGACGCGCAATAGAGCCTGCCGTTGCAAAGAAAGTGAAGGGTGTTGTAATTACCTCGTCACCGTTTTTAATACCGCATGCCATTAAGGCTAACAATATTGCGTCTGTACCGGAAGATACCCCGATGGCGTGCTTTGCATAACAAAATTCCGCTATGCTGTGCTCAAACGATTCAACAAACGGACCCAGGACAAATGACTGGCTGGCAATCACCTCTAAAACGGCGCTATTTATTTCATCTTGAATACTTTCATACTGCCGCCTCAAATCCAAAGAAGTTATTTTCATTTATGAAATAATAGGTATTGTGTAACCAGGTATATTTTTATTCGTAAGTTTGCTATTCTATTACATTTGCATTCCACAGCGGCGACATTATAGTAAGGTATCGGGGCTTTGTCAACGAAAAAAGAGGTCAAAGCATCGTAACCCACGTTAAACATTAATCTTGATTTCGATTCGGGCTTTTATGTAGAATTTGAACCAGCAACAAAATCGCCCCTATAGCTCAACTGAATAGAGCGTTGGCCTCCGGAGCCAAAGGCTGCAGGTTTGAATCCTGCTAGGGGCGCTTATATTATACTGCCTTGCAGGGAGGTCATGACCAATTTGCGACCAACGCAAAAAAGCTCATCAATAAACATGCTATGAACGACTCAACACAACTTGTGGCCTTTACCCTTGACAACTGCAAATTTGCACTACCGCTTTCCCAGGTCGAGAGGATCGTCAATGTCGTTGAAATTACCCCTTTACCAAAAGCGCCCGAGGTCGTTATCGGCGTTGTAAATGTACAGGGGCGGATTATCCCCGTTGTTGATATTCGCAAACGGTTTCGCCTGCCGGAGAGAGAAATGAATCTGAACGACAAGCTTATTCTATCGCAGACATCAAAACGGTCTGTCGGAATTATGGTTGACGCTGTCATGGGCGTTATTGAATGTCCGAAACAAGAAGTAATCATTTCGGAAAAGATACTGTCAGGCATCGGATATGTTGAAGGTGTGGTGAAGCTCGAAGATGGCTTGACCCTTATTCACAACATCGACAGCTTTTTATCCCTCGGAGAAGGAAAAACGCTGGATGACGCAATGAAACATCCATGACCTTCGGTCACAAAGGGGGATGAAATCTCCCCTTTGGCTGTCATTCCGAGCGGAGCGAGGAATCTTCAAGATTTCTCCCTTCGGTCGAAATGACAATTACAGGTGAAATATAAAATAAATGGCATCAATTTAGTGTTTTGAAAAATTAAGCCCTGTTAAGGGCGTACTGTTTATAGCAATTAATCGTTAAGATACGATTAGCTCCGTAGGAGCGACCTGTATATGATTGATATGCAAACAGGTCGCTCCTAACGGAGCTAATATCTGTTATGGCATCCTATCTTGCTACAAACAGGTTGCTCCTGACGGAGCGCATACTTGTCCTCGTGAAAATGGGGAATTGATACATTTCTCAAAAGACTAAATTGATATAATAAATGTATGATCAACACTATTTCAAAACAACTTCTTTCCCAACTCAGCGAATTGATCACTCCCCTGATGGGTTTGTATTTTCCAGAAGCTCGCTGGAGTGACCTCGAACGTGGAATTGTCTTGGCTTCCCGTGAACTTGGTTTTTCTGACATAGAAGCATTTATCAAATGGCTCAGATCGACTCCGTTAACAAAGAACCATGTGGAAATCCTGGCAAACCATCTCACGGTTGGAGAAACCTATTTTTTACGGGATAAAGAAAGTTTTCAGGTCATTGAAAACCGCATCCTTCCGGACCTGCTTCGTTCCAGACAGGAAAGCGAGAAGCGGCTGAGAATATGGAGCGCGGGCTGCAGCACCGGAGAGGAGCCATACTCAATCGCTATTTTACTGAGCAGAATGATTCCAGACTTGAAGGATTGGAATATTACCATTACGGCCACAGACATCAATCTCCGTTCTCTGAAGAAAGCCTCAGAGGGGTTGTATTCCGAATGGTCTTTCCGTAACGTTCCGTCCTGGATTAAAGAAAGCTATTTTAAAAGGACAGAGAACGGGCATTATGAGATTATCCCCACGATCAGGAAAATGGTAACGTTTCAATATCTCAATCTGGCCGAAGACGTGTATCCATCGCTTTTGAACAATACCAATGCCATGGACATGATATTCTGCCGTAATGTGCTTATGTATTTTTCTCCTGAGCGGGCGAAAAAGACTGTTCATGGATTTTACAACTCTTTGCTGAACGACGGCTGGCTCCTGGTTAGCCCAACAGAGGCGTTCAAACACATTACGGATTATTTTACTACCGCCAATTTCTCCGGCACAGTATTCTACAGAAAGGATGGCAAAAAACAACGAATCGTTGAGAATATCCGTTTTGCGGAGAAGCCTTCGTATGTGCCGGTTGTCGAACTAAAAGCTGAATTTCCGATGCCTTTTGGAGTCGTTGATGAAGAGTCGCCTCCGCGAAAAATTGAAAAACCAAAAGCGCCGGAAGCCCCGCCCGATCTGTATACGGAAGCCGTGATAATGTTCGAGGACGGCCGTTATGCGGAAGCGGCAGAAAAACTTATAGGGTTATCCATGGATGGCAAAGGCAATCCGAAAGCCCTTGTCCTTTTGGCGCGTGCATGCGCCAATCAGGGCAGGCTTGCCGATGCATTGAAGTGGTGCAAAAAGGCAATTGCCGCTGATACGCTCAACCCGGGGTATCATTATTTGCTGGCTACCATACTCCTGGAAAACGGACTGCTTGAAGAAACCATCCAGTCGCTGAAGAAGGCGCTCTATCTTGATCCTCATTTTGTACTTGCTTATTTCGTTCTGGGCAACATTATGCAAAAACAGGGAGAACCGGAAGCGTCACGGAAGTATTTTAAAAACGCCTTTGAACTCGTATCTGCGCACAAGCCCGAAGAAGCGCTCCCTGAATCGGAAGGTATCACGGCTGGAAGGCTCTCTGAAATTATAGAAGCAATGATTCAGTAGGGCGGTATTTGTTAGATTTGTGGTAACAATTTAGTTTTTTGGAAAATTAAGCCCTGTTAAGGGCGTACTGTTTGTAGCAATTAATCGTTAAGATACGATTAGCTCCGTAGGAGCGACCTGTATATGATTGATATGCAAACAGATCGCTCCTAACGGAGCTAATATTTGTTATGGCATTCTATCTTACTACAAACAGGTTGCTCCTGACGGAGCTCATGAATTGATAATTTTTTCAAAAGACTAAATTGTTACAAATATTTATTGTTTTTGTTTGTCCGGGTCAGGAGAAGACCACATGAATAGCGAAAAAAAAGAACCTCAAAAAAAAGATACAAAACAAATTAACTGGGATGAAATCCATCGGCGGCTGGAGACCTCACAAGATGCACTTGACCGGGGATTGCAGCCAACACATGAGGAAAAGAATAAAATCCTTAAGACCAGAGCGAAAATACTCGCCGTGGAACCTGAAAAGAAAGCAAAGACCGAAGAATTTATTCAGGTTGTGGAGTTCCTCCTGGCCTATGAAAAATATGCCGTTGCATCGGAATATGTGCGTGAAATCTATCCTCTGAAGGAATTCACGCCAATTCCCTGCACACCGCCGTTTGTCCTCGGTATAGTAAACGTGCGCGGGCAGATTCTCTCCGTTATCGATATCAAAAAATTCTTTGACCTCCCTGAAAAAGGGCTTGCCGATCTCAATGCGGTCATTATCCTCCACTCCGAAAGCATGGAATTTGGCATCCTGGCAGATGTCATTATGGGTGTCCGTAATATCGTGGCGAGCGAACTGCAAACATCGCTTCCCACGTTAACGGGTATTCGGGAAGAGTATCTCAAGGGCATCACAAAGGAACAAACGGCAATCCTGGATGCAGAGAAACTATTATCAGATAAATCAATTGTCGTTCACGAATTGGTGGAAATATAAGGAGAACAAAATGGCAAATTTTATTACCAGGAGTTTGAGGAGTAAGTTGATTCTGTTGTTATTGGGTGTTTCACTCATACCTATTGCATTTGTGGGATATATGAGTTATCTCTCCGGTAAAACAACGATACAGAAACAATTCCAGAATAGTCTTACAACGATTGTGGAATCAAGAGAAACCTCAATTATCCTCTACTTAAAGACAAAATCAGGAAAAGTCCAGGATTTCAGCTCAGATGGTCTGATACGCGACAGCCTTGAAAAGATAAATCAGAAAGGGCCGGACACCAAGCGTTTATCCGACGACCTGAACAAACATCTTCTGGAAAACAAGAAACCTCTCGATCCTGACTGTTGCGACATCTCTATTCTCAATCTCGAAGGCAAGGTGACAGCCTCTACCGATAAGGGAGAGATTGGCGGCGATAAATCAGATGATGATTGCTTTAACGAAGGCAAAAAGGGTATTCACGTCACCTCCGTCTATCGCTCTGAAACTTCGGGTAAGGATCTTATTGCAGTCTCAGCCCCAATCGTATCAATGACAACAAAAGAGTTGATAGGCGTTATTGTCAATTGTTACGAATTAAAAGCGCTGAATGAGGTTACAACTAATAGAAAAGGGATGGGGCAGACGGGAGAGGTCTATATCGTTGACAAAGACGGGTATATGATTACCGAATCGAGATTTATTGATGACGCAATCTTAAGACAAAAAGTGGATACAGAACCTATAAGACTCTTTCAAAGGGAGAAAAAGACATTGACCGGTATTTATCCGGATTACAGAGGCATACCCGTGGTTGGCGCTTCCGCTGGTAATGAACTCGATAAGGCATTTGGACTGGGTTGGGCTGTTCTGGCAGAGATTGATGACGATGAAGCGTTTACTCCGGTAAAAACCGTAGGACTGAGGATTGTATGGACCGGCTTACTCATCGGCCTTTTTGTGGCAATTATTGCATATTTTGCAGCAAGGCAGATTGCCAGCCCTGTCAGGAAGATATCTGAACAACTTGTCAGGGTCAGCAATGGAGACCTATCCATCAATGTGCCTGTTCATAACAGACAGGACGAAGTAGGAATTCTGGTGCGAACGGTCCGCACTATGCTGGAAAAACTTAAGTCTCAGACACGGGACATTATGGGGGCGATAAATGTCCTTGCCTCATCCTCGAACCAAATTGCCACCACAACGGCTCAGCTTGCTTCCGGCTCAGAAGAAACTGCCGTGGCGGTAACAGAAACGACCACGACGGTTGAAGAGGTAAAACAGACGGCAACTGTCTCCTCACAAAAGGCAAAACACGTCGTTACCCTCGCCCAGAATGCCGTGCAGGTTTCGCAGACCGGCGCAAAGTCGGTGAATGAAACGATAGAAGGAATCAATAAACTCAAAGAACAAATGGAATATATTGCCGAAACCATCGTTAAGCTGAGCGAGCATAATCAGGCAATAGGAGAGATCATTACCGCCGTTGACGACCTTGCAGAGCAGTCGAATCTTCTGGCAGTCAACGCCGCAATCGAGGCGGCCAAGGCGGGTGAACACGGGAAGGGGTTCGTGGTTGTGGCGCAGGAAATCAAGAGCCATGCCGAACAATCAAAACAGGCGACAAAACAGGTAAGGACGATCCTGAACGATATTCAAAAGGCAAGCAGCGCCGCAGTAATGGCGACAGAGAAGGGAAGTAAAGCCGTTGATGCCACGGTAAAGCAATCATCAGGCACCGGTGACGCCATCCGTGAGCTTTCAATGAGTATTGCCGAAGCGGCGCAGGCGGTGACTCAGATTGCGGCATCCAGCCAGCAGGAATTGGTGGGGATGGATCAGGTGGCTTTGGCAATGACGAATATCAAACAGGCAACCGCACAAAACGCCGCCAGCACGAAACAGGTCGAGACCACCGTGCGGAACCTGCAGGAACTGGGACAGAAGCTGAAGACGCTGGTTGAGTATTATAAAATATAGCGAGACTTTTTAAGAAGTGACGAGAGACGTGTGTCGCGTGTCGTTTTTCTTGTCTTTCGTCTATTCGCGGGTTCAGGTTTATAACCTGAACCCATTAGTTTAATAGCACTATGCCATCAATAAGAATTTCAAAAGAGTTTACATCGGGAATCTATTATCTTACTTTTACCGTGAGAAACTGGTATTATCTGTTTGACAGGCATAATCGATTCGAAATACTTGCGAGTTCGTTAAATTATTGTCAAAAACATAAAGGGCTTAAGTTATATGCATATGTTTTTATGCTCAATCATATACACATAATTGCATCATCGCCTGATATGATTGGTTTTGTCAGGGATTTCAAGAAATTTACTTCAAAAGAAATTCAGAAAAACATCATTGCTACGGAACCGAATGTTTTAAAACTTTTCGATATGGGCAGCGGAAAATATGAATTCTGGGAGAGGACAAATATGCCGAAGATGATTAAAGGTGGGGAATATTTGTTCCAAAAGATAAGGTATATTCACACAAACCCGGTGCGCAAACAATACGTGAAAAACCCAGAAGATTGGGTATGGTCATCTGCAAATAATGAGAGTACAATCAAAGTTGAATCGGAGCTATAAACGTGGGGTTCAAGTTGCAAACTTGAACCCGCTGAGGATGTCGAAAAATGGCTTATCAGATAAAATTAATTCTCTGCTTCTCCGATTCTCCCATTCTCCGTTTCTTATATTTCCTGTTCCACAAAGGTTAATAAATTGGGTAAAAAAGAAACCGATTTCCGCAAACGCCTTCTCTCGACATTCAAGGTCGAAGCGCAGGACCACCTCAAGACGATAATTTCCGGACTGGTCGGGTTGGAAAAAACACCGCCGCCCGATGTACAGATGGAAATCCTTGAGACTGTCTATCGGGGTTCCCATAATTTAAAGGGGGCTGCCCGTGCAGTCAATTTGTCAGATATCGAAACAATCTGTCAGTCTGTCGAAGGTGTATTTTCGCTATGGAAGCAGAAAAAGATAAGTCAATCGCCCGAACTTTTTGATACCCTTCACCATGCAATCGATACTATTCGAGCCATCCTCTCTTCACTCGAAGGAGGACAGCCGGCGCTGGAGAAGAATCGGATTCCAGAACTTATACAAGCGCTTTCAAACCTCGAGGCCGGCGCAATAGAGAAAGGAGAAATATTACTCCCGACAGAGGAACAGGAGTTGCGAACCAAACTATCGTTTATAACAACCCCTCAATCCCCATTTAGTCAGGAGGGACAAAGGGGGATTCTTGAAACCCGGGAGTATCCCCTAACTACAGAACATCCTGCATCATCGGAAACGGTAAGGATACCTGCAACCAAGCTGGGATCGCTCCTGCTTCAGGCGGAAGAGATGCTTGCGGTAAAACATATAGTAAATCAGTACGCCGCAAACCTGAAAGATATTGCCACGATGATTGATTTGTGTAAAACAGAGGCGTCGAGGACACATCGTGATGTTTTCAAGGAACAGCGGGAAAGCGCGGGAAAAAACGGAGGTCGCGAAAAAGGTTTGGCAGCATCACAGGCTGCCAGGCTTCGGGAATTTTTCACCTGGACACAAACCCACCTCAAGTCGCTGGAAGGCAAACTCTCCGCAATGACAAAGTCGACCCTGCAATACAACAAAATGCTTGACAGGATGGTTGGCAACCTCCATGCCGATATGAAAGAAGCTATGCTGCTTCCCTTTTCTTCACTGCTGGAAATATTTCCCATACTTGTCCGCAATCTCTCGCATGAACAGGGCAAGGAAATTGACCTGGTAATTCACGGAGAAACTATTGAAATCGACAGGCGCATTCTGGAAGAGATGAAAGACCCGCTCATCCATTTGGTAAGAAACAGCATAGGCCACGGTATAGAAATACCTGAAACAAGGGTATCATACAAGAAGCCCCGGCAGGGGACGATTACCATGAGCATTGCTCACCTGGACGGAAACAAGGTAGAAATACTCGTTTCGGATGATGGGGCGGGGATTGATGTCTCAAAAGTTAAAGAAGTGGCGGTAAAAGAGAAAATACTATCTCGAATGGAGGCGGATAATCTCACTGAACGGGAAGCGCTCTATCTTATATTTCATTCGGGCATTTCCACGAGTCCGATGATAACTGACATCTCAGGCAGGGGATTGGGCCTTGCCATCGTCCAGGAAAAGGTCGAAAATCTTGGCGGCAGCATATCAGTAAAAACTGCCCCCTATACCGGCACAACATTTCGTATCCTCCTTCCACTTACCGTCGCTACTTTTCGGGGGATTTCAGTCCTGGTTTCTGACCGGGTCTTTCTTATACCAACGACTAACGTGGAAAAAACGATAAAAGTAAAGAATGACGAGATCAAGACCGTTGAAAACAGGGAAACCATAACGGTCAACAATCGCCCGGTTTCCTTTGCCCGTCTTGACCGTATTCTGGAGTTGCCTCACAAAAAAAGGAAGGATGAACAGACGGATTCTACAACGGTTTTGCTTCTCAGTGTTTCTGGAAAACGCATCGCGTTTGGCATAGACAAGATTCTGGACGAGCAGGAAATACTGGTCAAAAACCTTGGCAAACAACTCGCCAGGGTACGGAACATCGCCGGCGCTGCGATTCTGGGAACGGGCAAGCCCGTGCCTATACTGAACGTCCCTGATTTGATACGATCAGCCGTAAAAACCGCAGGCGCTCCGGCAATGCCAGCCGTTGCGGCAGAAAAGGCAGAAGCAAAACGGAAATCCGTTCTGGTTGTTGAAGACTCCATTACATCAAGGATTCTCCTGAAAAACATTCTGGAGTCAGCAGGGTATGACGTCAAAACCGCTGTTGACGGCATCGATGCAATTACGACGCTGAAGACGGAACATTTCGACCTGGTCGTATCGGATATTGAAATGCCGAGGATGAACGGTTTTGATCTTACCTCGAAAATACGGGGCGACAAAAAACTTTCAGAGTTGCCTGTCGTATTGGTAACAGCCCTTGAGGCGCGGGAAGATCGGGAGCGAGGCATCGACGTCGGCGCCAATGCCTATATCGTCAAGAGCAGCTTCAACCAGAGCAATCTGGTGGAAGTTGTGAGACGATTGATTTGAAGAAGCAAGAAGTCAGATGCAAGAAGCTAGAAGTTAGAAGCAAGACATCTTGCATCCTGCATCTTGCTTCTTGCATCAGGCTACTTGCTTCTTAATGTAAAGGAGAGAAACAATGATTCAATCATATAAGGACCTCAATGTATTCCAGCTATCATATTCGCTTGCAATGGAGATATTTGGGCTCACAAAAGAGTTTCCGAAAGAAGAACTGTATTCGTTAATTGACCAGGTGCGGAGAGCATCGAGGTCTGTGACGGCAAATATTGTCGAAGGATGGGCGAAGAGACGTTATGAAAATGTTTTCAAACGACACCTGATTGATTCAATTGGTTCATGTGATGAAACTAGGTTGTGGCTGGATTTTGGCTTTGATTGCAAGTATATCGCAGTAGCTAAACATGACGGCCTCGTAAGTAGATATGAAGAACTTGGTAAAATGTTGCACGGATTGTTTGAGAATTGGAAGACGTACAAGAAGTGAGAAATAAGAGGCAAGAAACGAGATTCAAGAGTTGATGAGGATTCCAGTGATTCTCTCTTGCTTCTGGCCTCTTGCTTCTAACTTCCGGCTTCTGGCTTCTATTCAATTTACTCGTGGAGAAATAAATGATCAAAGTCCTCATAGTCGAAGATTCATCAGTTGTCCGCCAGCACCTGAAAAATATCCTTGAAGAAGATGGAGTCATCCGTGTTGTGGGAATGGTGGAAAACGGCGAGGAATCGTTGAGATTCGTCAAGAAACAAAAACCCGACGTAATCACTATGGACATCAATATGCCAGGAATGAACGGACTCGAGGCAACCCGGAAGATTATGGAAACAAGCCCTACCCCCATTGTCATTGTGAGTGCAAGCTACGACCCAAACGACGTTGAAAAATCCTTCCATGCTATGAATGCCGGGGCTATCGCTATTGTAGAGAAACCTCACGGCGAGGGCAACCTCCGTTATTATGAGACGGCAAAAGCACTTGTGCAGACGGTGAAGCTGATGTCCGAAGTGAAGGTGGTGAAACGATGGACTAAATCGAGATTTTCAAGGACAACCAATATTGTCACACCGGAGGTAGTATCGGGGCAAACGCCAAACAATATTAAAGCCGTTGTTATCGGCGCATCCACCGGAGGGCCGCCTGTGCTTCAGACAATTCTCTCAGGCCTTCCGCGGGAATTCCCCGTTCCGATACTTGTCGTCCAGCACATCGCAAGAGGCTTTCTCGAAGGCATGGTGGCATGGCTTGGGCAAACTACATCCCTCCCAATCCATACAGCCGCTTACGGGGATCACCCCCTGCCGGGACATGTGTACTTCGCGCCGGACGGTTTCCATATGGAAATGCGAGGCAACAGAATTGTGCTCAACAAGGATAAACTGGAATACGGCATTCGTCCCTCGGTCTCTCATCTCTTCCGTTCCGCCACGAACGTCTTTGGAGAAAATATGATCGGTGTGCTCCTTACCGGCATGGGGAAAGACGGTGCTGAGGAACTCAGGATGATGAAGGAAAAAGGGGCCATAACCATTGTTCAGGACGAAGAAAGTTCGGTTGTTTATGGAATGCCGGGAGAAGCATTAAGACTTGACGCAGCGATATACGTGCTTCCTCCCCATAAGATGGCGCCAGCGCTTAAAAGCTTGACGAATGGGGGGTGTAAGGATAATATATGAAGGTAAGTTTAATGATTGTGTATGACAGGTTTGTAACAGTTCAGCACCCCCACCTAACCTCCCCCATCGAGGGGGAGGAAATGTTTCCCCGATCTGAGCCGAGGGCGGCTTTCCCCCGCCCCTGGTGGGAGGGGTTAGGGGAGGGGGGGAACTGATACTCAGATTTAATATATTTGATGTTACGTAATTGCAGAGTGAGATTTATCTCCCCTGAAACGACTGAATAAGGAATTGTCACATAATAACTGTAACAACTTTACGTGTTTTTTGGGCAAATGGTATAATTCCATTCTCCATGAAATGGATGACGCTGAATATTGAGTGTAGCCATTACTTTATCAGATATCTTT
>Ga0233425_10000336_pt1 | contig 123416 bp, 127 predicted proteins | sample Watercolumn_Towu_2_FD_181712 | JGI IMG/M metagenome (GOLD analysis project Ga0233425, IMG submission 181712) | Freshwater microbial communities from Lake Towuti, South Sulawesi, Indonesia - Watercolumn_Towuti2014_140_MG | ecosystem: Environmental > Aquatic > Freshwater > Lake | place...
TAACGAATATATGGATAGTATAGGTGAAAACCCATGCAATTAGCGGAGCTGAATCAATATTTAACACAACTTTTGCAGCCAGAAAAATTCAATGATTACTGTCCTAATGGTTTGCAAGTTGAGGGCAAGCCTGAAATTTTCAATATCGTTACCGGCGTCACAGCCAGCATGGCCTTGTTGGAAGCAGCTATAAAGGTCGAGGCCGATGCGGTGTTGGTGCATCATGGCTATTTCTGGCGCGGCGAGCGTCCGCAGATTACCGGCATGAAGCAACGGCGCATCAAGTTTTTACTGCAACATGATTTGAACCTGTTTGCCTATCATTTGCCGCTGGATGCGCATCCGGAGCTGGGTAATAATGCCATGCTGGGCGAAGTGCTGGGTTTGCAGATTTCCGGCTATCTGGACGAGAAAAATATGCTGCCGTATTGCAGACTGGAAAAAACCACGTCCCTGGAAGCCATGTCTGGTGCGGTGTTTCAGGCATTGAATCGTAAACCGCAGGTAGTTGGTGATATGGCTGGGGAGGTGCGAACCGTGGCCTGGTGCACCGGCGCAGCGCAGCAGTATATCGAGCAGGCGATTGACAAAGGTGTTGACGTGTTCATCAGCGGTGAGATTTCCGAGCAGACGGTGCATAGCGTGCGTGAATCCGGTACAGCTTATATCGCGGCAGGGCATCATGCCACCGAGCGTTATGGTATTCAAGCCTTGGGAGAACATCTGGCACGGAGGTTCGGGCTGCAGCATACATTTATTGATATAGACAATCCAATTTAATTGATATAAATCAATTGCTTATTATATAAAGTTTGGCTTTTTCTGCGCGTATCCTGTATAATCCAAGTTTTTTGAAACCAACGGAAAATTTGCCTCAAAAGGGCGGTTTTAGAGGAAACTATGTCAGAAAAACCCAATGACAAAAAGCCACGCAAGCCGCGTTCAACGGCCACTAAAGCGGCTGCAGCGCTTGCAACACCCATCACCAACAGCCCGCTTTCCTTCGATACGAGTGCGGTTGATGTGGAGAAACGCAAATTCATTACTATTGCCACTGCCTGCGTAGGTGCGGCAGGCGCGCTGGGCATCATGGCGCCGCCGTTTGTCGGCAGCATGGCGCCAAGTGAGCGTGCCAAGGCTGCCGGTGCGCCGGTGGAAGTGGACATCGGCAAGCTGGAAGCGGGTGGCATGATGACCGTGGAATGGCGTGGTAAGCCGGTGTGGATTATCAAGCGCACACCCGAGCAGACAGCAGAACTGCCCAAGCATAACGATCAACTGTCTGATCCCGGTTGCGATGTGACTTCGCAGCAGCCGGAATATTGCAAAAATGCGACGCGTTCCATCAAGCAGGATATCGCGGTGATTGTTGGCATTTGCACGCATCTGGGTTGCTCCCCAACCTCCAAGATGCAAAAGGGCGGGGATATGGGTGAGGGCTGGTCTGGTGGGTTCTTCTGTCCTTGCCATGGCTCTAAATTTGACTTGGCTGGACGTGTGTTCAAGGGTTCTCCCGCGCCAACGAACCTGGTCGTACCTCCGCATCAATATTTGACAGACACCACTTTGCTGATTGGTGTAGATAAATCGGAGGCTTGATCATGGCAGAAAAACAAATGACAGAAACTAAAGGCTTGATGGGCTGGATTGATGCACGTTTCCCACTGACGGCTACCATTAAGAACCATTTGACGGAGTATTACGCGCCGAAGAATTTTAATTTCTGGTACTACTTCGGCTCGCTGGCTTTGCTGGTCTTGGTGATGCAGATATTGACAGGTATTTTCCTGACCATGCATTACAAGCCCAGCGCCGCAGAGGCGTTTGCTTCGGTGGAATACATCATGCGCGACGTGTGGGGCGGTAACTATATTCGCTACATGCACTCGACTGGCGCTTCAATGTTCTTTGTGGTGGTCTATCTACACATGTTCCGCGGGCTGATCTATGGTTCTTACCGCAATCCGCGCGAACTGATCTGGTTGTTTGGCGTAGCGATTTTCCTGTGCCTGATGGGTGAAGCCTTTTTTGGCTACTTGTTACCTTGGGGGCAAATGTCCTATTGGGGTGCACAAGTGATTGTCAACCTGTTTAGCGCCATACCGTTCATTGGGCCGGACTTTGCGGAGTGGTTGCGCGGTGATTACTTGATTTCCGATGCAACACTGAACCGTTTCTTTGCGTTCCACGTGATTGCGTTGCCGCTGGTGCTACTGGGTCTTGTTGCAGTGCATCTGGTGGCTTTGCATGAGGTGGGCAGCAACAACCCGGATGGTGTGGAAATCAAGAAACATAAGGATCCGAAAACTGGTATCCCGCTGGACGGTATTCCGTTCCACCCATATTACACCGTAAAGGATATTGTGGGTGTGGTGGCGTTTTTGATCGTGTTTGCGGTGATTGTGTTCTACGCGCCTGATATGGGGGGGTACTTCCTGGAGGCGAACAACTTTGTGCCGGCTGATCCATTGGTAACACCTGCGCATATTGCACCGGTCTGGTATTTCACGCCGTATTATTCCATTCTGCGTGCAGTGCCCCCTATTTTGAATTCACAATTCCCGGGCGTTGCCATGATGGGTTTGTCTGTGCTGGCATTCGCTTTCCTGCCTTGGTTGGATAAAAGTCCGGCGGCTTCTATCCGCTATCGTGGCGGTTTGTACAAAAAATGGCTGGCTGCGTTTGTGGTGAGCTTTGTGGTGCTGGGTTATTTGGGCACGGTACCTTCTAATGTGTGGGGTCAGTTCGGTGCATGGCTGGGTGGGGCGGATCGCGCTACTGTGGTTGCACGCATCTGTACGGCGATTTATTTTGCCTTCTTCATCCTGATGCCATGGTATACGGCAAAAGATAAAACCAAACCTGTACCGGAAAGGGTGACTTACTAATTATGAAAAGCATGAAGAAATTATTGATGGCGCTGGCTTTTCTGCCACTGGCGGCGCTTGCCAGCGAAGCCAAGATTGACGTGAAGGCGCCTGTTGACTTGGGCGACCATGAGTCACTTCAGCGCGGGGCCAGGACGTTTGTGAACTATTGCCTGAGCTGTCATAGCGCCAACTATATGCGCTACAACCGTTTGCAGGACATTGGTCTCACCGAAAAGCAGATTAAGGATAACTTGGTGTTTGCCGGTGAAAAAGTGGGTGAAACCATGCAGGTAGGTATGACGCCGAAGGATGGAAAAAAATGGTTTGGCGCTGCGCCTCCTGACCTTTCCGTAGAAGTGCGCGCCCGTGGCGCGGATTGGGTGTATGCCTATTTGCGCGGTTTCTATAAAGATGAGACACGTCCATCCGGCTGGAATAATGTGGTGTTCGATAAAGTAGCCATGCCGCATGTGTTTTATGAACTGCAAGGTGTGCAGGCGCTGATTCACGAGACACATCAATTGGAGCTGGTGAAGCCGGGTCGGATGAGTCCGGAAGAGTATGACGCTTTTGTGGGCGACTTGACGAACTATATGGCTTACATGGCGGAACCCAAGCAGCAGAACCGCAAGCATACCGGCATTTGGGTACTGCTGTTTCTGGGTGTATTGTTTGTATTCGCCAAAAAACTTAAAGAAGAATATTGGAAAGATATCAAGTAATCACCAAAGTGTGATTGCTGGAGGAGATTAGGAAATGATGAAACTGTACTCAGGCACGGTTGATCCGTATAGCCACCGTTGCCGTATCGTGCTTTATGAAAAAGGCATGGATTTCGAAGTGATTGATGTGGACTTGGCTAACAAGCCGGAGGATTTGGCGATACTCAATCCTTATAATGCTGTGCCGGTGCTGGTAGAGCGTGACTTGGTGCTAAGTGAAGCAAATATCATCAATGAATATATTGATGAGCGCTTCCCGCATCCGCAATTGATGCCGGCAGACCCGGTGATGCGTGCCCGTGCCAGATTGTATCTGTTCGAGTTTGAGCGCGATTTGTTTAGCCATATCAAAGATATTGAAAGTGGTGATGAGCAACAGGCAGATAAAGCGCGTAAAGCAATTGCGGACAACCTAAGCATTCTGGTGCCGATCTTCAGCAAGCAGAAATACTTGATGGGCGATGAATACTCCATGCTGGATGTGGCGGTAACGCCGCTGCTGTGGCGTTTGGGTCATTACGGCATTGAATTGCCGAACCAGGCGGCGCCATTGCTTAAGTATGCCGAGCGTTTGTTCTCCCGTCCACTTTATGCGGATGCGATGACACCATCCGAAAAAGCCATGCGCAAATGATTTAAGTGATGGACAAGCTGATTCCAACCAAACCTTATATGTTGCGCGCCATTCATGAATGGTGCGTGGATAATGGCTTGACGCCGCATTTGCTGGTGGTTGTTAATGGTCAGACGCGCGTGCCAATGGCTTATGTCAAGGATGGAGAAATTGTGCTGAATCTGAGCTATGCCGCCACCAAAGATCTGCATATGGATAACGATGCCGTTGTGTTTTCTGCCAGGTTTGCTGGGGTTTCACAAAGCCTGTATGTGCCCGTGTCGGCAGTTAAGGGTATTTTTGCGCGTGAGAACGGGCAAGGCATGTTTTTTGATGTGAGCGAGCAGGTTCCAGATATTCAAGCAGAGCAGGACGAAGCAGAGAAGGTGGTTTCAGCTGTTTCCGCTAAAAAGAAGCCTACACTAACAATAGTGAAATAATTGACTTTTCTATTTTAAAGAATCACAAAAAAGTGGTATAGTCACGCCTCACGTTTTTTCAACGTTCCCAAGCCGGGTTAGCTCAGTTGGTAGAGCAGCGCACTTGTAATGCGAAGGTCATCAGTTCGATTCCGATACCCGGCACCATTTCCTTATATTTGGCATTTAGGCTTGGTAATTTGCCAGATGCTTAAATTGTTGAGAATTTGGCGCCAAACATTTGACAGTCTGGTCAAAAATACGCATAATCGCGGGTTCGGTTAGGAGAGGTGGCCGAGTGGTTAAAGGCGACGGACTGTAAATCCGTTCTCTCTGAGTACGCTGGTTCGAATCCAGCCCTCTCCACCAAAAGCGTTATTGCAACTGTAATGAGCCTGTGGGCGTGGGTTGTGCTTTAGTTGATGTCAGGCGAGCCGCAGCGCGGGTGTAGCTCAGTTGGTAGAGCACTTGCCTTCCAAGCAAGATGTCGCGAGTTCGAGCCTCGTCGCCCGCTCCAGTTTGCTTGATGGTTGTTTAAGCTGCCCATGTGGCTCAGTGGTAGAGCACTCCCTTGGTAAGGGAGAGGTCGCGGGTCCGATTCCCGCCATGGGCACCAAATGACGTGAGGCAATGTTGTAAATGGTTTCTTAAAGTTTTACTAAGTTAATGTGCTTTAAATCATGAGGCGATGAACTTTAAGAAGTAAAAAATTAAAGTGGTTTGACGTGCTGAGGTTGGCCGTTGAGCGTTAAGTTAATAAGATTTTATTGATATCAATTGCAAGATTGGGCAAAGGACTAAAAAATGGCAAAAGGTAAATTTGAGCGTACCAAACCGCACGTAAACGTAGGTACGATTGGACACGTGGACCATGGTAAGACGACGTTGACAGCGGCGATCACCACGATTTTGGCGAAGAAGTTTGGTGGTGAAGCGAAAGCCTATGACCAAATTGACGCGGCACCGGAAGAGAAAGCCCGTGGTATTACCATCAACACCGCACACGTAGAGTACGAAACTGCTACTCGTCACTATGCGCACGTTGACTGCCCAGGCCACGCCGACTACGTGAAGAACATGATTACTGGTGCTGCCCAGATGGACGGCGCCATTCTGGTAGTATCCGCTGCTGACGGCCCAATGCCACAAACCCGTGAACATATCCTGTTGGCGCGCCAAGTGGGTGTGCCATACATCGTTGTATTCCTGAACAAAGCCGACATGGTGGATGATGCTGAGCTGCTGGAACTGGTGGAGATGGAAGTGCGCGACCTGTTGAGCAAATACGACTTCCCAGGTGACGACACCCCGATCGTCAAAGGTTCTGCCAAGTTGGCGCTAGAAGGCGACCAATCCGAAATCGGCGAACCAGCCATCTTCAAGCTGGCTGAAGCTCTGGACAGCTACATCCCGACACCAGAACGCGCAATCGACGGCGCATTCCTGATGCCGGTAGAAGACGTATTCTCCATCTCCGGTCGTGGTACCGTAGTCACCGGCCGTGTAGAACGCGGTATTGTCAAAGTTGGTGACGAGATCGAAATCGTGGGTCTGAAACCTACCCTCAAAACCACCTGTACCGGTGTAGAGATGTTCCGTAAATTGCTCGACCAAGGTCAAGCAGGTGACAACGTCGGTGTATTGTTGCGTGGTACCAAACGTGAAGAGGTGGAGCGCGGTCAGGTATTGGCCAAACCAGGCTCCATCACCCCCCACACCAAATTCACTGCCGAGATCTACGTCTTGGGTAAAGATGAAGGTGGTCGTCACACCCCATTCTTCAATGGCTACCGCCCACAATTCTATTTCCGTACCACAGACGTAACCGGTGCGGTAGAGTTGCCAGCCGGTACTGAAATGGTGATGCCAGGTGACAACGTGTCCATCACGGTAGAGCTGATTGCACCGATTGCGATGGAAGAGGGTTTGCGTTTCGCGATTCGTGAAGGCGGCCGTACCGTTGGCGCAGGTGTCGTAGCAAAAATTATCAAGTAATTTTTAAATTACTCGAACGTGAGGAGGTTGCGTGAGTCTGACGCGACTTCCAGCTTTTAAGAATGATAGGCCAATAGCTCAATTGGTAGAGTATCGGTCTCCAAAACCGAGGGTTGGGGGTTCGAGACCCTCTTGGCCTGCCAAATAATAGAGGGCGACTTGGATTCAAGTCGCTAAAGAACTGTATGGTAGATAAAATCAAGCTGGTATTGTCTGCGCTGCTGGTTGCGGCGGGCATTGCTGGCTTTTATCTTTTAGCCGATAAGGCGCTGGTGCTGCGAATTCTGGCTTTTGTGGCTGGATTGGTGGCTGCTGTGTTGGTGTTTGTGGCAACGCCGGCAGGCCAGTCCGCGCTGACTTTTGTGAGTGAGGCTGTTGCGGAGGCGAAGCGTGTCGTATGGCCTACTCGCAAGGAGACCATGCAGACTACGGTTGCTGTGTTTGTGCTGGTGATTGTAATGGCGGCATTTTTGTCGGTAGTGGATATTGGGTTTGCCTATATGGTGAATTGGTTGTTGGGACGGAGTGCTTAATGAGTATGCGTTGGTATGCGGTGCAAGCTTTTTCCGGTATGGAAAAGTCCGTCAAGACGGGTTTGGAGGAACGCATCGCACGTTCAAACCTGAAAGATCAGTTTGGTGATATTTTGGTGCCGGTAGAGGAGGTGGTGGAGTTAAAGGGTGGCCAGAAGACCATCTCCGAGCGCCGCCTGTACCCTGGCTATGTGCTGGTGCAAATGGAAATGAATGATGAAACATGGCATCTGGTGAAGGGTACGCCACGTGTCAGTTCATTTATTGGCGGAACAGCGCAAAAACCAACGCCTATTAAAGACAAAGAGGTTGAAATTATCCTGCAGCGCATGGATGACAGTAAATCTAATCCGACGCAAAAACTTACTTTCGAGAAGGGTGAGGCTGTGCGTGTGATTGATGGACCGTTTAAAGACTTCTCCGGCAGTGTGGAAGAGGTTAATTACGAGAAAAACAAACTACGGGTTTCTGTGGTAATTTTTGGCCGTGCAACACCGGTCGAATTGGATTTCAGCCAGGTGGAGAAAGAGGCCTGATCGGTCTGTATTTGTCGACTTGCAAGTTTTAAGTAGTAAAGCAGTATTTTATTAACCGGGGAGCTTTGATAATTTCAAGGCGTTTGTACCCAAACAAGGAGTAAAAAATGGCAAAGAAAGTCATTGGCTACATCAAATTGCAGATTCCTGCAGGTAAGGCCAACCCAAGTCCACCAGTCGGCCCGGCGCTTGGTCAACGTGGTTTGAACATCATGGAATTCTGTAAAGCGTTCAATGCGGCCACACAAAGCATGGAACCAGGTTTGCCAATTCCAGTGGTAATTACCGCTTTCGCAGACAAGAGCTTTACCTTTGTAATGAAAACCCCGCCAGCAACCGTGCTGATTAAAAAAGCGGCGAAAATCGATAAAGGTTCTGCGCGCCCACATACAGATAAAGTAGCCACTATCACTCGCGCGCAAGCCGAGGAAATCGCCAAAACCAAAATGCCGGATCTTACAGCGGCTGACATGGATGCGGCTGTGCGTACCATCGCAGGTAGCGCACGCAGCATGGGGATTAATGTGGAAGGGGTGGTGTAATGGCTAAGCGTATTCAAGCACTGCGTGCAAAAATTGACCGTAACAAACTGTACCCGGTTCAAGAAGCCTTGAGTCTGGTAAAAGAGGGGGCGACTGCTAAATTCAACGAGTCTGTGGATGCGGTTGTGAATCTTGGTATCGACGCACGTAAATCCGACCAATTGGTGCGTGGCGCGATCGTATTGCCAAATGGTACAGGTAAAACCACACGCGTAGCCGTATTTGCGCAAGGCGCTGCGGCAGAAGCGGCGAAAGCTGCTGGTGCGGACATCGTTGGTTTTGAAGATCTGGCTGAGCAAGTTAAAGGCGGTATGCTGGATTTCGATGTGGCCATCGCTACGCCGGATGCCATGCGTATTGTTGGTACATTAGGTCAAGTGCTGGGTCCTCGTGGTTTGATGCCAAACCCGAAAGTGGGCACAGTAACGCCGGATGCGGCAACTGCTGTGAAAAATGCGAAAGCTGGTCAAGTGCAATATCGTACCGATAAAGCCGGCATTGTTCATTGCACTATCGGACGCGCATCGTTCACGGTAGATCAATTGCAAGGTAATCTGACTGCGTTGATTGAGGCTTTGAATAAAGCGAAACCAACATCCGCAAAAGGCGTGTACCTGAAAAAACTGTCAGTTTCCAGCACCATGGGGCCTGGCGTACGCATTGATCAGGCAACGGTTAGTGCATAAGCGATAGTCGAGCCGTTTATAAGCGGCTCGACAAAAAGAACTTTGGGCCTGCCGCAGCAGTATGGGTGGCAGGAGCATCAAAGACCGTTGGCACCCAAGAGATTGGGTTTAATTGCGGAAGATGCAAGATGGGCGAGAAGTGAGTAAGTGACTTTTTCCTCTGTCGGGCAGATTCCAATACCAACGCAGATGGCGAACCCATGCAGGATTTGTTTGTAAAAGAAGCCTGGATAGGACGCCGTTAATCCGGTGAAAGCCGGTATGGGTGGTTTTGGCAATCGTTGCCAGAATCGAATTAACGGAAGGAAGAAAGACGATATGAGTCTCAATCTTACAGAGAAACAAGTAGTAGTTGCCGAGGTGAGCGAGCAGGTTAAAGCGGCTCAGGCGATCGTACTTGCTGAGTATCGTGGTATCGGCGTTTCTGATATGACTAATCTGCGCGTGCAAGCCAGAAAGTCCGGCGTATATCTGCGTGTGTTGAAAAACACGCTGGTGCGCCGTGCTGTAGATGGCACACCATTCGCAGGCTTGGCAGATCAGATGACAGGCCCGCTGGTATACGGCATTTCTGCCGATCCAGTTGCTGCGGCAAAGGTAATGAACGATTTTGCTAAGTCCAACGACATGTTCGTGCTCAAAGGCGGCGCAATGCCCAACCAGGTAATGAATGCTTCTGGCGTTCAGGCACTGGCAAGCATGCCTAGCCGTGAAGAGCTGTTGGCGAAGTTGCTCGGTACGATGCAAGCCCCGATTTCCAAATTTGTTCAGACACTCAACGAAGTGCCTAGCAAGTTTGTACGTGGCTTGGCAGCAGTGCGCGATCAAAAAGCCGCATAACCTTAACGCATACTACATTTTACAAATTTAGGAGTTTTACAAATGGCAATTTCAAAAGCAGACATCTTGGATGCAATCAGCAGTATGTCCGTACTGGATTTATCCGAGTTGATCAAAGAAATGGAAGAGAAATTCGGTGTTTCCGCAGCAGCAACAGCCGTAGCAGTAGCTGCTCCAGCAGCGGGTGGTGCAGCCCCGGCTGCAGCAGCTGCCGAACAAACCGAGTTCACTGTGAACTTGGTAAGCGCTGGCGACAACAAAATCAATGTGATTAAAGTTGTTCGTGAATTAACTGGCTTAGGCTTGAAAGAAGCTAAAGACTTGGTTGACGGCGCACCTAAAGCAGTTAAAGAAGGCGTATCCAAAGCTGACGCTGAAGACGCGCTGAAAAAATTGACCGAAGCTGGCGCTAAAGCTGAGCTGAAATAATCGGCAATTGTCGAGTGGCTGGGCTGACGGGAAACCGTCGGCCTTCGCCATTTTTACAAAGAGCATATTTGTAACAAATTGTAACTTTTGTTTTTACCGGATAATCGGTTAGAAATCATGAAGTTATAGCAGAAAGCAAAAACTTGTTTTGTGCTCTAACCTCAAAACACCTGGAGACGCTATGAGCTATTCCTTTACCGAAAAGAAACGTATCCGCAAGAGTTTTGCCAAACGTGAAAGTGTGCAGGAAGTACCTTATCTGCTGGCGATGCAGCTGGAATCCTACAAGGCTTTTTTGCAGGCAGATGTTGCGCCGGAAAAGCGCATCAATGATGGCTTGCAAGCCACTTTCAGTTCTGTTTTCCCGATTATCAGCCATTCCGGGAATGCGCGTCTGGATTATGTTTCTTATCAGCTCGGTGCAGAGCCGTTTGATATCAAGGAATGCCAACAGCGCGGCTTGACCTATGCGGTGCCATTGCGTGTCAAAGTGCGTCTGACCATCATGGACAAAGAAGCTTCCAAACCGACTGTCAAAGAGGTCAAGGAGCAAGAGGTTTACATGGGCGAGATCCCGTTGATGACGGAGAACGGTTCGTTCATTATCAATGGTACCGAGCGTGTGATTGTGTCGCAGCTGCATCGCAGTCCTGGCGTGTTTTTTGAACACGACCGTGGTAAGACGCATAGCTCAGGAAAATTGCTGTTCTCCGCGCGGATTATCCCTTACCGCGGCTCCTGGCTCGATTTCGAGTTCGACCCGAAAGATTATCTGTATTTCCGTGTAGACCGTCGCCGCAAAATGCCGGTGACGATTTTGCTCAAGGCGCTGGGTTATAGCGTAGAGCAGATTCTGGAAATGTTTAATGATACTGATACTTTCCATATTGGTCCAAAAGGCGTGGAGTTTAGCCTGGTGCCAGAACGCCTACGTGGTGAAGTGGCTAAGTTCGACATTGTGGATAAAGACGGTAATGTATTGGTCGCTAAAGATAAGCGCATCACAGTAAAACATATCCGTGATATTGAAAAAGCTGGTGTAAAAACTATCGCAGTGCCAACAGATTTCGTATTGGGCCGTGCATTGGCTAACAATGTCATCGATAAGGAAACTGGTGAAGTGGTGGCAAACGCTAATGACGAGATCACTGAACCATTGTTGGAAAAGTTGGTTGCAGCAAAGATAAAAGAAATAAATACCTTGTATTCCAACGATCTGGATCAGGGTGATTTTATTTCGCAGACGCTGCGTACCGACGAGATTCCGGACCAGTACAGTGCCCGTGTGGCCATTTATCGCATGATGCGTCCTGGTGAGCCGCCGACCGAAGAGGCGGTGGAAGCGCTGTTCAATGGCTTGTTCTTCAGTGAAGAGCGTTATGACCTGTCTATAGTTGGCCGCATGAAATTCAATCGTCGTGCATTCCCGACAACCCCAGTCGAGCGCACCGCCAACTGGATGCGTCGTTTCTACGAGCGTATGGGTGTGCAGGGCGACATTGGTGCAAATGTGCTTTCCAATGATGACATACTGGCCGTGATTGGCGTGCTGATAGAGTTGCGCAATGGTCGTGGTGAGATTGATGACATTGACCATTTGGGCAACCGTCGTATCCGTTCCGTAGGCGAGCTAGCGGAGAACCAGTTCCGTGCCGGTTTGGTGCGTGTCGAGCGTGCCGTGAAGGAGCGTTTGTCTCAGGCGGAATCCGAGAATCTGATGCCGCATGATTTGATCAATGCGAAACCTGTATCCAGCGTAATTCGCGAGTTCTTTGGCTCCAGCCAGTTGTCCCAGTTTATGGACCAAACCAATCCGCTTTCAGAAATTACGCACAAACGTCGTATCTCTGCGCTTGGCCCAGGCGGTTTGACGCGTGAGCGCGCCGGTTTCGAGGTGCGCGACGTACACTCCACCCATTATGGCCGTGTGTGTCCGATTGAGACGCCCGAAGGTCCTAACATTGGTTTGATCAACTCGCTGGCTTTGTACTCGCGTACCAACCAGTACGGCTTCCTGGAAACACCGTATCGTCGTGTGGATGACAACAAAGTCACGGCCAAGATTGATTATCTCTCCGCCATTGAGGAGAGCCAGTTCATGATCGCCCAGGCGAATACCGAGCTGGACACCAAGGGCGGCTTTAAGGAAGACCTAATCTCCGCGCGTCATCACAACGAATTTACGATGACACAGCCAGATCGCGTGCAATACATGGACGTGGCGCCAGGGCAGATCGTATCTGTAGCGGCTTCGCTGATTCCGTTCCTGGAGCATGATGACGCAAACCGTGCCTTGATGGGTGCCAACATGCAGCGACAGGCAGTTCCATGTTTGCGTGCTGAAAAAGCTGTGGTGGGTACCGGGATCGAGCGTACCGTGGCAGTCGACTCTGGTACTGTGGTGATTGCACGTCGTGGCGGCATAGTGGATTACGTGGATTCCAGCCGTATCGTGGTGCGTGTACATGATGCCGAGGCCAAAGCCGGTGAAGTGGGTGTGGATATTTACAATCTGACCAAATATACCCGCTCCAACCAGAACACCAACATCAACCAACGTCCGTTGGTGAAAGTTGGCGATGTGATTGAGCGTGGCGATGTGGTGGCTGACGGTGCTTCTACCGACATGGGCGAGTTGGCGCTAGGTCAGAACATGCTGGTGGCATTCATGCCATGGAACGGCTACAACTTCGAGGACTCAATTCTGATTTCCGAGCGCGTGGTGGCGGATGACCGTTATACCTCGATCCATATCGAGGAGCTGTCTGTGGTTGCACGTGACACCAAGCTGGGACCTGAAGAGATTACACAAGACATCTCCAACCTCTCCGAGCGCATGCTGGCACGTCTGGACGAGTCTGGCATCATTCATATCGGTGCCGAGGTCGAGGCAGGCGATGTGTTGGTAGGTAAAGTGACGCCAAAGGGCGAGACACAGCTGACGCCAGAAGAAAAACTGTTGCGTGCCATTTTCGGTGAAAAAGCTTCTGACGTGAAAGATACCAGCCTACGCGTGCCGTCCGGCATGAGCGGCACGGTGATTGACGTGCAGGTGTTTACCCGTGAGGGCATCGAGCGCGATGCGCGCGCGCAGCAAATCATTGACGACCAATTGGCGCACTACAAGCAGGATCTGGCCGACCAGATGCGTATCGTGGAAGACGACACCTTTGGCCGTATCCGTCGTTTGCTGGAAGGTAAAGTGGCGACCGGCGGTCCGAACAAGCTGAAAAAAGGCGAGAAGCTGACGGCTGCTTATCTGGATGGCGTGGGTCGCTACGATTGGTTCGACATCCGTCTGGAAGATGAAGAGTCAGCACGTCAACTGGAGCAGTTGAAAGACAGTTTGTCCCAAGCACGTATTGGTTTTGACAACCGCTTTGAAGAGAAAAAACGCAAGCTCACCCAGGGCGACGAATTGCCACCTGGTGTACAGAAGATGGTGAAAGTCTATCTGGCGGTGAAACGTCGTATCCAGCCTGGCGATAAGATGGCGGGTCGTCATGGTAACAAAGGTGTGGTCTCCAAGATTGTGCCGGTAGAAGACATGCCGCACATGGCAGACGGTACCCCGATGGACATCGTGCTGAACCCGCTGGGCGTGCCTTCCCGTATGAATATCGGCCAGATTCTGGAAGTGCATCTGGGCTGGGCGGCCAAAGGCTTGGGTCAGCGTATTGGCGAGATGTTGCGCCAAGAGGTAAATGCAGGCGAGGTGCGCAAATTCCTGGGGCAGATATATAACGACAGCACCGGCAAGAAGGAAGACCTCAAGGCATTGTCAGATGTCGAGGTAATCGAGCTGGCTCAGAACCTGGAGCGAGGTGTGCCGTTTGCAACCCCCGTGTTTGATGGTGCCAAGGAATCCGACATCAGAGCCATGCTGGACTTGGCCTATCCTGATGATGACGCCCGAACCCAGAAATTGCAGTTCCATGCAGGCAAGACCCAGGTAGTGTTGTTCGATGGTCGTACCGGAGACGCATTCGAACGCCCGGTCACAGTAGGCTATATGCACGTGCTGAAGCTGCATCACCTGGTAGACGACAAGATGCATGCACGTTCGACCGGCCCTTACAGCCTGGTCACCCAGCAGCCATTGGGCGGTAAAGCACAGTTCGGTGGCCAGCGCTTTGGTGAGATGGAGGTGTGGGCGCTGGAGGCTTATGGTGCATCTTATACGCTGCAAGAGATGCTCACCGTCAAGTCAGACGACGTGACCGGCCGTACCAAAGTGTATGAGAACATCGTGAAGGGCGAGCACAAGATTGATGCCGGCATGCCGGAATCCTTCAACGTGCTGGTGAAAGAGATTCGCTCACTCGCCATCGACATCGATTTAGATCGTAATTAAGGAGACCCTAGCGTGAAAGCCTTGTTAGACTTATTTAAGCAGGTAACCCAGGAAGAAGAGTTTGACGCAATACGTATTGCTTTGGCGTCACCGGAGAAAATCCGTTCATGGTCCTATGGTGAGGTGAAAAAGCCTGAAACGATTAACTATCGTACTTTCAAGCCAGAACGGGATGGTCTGTTCTGCTCCAAGATCTTTGGTCCAATCAAGGATTACGAGTGCCTGTGCGGTAAATACAAACGCCTGAAACATCGCGGTGTCATCTGTGAAAAATGTGGCGTGGAAGTCACACTTTCTAAAGTGCGTCGTGAGCGCATGGGACATATCGAGCTGGCATCGCCTGTTGCCCATATCTGGTTCCTGAAATCCTTGCCAAGCCGCTTGGGTATGGTGCTGGATATTGCTTTGCGCGACATTGAGCGCGTGCTTTATTTCGAAGCATTCATCGTGATCGATCCGGGTATGACCCCGTTGACGCGCGGCCAGTTGTTGACCGAAGACGATTACCTGGCAAAGGTTGAGGAATATGGCGACGAATTCAATGCGGTGATGGGTGCTGAGGCAATCCGCGAATTGCTGCGTACTATGGACATCAATAAAGAGATCGAGTCCTTGCGTGCCGAGTTGGCTGATACGGGTTCCGAAGCCAAAATCAAGAAAATCGCCAAGCGCCTGAAAGTGTTGGAAGCTTTCCAGCGTTCCGGTATCAAGCCGGAATGGATGATTCTGGAAATCTTGCCAGTCTTGCCGCCAGAGCTGCGCCCATTGGTGCCATTGGACGGTGGTCGTTTTGCGACTTCCGACCTGAACGATCTGTATCGTCGCGTCATCAACCGTAACAATCGCCTAAAACGTCTGCTGGAGCTAAAAGCGCCTGAAATTATCGTGCGCAACGAAAAGCGCATGCTGCAAGAGGCGGTAGACTCCTTGCTGGACAACGGTCGCCGCGGCAAAGTGATGACCGGTGCGAACAAGCGTCCGCTCAAATCTTTGGCTGACATGATCAAAGGTAAAGGTGGTCGTTTCCGTCAGAACCTGTTAGGTAAGCGCGTGGACTACTCAGGCCGTTCCGTGATCGTGGTTGGCCCGCAGTTGAAACTGCATCAGTGCGGTTTGCCAAAGAAAATGGCCTTGGAACTGTTCAAGCCATTCATCTTCCATAAGCTGGAAGTGTTAGGCTTGGCCACCACCATCAAAGCTGCCAAGAAGAAAGTGGAAGAGGAAGGGCCAGAAGTATGGGATATTCTCGAGGACGTGATTCGTGAACACCCGGTACTGTTGAACCGTGCGCCTACCTTGCACCGCTTGGGTATTCAAGCGTTTGAGCCGGTGTTGATCGAGGGTAAAGCAATCCAGTTGCATCCATTGGTATGTGCGGCGTTCAACGCCGACTTCGACGGTGACCAGATGGCGGTGCACGTGCCCTTGAGCCTGGAAGCGCAAATGGAAGCACGCACATTGATGCTGGCTTCCAACAACGTGTTGTCTCCTGCCAACGGTGAGCCAATCATTGTGCCGTCCCAGGACATCGTGCTGGGTCTATATTACATGACCCGTGAGAAAATGGCTGCCAAGGGTGAAGGCATGATCTTCACCGACATCAAAGAAGTGCAGCGTGCCTTCGATCAGAAACTGGTTGATTTGCATGCCAAAGTGACCGTGCGTATCAAGGAAGTGGAAGTGGGGCTGGATGGCAGCAAAATTGACAAGCTGAATCGTTATCAAACAACAGTAGGTCGCGCATTGCTGTCCGAAATCCTGCCTGCGGGTCTGCCATTCAGCAACATTGATAAAGCGCTGAAGAAAAAAGAGATTTCCCGCCTGATTAACGCGTCTTTCCGTAAAGTCGGCATCCGCGAAACCGTTATTTTTGCAGACAAGCTGATGTACACCGGTTACAGCTATGCGACCAAAGCTGGTATTTCCATCAGCATCAACGATATGTTGGTGCCGCCTGAGAAAGAGCAGTTGATTTCAGCTGCAGAAGCAGAAGTGAAGGAAATTGAAGATCAATATACTTCAGGCTTGGTAACTCAGGGTGAGCGTTATAACAAAGTGGTGGACATCTGGGGTCGCGCTGGTGATAAAGTCGCGGACGCAATGATGAAACAGTTGCGTGAAGAGAACGTGCTGGATGTGGATGGCAAGCCAGTACAGAAAGATGGTAAGGCTTTACGTCAAGAATCCTTTAATGCGATTTACATGATGGCTGACTCAGGTGCTCGTGGTTCTGCAGCGCAGGTGCGCCAGCTGGCAGGTATGCGTGGTCTGATGGCTAAACCGGACGGTTCCATTATTGAAACGCCAATTACCGCGAACTTCCGTGACGGCTTGAACGTGTTGCAGTACTTCATTTCTACCCATGGTGCGCGTAAAGGCTTGGCCGATACGGCGCTGAAAACCGCCAACTCCGGTTATCTGACACGTCGTCTGGTGGATGTGACCCAAGACTTGGTGGTGACCGAAGAAGACTGCGGCACCACTGAAGGCTTGGTCACCAAAGCGCTAGTGAAAGGCGGTGAGGTTGTAGAGCCATTGCATGACCGTATTCTGGGCCGTACTGCGGCGTTGGATATTATTCACCCTGAGACGCAAGAAGTTGTGTTCCCGGCAGGGACTTTGCTGGGTGAGGATGAAGTCGAGAAGATTGATGCCTTGGGTATCGACGAGGTGAAAGTGCGTACAGCGCTCACTTGTGATACCCGTTACGGCATTTGTGCCAAATGTTATGGTCGCGATCTGGGTCGCGGCAAGCTGATTAGCATCGGTGAATCTGTCGGTGTGATCGCGGCGCAATCCATCGGTGAGCCAGGTACACAGCTGACGATGCGTACCTTCCACATCGGTGGTGCGGTATCGCGAGCAGCGTCTGTAAGCCAGATTGAGAGCAAGTCCAACGGCACACTCAACTTTACTTCTACTATGCGCTATGTGACCAATGTGCGCGGCGAACAGGTGGTGATTTCCCGTAATGGTGAAGTCATCGTGGTGGATGATAATGGTCGCGAGCGTGAGCGTCATAAAGTGCCTTACGGTGCGACATTGACTGTGACCGATGGCAAAACGGTGAAAGCTGGTCAAACCTTGGCGACATGGGATCCGCACACACGTCCGATCATTACCGAGTATGCAGGCCGCGTGAAGTTCGAGAACGTGGAAGAAGGCGTGACCGTTGCCAAACAGGTAGACGAGGTGACAGGCTTGTCTTCCCTGGTTGTGATCGATCCGAAACAACGTGCCGGTCAATCCAAAGGTTTGCGCCCGCAAGTCAAATTGTTGGATGCGGCAGGCAACGAAGTCAAGATTGCCGGCAGTGATTTGCCGGTGAACGTGACTTTCCAGTTGGGTTGTATCATCACTGTGAAAGACGGTCAGGAAGTGGGTGTGGGCGAAGTGCTGGCACGTATTCCGCAAGAATCTTCCAAAACCCGCGATATTACCGGGGGTCTGCCACGCGTGGCGGAACTGTTTGAAGCACGTTCACCGAAAGATGCTGGTATGTTGGCAGAAGTGACTGGTACAGTTTCCTTCGGTAAGGATACCAAGGGCAAACAGCGTTTGGTGATCACCGATCTGGATGGCGTTTCACATGAGTTCTTGATTGCCAAAGACAAGCACGTGACAGCGCACGACGGTCAAGTGGTAACTAAAGGCGAGGTGATTGTGGACGGCCCAGCCGATCCGCAAGACATTCTGCGTCTACAAGGTCGCGAAGCCTTGGCGCGTTACGTGATTGACGAAGTGCAGGATGTGTATCGTTTGCAAGGCGTGAAGATCAATGACAAGCACATTGAAGTCATCGTACGCCAAATGTTGCGCCGCGTGCGTATTACCGATGCAGGCGATACCAGCTTCATCCAGGGTGAACAGGTAGAGCGTGCAGACGTGCTGAATGAAAATGAGCAAGTAGTGGCGCAAGACAAGCGCCCAGCGGTATTTGAATATGTATTGCTGGGGATTACCAAAGCTTCCTTGTCTACGGACTCCTTCATTTCTGCAGCATCGTTCCAGGAAACTACACGCGTACTGACCGAGGCAGCGATCTTGGGCAAACGCGACGATTTGCGCGGTCTGAAAGAGAACGTGATCGTTGGCCGCCTGATTCCTGCAGGTACAGGCTTGGCATATCACGAAACCCGCAAGCGTGGTGGCATCATGGCTACGCCAGAATCACCTGTGGATGAAGCGCTTGCGCAGCAAGTGGCAGAGGAGTTTGCCCAATCCACCATATCGGAAGCGACAGTTGGCGCAGAGGTTGGGGTTGATGGCGGCTTCGATGCTGACAATGCGGCAGAATGATGTAACGAATAAGCAACACTTTCGTGTCAGAAGAAGTAAGTTATGTGTTACAAACTAATTCTTGACATGAAAGTGGCTGCTGAATAAAATGCTGAGTTTTCTAAAATGGCCAAGTTATCAGTAACTTGGCAAACGTGTCTTAATGATGCGATTTTGTTCGATTTTATAAAGGTGTAAGGTAATGCCAACCATTAACCAGTTAATTCGCAAACCACGCGTTAAAGTGGTGACAAAAAGCAAGGTGCCTGCGCTGGAATCTTGCCCACAGAAACGCGGTGTATGTACGCGTGTGTACACGACAACACCAAAAAAACCAAACTCTGCGCTGCGTAAAGTGGCTAAAGTGCGTTTGACCAATGGCTACGAAGTAATTAGCTACATCGGCGGTGAAGGCCATAACCTGCAAGAGCACAGTGTGGTGTTGATTCGTGGCGGTCGTGTAAAAGATTTGCCAGGTGTGCGTTACCACATGGTGCGTGGTAGCTTGGATACGGCTGGCGTGAAAGACCGTAAGCAGTCTCGTTCCAAATACGGTGCTAAGCGTCCTAAAGAAGCTAAAGCTTAATTATTTAATTTATTAACAGCGGCTGAAATGCCTTGCTAATGTAGTTGCTAGCAAAATTAATTTGAAAGAAGAGTTATGCCAAGACGTAGAGAAGTTCCCAAGCGCAACATTTTGCCTGATCCAAAATTCGGCAGCACCGAGCTGTCCAAGTTCGTAAATGTGTTGATGACAGGCGGTAAGAAATCTGTAGCCGAGCGAATTGTTTATGGTGCTTTTGACCAGGTGTCCGCAAAAAGCGGTAAAGACCCGCTGGAAGTGTTTACCCTGGCGTTGAACAATCTGCGTCCTTTGGTTGAAGTAAAAAGCCGCCGTGTAGGTGGCGCTAACTACCAAGTGCCGGTTGAGGTGCGTCCAAGCCGTCGTAGTGCGCTGGCAATGCGTTGGTTGCGAGATGCAGCCCGTAAGCGTGGCGAGAAATCGATGGGCCTGCGTTTGGCGGCTGAAATGGTTGAGGCGTCCGAAGGCCGCGGCGCGGCAATGAAAAAACGTGAGGAAGTGCACCGTATGGCAGAGGCTAATAAAGCCTTCTCTCATTTCCGCTTCTAATCAAGCGGAAAACGCAGTACTCGCTCTTTAATAATTTGATATTGAATTGACAAGCAAAGGTATTTATCGTGGCTCGTAAAACCCCTATTGAACGCTATCGTAACATTGGTATTTCTGCGCACATCGACGCAGGCAAAACTACCACTACCGAGCGTATCCTTTACTACACTGGTGTTAACCATAAGATTGGTGAGGTGCATGATGGTGCGGCTACCATGGACTGGATGGAGCAAGAGCAGGAGCGTGGTATTACCATTACTTCCGCAGCGACAACCTGTTTCTGGAAAGGCATGGACATGTCTTATCCAGAGCATCGATTCAATATCATCGACACCCCCGGACACGTAGACTTCACGATCGAGGTCGAGCGTTCCATGCGTGTGCTGGATGGCGCATGCATGGTGTACTGTGCTGTGGGTGGTGTGCAGCCTCAATCCGAGACTGTATGGCGTCAAGCCAACAAATACAGAGTGCCTCGTCTGGCCTTTGTTAACAAAATGGACCGTTCTGGTGCCGATTTCTTCAAAGTTGTTGATCAAATGAAAGTTCGCCTGAAAGCGAACCCAGTGCCTATCGTAATTCCTATTGGTCGCGAAGATACTTTCACGGGCGTTGTTGACCTGATGAAAATGAAGGCCATTATCTGGGATGAGGCTTCTCAGGGTATGAAATTCACTTATGGTGATATCCCGGCTGATTTGGTTGAAACCGCTAACAAATGGCGCGAGCAAATGGTGGAAGCGGCTGCTGAAGCAAGCGAAGAGTTGATGAACAAGTACCTTGAGAATGGTGATCTGGAAGAAAAAGACATTATCGCAGGTTTGCGCACCCGTACTATCGCCGGCGAGATTCAGCCAATGTTGTGTGGCTCGGCATTCAAAAACAAAGGTGTGCAGCGCATGTTGGATGCGGTAGTACAGTTCCTGCCATCTCCAGTAGATATCCCTGATGTGAAGGGTGAGAACGAAGATGGTTCTGCCGCTTCACGTAAGGCTGATGATAAAGAAGGCTTCTCTGCCTTGGCATTTAAACTGATGACCGACCCGTTTGTTGGTCAGTTAACCTTTATTCGTGTTTACTCCGGCGTATTGAACAAGGGTGATACGGTTCTTAACTCTGTTAAAGGTAAAAAAGAGCGTATCGGGCGTATCGTTCAAATGCACGCAAACAATCGCGAAGAGATCGATGAGGTTCTGGCAGGTGATATTGCCGCATGTATTGGCTTGAAAGAAGTGACGACTGGTGAATCTTTGTGTTCCCCAGATAAACCAATCATTCTAGAGCGCATGGTATTTCCTGAGCCAGTGATTCACGTGGCTGTTGAGCCAAAAACCAAAGCTGACCAAGAGAAAATGGGCTTGGCGCTAGGTCGTTTGGCGCAAGAGGATCCATCTTTCCGTGTTCGTACTGATGAAGAATCTGGACAGACAATTATCTCCGGTATGGGTGAGTTGCATCTGGAGATTCTGGTTGATCGTATGAAACGCGAGTTTGGTGTCGAAGCTAATGTGGGTGCGCCACAAGTTGCTTACCGTGAAGCGATTCGTAAACAGGTCGAGATCGAAGGCAAATTTGTTAAGCAATCAGGCGGTAAAGGTCAGTACGGCCATGTATGGCTCAAAATGGAGCCTAACGAAGCTGGTAAGGGTTACGAGTTTGTGGACGCAATCAAGGGCGGTACTGTGCCGCGTGAATTCATCCCGGCGGTTGATAAAGGTCTGCGTGAAACTATACCAGCGGGTATCTTGGCGGGCTTCCCTGTGGTTGACGTTAAAGTGACATTGTTCGATGGTTCCTACCACGATGTTGACTCGAATGAGAACGCATTTAAGATGGCAGCGTCCATTGCGTTCAAGGATGGTATGCGTAAAGCTGATCCGGTTTTGCTTGAGCCAATGATGGCTGTAGAGGTGGAAACGCCTGAAGAATACATGGGTGATGTGATGGGCGACTTGTCTTCACGTCGCGGCATTATTCAGGGCATGGAGGATATGGCGGGTGGCGGTAAGGCGATCCGTGCTGAAGTGCCTCTGTCAGAGATGTTCGGTTACTCCACCACAGTACGCTCGCTTTCGCAAGGTCGCGCGACTTACAGCATGGAATTCAAGCACTACTCTGAAGCACCTAAAAACGTGGCAGATGCCATTATGAACAAGAAGTAATTCACATTTTAAATTATTAGATTTGATTTGAGAGGATATTGATATGGCAAAAGGTAAATTTGAGCGTACCAAACCGCACGTAAACGTAGGTACGATTGGACACGTGGACCATGGTAAGACGACGTTGACAGCGGCGATCACCACGATTTTGGCGAAGAAGTTTGGTGGTGAAGCGAAAGCCTATGACCAAATTGACGCGGCACCGGAAGAGAAAGCCCGTGGTATTACCATCAACACCGCACACGTAGAGTACGAAACTGCTACTCGTCACTATGCGCACGTTGACTGCCCAGGCCACGCCGACTACGTGAAGAACATGATTACTGGTGCTGCCCAGATGGACGGCGCCATTCTGGTAGTATCCGCTGCTGACGGCCCAATGCCACAAACCCGTGAACATATCCTGTTGGCGCGCCAAGTGGGTGTGCCATACATCGTTGTATTCCTGAACAAAGCCGACATGGTGGATGATGCTGAGCTGCTGGAACTGGTGGAGATGGAAGTGCGCGACCTGTTGAGCAAATACGACTTCCCAGGTGACGACACCCCGATCGTCAAAGGTTCTGCCAAGTTGGCGCTAGAAGGCGACCAATCCGAAATCGGCGAACCAGCCATCTTCAAGCTGGCTGAAGCTCTGGACAGCTACATCCCGACACCAGAACGCGCAATCGACGGCGCATTCCTGATGCCGGTAGAAGACGTATTCTCCATCTCCGGTCGTGGTACCGTAGTCACCGGCCGTGTAGAACGCGGTATTGTCAAAGTTGGTGACGAGATCGAAATCGTGGGTCTGAAACCTACCCTCAAAACCACCTGTACCGGTGTAGAGATGTTCCGTAAATTGCTCGACCAAGGTCAAGCAGGTGACAACGTCGGTGTATTGTTGCGTGGTACCAAACGTGAAGAGGTGGAGCGCGGTCAGGTATTGGCCAAACCAGGCTCCATCACCCCCCACACCAAATTCACTGCCGAGATCTACGTCTTGGGTAAAGATGAAGGTGGTCGTCACACCCCATTCTTCAATGGCTACCGCCCACAATTCTATTTCCGTACCACAGACGTAACCGGTGCGGTAGAGTTGCCAGCCGGTACTGAAATGGTGATGCCAGGTGACAACGTGTCCATCACGGTAGAGCTGATTGCACCGATTGCGATGGAAGAGGGTTTGCGTTTCGCGATTCGTGAAGGCGGCCGTACCGTTGGCGCAGGTGTCGTAGCAAAAATTATCAAGTAATTTTTAAATCAAGCGGCAGTGTGAATGCGCGGCCGCTTTCGCTCTTTTTAAGGACAAAGTAAATGGCAGCTCAAAAAATTCGTATTCGCTTGAAAGCGTTTGATTATCGCTTGATCGATCAATCCGCTCAAGAAATCGTAGAAACAGCAAAACGCACTGGTGCAGTGGTCAAAGGCCCGGTGCCGTTGCCGACACATATTGAACGTTTTGACATCTTGCGTTCGCCGCATGTGAACAAGACTTCGCGTGACCAGTTTGAAATCCGTACACATCAGCGTCTGATGGATATCGTGGAGCCTACTGATAAAACCGTAGATGCGCTGATGAAGCTGGATTTGCCAGCTGGTGTGGATGTAGAAATTAAACTGTAATTGACGGTTGTATTAAAGAATCGAGTCGGGTATAATCTCGCCTCTTTACCTGAAGTCGGTCAATTGTAATCGGCTTTTTAACTAAATAATAAGGAATCGATCATGAGCTTAGGGCTTATTGGTCGCAAGGTGGGTATGACCCGCATTTTTACCGAGGATGGTAATAGCATTCCGGTAACAGTGCTGGAAGTGGTGCCTAACCGAGTGACACAAGTCAAGACTGCCGAAACGGACGGTTATTCTGCCGTTCAAGTCGCTTTCGGTGAGCGTCGTGCCAGCCGTGTTAACAAAGCGCTAACCGGACTTTATGCCAAGGCTGGTGTGGGTGCTGGTGCTGGTCTTAAAGAATTCAACGTAGATGCTGAAGTGGCTGTTAACCATCCGGTTGCCAGCAGTATCACTGTAGAGCTTTTCCAGGCAGGTCAGTTGGTGGATGTTACTGGTACTTCTATTGGTAAAGGATTTGCCGGTGCCATCAAGCGCCACAACTTCAGCTCCAACCGTGCTTCTCACGGTAACTCCCGTTCGCACAATGTGCCGGGTTCTATCGGTATGGCGCAAGATCCAGGCCGCGTATTCCCTGGTAAACGTATGCCAGGTCACTTGGGCAATATCAAGGTGACTACGCAGAATTTGGAGGTGGTGCGTGTGGATGCGGAACGTAACTTGTTATTGATTAAGGGTGCTATCCCTGGCGCTAAAGGCGGCGATGTCGTTGTGCGTCCGGCAGTGAAAGCCTCGGCTAAGGCAGGGGTGTAATCATGGAAATTACATTGTTAGATAAAAACGGTAAGGCTGCGAAAAAAGGCCTGGCTGTGTCTGAAGCGACTTTTGGCCGTGAATTCAACGAGTCTTTGGTGCATCAGGTGGTAGTGGCCTATATGGCCAATGCGCGTACAGCGACACGTGCACAAAAAACACGCGCTACTGTTGCGCATACAACCCATAAGCCATATGCTCAAAAAGGTACTGGTAACGCCCGTGCCGGTATGGCGTCCAGCCCAATCTGGCGTGGGGGCGGTCGCGCGTTCCCAAACAATCCTAATGAGAACTACAGCCACAAGGTGAACCGTAAGGCGTACCGTGCCGGTATGCAGGCGATTTTGTCTGAGTTGGTTCGCCAGGATCGTATCGCTGTAGTGGAAGATTTCAAAATCGATGCACCTAAAACCAAGCAGTTCGTGCAGAAAATCAAAGGCATGGGTTATGACGGCGGCGTCCTGTTGTTGACTGACGGCTTTGATGAGAACTTGTATTTGTCTTCACGCAACCTGCCAAATGTGCTGGTGATCGAGGCTCAATATGCTGACCCGGTCAGTTTAGTGCGCTTCCCGAAAGTGCTGGCGACAACGGGTGCGGTGAAGAAGCTTGAGGAGATGCTGGCATGAGTGAAGCAAAAAACATGAGCGTGCAGACTCAAGATCGTTTGTTGCAAGTGATTTTGGCTCCGGCGATTACAGAAAAAGCGACTTTTGTGGCTGATAAGTATCAGCAAATCGCGTTCAAGGTGCGCACGGATGCAACTAAACCAGAAATTAAGGCTGCAGTAGAGCTGGTTTTCAAGGTTGAGGTTCAGGCGGTGACAGTAGCTAATGTATTGGGTAAAACCAAGCGTGCTGGTCGTCGCATGGGTAAGCGCAACGACTGGAAAAAAGCTTATGTAAGCTTGAAGCCAGGTCAAGAAATTAACTTTGCAGCAGGCGAATAAGGAGAGAAGAGATGGCATTAGTTAAAGTCAAACCAACTTCCCCCGGCCGCCGTGGTGTGCTGAAGGTGGTAACGCCTGATTTGTATAAAGGCAAACCACATGCGCCGCTGCTGGAAAGTCAAAGCAAAAACGCTGGCCGTAACAACAATGGCCGAATCACCACGCGTCACCAGGGTGGCGGTCACAAGCAGCACTACCGCGTGATCGATTTCCGTCGCAACAAGGACGGCATTCCGGCGAAAGTGGAGCGTATCGAATATGATCCTAACCGTACAGCTAACATCGCATTGCTGTGCTATGCGGATGGTGAGCGTCGTTACATCATTGCACCGCGTGGCATCAGTGCTGGCGCGCAGCTGATTAGCGGCTCAGAAGCACCTATCAAAGCGGGTAACGCTTTGCCGCTTCGCAATATCCCTGTAGGCAGCACGATCCATTGTATCGAGTTGCAACCAGGTAAAGGTGCTCAGTTGGCGCGCTCTGCCGGTACATCGGTGCAGTTGCTGGCGCGTGAAGGCGCTTACGCCCAGTTGCGCTTGCGCTCTGGCGAGGTGCGTCGTGTGCATGTGGATTGCAAGGCAACCTTGGGTGAAGTGGGTAACGAAGAACACTCCTTGCGTTCCATTGGTAAGGCTGGTGCGATGCGCTGGCGTGGTGTGCGCCCGACCGTGCGCGGTGTGGTGATGAACCCGATTGATCACCCTCACGGTGGTGGTGAAGGTCGTACTGCTGCTGGTATGAATCCAGTGAGCCCATGGGGCGTTAAAACCAAGGGTTATCGTACACGTAGTAATAAGCGTACGGATAACATGCGTGTTAGCCGCCGTCCTGCGAATAAGAGGTAATTAAATGGCACGTTCAATTAAAAAAGGTCCATTTGTAGATGGGCATTTGGCGAAGAAGGTAGAAGTAGCGCAAGCTGCTCGCGATCGTAAACCAATTAAAACTTGGTCCCGTCGTTCTACAATTCTGCCAGATTTTATTGGCTTAACGATTGCGGTGCACAACGGCAGGCAGCATGTGCCAGTGCTCATTTCTGAAAACATGGTTGGTCACAAGCTTGGTGAATTTGCGTTAACTCGTACATTCAAAGGTCATGCGGCTGACAAAAAAGCGAAGAAATAGAGGTTCATGATGCAAGTAACTGCTGTTTTAAAAGGTGTGCATCTTTCTCCGCAAAGAGCAAGGCTGGTAGCCGATCTGGTGCGTGGTAAGAAAGTGGATCAAGCTTTGAATATTTTGACTTTTACGCCTAAACGTGGCGCAGAAATCATTAAAAAGGTAGTGGAATCTGCGATTGCCAATGCTGAACATAACAATGGCGCCGATATCGACACATTGAAGGTGACTTCAATTTATGTAGATAAAGGCTTGGTGATGAAGCGAATTCGTGCGCGTGCTAAAGGTCGTGCAGGTCGTATTACTAAACCTACCTGTCATATCCATGTGACAGTAGGTGATAGCAAGGCATAGGAGCTAGGTATGGGACAAAAGATTAATCCAATTGGCTTCCGCCTTGGTGTGCAAAAGAATTGGGCTTCGCGCTGGTATGCAACCAGCAAGAACTTTCCTGCGATGTTACAAAGCGATATCAAGGTGCGTGATTTCTTGAATAAGAAACTCGCAGCTGCGGCAGTTAGCCGTATTGTGATCGAGCGTCCTGCTAAGAATGCAAAAATCACGATTTATAGCGCTCGCCCAGGTGTAGTGATTGGCAAAAAAGGTGAAGATATTGAATCTTTGCGTACAAGCCTTCAAGGTCTGATGGGTGTGCCTGTACATTTGAATATTGAAGAGGTGCGTAAACCTGAGTTGGATGCGACCTTGATTGCGCAATCCATTGCGCAGCAACTGGAAAAGCGCGTGATGTTCCGTCGTGCGATGAAACGGGCAATGCAAAATGCGATGCGCTTGGGCGCGCAAGGCATCAAGATCATGTCTTCAGGTCGTTTGAATGGCATCGAGATTGCACGTACAGAATGGTATCGTGAAGGCCGTGTACCACTTCATACTTTGCGTGCTGATATTGATTACGGTGTGGCAGAAGCTTCTACTACTTACGGCATCATCGGTATCAAAGTTTGGGTATTTAAAGGTGAGGTGTTTGGTGGTAATGCAACAGCGCAAGCTGCGGCAGCGACGCCAGATGCGGAGCCAGAAAAGAAAGTAAGAAAGCCGAGGGCTAAAGATGCTGCAACCATCTAGACAAAAATATCGCAAGATGCAAAAAGGTCGCAATAAAGGTATTGCGACAACAGGCAATAAAGTCAGCTTTGGCGACTTTGGCCTGAAGGCAGTCGGGCGTGGTCGTTTAACCGCGCGCCAAATCGAGGCAGCGCGTCGTGTGATGACACGTCACATTAAACGTGGTGGTCGTGTATGGATCCGTATTTTCCCGGATCAGCCTATTTCCAAAAAACCTGCTGAAGTGCGTATGGGTAACGGTAAAGGCAGTACCGAGTACTACGTAGCACAAATCCAGCCTGGCAAAATGCTCTACGAGATGGATGGTGTGAGCGAAGAGTTGGCGCGCGAAGCTTTTCGCTTGGCTGCAGCTAAATTACCAATCGAAACCGTGTTCATGACACGTCACGTGGGCAGCTAAGGAGTCGATATGAAAGCGAAAGATCTGATTAATAAAACCGCTGACGAGTTGAACAAGGAGTTGATAGAGTTGCGTCGTGCACAATTCTCATTGCGCATGCAATTGGCTACACAGCAATTGAACAACACAGATCAAATCGGTAAAACACGTCGTGACATCGCACGTGTGAAAACAGTACTGGCTCAAAAGGCCAAGGCTTAATTAAGGACAAACAGAAATGACTGAGCAAGTAAAAGTTGTGCGTTCTTTTAGCGGCCGTGTGGTGAGCGACAAGATGGATAAAACCGTAACCGTGTTGGTGGAGCGTAAAGTGAAGCATCCGGTGATTGGTAAAGTGGTTGCCAAATCCAAAAAGTTTCATGCACACGACGAAAACAATGAATGCAAAGAAGGCGACATTGTGACCATTACGGAAAGTCGCCCACTCTCCAAGACCAAAACTTGGGTGGTGAGCAAAGTGGTAAGCAAGGCGCAGGCAGTATAAGTTGTAATAAACAAATTGTCTTCTTGCGTTAAGCAGGCAATTTGCGTTATAATACTTAGCTTTTCGGCACCCGTACTTTTGGCGCGATGTTAGAAGTACAAGAAGCTGGTGCCCCAATACTGACCGTGGTCTATCGGCCGTTATAAAGAAACGGCTGGTGTTGGTTAAACGGATTAAGTTGGAGATTATTCTCATGATTCAAATGCAATCTCGGCTAGAAGTTGCCGACAACACAGGCGCACGTTCCGTACAGTGCATTAAGGTGCTGGGTGGTTCCAAGCGTCGTTACGCCAGCATTGGCGACATTATCAAAGTGAGCATCAAGGATGCTGCGCCGCGTGGTCGTGTCAAAAAGGGCGAAGTATATAACGCTGTGGTGGTGCGTACTGCCAAGGGTGTGCGTCGTCAAGATGGCTCTTTGGTCAAATTTGACGGTAATGCTGCGGTGTTGCTAAACAACAAGCTGGAGCCTATCGGCACGCGTATTTTTGGCCCGGTGACGCGTGAATTGCGTAGTGAGCGCTTTATGAAGATTGTGTCTTTAGCGCCCGAAGTTTTGTAAGGATAATTCAAATGAGCAAAATTCGTAAAGGCGATCAGGTGATCGTTAACACCGGCAAAGATAAAGGTAAGCAAGGTACGGTGTTGCGCGTGTTGGATACCGGTCATGTTGTGGTTGAGGGTATCAATGTTGCCAAAAAACATGCCAAGCCAAACCCGATGCGCGGCATTGCTGGCGGTGTTATTTCTAAAGAGATGCCGATTGATATCTCTAATGTTGCATTGTTTAACCCGGTTACCAAAAAAGCAGATCGCGTTGGTTATAAAGTTTTGAAAGACGATAGCAAAGTGCGCGTGTTCAAATCTAACGGTGAAGCGGTTAGCGCTTAATCTGGCAGGCATAAGGATAAAATATGGCACGCTTGAAACAATATTATAATGATACGGTTGTCAAAAAGCTCACGGAGCAGTTTGGCTATACCTCCGTAATGCAAGTACCGCGCATCGAAAAAATCACACTCAATATGGGTGTGGGTGAGGCGGTTGCAGACAAGAAAGTGATGGAAAATGCAGTGGCGGATATGGAAAAGATCGCAGGCCAAAAGGCTGTTGTGACCAAGGCCAAGAAATCCGTGGCGGCGTTTAAGATTCGTGATAACTACCCTGTGGGTTGTAAAGTGACATTGCGTCGCGAGCGCATGTACGAATTCCTAGATCGCTTGATTACTGTGTCTATTCCGCGTATCCGCGACTTCCGCGGTATCTCTGGAAAATCTTTCGACGGCCGTGGTAATTACAACATGGGCGTAAAAGAGCAGATTATTTTCCCGGAAATCGAGTACGACAAGATTGATGCTTTGCGCGGTATGAATATCACCATCACTACCACGGCGAAGACGGACGAAGAGGCTAAGGCTTTGTTGTCTGCGTTTAACTTTCCTTTCAGAGGTTAAGACATGGCTAAAACATGTATGACAGAGCGCGAAGCCAAACGCCGCGCAACCGTAGAAAAATTTGCAGCCAAGCGTGCGGCTTTAATGGCAACTATTAATGACCAGAAGGCCTCTGCAGAAGATCGTCGTGCCGCGCGTCAAAAGCTGGCGGCCTTGCCTCGCAATGCAAGTCCGGTGCGTCTACGCAATCGCTGTGCGTTGACAGGCCGTCCGCGTGGTGTGTTTAGTAAATTTGGTATTGCGCGTAACAAACTGCGTGATCTGATGATGAGTGGCCAAGTGCCAGGCGTTACCAAGGCTAGCTGGTAATTAGGTTAGCAAAAGGATAAATGACTTATGAGTATGAGTGATCCAATCGCCGATATGTTGACCCGCATTCGCAATGCGCAACAAACCAACAAATTATCGGTTTCCATGCCTGCATCCAAACTAAAGGGCGCAATTGCGAATGTGTTGAAGGATGAGGGTTATATTGAGGATTTTGCTGTATTGCCGAATGATGGCAAGCCTTTGCTGAACATCAGCTTGAAATACTATGCAGGCCGTCCTGTTATAGAGAAAATCGAACGCGTTAGCAAGCCCGGTCTGCGTATCTATAAAGGCAGCGAGAATCTGCCTAAGGTGATGAATGGTTTGGGTGTGACAATTGTGTCGACATCCAAAGGTGTTATGACAGATCATAAAGCGCGCGCTGCCGGCATTGGCGGTGAAGTGCTTTGTGTGGTTGCGTAAGGGGATTAAGATGTCACGCGTTGCTAAAAATCCTGTTGCGATTCCAGCTAAAGTAGAAATCGTTTTGAACCCGAGCAGTATTTCTGTAAGCGGTCCGTTGGGTAGATTGACTCAGCCTTTGACTGATGCGGTTAAGCTGGCTCGTGAAGGTGACAATATTACATTCGCCGCAGCTAATGATAGTCAGCATGCTCGTGCAATGTCCGGCACAACTCGTGCACTGGTTGCAAACATGGTAAAAGGTGTGTCCGAAGGCTTTACACGCAAATTAATGCTGATCGGCGTTGGTTATAAAGCGGCTGCACAAGGTGCGGTGTTGAATCTGGATTTGGGTTATTCTCATCCAATTAAGCACAAGCTGCCGGATGGTGTGAAAGTACAAACCCCTACGCCTACAGAGGTGATTCTGACTGGTGTGGACAAACAAGTGATTGGTCAGGTGGCTGCTCAGATTCGTGCGTATCGTGCCCCGGAGCCTTACAAAGGTAAAGGTGTTCGCTATGAGAACGAAGTGGTGGTTATTAAAGAGACCAAGAAAAAATAAACAGTAAACTAGATAAGCTTAGATTAAAGGCTAGATCATGACTACAGTAAATAATCGCTTGCGCCGTGCACGTAAAACCCGTGCCAAAATTGCCAAGCAGAATGCCACTCGTTTGAGTGTACATCGTACTAATTTGCATATCTATGCACAGATCATCGCCGAAACGGGCGATAAAGTGCTGGCAAGTGCATCCACGGCAGAGGCTGAAGTGCGTAAAAAAATCAAAAACGGTGGCAATATTGAAGCTGCTGCTGTTGTTGGTAAGCGTATTGCCGAGAAAGCGAAGAAAGCAGGCGTCACGCAAGTGGCTTTTGACCGTTCCGGTTATAAATATCACGGCCGTATCAAGGCGCTGGCAGATGCTGCGCGTGAAAACGGCTTGTCGTTCTAAATTAGGCGAGACACAAGATGGCGAAAGATATCGAGCAACAATCACAGCAGACAGACGGTTTGCGTGAAAAGATGATTACCGTAAACCGTGTAAGCAAAACGGTCAAAGGTGGTCGTATCATGAGTTTTGCCGCTCTGACAGTGGTTGGCGATGGCGATGGTGCTGTGGGTATGGGTAAAGGCAAAGCGCGTGAAGTGCCTGCGGCTGTGCAAAAAGCGATGGATGAAGCGCGTCGCGGCATGCTTAAAATCAGCCTGAACAACGGTACTTTGCATCATGCAGTGACAGGTACACATGGTGCGGCAAAAGTGTTCATCCAGCCGGCATCAGAAGGTACCGGTATCATCGCAGGTGGTGCTATGCGCGCCATCTTTGAGGTGATGGGTATAACGAATGTGTTGGCAAAATGTATCGGTTCCAGCAACCCATACAACGTGGTGCGCGCAACATTGAACGGGTTGGCTTCCATGAATACGCCAGCTGAGGTTGCTGCAAAACGCGGTAAATCAGTGGAAGAAATCAGAGGTTAATCATGGCAAAAGCAAAGAAAGACACAGGCACCGTTAAGGTGACTTTGGTTAAAAGCACCATCGGCCGTATCGAGACACATAAAGCTACTGTACGTGGCTTGGGTCTGCGTCGTATGCATCACACTGTAGAGCTGCAAGATACACCAGCCGTACGTGGCATGATCAATGCAGTTGGCTACTTGCTGAAAGTTGAATAAAGAGGGCTGTATGAAATTAAATTCCATTAAACCAGCAGCAGGTGCTAAAAAAGCCGCTCGTCGCGTAGGCCGTGGTATTGGTTCTGGCTTGGGTAAAACCTGTGGCCGTGGTCATAAAGGCCAGCATTCTCGTGCAGGACATTTCAAAATTGGTTTTGAAGGCGGTCAGATGCCGTTACAACGCCGCTTGCCTAAGCGCGGTTTTAATTCTATGACCAAGGATGATACGGCGCGTATTCGCACTTCCGAGTTGGCTGAAGTTGAGGCTGATGTGATCGATTTGTTGGCTTTAAAAGCGGCAAAGTTGGTTGCTGGTAGCGCAAAAGCTGCCAAAGTATATTTGTCCGGTGAGGTGACTAAAAAGTTTTCCGTGCAAGGTTTGCAGTTAACCAAAGGTGCCCGCGCTGCAATTGAAGCGGCTGGCGGTAAAGTAATCGAAGCAGCATAATAGCAGTAAGCGAGTTTGGCATTGGCGCAAGATAGTTTTTTGGGCAACATGGGTAAATTAGGCGAGCTGAAAAGCCGCCTATGGTTTGTGTTGGGTGCATTGGTGGTATATCGACTTGGGGCGCATATTCCAGTGCCGGGAATCGATCCTAACACTCTGAAGCAGTTGTTTGATGCGCAGGGTGGCGGCATTCTCGGGATGTTTAATATGTTCTCCGGCGGAGCGCTGTCGCGTTTTACCGTGTTTGCGCTGGGGATTATGCCGTACATTTCTGCATCTATTATTATGCAGCTGATGTCGGTGGTATCGCCCAAGATTGAGCAATTAAAGAAAGAGGGTGAGGCTGGCCGTAGGCAAATCACCAAGTATACGCGATACGGTACGGTGCTGTTGGCAACATTCCAGGCATTAGGGATTGCAATTGCGTTTGAGGGAACGCCTGGATTGGTTTTGGACCCAGGTTTTGCATTTAGGCTGACAACAGTTGTTACCTTGGTAGGTGGCACCATGTTCTTGATGTGGCTGGGTGAGCAGATTACCGAGCGCGGTATTGGCAATGGTATTTCTATCATTATTTTTGCGGGTATTGTGGCCGGCTTGCCAAATGCAATTGGTAATACATTGGAACTGGCAAAAACAGGGGCTTTTTCCATCCCGTTAGTAGTGTTTCTGTTAGCTGCTGCTTTGCTGGTAACTGCTTTGGTGGTGTTTGTTGAGCGTGGTCAACGTAAGATTACGGTGAACTACGCGAAACGCCAAGTTGGGAACAAAGTGTTTGGTGGGCAGACCACACACTTGCCGATGAAGTTGAATATGGCAGGCGTGATACCACCTATTTTTGCCTCGAGCATTATTTTGTTCCCGGCAACATTAGCAGGCTGGTTTGGTAGCAGCGAAAAAATGTATTGGCTGAAAGATATTGCCAGTGTGCTATCACCTGGTCAGCCGATTTATATTTTGTTGTTTGCGGCAGCAATTATTTTCTTTTGTTTCTTTTATACGGCTTTGGTATTCAATCCAAAGGAAACAGCAGAGAACTTGAAGAAAAGTGGTGCGTTCGTACCCGGCATTCGCCCAGGTGAGCAAACCGCGAAATATATAGATAAGATTATGGGGCGTTTGACTTTGGTGGGTGCGTTCTACATCACCTTGGTTTGCTTGTTGCCAGAGTTCTTGATTTTGAAGTTTAATACGCCGTTTTATTTTGGCGGCACATCGTTGCTGATTATTGTGGTGGTAACGATGGATTTTATGGCGCAAGTGCAATCGCATTTGATGTCGCAACAGTATGAAGGCCTGCTGAAAAAGGCTAACTTTAAAGGTAACGCGCAACAGCGTTAATCGAAAAGTGGCTAAAGAAGACACCATAGAAATGCAAGGCGAGATTCTGGAGAATCTCCCCAATGCTACCTTCAAGGTGAAACTGGAAAATGGTCATATTGTTTTAGGCTACATTTCGGGCAAGATGCGCATGCATTACATTCGTATTCTGCCAGGCGATAAGGTGACAGTGGAAATGACACCTTATGATTTAACAAGGGCACGGATTACATTCCGCGCTAAATAGTAAAGTAAAGAGGTTTAACATGAGAGTTCGTGCTTCTGTAAAAAAATTGTGCCGCAATTGTAAGGTGGTACGTCGTCGTGGCGTGGTGCGCATTATTTGCACAGATCCTCGCCATAAGCAGCGCCAAGGCTAAGACTTTGCCTTGGATGATGGTAATTCATTGAATTGCTCTGGTTAAACTGTTAAAATACCCGACTTTTTATTTGTTAGCCGATTAACGCTGACGCATTTGGAGTTTTAGTTATGGCACGTATTGCAGGGGTGAATATCCCAAATCATAAACATGCTGAAATCGCATTGACTGCGATTTATGGCATTGGTCGCCCTACAGCGCAAAAAATATGCGTGGCGGCTGGCGTGGCTATCAGCACAAAAATTAAAGATTTGAACGATGCAGATATTGAAAAATTACGTGATGAAGTTGCCAAGTTGAAAGTAGAAGGTGACTTGCGCCGTGATGTTTCCATGAATATCAAGCGTTTGATGGATTTGGGCTGCTATCGTGGTGTGCGTCATCGCCGTGGCTTGCCAGTGCGCGGTCAACGTACAAAAACCAATGCGCGTACTCGCAAAGGCCCGGTTAAGGCTATCAAGCAAGCCAAATAATTTTTAAGAGATTTCGTTAAGGACTGTACAACATGGCAAAAGCTAATGTACGCATTAAAAAGAAAGTGAAAAAGAATATTGCCGAGGGTATCGCTCACGTGCATGCTTCTTTCAATAACACCATTATCACGATTACGGATCGTCAGGGTAACGCGTTGTCTTGGGCGACCTCCGGTGGTCAGGGTTTTAAAGGTTCTCGTAAAAGTACGCCATTTGCGGCACAGGTTGCTGCAGAAGTTGCAGGCAAAACAGCTCAGGAGTCTGGTGTTAAAAATCTGGAAGTGCGTATCAAAGGCCCAGGCCCAGGTCGCGAATCTGCTGTGCGCGCGCTAAATGCAGCCGGTTTTAAAATTACCAGCATTACGGATGTGACACCGGTGCCGCATAACGGTTGCCGTCCACCGAAAAAACGTCGCATTTAATTGTCGCGAAAAGATTATTGGAGAATATTTTGGCTAGAAATTTAGATCCTAAATGCCGTCAGTGCCGCCGCGAAGGTGAGAAGCTGTTTTTAAAAGCAGAAAAATGCTTTACGGACAAATGCGCAATTGAAAAACGCGATTTTGCACCAGGTCAGCATGGTCAGCGCCGTAATGCTCGTTTGTCAGATTACGGTGTGCAATTGCGTGAAAAGCAAAAAGTACGTCGTATCTATGGTGTTTTGGAAGCGCAGTTCCGTAGCTATTACGCTGAGGCAGATCGCCAAAAAGGCATTACCGGTGAAAACTTGCTGCAATTGCTGGAATGCCGTCTGGATAATGTAGTTTACCGTATGGGTTTCGGTGGTTCTCGTACTGAAGCGCGTCAGATCGTACGTCACAATGGCATCTTGGTGAATGGTAAACGTGTGAATATCCCTTCTTACCAGGTAAAAGCAGGTGATGTGATTTCCGTAGCTGAGTCTGCTAAACAACAGTTGCGTATTAAAGGTTCGCTGGAAGCTGCAGAGCAACGCGGTTTCCCAGAGTGGCTCGAGGTGGATGTAAAAGCCCTGACAGGCAAATTCAAGTCCAAACCACAGCGTGATGATTTGCCATCCACGATTAACGAGTCATTGGTTGTTGAGTTGTATTCTAAGTAATTAGCTAGAGTATAGTCATCAATAACAGTGTAAGCCATTTAAAGGAAAGATATGCAGAATAATCCGACTGAATACTTGAAGCCACGCGTGGTGGATGTTGAGGTGATTAGCCCGTTGCGTGCTCGCGTTACGCTAGAGCCGATGGAGCGTGGTTTTGGCTATACCTTGGGGAATGCTTTGCGCCGTGTTCTGCTGTCATCGATCCCTGGATATGCAATCACCGAGGTAAAAATCGACGGTGTGGTACATGAGTATTCCACGATTGACGGCGTGCAGGAAGATGTTGTTGATATTCTTCTGAACCTGAAAGGTGTGGCGCTGAAGCTTAATAGCAAGTCCGAAGCGGTTCTGACCTTGAGCAAATCCGGTGAAGGTGTTGTGACTGCCGGTGACTTTGAAACAGGACATGATGCAGAGATTGCCAACCCTAATCACGTCATTGCACACCTGACCAAAGGTGGCAAGCTGGATCTGGAAGTCAAAGTCGAAATGGGTCGTGGTTATCAACCAGTGCCATCTCGCCAGAAAGCCAACCAAGAAGACCGTGTGCTTGGCTTTATTATGGTGGATGCCTCGTTTAGCCCAATCAATAAGGTCAGCTATCACGTGGAAAGTGCGCGTGTTGAGCAGCGTACCGACTTGGATAAGCTGATTATGGATGTTGAAACCAACGGCATCATCGAGCCTGAGCAGGCGATTCGTGATGCAGCACGCATCCTAATCGGTCAGCTGTCCGTATTCGCCAACCTGGAAGGTGCGCCAAGCGAAGTGGAAGTGAAAGCTACGCCGCAAGTAGATCCTGTACTGTTGCGTCCAGTAGATGACTTGGAGCTGACAGTTCGTTCCGCAAACTGCTTGAAGGCTGAAAATATTTTCTATATTGGTGACCTGATCCAGCGCACTGAAAATGAGCTGCTGAAAGCACCTAACCTGGGTCGCAAGTCTCTAAATGAGATCAAGGATGTCCTGGCATCCAAAGGATTGACCTTGGGCATGAAGCTGGAAAACTGGCCGCCGGTAGGCTTGGAAAAAGCCTAAGATAAGCAATTAAAGATTAAGTTAAAAAGGAAATTACCATGCGTCACGGTAACAGCAATCGTAAATTAAACCGCACTAGTAGCCATCGTGCGGCGATGTTTCGCAACATGACCACCTCTTTGCTGCGTCACGAAGTGATCAGAACCACACTGCCTAAGGCAAAAGAATTGCGCAAATTCGTAGAGCCTATGATCACCTTGGGCAAAACAGCCACTTTGGCGAATCGTCGTCTGGCGTTTAGCCGTCTGCGTGATCGTGAAATCGTAGGTAAATTGTTCGATGAACTAGGCCCTCGCTACAATGCGCGTAATGGCGGCTATGTGCGTATACTAAAGTGCGGTTTCCGCAACGGCGACAATGCGCCTATGGCATTTGTAGAGCTGGTTGACCGTCCTGAGGCAACAGTAGAAGCTACTGCAGAATAAGCAGAGGTCACGTTTAATGGATAAAAAGGCCAGCATAGCTGGCCTTTTTATTTGTTCTGAAAATGACTGCTAGCGGATAAATTGCAGAATTTGTTCTATAGTAAAAGGCCAATGTAATTCTAGCTGGTTATCATCACGTTTGAGCACAGGAATTGACAGGCCGTAGCGTGTGACTAATGCTTCATCGTAAGCGATTTCCGTTTTTTGCCAGGAAAGTGATGGCCGAATATTGTTAAGCTGCGCTTCGGCAAGCTCGCACAGATGGCAATGTTCGGTCATGAAGAGTTGTAATTGCATTTTTGGCAGATTTTACATGGAAAATCGCTCATAATAACGTTTAGTTTAATGCATGAAAATCGGATTGAAGTTTGGAAAACCAGGATACAAAAGAAAGCTTGCAAGAGACACTGGAGCAAATTGTCCACTTGCTGGATAAACAAGCGCTGGTCGAAGGTCTTGTACATCATCAGGAAATGCCACGGCATGACTTGGTAGAGTCTCTCGTGCATAAACAGCATCTTGCTGAATTACAGAAGAGGCTGGATGCTCTCCATCCGGCGGATGTTGCCCATATCCTCGAAGCGCTACCGCTGGAACGTAGATTGATTGTATGGGATTTGGTTAAAGCAGAACGAGATGGCGAGATTCTGCTGGAAGTGTCTGATGCTGTCCGGCAAACTCTGATTGCAGAGATGGAGCCAGAAGAGCTGCTTGCCGCAGCCGAGCAACTGGACACAGACGAGATTGCAGACCTAGCACCAGACTTGCCTAAAGACGTGCTGCAGGATGTGCTGGATAGCTTGGATAGCCAAAATCGGGCACGTCTGCAATCAGCCTTGTCTTATCCTGAAAATACCGTAGGCGCGTTGATGGACTTTGACATTGTCACTATCCGTGAGGACATCACCTTGGAGGTTGCTTTACGCTATCTGCGTCGTCTGGGTAGTTTGCCAGACCATACGGATAAGTTGTTTGTGGTGGATCGGGAAGATATTTTGCGCGGCATGGTATCGCTCAAGCGCATCGTAGTGAATGACCTGGATGCCAAGCTTTCCGAGATACTTTCTGATGAGGTGGTAGTGTTTCACCCGGAAGATGACGCGAGTGAGGCGGCTAAGGCTTTTGAGCGCTACGATTTGGTCACTGCACCAGTGGTAGATGCCAATAACAAGCTGGTAGGTCGTATCACTGTGGATGCAGTGATGGATTATATCCGGGAAGAATCCGATGCGGATATGCTCTCAATGGCAGGCTTGCGCGAGGAGGAAGACTTTTTCGCATCGGTATGGAAATCCGTGCAGAATCGCTGGGCATGGTTGGCCATCAACCTGGTCACCGCATTGGTGGCATCGCGCGTGATAGGTCTGTTTGAAGGCTCTATCGAGAAGATTGCCGCGCTAGCTGCCTTGATGCCGATTGTAGCCGGCATAGGTGGCAACTCGGGGAATCAAACGATTACCATGATTGTACGTGGTTTGGCGCTTGGCCAGATTACCTCAACCAGTATGAGTTCCATGATTAAAAAGGAGATGGGCGTGGCTTTGCTGAATGGGCTGCTGTGGGGTAGCGTGCTAGGTTTGGTTGCATATGCGTTGTATCAAAATTATCAGCTCAGCCTGGTGATGACTGCTGCCATGACACTTAATCTATTACTGGCAGCGGTGATGGGGGTTGTGATTCCAATCATCATGACTCGTCTTGGTAGGGATCCTGCAGCCGGTTCAAGTGTGCTGATTACTGCGATGACTGATAGCGGAGGGTTCTTTATCTTTCTCGGGTTAGCAACTTTGTATTTGCTCTAATGCTGAAATGAATAACGAAATCCGTCAAGTCTGGTTGGAAATTCTGCAGGATTTTGGCAGCCAGCATATTTTCTGGCAAGTTGTGGTGTTGCTGGCAGCTTTTGGCGTTGCCTGGCTTATTAATGATGTGTTGCGTGCCTATGTAATGCGCCATGCACGGGAAAGTACCAAGCTGGCCATTGGCGGCATCAATCGTGTGTTATTTCCGCTTTCTGCACTGCTGGGTATTGGTTTGGGTAAATGGCTGCTGGCGGGTTGGCAGCATATTGGCCTGTTGCAAATTAGCATCAAGCTGTTGCTTGCGCTTGCGCTGATTAGATTGAGTGTGTACGCGCTACGCTATATCTTTGATCCTAGCGGCTGGCTGAAAACCTTTGAACGCATGATCACATGGGTGATATGGGGCGTGTTGGCGCTGCATCTCACCGGTGATTTGCCGCGTATCATCAATGCGCTGGAAAGTGTTCAATTTACGCTTGGCAAAGGGAAAGCCAACCTTTGGATGCTGTTGCAAGGGGTGTTCACGATTGTAGTCACCCTGTTCGTTACTCTCTGGTTAAGTCGGTTGATAGAAAACAAGCTGATGCGTATAGGGCAGCTGACACCTAATATCCGGGTCGTATTGGTCAAGCTGGTTCGCATCTTTTTTATCGTTATAGGCGTTTTATTTGCGCTGTCGGCAGCTGGTCTGGATATTACACTGCTATCCGTGTTTGGCGGTGCATTGGGGGTAGGTCTCGGCTTCGGCTTGCAAAAGATTGCCAGTAATTATGTCAGCGGTTTTATTATTCTGCTGGATAAATCCATGCAGATTGGCGATATGGTTTCCGTGGATAGGCATCATGGCATTATTCATGACATGCGTTCGCGCTATATGGTATTAGTTAAACAGGATGGCACCAATGTCATTATCCCTAACGAGATATTGATTACCAGTGCAGTGGTCAACTATTCCAGTGAACATATAGACCGTGTACAAGTGAACGTATGTGTGAGTTATGGCAGCCCCCTGGAGCTTGCGATGCAATTGATGCAGCAAGCCGCGGCAAAGCAAGAGCGCGTATTAAAAGCGCCTGCGCCAGAAGTTGTCATCAAAGGGTTAGTCGAACAAGGGGTGGAGCTAGTGCTGAATGTCTGGGTGGCAGACCCGGAAAAACCAATTGCTCCTTTGCGATCAGCATTGTATCTGGAAATCTGGAAAGCTTTCCGTACTGAAGAGATAATCCTAGTAAAGACAGAATCGAACCCCAGCCTATAATGACTGGCGGATAAAACAAAAAGCCCGCGTTTGCGGGCTTTTTATCGAAACCTGAAAATTATTTCAGTTTGGTTTCTTTGTACATGACGTGCTTACGTGCCACAGGATCAAATTTCTTGATTTCCATTTTTTCTGGCATCGTACGTTTGTTTTTAGTGGTGGTGTAGAAGTGACCAGTACCAGCACTGGATTCCAATTTGATTTTTTCGCGCATGGCTCAGTCTCCTTAGATTTTTTCGCCGTTAGCGCGCAGATCAGCCAATACAGCGTCAATACCGTTTTTATCGATAGTGCGCAGAGCGGCATTGGTAATGCGCAGGCTTACCCAGCGGTTCTCGCTTTCAACCCAGAATTTGCGGTTTTGCAAATTAGGCAAAAAGCGGCGTTTTGTTTTGTTTTGTGCGTGGGATACATTGTTACCCACCATTGGTTTTTTACCAGTTACCTGACATACACGTGCCATGGTTTACTCCAAATATCTGCTTTTCGAGAAAGAGCGTGATTATAGTACGAAATCGAAGAACGTTTCAACCTAAATAGTGGATTTTTTAGCGTTTTATGGATAATCGCGCTGATTTGGCTAATGTTTGCCGGTGCTGCCAAAGCCACCTTCTCCTCTTTCGGAAGTGACGAACTCATCCACGATATGGAAATCCGCCTGTACCACCGGCACAATAACCAATTGCGCAATGCGTTCCATCGGATTGAGGATGAAAGAATGCTGGCTGCGATTCCAGCAGCTGACCAGCAACTGACCTTGATAATCCGAGTCGATCAGCCCGACCAGATTGCCCAACACAATGCCGTGTTTGTGGCCGAGACCAGAGCGCGGCAGAATCAACGCCGCATAGTAGGCGTTGTCGATATGAATCGCCATGCCGGTAGGTATCATCACGGTCTCGCCAGGTTGTATGGTTTGCGTATGCTCGATACAGGCACGCAAATCCAGCCCTGCAGAGCCGGGCGTGGCATAGCTTGGCATCATGTGGTGCAGGCGTGGGTCGAGAATTTTTAAATCTACTGAAATAGCCATGAGATTCACTTTGCATAGTGGTTGAACAGGTGACATTAAACACTAATTGGGCATGAAAATCACTATGGCAGCCAAGTAAGACAGTGTTCTAAACGCAGTACATTTTTCATTGTGATCTTGGCACTTCTGGAATCAGCGTCCAGATTTGCTTCTAGGTAGATGGTTGGCCCAATGAATGCGCGCGCGTGAAGGGCACTCTTTATTGTGGAAATTAAAAAGCCAGCTTGAAACAGGCTGGCTTTTTAAAGGGCTTATTGACGATTTACTTAGAACTTGTAATTTGCGCTCAAACCAAGCAGGTAGTTTCTATCTGCAGCTGGTTCGTAAGGCCTTGCATCGTTGATTCTTACTGAACCGATATATTCTTTGTCGAACATATTTTCTACGCGAAAATACTCTTTGAAGTTCCAGTTGGCGAAATTTTGTTCAAATCCGGCGCGCAGGTTAAAGATGGTGTAAGAAGGCGCGGTTTGTGTGTTGATGTCGTTAATATAGACCTTGCTGTTGTGGCGGCCTTCAAAAGCTACATTGAAGCCCAATGGCACGTATTTCCATGCGACTTCACCATAAATCTGGCTACGATAAGTACCCGGGATGCGGTTACCTGATTCGATCAATCCAAGGAAAGGCGAGTTGTAATCAGAGTCATACTTGGCATTGAGCAATGTGTATGAGAAGTAAGTCGAGATGTTGTGATCGAATTGCGAATCTACCGAGAGCTCCATGCCAGTACGTTTGCTGTCATTGGCATTGGCGAAGACGCTTCTGCCGCCAGAGTTTTGCGCGACTACCAGTTCATCTTTGGTATTGATTCTAAAGATATTCAGGTTGACTTGCGTGTTGTCGCCCACAAAGGCCTTTGCGCCAACTTCATAGTTGCTGCTCTCGCTCGGTTTGAGCGAGAGATTAGGTGTGGCTGTTGTAGCGGTTGAGTTAAAAGCTAGCTCGAAGAATGTCGGTGTTTCAAAGCCTCGGCCATAGTTGGCGTACAGATTGAAAGTTGGTGTTACTTTCCACACGCCGCCGATAACCGGCGTGGTTTTTTGGTATTCGGTGGAGCCGCTGTTATCAGGGTTAGTACCGGTAATCAAATCATCCTTTACTTTCATTTTGACCTTGGCATGACGCGCACCGGCGTGAATGTCCACTTTGTCGGTAACGCTTAACTTGCCCTGAATATATTGGTCAAAGTTGCTGGCGATATTGTCCTCAACACGGTTCAGTCTATTTGCTGCGCCGATAGGCCGTTTTACGCCGTTATCGGTGTTGATGTCGGTTCTGGCGTCGTTCATTTTGCCGTAGTTAAGCCCCAGGCTGATGTTGTAAGGCATGGTAAATAGCGTGCCTTTGTTGTCCCAGCGTATATCGCCGCCCCAGAAATCGCGGTCAATCGTACTGGCGCGGCCATTTGGGGATGCTGTCGGCAGCGACAAATATTGATCGTTATAGCGTGTACCTACATAGGTCATTACATTTAATGCGTTGTTCTCGTTAAAGGCATGGCTGAGATTAAATCCTGCTTGGGTGTGGCGGCGATAAACGCGGGTGTTGGATGTGATGGATGCAGGCGCCGCCTTTTCTGGGTCAGAGAAGGCTTCAGCACGCGTAAGCCCCAGCGGGTCTTCTGCTTCTTGATCAAACCAGTTGACCAAAGCGGTTAACTTGGTTGCATCAGAGATGTTCACTTTGAAATTAGCGGTTGCTGCCTGCTTTTGACCGGAATCATGGTCACGGTAGCCATCTGTTTCAAAATTAGATGTGCTGAGGAAATATTCGATATTTTCTGCTGTGCCAGTTGCTTCCACAATTTGGCGTTTTGTATCGAAGCTGCCAAACATCACAGTTGCGCCAACTTTTGGTGTTGCAGGTGCTTTTTCTGTGAGCAGTTGGATTACGCCGCCGGAAGAGTTTCCATATAAAGCAGAGAACGGGCCGCGCATAACTTCGATGTTGCGAATACCAGACAAGTCCACGATGCCAGGTTGACCTTGACCGTCTGGCATCGTTAAAGGAATGCCGTCTACATAAATACGGATGCTACGGGCTCCAAAGTTTGAGCGTGCACCGAAACCGCGTGTGGAAATCTTGGGATCTTGTGCTTGGTTGGTGCGGTCTTGCGCACTGATACCAGGAACGCGGATTAGGCTTTCTGAAAGTTGCATCTGCAATTGTCCAGCCTGGATGTTTTCCATGTCTACAACATCAATCGCAACGGGCAGATCGAAGCTGTTTTGCTCCACGCGCGTTGCGGTAACGACAACAGGTGCGGCGACAATGCTTTTAGTTTCTACCTCTTCTGCGATAGCGTTATAACTTGCGCTAAGGGCGCTTAACACGGCAATGGGCAATAATCTGATTTTGAAAGGACTGGAAGACATGATAAACCTTGATTTCGATATGGTTATAAATGAACAAGTGCGATTCTACGCGATGAAAATCATCAGGAAATCAGTATTTTCATGAATAACAGGCAGTTAGCCAAAAAGGGCTATTGGCTGGATTGCCGCGTCGGCTTTGCCTCCTCGCAATGACGGGCTAAAGAACAGGTTAAAGCATCTGTGCTACATGTTGCAGTACTAGTCGAGCGACTTCGGTTTTGGATGTGTGTGGTAGATGGTGAGTGCCCGTGCCATCAAGCAGGGTGACTTCGTTATCGTCGCTGCCCAAGGCGTCTGTAGCCATGTTGGCGACAATCAAAGGCAGCTTTTTTGCAATCCGTTTTTGTTCTGCATACTGTATCAAATGCTCGCTCTCTGCCGCGAAGCCAACGCAGAACGGCGGTTTCGGCAAGCTGGCGACATCCGCCAGAATATCCTTATTTTTATTAAGATCTATTGTAAGTGTTGACTCACTTTTTTTGATTTTCTGTGTGCTTTTTTGTGCGGGCGAATAATCGGCTACCGCAGCCACGCCAATGAATATATCCTGGTTCGTCACATGCTGCATCACCGTTTGATACATTGTTTCAGCATCTATCGCAGAGATGTTGCGGGTAGTTTTTGGCAAAGGAATCTCTGTCTTGCCGTACACCAACGTCACTTCTGCGCCCATATCTGAGGCGGTTTGAGCCAAAGCGATGCCCATTTTTCCGCTGCTGAGATTGGTGATGACGCGTACCGGGTCGATGGCTTCTTGCGTCGCGCCGGCGGTAATCAATACGCGTTTGCCTTTTAGCAGCTTGGGCGTAAAAAAACTGTTGATCTGAACAAGCAAATCTTCCGGCTCCAGCATGCGTCCCATGCCAGTTTCGCCGCATGCTTGGTCGCCGCTGTCTGGACCCAGCAGTGTAATGCCATCTTGTTGTAACTGTGCCACATTGCGCTGTGTGGCAGGGTTCTCCCACATCTGTTTGTTCATCGCTGGCGCAATCAGCAGCGCACAGTCGCGTGCCAGGCATAGTGTGGAAAGCAAATCATCCGCACGGCCATGCAGTAGCTTGGCCATGAAATCGGCACTGGCCGGTGCGATGACGATTGCATCGGCATTGCGGCTGAGCTCGATATGTGGCATGCCGTTGGGCACCCCGCCATCCCACATGCTGGTAAATACCGGCTTGCCGGACAAGGCTTGCATCGTGACGGGGGTGATGAACTGCTGTGCGCTCTCGGTCATGACGACTTGCACTTGCGCGCCGGCCTTGATGAGCAGGCGTACCAATTCCGCGGCTTTGTAAGCCGCGACACCGCCGGTGATGCCGAGTACGATCTTTTTGTCTGCCAGAAGGCTCATGTGGATATGGATTGCTGAATTGGCGCTAAGTTTAGCATACCCATGCGGCGCATTACCTGTTATCTTATGTGTAAACTATACGAAGAATCTTAGTGGACAAAATATGGCAATAACGGATTGGCCGGAGGGCGAGCGCCCGCGCGAAAAGCTGTTGCAAAATGGTGCGGAAAGTTTGTCTGATGCCGAGTTGCTGGCGATTTTTTTGCGTGTCGGCGTCACAGGCAAAAGCGCAGTGGATCTAGCGCGGGATTTGTTGAAGGAGTTTGGTAGCCTGAACGGCATTTTTGCCGCAAGCGAACAGCAAATCAGCGCCGTACATGGCATGGGTAGCAGCAAATATGTGCAGTTGCAGGCGATTTTCGAAATGAGCCGCCGCGCCTTGAGCGAGCAGTTGCAGCAGCGCGATGTGTTTGAATCGCCAAATCAGGTGCGGGATTATTTGCAATTAAAACTGGCGCATTTGCCTTATGAGGTGTTTCTGGTGCTGTTTCTGGATGTGCAGAACCGGCTGATTGCGGCGGAGGAGATGTTTGCCGGCAGTTTGATGCAGACCAGCGTTCATCCGCGGGAAGTGGTGAAGCGCGCCTTGCATCATAATGCGGCGGCGGTTATTTTTGCGCATAATCACCCTACTGGCGCGGCGATGCAAAGCCGCGAGGATGAGCAGCTGACAGCACATTTGAAGCAGGCGCTGGAGCTGGTGAGCACGCGGGTGCTGGATCATTTTGTGGTGGCGGCAAACCAGATATTGTCCTTCAAGGAAAAAGGCTTGTTGTAAGGTGCGGTTGTGGGGGGTAATGGGCATGAATAAAAAAAGCATTATTTGGATATTGGTGGCATTGTTGGGCGCCTTTGCATTGGCTGGCATTGCGCTGCATCGCGGCGAGAGCATCAATGCGCTGTGGTTGATCACCGCTGCAGTCTGTATCTACGCGATTGCCTACCGGTTCTATGCGGCCTGGATCGCGGCCAAAGTGCTGACGATAGACGCAACGCGCGCGACACCTGCTGAAAGATTGGATAACGGGCGCGATTTCATGCCAACCAACAGGTGGGTGGTGTTTGGTCACCACTTTGCCGCAATTGCAGGCCCGGGGCCGCTGGTAGGCCCAACATTGGCCGCGCAGTTTGGTTATTTGCCGGGCACCTTGTGGATATTGATCGGCGCCGTATTGGGCGGCGCGGTGCAGGACATGGTGACCTTGTTCTTCTCCATGCGCCGCAACGGGCGTAGTCTCGGACAGATGGCGCGTGACGAGATAGGTGCCATCGGTGGCACTGCGGCGCTGATTGGCACGTTCATGATCATGATCATCCTGATTGCCGTGCTTGGGCTGGTGGTCGTGAACGCGATGAAGCATAGCCCGTGGGCGACTTCCACGGTGGCGGCGACGATACCGATTGCGATGCTGGTCGGCATTTACATGCGCAATATCCGCCCCGGTCGCGTGCTTGAAGCGAGTGCTCTGGGCGTAGCTTTGCTGCTGCTGTCGGTCTTCGCGGGTGGCTGGATAGACCATCAGGAAAGCTTGCGTGTTCTATTCGATCATGATGGTTTGCCATTGGCTTACGCAATTATCGTTTATGGTTTTGCCGCCGCCGTACTGCCAGTGTGGCTGTTGCTAGCGCCGCGCGACTACCTTTCCACATTCGTCAAACTAGGGACGGTGTTCTTGCTGGCAATCGCGATTTTGTTGCTGCGCCCAGAGATTCGCATGCCAGCGGTGACGCAGTTTGTTGATGGCACCGGCCCGATTTTCGGCGGCAAGCTATTTCCGTTCGTGTTCATCACCATTGCCTGCGGCGCGATATCTGGTTTTCACGCCTTGATCTCGTCTGGAACCACCCCAAAACTGTTGGCGAATGAACGTGACATTCGCATGATCGGCTATGGCGGCATGTTGCTGGAAAGCTTTGTCGCGATGATGGCGATGATTGCTGCGACGGTGCTGGAGCCTGGAATCTACTTTGCCATCAATAGCCCTCCGGGCGTGGTGGGCAAAGAGGCGGTGGATGCCATCGCAAAAATCAATAGCTGGGGGTTTGCCGTGACTGTCGAGCAGATGCAGCAGTTGGCGAGTGATATGGGCGAGCAAAGCTTGTTTGCACGCATCGGCGGAGCGCCTAGTCTGGCCGTGGGGATGGCCAGTATCTTCGGCACCGCGTTTGGCAAAGGCATGCTGGCGATCTGGTACCACTTTGCCATCATGTTCGAGGCGATCTTTATCCTCACCACGCTGGATGCCGGAACTCGCGTCGGTCGTTTCATGTTGCAGGATCTGCTGGGAAATTTTAATAAAACACTAGGGGAGACTTCCTATACACCATCCGTGATTCTCACCAGTGCGATTGTGGTGGCCAGTTGGGGCTACTTCCTCTATATCGGTGTGATAGATCCGAACGGCGGCGTGAATATCCTGTGGCCTCTGTTCGGTATTGCCAACCAGATGCTGGCAGCGATTGCGCTCAGTGTGGCAACGGGTATTCTGGTCAAGTCGGGTAAATTGAGATACGCCTGGGTGACGGGCTTGCCGCTGGTTTGGTTGGTTACCATTACAACGACAGCGGCTTTCCAGAAGATTTTCAGCGAGGATATCCGCATCGGCTTCTTTGCGGCGGCAAACGACTTAAGCGCCAAGTTGGCCGCTGGCGCCTTACCGGCGGATAAGGCGGCGATTGCGCCGCAGCTGATTTTCAACCAGCATCTGGATGCCTATTTGACGCTATTTTTTGTTTCGGTGCTGTGGGTGGTGATACTGGACATGCTGTGGATGTGCGTGCGGCACTTAAACGGAAAGCCGGTGCCTAAGCTTTCGGAGGCTCCGCATGAGCCAAGTCGGCTGGTAGAGGATTGGGTGAGGGATTGACGATGCTGCAAACTTTGTTGAAAAAGGTGCGCCACGTTTGGCATTGCGTACGCCGCTTGTCAGGCGATGATGCGTATGAGCAGTACCTCAAGCATTATGCGGCGTTTCATGCCAACACGCTGGATGCGCCGCCGGTGTTGTCCCGCAAGGCGTTTTATCAACTCTGGCAAGACAAGAAGTGGCAGGGCGTCAAGCGTTGCTGCTAATGCTGGTAGAGATTGTCCACGTACATTTCGTCGGCGGAGGATAGGTCGCCGTCCAGTTCCATCTCGTCCAGTTGGTATTCAGGGCGAAGCCGGTTCAACTGCTCGGGCTTGTAGTCGGCAATGATGTAATCCAGTGGCGCTTCCTGCCTAAAAAATCTCTCAAACCATTTTTTCATTTTTTTTCCAATCAAAATCGCATGTGCTTGCGTGTATTATTGCAAGCGCCGTGCCTGATTGAAGCGTGAATAAAAGGGTGATTTAAGGCCTTGATTTATGTATGGAATCTGCTTGCAGGCCGCGGTTTGGCCTGGAGTACGTTGCCGGAAATTCGATGGCTTCGATGACTTTTTGACAGCGTGATTAGCGCTGCGAGCGGTGTGCCCAAGCCCACATGCCAATGCCTGTCAGGACCATGGGTAAGCTTAGCCATTGTCCCATGCTCAAGCCTAACTGAAGCAATCCTAAATTGGCATCCGGTTCGCGCGTAAATTCCACCAGAAAGCGGAATGAACCATAGCCAATCAAGAATAATGCAGAAATAGCGCCGACAGGTCGCTGTCGGCGTGAGAACCACCATAAAATGGTGAATAGCAGCAATCCTTCCAATGCGAATTCATATAGCTGTGAGGGGTGTCTGGCGATATAGTCCACTTGCGGGAAAATCACGCCGAAATCCGCATGGGTTGGCCTCCCCCATAACTCGCCATTGATAAAGTTGCCCATGCGCCCGGCGCCCAAGCCAATAGGAACCAGTGGTGCAACAAAGTCCATGGTTTTCAGCCATGGTTGAGGGTGTTTCCGATTAAATAGCCACATCGCGACAAGTACGCCCAGAAAGCCACCGTGGAAGCTCATGCCGCCTTGCCAGACTTTGAGAATATCCAGCGGATGTTCAAGAAAATAACTGCTCTGATAGAACAAGGCGTAACCGATACGTCCACCCAGAACGACGCCTAATGCACCATAAAAAAGTGCATCATCCAGCATCTGGCTATTCCAGCCAAACCAGGGTTTTTTCTGTGCCTGCCACCTGCCCAGCATTAAAAATGCAATAAACCCAACCAGATACATCAGGCCATACCAATGGATGCCAAAGGAGTTGCCTAGATGAATGGCGACGGGGTCGAACTGGGGATGTACGAAGATTTTGTTCTCAAGCATATGGACTGACTATATTGCGGTAAAATACCGATTATAGAGGTTAATACATATAAAGGTTTATATCTATGCCAGTATATCGTTCACGTACAACAACACACGGCCGTAATATGGCAGGCGCACGCGCACTTTGGCGTGCCACCGGTATGAAAGATGAGGATTTTTCAAAACCCATCATAGCCATTGCAAACTCATTTACCCAATTCGTTCCTGGGCATGTCCATCTGCAGAACCTTGGACAACTTGTTGCGAGGGAAATCGAAAAAGCAGGTGGTGTTGCCAAGGAGTTCAATACGATCGCGGTGGACGATGGCATTGCGATGGGACACGGCGGTATGTTGTATAGCTTGCCGAGCCGCGATTTAATTGCCGATTCTGTCGAATACATGGTCAATGCCCACTGTGCCGACGCATTGGTGTGTATCTCTAATTGCGACAAGATCACGCCCGGCATGCTGATGGCCGCGTTGCGATTAAATATTCCTGTGGTTTTTGTTTCAGGCGGTCCGATGGAAGCTGGAAAAGTGAACTGGAACGGTGAAACCCGCAAATTGGATCTGGTTGATGCGATGGTAGAAGCTGCGGACAGTCATGTCAGTGATTCAGAAGTAGCTGAGGTGGAACGTAGTGCATGCCCAACTTGCGGCTCATGCTCTGGTATGTTTACTGCCAATTCCATGAACTGTTTGACTGAAGCGCTGGGCCTGAGCTTGCCGGGGAACGGCTCTACATTGGCGACGCATGCTGCGCGTAAGCAGTTGTTTTTAAAAGCTGGACGCTTAATTGTGGAATTGGCTAAACGCCATTATGAGCAAGACGATTATTCAGTGTTGCCACGCAATATTGCCAATTTTAAAGCTTTTGAAAATGCGGTGAGTTTGGATGTAGCCATGGGTGGTAGCACCAATACAGTATTGCATTTACTGGCTGCCGCGCATGAGGCTGGTCTCGATTTCACCATGAAAGAAATTGACCGTATTTCGCGCAAGGTACCATGTTTGAGCAAAGTTGCACCTGCCACCAATAAATTCCACATGGAGGACGTTCACCGCGCTGGTGGCGTGATGGCTATCTTGGCTGAGCTAGACCGTGCAGGAGTCATTAACCGTGATGTGCCCACAGTACACAGCCCTACTATGGGGGCAGCGCTCGATAAGTGGGATATCATGAAGACCGCTGACGAGGAAGTGAAAGAGTTTTACCGTGCTGCACCTGGGGGTATTTCAACTACCATTGCTTTTAGCCAAAGTATGCTGTGGCCCAATTTGGATACTGACCGTCAAAACGGTTGTATCCGTAGCAAGGAGCATGCGTATAGCCAAGATGGTGGATTGGCAGTGTTGCATGGCAATATCGCGCTGGATGGCTGCATCGTCAAAACCGCGGGGGTGGATGACAGCATTTTGAAATTTACTGGCCGTGCCCGCATTTTCGAGAGCCAGGACGCTGCAGTTGCTGGAATTCTTGCCGATAACATCGTAGCGGGCGATGTGGTGGTGATTCGTTACGAAGGACCTAAAGGCGGCCCTGGCATGCAGGAAATGTTGTACCCGACCAGTTACCTGAAATCGAAAGGATTGGGTAAAGTATGCGCATTGCTGACGGACGGCCGTTTTTCCGGCGGCACGTCTGGGCTAAGCATTGGCCATGCTTCTCCTGAAGCGGCGGAAGGCGGCGCGATCGGCTTGGTGGAGGAAGGTGATACCATCGAGATTGACATCCCCAACCGTCGCATTCACCTCGCAGTTTCGGCAGAAGAGCTCGAGCGCCGCCGTACCGCGATGGAAACTAAAGGCAAGGCAGCCTGGAAGCCATTGAACCGGGAAAGACATGTATCTGCATCGCTACGCGCTTATGCCGCGATGACAACATCTGCCTCCAAAGGCGCGGTGCGTGACGTGACACAAATTGAACGATAGAGAGCATAATGACGACAGAAGCAATTAAAGACACTACTGAACCCGCGACCCATAAGAGCCTGAAACTGCATGCGCATGTCATGCAAACGCAGGACGAAAACGGGTTGCAGTACCTCGAGATCGATAATCCGCTAGCTATTGGAAAGATTGCTTTACAGGGTGCGCATCTAATGAACTGGCAGCCAAAATTTCTGGCTAATCCAGTGCTCTGGCTTTCCAGTAACGCGCGTTATGTCAAAGGCCGTTCTATTCGCGGTGGCGTGCCGATTTGCTGGCCTTGGTTCGGGGCGCACCCAACAGATAGCACATTCTGTCCGCATGGCTTTGCACGCGTGATTCCCTGGCGCGTGATAGATGTCGACTCTACGCCTACAGGCGCGACGCGCATCATCCTGGAAATGCAGCAAACGCCCGAGGCCCAACGTCAGCTATCTTATCCCTATGTATTGACTGTTACCATCACCATGGGCAGACGGTTACGTATTGAAATGGCAACGACCAACAAAGCGGATCATCCATTTGTCATTGGGGAGGCGTTTCATACTTATCTCAACGTGAGCGATATTGCCAATGTGAAAATCACCGGCATGCAGGATTGTGTCTATGCCGATAAGATTCTCAAGTATGAGCGTCAGGTGGAGCATCACGCATTAACGTTCGATGGTGGCGAATTCGACCGCGTTTTTATTGATCATAGCAGTGACTGTCTGGTGCATGATACTGGCTATAACCGCATCATCCATGTAGCTAAATCGGGCAGTGATACCACTGTGGTATGGAGTCCGGGTGGTGAGAAGGCTGCGCAGATGGCGGATATGGGTGGCACGGATGAGTGGCGCAAGACAATCTGCGTGGAAACCACCAATGCACTGGATAATATGGTGGTAATTAACCCCGGGAGAACGCACGTCATCAGTGCAGAATACTCCATTGAGACGCTGTAGACTGATGCAATGAGCCGTCTTGAATAATTGCAGGCATAGTGTCAACGGATGTATACGCCAAGGCGTTAAGCATTCGTCAAAGTTTCTCGTTGTTTTAGGCAAGTCCTGAAGGGTTATGTGACTCTTTAAGGAATTTTAAATTGGCGGTATGATAGAGGTTGCAAAAAATTGCAGCCAAAATAGTTCAGAGTTCAAGGAGATAGCATGAAAGCATTATTGACAGCAGTTGCAGTTGCCGGTGTGTTGATGGCTGGTGTGGCTCAAGCGGAAGATGGTCAGGCATTGGCACAGAAAAGCGGTTGTTTGGCTTGCCATGGCTTAGACAAAAAAGTGTTGGGCCCATCCTACAAGGATGTTGCGGCAAAATACAAAGGCCAGGCTGGCGCAGAAGCCAAATTGGTTGAAAAAGTGAAAAAAGGCGGTAGTGGTGTTTGGGGTCCTATGCCTATGCCAGCTAACAGCCCACAAGTTAAAGACGAAGATATCAAAACCATCGTTAAGTGGATTCTGACACTGTAGTTCCAGGTGAGCATTAAAAGGCCCGCAATTGCGGGCCTTTTTATTTAGGTAGCGATTAGCGATTCAGCTTACTGTGTTTGATAGAGTAGGCGAAATAAATCACCATGCCTATTAACAACCATATTCCGAAGCGTTGCCAAGTCATGGCAGGCAAGAAAGCCATGAGCGCACCGCACGAAACCATGCCCAAAATAGGAAACAAAGGGTAATAAGGGCTCTGGTATGGCCGGTGCAGGTTTGGCTGGCGTTTGCGCAGTGCGATGACACCGCCGCAAACAATGACGAAGGCTGCAAGCGTGCCGATGTTGACTAGCTCCGCCAAGTCGCCAAGCGGGATGAAGCCTGCAATGGTGGCGACAATCAGCCCGCATAGTACAATGACCCGGACTGGGGTATGCGTCTTGGCGTTGATCTCGCCAAAGAATGGTGGCAAAAGACCATCGCGGCTCATGGCAAAGATAATGCGGGTCAAGCCGTAATACAGCACCAGCATCACAGTCGTGAGGCCTGCAATGACGCCGGTGGAAACCAGTGCGGATGCCCAGTTGTAGCCCATCAGTTCCAAGGCGTGTGCCACGGGCGATGACACCCCGAGTTCTTTGTAAGACACCACGCCGGTCAGCAGACCGGATACGATGATGTAGATGATGGTGCAGAACAAGAGGGAATAAATGATTCCTTTGGGGACATCGCGTTGCGGATTGCTGGCTTCCTCAACCGCAGTCGAGACCGCGTCAAAACCCACATATGCAAAGAAGACCAGCGAGGCCCCAGCCAGCACGCCTACCGTTTTACCATCGGGTAAAGTGTCAAACCAGCCGTAAGGTATGAACGGGCTCCAGTTTTCCGGGTTTACGTTCATGCTGGCAATTGCAATGAAAATTGTGATAGTCAATACTTTAACAAACACCATGGCTGTATTCAGCCGTGCGCTTTCCTTGACGCCGATAATCAGCATGATCATCAGCGCGATGATGATGCTGAATGCTGGCAGATTGATGGTACCACCAAGCGATGGCGCTTTTGTCAGATGCTCCGGCAAACCCATGCCAATCGCATTCAGGAAATTGTTGAAATACCCCGACCAGCCATTGGCCACCGCGGCCACGCTCATGCCGTATTCCATCAGTAGAATCCACCCTATCGTCCAGGCAATGATCTCGCCAAAAGCGGCATAGCCATAGCCATACGCACTGCCACAACCGCCAACCGTGGCGGCCATTTCGGCATAGGCCAGCGCGGCAAACGCGCAGGCGATGCCGGATACGACAAAGGAAAGCACAACCGCAGGGCCGGACTGGTGCGCTGCTGCAAGCCCGGTGAGTACAAATATCCCGGTGCCAATGATGGCGCCAATCCCTAGCAAAGTGAGGTCAAAAGCGGACAGACATTTTTTTAGGCCCGTGTCGGCATGTGTTTCCACGGGCTTTGTGCGAAGCATTTTTTTACGCATATGGTTTTTCTCCCTAGTTAGCGAGAGTTTACAACCAATCATGTTCTATAAGGAAGCCTGAATATGGCTGACACAGTGTACCGTCGGCTCAATGCATGTTTGGAATGATGCTTCGCGCGCGCGTTCATTACGAAAAACAATGCTCTGGAAGCTTAGCGGGATGCGGCTTTCAGGGCAATGGCTATGATAATGAAAAATCAGGCGTTTATCTGCTGATGCCCAGCCAGTCTTTTTCCACCAGAAAATCTGTGTAGAGTTTAGATTCCGCGCTGCCGGCTTCCGGTTTCCAGTCGTAGCGCCATTTCACGATCGGCGGCATTGAGAGCAGGATGGATTCGGTCCGCCCGTTGGATTGCAGGCCAAAGATCGTGCCACGGTCAAAGATCAGGTTGAATTCGACATAGCGGCCACGGCGATAGGCTTGGAAGTCACGTTCACGCTCGCCGTAGGGTGTGTCTTTGCGGCGCTGGACGATAGGCAGGTAGGCGTTGATGAAAGAATCGCCTACGGCTTTGAGCATGGCAAAGCTTTGTTCAAAGCCAAACGCGTGAAAATCATCGAAGAAGATGCCACCAATACCGCGCGGTTCTTGGCGATGCTTAAGGTAGAAGTATTCGTCACACCATTTTTTGAATTTGGGATATAAGTCCGCGCCAAATGGGGCGAGCGCTTCTTTATTGACGCGGTGGAAATGCACGCAATCTTCCTCAAAGCCGTAATAAGGCGTCAAATCCATGCCGCCGCCAAACCACCAGATGTCTTGCTCATTGGCATTTTGCGCTTTGGCATGAAAGAAGCGCACGTTCATGTGTACGGTGGGCACATAAGGATTGCGTGGATGGAATACCAGCGAAACGCCCATGGCTTCCCACGGCCTGCCAGCCGCCTCGGGATGTGCCACGCTGGCCGCAGGCGGCAGTTTGTTCCCCAGCACATGCGAGAAGCCGACCCCGGCGCGCTCGAACACGTTACCTTCTTCCAGCATGCAGGATGTGCCGCCGCCACCCTCCGGGCGCTGCCAGCTGTCGTGTAGAAAGCTTTTGCCATCTACCAGTTCCAGAGCTTCTACGATACGGCTTTGCAAGCCCTGCAAATAATCAAGCACAGGTTTTGTTTGCATGGCTAGCCTAACCTTTGATTGCCCGATAGCCTATATCTTTACGATACTGGGCACCGTCAAAATGGATCTGTTCCGCGATTCGGTATGCTTGCTGCTGTGCGAATTTCACGGTTTCACCCAATGCGGTGACGCACAATACACGACCGCCGCTGGTCAAGACTTTGCCGTCTTTCAGCACCGTGCCAGCATGGAATACATAGGCGTCTTGCAAGTCTTTTGGCAGGCCGGTAATTTCGTCCCCCAGTTTTGGGGACTCAGGATAGTTTTCGCTTGCCATCACCACACCCAGTGCAAAACGACGGTCCCACTCGGCCTCGGCCAGATTCAGTGTGCCGTTGACAGCATGCTCGGCCAATGCCACCAAATCGCTCTTCAGGCGCATCATGATAGGCTGTGTTTCCGGGTCGCCCATGCGGCAGTTGAATTCCAGGGTTTTTACCGAACCGTCTTTGCCTATCATCAGGCCAGCATACAGGAAGCCGGTATAAGGGATGCCGTCTTTGGCCATGCCTTCAACAGTCGGGCGGATGATCTCGCGCACCACTTTGGCGTGGATTTCCGGCGTGACGACAGGTGCAGGCGAATAAGCGCCCATGCCACCTGTGTTCGGCCCCATATCACCGTCTAAAAGCCGCTTATGGTCCTGGCTGGTGGCGAGCGCCAGGATGTTCTTGCCGTCCACCATCACCATGAAACTGGCTTCTTCGCCTTCCAGGAATTCTTCGATCACTACGCGTGCACCTGCGGCGCCAAGTTTGTTATCGGCCAACATCATGTCGATAGCCTGATGCGCTTCATCATCCGTTATGGCGACTACGACGCCTTTGCCTGCGGCTAAGCCATCCGCCTTGATTACAATTGGAGACCCTTGCTGGTTCACATATTCGTGTGCCTTGGCGGCGTCGGTAAAGGTCTCATATTTCGCGGTTGGGATGTTGTGCCGCACCATGAATGCCTTGGCGAAATCCTTGCTGGATTCAAGCTGTGCAGCGGCTTTGGTCGGACCGAATATCTTCAGACCTGCTGCACGGAAGGCATCCACGACGCCCTGTGACAACGGCGCTTCCGGGCCCACGATGGTCAGGTGGATTTGCTCCTTTTGCGCAAACGCTACCAGTTCATCGACCTTGGTGATGGGCACGTTGACCATATCCGGGTTGGTTGCAGTGCCCGCATTGCCGGGCGCTACATAGACGCGGCTAACTTCCTTGTTCTGTGCGACTTTCCAGGCAAGGGCGTGTTCGCGGCCGCCAGAACCAATCACTAAAATTTTCATATATTGACCCAATAAATTCAGCCACAGAGAACACGGAGTTCACGGAGGCTATGATAAACCGCATCTAATAGCGCAAAACCGTAGCGAGCATTGTCAGTGCAACGCGGCAATGACGGTGCGCAGTAGGTTTGGCTAATGTCTAAAATGTCTGATTCCTGTAAATACCATCGCCAATCCATGGTCGTCTGCGGCTGCGATTACCTCTTCATCACGCATGCTGCCGCCTGGCTGAATTACGCAGACGGCACCGGCTTCTGCCAGTACGTCTACGCCATCGCGGAACGGGAAGAATGCATCAGAGGCCACGACGGAGTTCTGCAGGCTCAAGCCGGCGTTCTGTGCTTTGATGGCTGCGATCTTGGTGCTGTCCACGCGGCTCATCTGGCCAGCGCCGACCCCGAGTGTCATGCCATCGCCACAAAACACGATGGCGTTGGATTTGACATATTGCGCAACGCGCCAGGCGAACAGTAAGTCTGCTAATTGGGCCGGACTAGGCTGTTTCTTGGTGACGACCCTTAAGTCTCTTTCGCTGATCACATGGTTGTCTGCGGTTTGCAGCAATAAGCCGGAACCGATGCGTTTGCTGTCCATGAAGTTGCGGCCTTGCTCCCAAGCTGTGCTGCCGCCTTTGGGCATGGCGATCTTGAGTACGCGGACATTGGCTTTAGCCTGAAAGATCGCCAAAGCTTCGGCCGTGTAATCCGGCGCAATCAGCACTTCGACAAACTGTTTGGAGACGGCTTCTGCAGCCGCGCCATCCAGTGTGCAGTTGAAAGCGATGATACCGCCAAAGGCAGAGGTAGGATCTGTCTTGAAGGCCTTGCTGTAGGCTTCCAGTGCATTGGCGCCTAGTGCCACGCCGCATGGGTTAGCATGCTTGACGATGACGCAAGCTGTCGTATCAAATGACTTAACGGCTTCCCAAGCGGCATCTGCATCGGCGATGTTGTTGTAACTCAGTTCTTTGCCTTGCAGCTGTTCAGCAGTTACCAAACTGCCGGGTGCCGGGCACAAGTCTCGATAAAGTGCGGCTTGCTGGTGCGAGTTCTCGCCGTAACGCAAATCCTGTACCTTGATGAAGCTGCTGTTGACCTGCCCGGGAAACATGCCGCGTACGGGTTGTGCGGCATTCCGGCTGGCTTCGAAGTCAATCGAAGAAAGGTAATCGCTGATTGCGGCATCATATTGCGCGATGCGGTTGAACGCTGCTACAGACAGCTTGAATCGGGTGGCCTTGGAGAGCCCGCCGCTATTGGCTTTCAGCTCGGCTAGAACAGCATCGTATTGGCTGGCGTCAGTCAATACGGCTACATCGTTCCAGTTCTTGGCGGCAGAGCGCACCATGGCCGGGCCGCCAATATCAATGTTCTCAATCGCGTCTTCCAGCGTGCAGTTGGGCTTGCCGACCGTGGCCTCAAACGGGTACAGGTTCACCGCCAGCAAATCGATATTTTCAATGCCATGTTGCCGCATCGCGGCTACGTGTTCAGGCAAGTCGCGTCTGCCCAATAGGCCGCCATGCACTTTGGGATGCAGGGTCTTGACGCGGCCATCCAGCATCTCCGGGAAGCCGGTGTAATCGCTGACTTCGATGACTGGGATATTGTTGTCGCGAAACAGCTTGGCGGTGCCGCCTGTAGATAATATCTCCACGCCCAGGCCAACTAAGGCCTTGGCAAACTCCACGATACCGTTTTTGTCGGAAACACTGATGAGTGCACGCTTGATAGTCGCCATAAAATTTACTCTAATTGTTAATTTAGATCGTTTTTACAAATCGTAGACGCGCAATGATGACAAGGCGCAAAAAGTTGAAAAAACCGGAGTTTACTGCGTGGTAAATGAGGATTTTTGAAATTTTTTGCAACAAAGTCAGCATGAGCGGAACGATTTTTATTTATTCGAGATTGTATTGCGCCATTTTCTTGCGCAGCGTATTGCGATTGATTCCAAGGATTTCTGCGGCTTTGCTCTGATTGCCGCCCACTTTGTCTAGGATATACTTGATCATGGGTTTTTCGACACAGTCCAGTACCATGTCGTAAATGGCATGAGGTTTTTCCCCATCCAGGTGCTCGAAATACTCATCCAAAGCCGCTTTAACGCATTCACCCAGCTTGTTTGCCATGACTACGCCGCCAGCTCTTCAGGTTCGATATCTTCATCCGCATATACCAGGCGCTCGTTGTCGGCCTTCAGTGCAGCAAAAAAGTCGTTGATGGCTTGTAATTGCAGCTCGATGGTTTGCAGGGTGTTCATGTTGTGGCGGAAATGCGCGGAGTTTTTCAGTCCTTTGGTATACCAGGAGATATGTTTGCGTGCCACGCGCATGCCGGTCAAATCGCCATAAAACGCATATAAATCATGCAGATGCTCCAGCATGACCTGGTGAATCTCATCCACAGTGGGTGACAGCATGTGGGTGCCGGTTTCCAGATAATGCTGAATCTCGCGGAAGATCCACGGCCTGCCCTGTGCCGCACGGCCAATCATCACCGCATCGGCTTTGGTGTGCTCAAGTACAAATTTGGCTTTTTCCGGCGTGGTGATGTCGCCGTTGGCAATCAAAGGGATTTTAATCGCTTGCTTCACTGCGGCAATGGTGTCATATTCAGCCTCGCCATTGTAAAGGCATGCACGGGTGCGGCCATGCATGGCCAGCGCCTGCACACCAATATCCTCCGCTAATTTGGCGATTTGCACCGCATTGCGGTTTTGTTTATCCCAGCCGGTGCGGATCTTCAGCGTCACCGGTACGTCCACGGCGTTCACCACGGCTTTCAGTATCTGCGCCACTAACGGCTCATCTTTAAGCAGGGCAGAGCCTGCCATGACATTGCAAATCTTCTTGGCTGGGCAGCCCATATTGATGTCGATGATCTGCGCGCCATTGTCCACATTGTGCTTGGCCGCTTCTGCCATCATTTTCGGGTCGGCGCCGGCAATCTGTACGGAAATCGGATCCGGCTCCCCTTCATGGTTGGCGCGGCGTTTTGTTTTTTCGCTGCCATACAACAGCGAGTTGGAAGTCACCATTTCGCTCACGGCCAAGCCAGCGCCCATCTTCTTGCAGAGGACGCGGAAAGGACGGTCTGTCACACCCGCCATGGGGGCGACAACCAGGTTGTTTTTCAACTTGTAGGAGCTGATTTGCATGTTTTTGTGCAGCGTATTTTTTTACCGGAAAAGGCTGCCTATTTTATACGCAAATGTGGTTTGCTGGAACAAAAAAATGCGCATTTTGCGCTTACAATGCCACATTGTTTTAAGGATTAGACATGTCTCAGGTCTCCACCCGGCAAATCGCATTTGCCAGTTTTATCGGCACCGCGATTGAATTCTACGATTTTTACATTTATGCCATGGCCGCGGCCTTGGTCATCGGCCAGATTTTCTTTCCCGTCAGCGACGCGGCGGCGCAATCGCTCAACGCTTTTTTGACCTTTGGTATCGCATTCATTGCGCGCCCGGTCGGCGCATTGTTGTTCGGGCATTTTGGCGACAAATTTGGCCGCAAGACAACGCTGGCGGCCTCTTTGCTGGTGATGGGCGTATGCACGTTGCTGATTGGCCTGCTGCCGGGTTACGACACGCTGGGGTGGCTTGCGCCAGTCGCCTTGTGTATCCTGCGTTTCGGGCAGGGCATCGGCTTGGGTGGTGAGTGGGGCGGGGCGGCTTTGTTGGCAACGGAATACGCGCCGCCGGGCAAGCGCGGCTGGTTCGGCATGTTCCCGCAGTTGGGGCCTTCCATCGGCTTTTTGCTGGCGACCTTGAGTTATCTTGCGCTCAGCCTGTTTTTATCAGAAGCACAATTCAATGCCTGGGGTTGGCGCATCCCATTTGTAGCCAGTGCGCTGCTGGTGGGAGTGGGGCTGTATGTGCGCTTCAAGCTGGCGGAAACGCCCGCGTTCACGGCGGCACAGCAAAAAAAAGAATTACATGTCATGCCGCTAAAAGCTTTGTTCCATCAGCATCTTGGCGCTGTTGCATTAGGCGCGCTGGCCATGGTGGTCTGCTACAACCTGTTCTATACCGCCACGGTGTTCTGTCTCAGTTATGGCACCAAGGAGTTGGGCATCCCTAGGGTGGAGTTTCTGCAATTGCTGTGTGTCGCCGTGTTGTTCATGACGCTGGCAACCCCTGTTTCGGCCGGCCTGAGCGATCAATTCGGGCGCAGGCCGGTGTTGCTGACGAGCAGCTTGTTGGCGGTGCTGGCCGGTTTCGCGCTTGCGCCACTGATGCAAGGGGGTGTGATGGCGATTCTGGGGTTTCTTGCACTGGCGCTATTTTTAATGGGTGCAAGCTTTGCGCCGATGGGCGCATTTTTGCCGGAGCAGTTTCCGGTGGCGTTGCGATACAGCGGCGCCGGTCTGGCGTATCAGCTGGGCGGCATACTAGGCGCCTCGCTGGCGCCCTATATCTCGCAACTGCTGGTGATTAAGGGCGGGCTGGCCTGGGTGGGTGCTTATATGTCGGCGATGGCGATGGTGAGTTTTGTCGCGGTTTATTTCATGCGCGAAACTGCAAGCCTCAAGGCTGAGTAAGCTGTTCCAGTTTGCCTAGCCACTGCAGGGCGTATTCTCGCGGGTTTTCTAAATTATCGCTGCCACACATCTCTGCGGTGGGCTGCAGGTTGGCGCAGAAAGCCGGGCGTTCTGGCTTGCCAAAAATCATGCAGCGGTTTGTCTCATCCAGTTGTATGCAGCGTGTTCCTGCGGGTTTGCCGTTGGGCATGCCGGGGATGGGGCTGTTGATAGACGGGGCGATGCAGCAGGCGCCACAACCGCTTCGACATTGCATTACGTTTCTGTCCACGGATAACCCAACTTGCTCACGCCCGCCTTCAAATCCTGCATGGCTTTTTGCACCTGTGCGCTTTTGCCTTTCATGCCCACCTCGGTGGTGCGGTGATTGTCCAGTTTGGGCAGGCTGAAAAGCTTGAGCTCCGGGTAGTTCCGCAGCATCTCGGTCATCAGGTCAATCAGCCGGCTTTCTCCCGCTTCCATCACCAGGATCGAAGACTCTAGATAATCCCGCTGATGGAAGAGATGCGCATAGTAAGTCTCCAGCACCCACTCCACCATCGGGTGCGCCATGTCGGGGAAGCCGGGGACGAAATAATGCTCGTTGATGCTGAACCCGGCAACGCGGTTGACCGGGTTGGGAATCAGTGCGCAACCCTGGGGGAAGTCTGCCATGATGAGTCGTTTTGTGTTGTCGCCCTTGCCGTAGCGTGCCTCGATTTCCGCCACGGCGCCCGGGTGGCGTTGAATCGGCACACCGGCCGCCTCTGCCGCGCACTGGCGGGTGTAGTCGTCCGGTGTGGCGCCGATGCCGCCAAAGCTGAATACCACGTCACTGCGCGCCATGCTGGCTCTGAGTGAGGCGGTGATCTGCGCGGGAGCATCAGCTAAATAGTTGGCTCAGCTTAATTGCAGGCTGCGTGCATTGAGCAGTTCGATGACTTTGCTCAGGTGCGCATCTTTACGTTTGCCGGAAAGGATCTCATCGCCAATGATGTAAGCGCCAAATGTTCGCATGACGGGGGTTGAAAAATTGAAAGTGCTATTTTGCGGGCTAATGACGATTAAATCCAGCCTCGCATGCGCGTTCATTGTAAATGCGCATGCCCTGCAAGCCAGTCTGGATGCGGCTTCCATGGCAATGCAAAACACAATGAAAAAACAGGCACGTGTGCGGAACCTGTATAGCTTTTCGCAGCTCAAATCGGCGGCATGTTAAAATAGCCTTGAAAGCTGACCAGACAGTCGCTGCCCGCGCAAGTGGGGAGAGGAAAGTCCGGGCTGCATAGAGCAGGATGACGGCTAACGGCCGTACGTCGTGAGACGAGGAATAGGGCCACAGAGACGAGTAAGCCGCAAGGTGGACGTGAAACGCGGTAACCTCCATCCGCAGCAAGACCAAATAGGCTGGCATTGGCGTGGCTCGCGCCGCCAGCGGGTAGGTTGCTTGAGCGTATTGGCAACGATACGCCTAGATGAATGACTGTCGCCGCCGCAAGGCGGAACAGAACCCGGCTTACCGGTCAGCTTTCTTTCAAAATCCCATCACAGCAATTCAATCAGATAAAAGTCATTAGTGATATTTCACTTTCAGTACAAATCACAACATATTGATTATTAAAGATATTGCTTTTGTATAAAAATGCGCTAAGTCTTTGTCTTATAAAGAGAAAATCACAATAAAGTGCTTGCAATGTGCATTTTTTTTATCTATAGTGCAATTTAGTGGAGAAAAGTGGAGTTTTGTGGGGATGTCTCGCTAAAGTAAGGGGGTGGGACACTCTCCGCTTTTAACTGCAACATCAAAAAACAGGGCTGGGTAACGATTACAAATGTTCAGGGGCGCGACGAAGTTGAGTATGGATGCGAAAGGCAGGCTGATAGTGCCTGCCAAGCATCGTGATGCCTTGCTTGCAGAGTCTGCGGGCAATGTCGTGCTGACAGCGCACAAGCATGGTTGTTTGGTGCTGTATCCGCAACTGGCTTGGGAACCTGTTCAGGCAAAACTGATGGCTTTATCCAGTTTTGATAAGGTGTCGGCATCTCTTCAGCGTCTGATGGTGGGGCATGCTGAAGATATTACGCTGGATACTACTGGTCGCTTGCTGGTCTCTCCGGTGTTGCGGTCATTTGCAGGGTTCGAAAAAGATGTGATGTTTGTGGGTCAGGGTAGCCATTTCGAGTTGTGGAGCATCGAAGCCTGGAGTAAGCAATTGGAAATTGTCACGCATGATGACGAGATTGTCATGCCTGCAGAATTAGAGGGATTCTCGCTATGATGATGGGCGCAACTTCCGCGCCCCCCGCAGCACCAGTGTCATTGTCAGCAAAATCCGAAGTCGAAAGTCCCAGTATCATGTCGCACCTCACCGTATTGTTATCCGAAGCTGTGGATGCGCTGAACGTCAAGCCGGAAGGTACCTATGTCGACTGCACGTTTGGCCGCGGCGGCCATAGCAGGAAAGTTCTTGAAAAACTCAACCCGCAGGGCCGCTTGTACGCGATAGACCGCGATTTGGCTGCAATTGAAGCTGCGCAACAGATTCAGGACGCGCGTTTTCATATCCGGCATTTGCATTTCTCCGAGATCGAGCAGCTCGCCACCGCCGAAGGTTTGCACAAGGTGGATGGCATTCTGCTGGATTTGGGCATTTCATCCCCGCAGATCGACGAAGCGGAGCGGGGCTTCAGTTTTCGGTTCGATGGTCCGCTGGATATGCGGATGGATCAGACGCGCGGCAAAACGGCAGCGATGCTGCTGGCCGATATTTCAGAGCAGCAACTCAGGGAGGTAATAAAAGACTATGGTGAAGAACGGTTTGCTAAGCAGGTTGCAAGGGCGATTATTAAAGAGCGCGATCACGGGCGCCCCATCACCACTACAGGACAGCTTGCCCAGGTCGTGGCAGGGGCAATCCCCAAGGTTGAGCCGGGGCAGAACCCTGCCACGCGCACCTTTCAGGCTTTACGGATTTACCTCAATCAGGAGCTTGAAGAGCTCGCGCTAGTATTGCCAAAATGCGTGGATTTACTGGCAGAAGGCGGGCGCCTGGCGGTGATCAGCTTCCACTCGTTGGAGGACCGCATGGTGAAGCGCTTTATTCAGTCGCAAGAGGATCGGGACACTTTGCCATCGCGTTTGCCGGTTAAAGCCAAGGATCTGCCGCAGCCGCGACTGATTGCGGTGGGCCGGGCCATTAAGCCAGGTGCAGCTGAAGTGAAAGCAAATCCTCGGGCACGCAGTGCGGTGATGCGCGTTGCTGAAAGGACAGCTGTACTATGATGCGCCTGAACCTGATTCTGTTCTTTGTGCTGATCGCGGTCAGTCTGGGCTTGATTGCCTCGCAGCACAAGGCGCGCAAGCTGTATTTTGAGCTGGAACAGCAACAGCAGCTGGCCAAACGTCTGGAAACGGCTCACGAGCAGTTGCAGCTGGAACAAAGCACTTGGGCCATGCACTCTCGAGTTGAAGAGATGGCCGCTAAAAAATTGCGTATGCAGGTGCCGGATGCCAAGCGTATCCAGGTGGTTTCTTTGGAAGAAGCGGTGCGCTGATGGTATACAAAATCGCCCAGCACCACCTCGTCAAACTGCCTGCCTGGCGTCGTCGCCTGCTGCTGATGTTTGTGCTGACGGGTTTTGCAGCCTTGCTGGTGCGAGGTGTGTATCTGCAAAGCCTGCATAAGGATTTCCTGCAGCGCAAGGGGGATGCGCGATATAGCCGTACGCTGGTGTTGCAGGCGCATCGCGGCAAGATCACCGACAGGAACGGAGATCTGCTGGCGATTAGCAGCCCGGTGGAGTCGGTGTGGGTCAGCCCCCCGGATCTCGAGCTGGATGCGCGCAACAAGAAAGAGCTGGCCAAGCTGCTGCAAATGAAAACCGCAGACATCGATAAAAAAGTGGCTAATACCGAGCGCGAATTTATTTACCTCAAACGGCGTATTTCACCTGCATTGGCAGGCAAAGTCATGAGCCTGGAGATTCCGGGGGTGTTTCTGCAGCGTGAGTACAAGCGCTTTTACCCGGCGGGCGATGTTGCCGCGCATATCGTCGGCTTTACCGGTATTGATGACAATGGCCAGGAAGGCCTGGAGCTGGCCAGGAACGACTATCTGTCCGGCAAGGCTGGTAGCCGCCGTGTCATCAAGGATCGTCAGGGGCGCATCGTGGAGGATTTGGAGGCCGTGAAAGTGCCGCAGGATGGTCGGGATCTGCAGCTAAGTGTAGATCGTCGCATCCAGTATCTGGTTTTCCGCGAACTGAGCAAGGCAGTCGAGCAGTTCAAGGCCAAGGCCGCCGCCGCCATCGTGCTGGATGCTAAAACCGGCGAGGTGCTGGCCATGGCTAACATCCCGACCTACAACCCGAACAATCCGGTGAATATCAAGGGCAAGACGCGCAATCGGTGTATTACCGATATATATGAGCCAGGCTCAACCATGAAACCCATCGCTGTTTCGGCGGCCATGGAGTTTGGCAGTTATAAGCCGGAAACCAAAATAGACACAGGCGGTGGCACATATTCGATTGGGCCTGCCACCATACATGATGCACACCCGCATGGCGTGATTTCGGTGGCACAAGCCATCCAGTATTCATCCAATGTTGCAGCCTCAAAAATGGCGCTTAGCCTGAAAAGAGAAGAGTTGTGGAGTGCTTTCAATCAGCTTGGTTTTGGCGCATCGACACAGATTGGTTTCCCAGGCGAGGTTTCCGGGAAAGTGCGCGCTTACAAGACTTGGCGGCCAATTGAGCAGGCGACCATGTCCTATGGGCATGGTATTAGTGTGACTTTGTTGCAAATGGCGCGTGCTTACACAGTGTTTGCTAACGAGGGCGAGTTGAAGCCGGTATCGCTTGTCAAGCTGAAAGAGCCGCCAGTCGGGCATCAGGTATTTTCAACGCAAGTGGCGAACGATATGAAAGATATGCTGGAACTGGTAGTGCAACCAGGGGGTACCGCCATCCGGGCGCAAGTGGCCGGGTATCGTGTCGCCGGCAAAACCGGTACCGCACACAAACTGGGGCCTCGTGGCTATGAAGAGGATAAATACGTCGGTTCATTTGTCGGGATGGCGCCAGCATCCAATCCACGTCTGATCATGGCAGTCATGATTGATGAGCCGACGACGGGCGAGTATTACGGCGGTACGATTGCCGCGCCGGTGTTTAGCGCGGTGATGTCGGATGCTTTGCGTATGCTGGCAGTGCCGCAGGACGCTGCTAATGACAATGTGGTGATTCCGCCTTCTGCTGCCGAAGATGTCATGGAGGTCATGTGAGCCGACTAGCGCTGAATGTGACGCCAGCCAGCATCACCACCGATAGCCGCCTGGTGCGTCCGGGTAGTCTGTTCCTGGCTTATCCGGGCGAGAAAACCGATGGCCGTCAGTATATCGCGGATGCCATTAAGAATGGTGCGGTGGCAGTGGTGTGGGATCCGGAAGGGTTTAGCTGGCAGCCGGAGTGGCAGGTAGAAAATGTGGCGGTGGCGCATTTGCGCACACAAGCCGGTTATCTGGCAGACAAGTTCTACCACCAGCCTTCGCAAAAGTTATGGATGGTGGGCGTGACTGGCACCAACGGCAAGACCTCCATCTCGCAGTGGGTGGCGCAAACATTGACGCATCTGGGGCGTAAAACAGCAGTTATCGGCACCATCGGCAACGGATTTGTCGAGGCGCTCAGCACTACACAAAACACTACGCCGGGCGCGGTTTCACTGCATGGATTGCTGGCAGATTATCTGCAGCTTGGCGCAAAAGCAGTTGCGATGGAGGTGTCGTCGCATGGGTTGGATCAAGGACGCTTGAACGGGGTGCATTTTGATGTCGCTGTGTTGAGTAACCTGACGCGTGACCACCTGGATTATCACGGCTCGATGGAGGCTTACGCTGCCGCCAAGCGCAAACTGTTCGAGATGGAAGGCTTGAAAGCCGCCGTAATCAACGTGGATGACGATTTTGGGCGGGAGCTGCATAGGGCATTGCAAGGTAAACCACTGCAGGTCATGACTTATGGCATCCATGCGGGCGATGTGCGCGCCAGTTATATCCGCCTGCGTTCGAATCATCTGTCGTTCAAGGTGCATACACCAGCGGGCGAGGCAGAGATCCTGGCAAATGTGGTGGGTCAGTTTAATCTCTATAACGTGCTGGCCGTACTGGCCACTCTGCTGCTGTCCGATGTCAAGCTGGCGGATGCCGTGGATGCAATTGCGCATATCAAGTCGGCCGCCGGGCGCATGGAACAACTGGGGGGCGGAGATTTGCCGCTGGTAGTGGTGGATTATGCACACACGTCGGACGCACTGGAGAATGTACTGAAAGCCTTGCGCCCGCAAACCAAAGGCAAGCTGGTGTGCATGTTCGGTTGCGGCGGCGACCGCGACCCCGGCAAGCGCGCACTGATGGGTAAGGTAGTGAGCGATCTGGCCGATGCGGCAGTAGTGACTTCCGATAATCCGCGCAGCGAGGAGCCGGAAGCGATTATCGAGCAAGTGATGGAAGGCATGCATGGCAGTTATGCCATTGAGCCGGATCGCGCCAAAGCTATCGCTATTGCCATTGGTACGGCCAAGGCTGGCGATACGGTGTTGCTGGCGGGTAAAGGCCATGAGACCTATCAGGAGATTAGCGGAAAAAAGGTTTATTTCAGTGATGTGGAACAGGCCAAAGTTGCGTTGAAGCGGATGCAGGGGGTGGCCGTATGATGCATTTATCCGAATTGGCGAACATCACCCGCGGCCAATTGCGCGGGCCGGATGTACAGTTTGCTTCGGTAGGCACGGATAGTCGTAATATCGTTGAGAATCAGTTATTTGTGGCGATCAAAGGCGATAAGTTCGATGGCAATGCTTTTGCCGTCGATGCTGTAAAACGGGGTGCGGCAGCGGCTTTGGTGAGCGATGCGATTGTTAGTGGCATCCCCAATGTGTTGGTGCCAAATACGCGTCAGGCGCTGGGCGAGTTGGCACAACATTGGCGTGGCAAGCAGGCGCTGAAGCTGGTTGCGGTGACTGGCAGCAACGGCAAAACAACGGTCAAGGAAATGATTGCCGCGATTTTGCGTGCAAATGGTGCCACTGTGCTGGCCACGCGCGGCAATCTCAACAACGACATCGGCATGCCGCTGACACTGCTGAATCTAAACGCAAAGCACCGCTATGCAGTCATCGAGATGGGCATGAACCATGAAGGCGAAATTCGCTATCTGACCAATGTTGCGCAACCCGATGTTGCGCTAGTGAACAACGCTGGTACTGCGCATATTGGCGAGCTGGGCTCGCGTGAGGCGATTGCACGCGCCAAGGGCGAGATTTACGAAGGGCTAAACAATCAGGGTACCGCCATCATCAATGCTGATGATGATTTTGCGGATTATTGGCGCGGTTTGAATGAGGGTCGAAAAATCCTGACATTCGGGATAAAAAAAGCCGATATCAGCATCAAAAACGCTGCTCTGGAAGCCAATCAGGACGCGGCTTCCAGACCGATGGTTTTGATAACGCCGCAAGGCGAAATTACCGTAGAAGTGCACATGCCGGGCGAGCATAACGTGCGCAACGCTTTGGCGGCCACCGCTGCGGCGCTGGCGCTGGGCGCATCGCTGAAGGCGGTCCAGCAAGGACTGAACAGCTTTGGCGGTGTACAAGGGCGCTTGGCGCAATTTAAAGGCTTGCATGGCGCGCTGGTGATAGACGATACCTATAACGCCAACCCGGATTCGATGAAAGCTGCGCTAGACGTGCTTTCCAGTCATACCGGCGAAAAAGTGTTCGTGATGGGTGATATGGGCGAACTGGGTAAGGATGCGCCAGCCATGCACGCAGAAGTCGGTGTCTATGCCAAACGGAAAGGTATCCACCGCATGCTGTGTCTGGGTGAGAACGCCGCACAGGCGGCACAGGCATTTGGCGCGGGTGCGACGCATTACGCATCGCTGCAGGCTTTGCTGGATGCGCTTTCTGGCTTGATGCAAGACCGTGTGACGGTGCTAGTGAAAGGATCGCGCTTCATGCAGATGGAGCGCGTGGTGAAGGCGATTGTGAACGAAGACGATTCAACGAAAACGATGGGGAGTGCACATTAAATGTTGCTAGAACTCGCACGGTGGTTGGCACACGATATTCGTGGATTCCATGTATTTAATTACATCACGCTGCGCGCGGTGCTGGCGACGCTAACCGCACTGGCGATCTCGTTCATTGTCGGCCCGGGCATGATCCGCAAGCTGACCGAATACAAAGTGGGGCAGGCGGTGCGTGATGATGGTCCGAAGACGCATCTCATCAAGGCGGGTACGCCCACCATGGGCGGCGCGCTGATTCTAGTTGCGATTGGTATCTCCACCTTGTTATGGGCGGATCTGAGCAACCGCTTCATCTGGGTGGTGCTGGTCATCACGCTGGGATTTGGCGCCATTGGTTGGGTGGACGATTACCGCAAGGTCGTCTACAGGAACCCGAAAGGCTTGTCGGCCAAAGCCAAATATTTCTGGCAAAGCCTTATTGGCCTGGCTTCGGCGATTTTTTTGTATAAAACCGCGCAAAGTCCCATCGAGACGACCTTGATACTGCCGTTCTTCAAGCACGCCGTGCTGCCGCTGGGCATGGTGTCGTTCGTGGTGCTGACCTATTTCGTCATCGTGGGTACCAGCAATGCCGTGAACCTGACTGATGGTCTGGACGGTTTGGCGATATTGCCGACGGTGCTGGTGAGTGCCGCGCTCTCGGTGTTTGCCTATGTGGCCGGCCATTTGTATTTCTCCAAGTATCTGGGCGTGCCGTATGTGCCTGGTGCCGGTGAGCTGACGGTGTTCTGCGCTGCCATGGCCGGGGCTGGGCTGGGGTTCTTGTGGTTCAACGCCTATCCGGCGGAGGTGTTCATGGGCGATGTCGGGGCCTTGGCGCTGGGCGGCGCGCTTGGGGCGGTAGCGGTGATCGTGCGGCAGGAAATCGTGCTGTTCATCATGGGGGGTGTGTTTGTGGTGGAAACGCTTTCTGTGGCCGCGCAGGTGAGTTATTTCAAATACACGAAAAAGAAATACGGCGAGGGGCGGCGTATCTTCCTGATGGCCCCGCTGCATCACCACTATGAACAGAAGGGCTGGAAAGAGACGCAGGTAGTTGTGCGGTTCTGGATCATTACGATGATGCTGGTTTTAATTGGATTAGCGAGTTTGAAGATTAGATAAATGACAATCCCGCTAAAAGATAAGAACGTACTGGTGCTGGGTCTGGGCGAGACCGGCCTCTCGGCACTGCGCTGGCTGCGCAAGCAAGGCGCGCGCCTGTCCGTGGCTGACTCACGCGATACACCGCCCAACCTTGAAGCGCTCAAAACCGAGATGCCGGATGTGACGGTCTTCACTGGCGCATTCCAGCCGGAGACCTTCAAAGGCCAGGAAGTTATAGTGATAAGCCCTGGGGTGGATACCCGGGAAGCCAATATACAAGCGGCGATTCAGGCGGGTGTGCCTGTGCTGGGCGATGTGGAACTGTTTGCGCAGTATCGTGACCCTGCAGCCAAACTGATTGCCATCACCGGTGCGAATGGCAAGACGACGGTGACGACGCTGGTGGGTGAGATGTGCAAGGCGGCCGGGCTGAATACGCTGGTGGCAGGCAACATCGGGCTGCCGGTGTTGGATGCGCTGGAGATGCCAACGCCAGATGTCTATGTGCTGGAGCTCTCCAGCTTCCAGTTGGAGCTAACCCGCAGCCTGGTATCGGACGCTGCCGCCATGTTGAACCTGAGTGAGGATCATCTGGACCGGCATGGCGACATGACGGCCTACGCAGCGGCCAAAGCGCACATTTTCTATCACGCACGTTATCAGGTTTTGAACCGCGATGACGCCTGGAGCATGGTAATGGCGCGTCCCAGAATACCGTTCAGCACTTTTGGGCGGGATGGGGAAGATTTTGGTCTGGTGCATGACGACCAGCAAATCTGGCTGGCTGCCAAGGGCCAGAAGCTGATGAATGTGGCCGACCTGAAAATCAAGGGCACGCACAATGCCATGAATGCGCTGGCCGCACTGGCGCTTTGCCGCGCAATCGGCCTGGATTTCGCGCCGTTGCTGGCTGCGCTCTACAGTTTTAAAGGCTTGCCGCATCGGGTGGAGTGGGTGGCTGCGATCGATGATGTGGATTACTACGATGATTCCAAAGGCACCAATGTCGGGGCGACCTGCGCGGCTTTGGCGGGCTTGCCGCAGAAGGTGGTGCTGTTGGCCGGCGGCGATGGTAAAGGGCAGGATTTCGCACCGCTGGCAGTGCCTGTCAAGGAGAATGCGCGCGCCGTGGTGCTGTACGGGCGGGATGCAGGTTTGATCGAGGCGGCGCTACTGAAGACGGATGTTCCGCTGTACCGTGCAGCCGAGATGGCGGAAGCCGTTGCCATTGCCAGACGGGTGGCGCAGCGCGGCGATGCGGTATTGCTATCACCCGCTTGCGCCAGTTTTGATATGTTCAGGAATTACGAGCATCGTGCGCAGGTGTTTGTGGATGCGGTGAACGCATTGGAGGTCGCCACATGTTAGCACCTGTGATGACCAGCCGCGAGAGTATGAATGCCCCGAGCTACGATCAGATGTTGCTCTGGGTCACCTTGATTCTGCTGGGCTTGGGCCTGGTGATGGTCTATTCGGCCAGCATTGCCATTGCCGAGGCCGACAAGGCTACAGGCCATCAGTCCACCTATTTCCTGATCCGCCAGGCTATTTATGTTGCGATGGGGGTGACGGCCGCGTTCGTGACGTTCCATATTCCCGTCGTATGGTGGCAGAAAATGGCGCCTTACCTGTTCCTGATGGGCTTGGTGTTGCTGGTACTGGTGCTGGTGCCAGGGGTCGGTCGCAACGTCAATGGCAGCCAGCGCTGGCTGCCGCTAGGGGTGGTCAACCTGCAGCCTTCGGAGTTTGTAAAGCTGTTTGCTGCGATGTATGTGGCAGATTACGCCGTGCGCAAATCGGCGCAGATGGACAGCATCGTCAAAGGTTTTCTGCCCATGGTGGCGGTGATGGTGCTGGTTGGCTTTCTGCTACTGCGCGAACCGGATTTTGGCGCATTTGCCGTGATTGCGGCCATTTCCATTTCCATACTGTGGCTGGGCGGGATCAACGCCAAAATATTTGCTGCGCTATTGGCCTTGCTGCCGGTGGCGATTTACTTACTGATCTGGAGTTCGCCTTACCGTCTGCAACGCGTGATCGGCTTTCTCGATCCCTGGGCCGATCCTTACGGTAAAGGCTATCAGCTTTCGCATGCGCTCATTGCCTTTGGGCGTGGCGAATGGCTGGGCGTGGGCCTGGGGGCGAGCGTGGAGAAATTGCTTTATTTGCCGGAAGCACACACTGATTTCTTGTTGGCAGTGATAGCTGAAGAGCTGGGGTTTGCGGGGGTGTTGACCGTGCTGGCACTGTTTGTCTGGATCGTGATTCGCGCATTTGGTATTGGCAAGGATGCTGTTGCCAACGAGCGATATTTCGCGGCTTTGCTGGCACAGGGGATTGGTGTGTGGATGGGTGTACAGGGCATCATCAATATAGGCGTCAACATGGGTGTATTGCCCACTAAAGGGTTGACCTTGCCGCTGCTTTCCTTTGGCGGCAGCGGCATCTTGGCCAACTGCATCGCAATGGCGGTGCTATTGAGAATTGACTTTGAGAATCGTCGTTTGCAAAAGGGGCTGCCGGCATGATGTTTTCCAGCCCGGTGACACAACATGGCGTTTACACCTTGATGGTGATGGCTGGCGGTACGGGTGGTCATATCTATCCGGCAATGGCCGTGGCGGATGCATTGAAAGCAAAAGGCTGGCGCATTGTTTGGTTGGCAACGGAAGGTGGCATGGAAAACCGTTTGATAGAAGGAAAAGGCTACCAAAAAACCATAATCAACATGCGCGGGGTGCGCGGCAATGGTTTGTTAGGCTGGGTGCTGTTGCCGATCAAGCTGGCAAAGGCGTTCTGGCAATGCCTGAAGGCAATTCGTCAGCACAAGCCGGATGTGTTGCTTGGCATGGGCGGTTTTGCCGCCTTTCCGGGTGGCGTGATGGGTAAATTGACAGGGAAGCCCTTGGTGATACATGAGCAGAACTCAATTGCTGGCCTGACCAACAAGATATTGAGCTTGCTGGCAAATCGTGTACTTACAGGGTTTCCCCAGGTGTTGACACCCAGAGGCAAGCAAGTGGGCAATCCCGTGCGTGCGGTGTTCCACAACTTGCCGCAACCAAAGGGCAGATATGCCGGGCATCAAGGCGCGTTGAGGGTGTTGGTGGTAGGGGGCAGTCTTGGCGCCGTAGCATTGAATAATGTGCTGCCAAAAGCACTGACGTTGTTGTCTGCAGATGTAAGGCCACAGGTCATTCATCAAGCTGGAGAAAAACATATTGATGAGCTGCAGGCAAATTATCGTGCTGCTGGTGTAGAGGCTGAAGCCCGGGCGTTCATTCACGACATGGCTGAGGTTTATCAGTGGGCGGATGTGGTGATTTGCCGGGCAGGCGCACTGACTGTGGCCGAGATTGCGTGTGTCGGGGTGGCAAGCGTGCTGGTGCCTTTTCCGCATGCAGTGGATGACCATCAAACGACCAATGCGAAATTTCTGACGGATGCTGGTGCGGCTGTGCTAATCCAACAAACAGCACTGACGGCGGAAAAGGCGGCGGAGACGTTGCGTGGCTTGAGTAGGGAAAAGTGCCTGGAAATGGCACAAAAGGCACGCGCTTTGGCCAAGCCAGAGGCGACAGAGGTAGTGGCCAATATTTGCATGGAGTGTGCTCTTTTAGGGGCATAGCATATGAAACATAAAGTCAAACATATTCATTTTGTCGGTATCGGCGGGGCCGGGATGAGCGGCATCGCGGAAGTGCTGTTGAATCTCGGTTTCGCGGTGAGCGGCTCCGATTTGGCCAGCAACGCTGTTACCAAGCGTTTGCAAGGTTTTGGCGCAACCGTGTATCAAGGTCATGCGACCGAGAATCTCACAGATGCCGACGTGGTGGTGGTTTCCAGTGCGGTAAACGAGCAAAACCCGGAAGTAGCTGCTGCGCGTGCCAAAAAAATCCCTGTGGTACCGCGCGCCATGATGCTGGCAGAACTGATGCGTTTCCGTCAGGGAATCGCGATAGCTGGCACGCACGGCAAAACCACGACGACCAGTCTGATCGCCAGCATTCTGGCAGAGGCGGGCATGGATCCGACCTTTGTAATTGGCGGAAAGCTGGAAGCGGCAAGTGCCAATGCAAGACTTGGTACGGGTGAGTTTATTGTGGCGGAGGCGGATGAATCGGATGCGTCCTTTTTGCACTTGAGCCCAATTATCGCAGTGGTGACCAATATCGACCAGGATCACATGGATACTTACGATCATGATTTCGAGAAGCTGAAATCCGCATTCGTCGAGTTTCTGCAATGCCTGCCTTTTTATGGCATGGCTGTGCTGTGTGTGGATGACCCGAACGTGCGTGCGATTTTGCCGCGCATCACCAAGCCGACGATGACCTATGGCGTCAGCGAAGATGCCAGCGTGCGTGCCAGCAACATTCGTGCTGATAACGGAAAGATGCACTTTATCGCTACGCGCGTCAACGGCACCACCACCAGTTTTGATGTGACTGTGAATTTGCCCGGTCATCATTATGTGCTTAATGCGCTTGCGGCGATTGCAGTGGCTAGCGAGCTGAACGTGCCGGACGCCGCTATCGTGAAAGCACTGGCAGAGTTCAAGGGTGTAGGCCGTCGCTTTGAGCGTTATGGTGATGTGTCAGCTAAGCAGGGTGGGCATTTCACGCTCATTGATGATTACGGTCACCACCCGGTGGAGATGCAGGCTGTGATTGCTGCCGCTCGGGGAGCATTCCCCAATCGTCGTCTGGTGCTAGCTTTTCAGCCACATCGTTATACCAGAACACGCGATTGCTTTGAGGATTTCGTGCGGGTGCTTTCCACGGTAGATGTGGTGATGCTGACAGAAGTCTATTCCGCTGGCGAGGCGCCGATTGTGGCTGCGGATACGCGCAGCCTGATCCGGGCGATCCGCGTGCTGGATCAAGTGGAACCGGTGTTTGTGGAATCGACAGACGTATTGCCGGCAGCTATTTTGAATATCGCTAAAGGTGGCGATGTGGTGATTGTGATGGGTGCAGGCAGCATCGGCCAGGTGGCGTTACGAACCAGAGAAATGGCAAACCAGGGGAATGTTTAAGGCCATGGCAGAGATGACTACTACTCAATCACAGCTGCTTAGGGATGAGCCGATGGCGCGTTATACCAGCTGGCGTGTTGGTGGCAAGGCCGACCGACTGTTCATTGCCGAGAATCTGGCTGAGCTGCAAGCGTTCTTGCGAACAGTGGGTCATGACGAGCCTGTGTATTTCATCGGTCTGGGCAGCAATTTGTTGGTGCGTGACGGCGGCATTCGCGGTACGGTGGTTGTGATGCATCAGGCATTGAGTGATTTGCGCCTGGATGGCAAGTATATATATGCAGAAGCAGGAGTGACCAGCGCCAAGCTGGCGCGTTTCAGTGCTTCGCAGGGGTTTCAGGGTGCGGAATTCATGGCGGGCATTCCCGGCACGGTGGGCGGCGCGCTTGCGATGAATGCTGGCTGTTATGGTGGGGTGACATGGAACATCGTACATCAAGTATTGATGATTGCCCGATCAGGTGAGACGCGCGTACGCAATGCGTCGGAATTTACCCCCAGTTATCGCCATGTGGAAATGCCGGCGGCTGATGAATGGTTCTTGGGGGCGTGGTTCGCGCTGGAGCGTGGCGTTGCCGAGGTGTCACTGCGCAAGATTAAAGATTTGCTTGCAACGCGCTTGGCCAGTCAACCGCTGAATATGCCGAGTGCGGGCAGTACATTTCGTAATCCGCAAGGGGATTTTGCAGCACGGTTGATTGAGGCGAGCGGCCTGAAAGGCCATCAGATTGGCGGTGCGCAGGTATCGCCAAAACATGCCAATTTCATCGTCAATTTGGGCAATGCGACAGCGCTGGATATTGAGTTGCTGATTCGTCATATCAAGGAAGTGGTACTGGAAAAGCAGGGTGTGACCTTGCAGCAGGAAGTGAAAATCGTAGGTGAATATGCAGCGTAATCAAGAAAAATTCGGCAAGGTCGGCGTGTTGTTCGGGGGTGGTTCCGACGAGCGCGAGGTTTCGATCAAGAGCGGCTCCGCTGTATTGGCCGCACTGCTTAGGAAAGGCGTGGATGCGCAGGCTTTTGACCCGGCCAAGCTGGACTTGAGCGGTCTGAAGGCTTTTGACCGGGTGATGATCAATCTGCACGGCCGTGGTGGCGAGGATGGCACGATACAGGGTGTGCTGGAGCTGATGGGTATCCCTTATACCGGCAGTGGCGTGATGGCGAGCAGCCTGGGCATGGACAAATGGCGTACTAAACTGCTGTGGCGCGCGACCGGCGTGGTGACGCCGGATTTCATGCTGGTGGATGGCAATAGCGACTTTGTGGCCATCGAGCAGGCATTAGGTCTGCCGCTGTTCGTGAAACCTGCCAATGAAGGCTCCAGTATCGGCATTAGTAAGGTGAAAGAGAAAGGTGCCCTGGGAGCTGCGTATTTATTGGCTGCCAAGGCAGACCCTTTAGTGATTGCCGAGCGCTTTGTCGGCGGCGGTGAGTATACCGTCGGTATCTTGGGTGATCGTGCGCTGCCGATTGTGCGCATCGTGCCCAAGAACGAGTTCTACGATTACGAGGCGAAATACCTGCGCGACGATACGGAGTACCTGTGCCCGTGTGGCTTGAGCGCGGAAAAGGAAGCGCAAATACAAGCAGAAGCGCTGCAGGCTTTCCGCGTGATTGGCGGCCGTGGCTGGGGTCGGGTGGACTTCCTGATGGACGAGGCCGGGCAACATTATTTCCTGGAAGTGAACACTTCACCTGGCATGACAGACCACAGCCTAGTGCCGATGGCTGCCAGAGCAGCCGGACTGAGCTTTGATGATTTGGTGCTGGAAATTTTGAGTATGACTTTGGAGAAAAGGTAAGTGTGGGATAAACCTGCATTGTTGAACTGGACAGCTAATTTGCTCTACGCGTTGAGTGTGGTGCTGATGATGTACGCGGCGATATTCGTGGTTGTGCATCTACCCATCTTTCCGCTGCGTGAAGTGAATGTGGAAGGCAAGCTGAATCATGTGACACGCGAGCAGATTCGCCTGATTGTGGCCAAGCATCTGAAAGGTAATTTTTTTACGCTGGATCTGGTGAAGGCGCGCGATGCGTTCCAGAAACTGCCATGGGCAAGACAAGTGAGTGTACGCCGCCGCTGGCCGGATAAGCTGGATGTGGAGATAGAAGAACATCAGGCGTTGGCGCGCTGGGGCAACATCGCTTTGGTGAACACACAGGGCGAGCTGTTTCATGCAGCGTCTGATGCGGATTTGCCGGTGTTCTATGGGCCGGGTAACGGTGCGCTGGAAGTGACGCAGCATTATGGCAAGTTCAGCGAGATTCTGGGGCAAGCAAACATGCATGTGGCTCAGATAACGTTTTCTCCAAGGCGTTCGTGGGAGATTACGACGCAGGAGGGCATGTTGATTGCCTTAGGGCGCGAAGATATGAGTATGCGGCTGAACAAGTTTGCACTGGCTTACCAGAGCACATTGAGTCAACTGAATGTAAAGATTAGTTATGCAGATTTGCGTTACCCGAATGGTTTCGCGGTACGCAAGCCTGCGCAGAGATTGCAACAAAAACCAGTGCTAGGCTCACCGGACGTGGTGAAAAAGGCATGAAACAGGGAGTAGTAAACCATGAGTAAAGTGCGTGAAGATAAGAACCTGATTGTCGGGTTGGATATCGGCACATCTAAGATAGTGACCATCGTTGCCGAGTTGCTGCCGGATGGTTCGCTGAAAGTAATCGGCCTTGGGCAGCATATCTCAAGGGGGCTGAAAAAAGGCGTAGTCGTGAATATTGATTCCACTATGCAGGCCATACAGCGCTCGCTGGAAGAGGCAGAGCTGATGGCAGATTGCAAAATCAACACGGTGTATACCGGTATCGCAGGTAGTCATATCAAGAGCCTGAATTCACATGGCATGGTCAAGATCAAGGATGCCGAAGTCTCGCAGATGGATGTGGACCGCGTAGTGGAAACGGCACGTGCCGTGGCTTTGCCGGCAGATCAGCAGATTCTGCACATCCTGACGCAGGAGTTCATTATTGATGGCCAGGATGATGTGCGCGAACCATTGGGCATGAGCGGTATGAAACTTGAAGTCAAGGTGCATATCGTCACAGGTGCCGTCGCAGCGGCGCAGAATATCGTCAAATGCATTAAACGCTGTGGTCTCGAGGTCAGCGACCTGATACTGCAACCATTAGCCTCAAGTGTTGCGGTACTCACTGAGGATGAAAAAGAACTGGGGGTCTGCCTGGTAGACGTTGGTGGTGGCACGACAGATATTGCCGTGTTCAAGAATGGCTCTATTCGCCATACGGCAGTGATTCCGATTGCTGGAGACCAGATCACCAACGACATCGCCGTGGCCTTTCGCACGCCGACGCAATCTGCGGAAGACATCAAAGTGAAGCATGCATGCGCGTTGCGTCAACTGGCCGATCCGCGTGAGGTGGTGGAGGTGCCGGGTGTAGATGGGCGAGAACCACGCCAGCTGTCCGTGCAGACTTTGGCAGAAGTGGTTGAGCCGCGCGTCGTCGAGTTGTATGAGCTGGTGCTGCAGGAGCTGCGCCGCAGCGGCATGGAGGAGATGATCGCTTCTGGCATCGTAATCACCGGTGGTAGTGCCATGATGCGCGGCATGATCGAGCTTGGCGAAGAGATATTCCATATGCCGGTGCGTTTGGGTATGCCGCGTTATGTGGCAGGGCTTTCCGAAGTGGTCAGCAACCCGCGTTATGCCACGGCAGTTGGTTTGGTGCTGATGGGCAAGCAGCAATTGGAACGTCACATTAGCGGGCAGATGGAAATGAATTCTTTCACGCGGATTCTGGAAAGAATGAAAGCGTGGTTTCAGGGAAACTTTTAGTAGTGATTTTAGTTGTTAACAGGGCAGAGTCCGCAAGGGCTCAAATTTAGGGCAAAGTAAGGAGTAAGTTATGTTTGAAATTATGGCAAAAGATTCACAGGAAGCAGTAATCAAGGTGATCGGGGTGGGTGGCTGTGGTGGCAACGCGGTCGAACATATGATCGAAAAAAACGTAAACGGCGTAGACTTCATTTGCGCCAATACCGATGTGCAAGCATTGAAGAAAAGCAATGCTACCACCACCTTGCAAATCGGGGCTGACATCACCAAGGGCCTGGGAGCGGGTGCAAAGCCGGAGATTGGCCGTGAGGCCGCTTTGGAAGACCGTGACCGTATCGCAGAGACGATCGATGGCGCAGACATGCTGTTCATCACCGCAGGCATGGGTGGTGGCACCGGTACCGGCGCAGCACCTATCATTGCTGAAGTAGCCAAGGAAATGGGCATTCTGACCGTGGCGGTGGTGACCAAGCCATTCACATTTGAAGGCAAACGTACCAAAGTTGCAACCGAAGGTTTGGACGAGTTGTCTCAGCATGTAGACTCATTGATTGTGATTCCAAACGAGAAACTGATGGAAGTACTGGGCGAGGATGTGCCATTCCTGGAAGCTTTCCGTGCAGCCAACGATGTGCTGCATAACGCAGTTTCCGGCATTGCGGAAATCATCAATTGCCCTGGCCTGGTGAACGTCGACTTTGCCGACGTGCGCACCGTGATGAGCGAAATGGGCATGGCGATGATGGGCTCTGCCGAGGCGAGTGGCGCCAACCGTGCTGCAATCGCAGCCGAACAGGCCGTGGCAAGCCCGTTGCTGGAAGATGTGAACTTGGCAAATGCCCGTGGCGTGCTGGTCAACATTACTGCCAGCAGTTCGTTTAAGATGAAAGAGTATTACGATGTGATGAATACCATCAAAGAGTTCACGGCCGATGATGCAACGGTAATCGTGGGCAACGTGATGGATGAATCCATGGGTGATAAGCTGCGCGTGACCATGGTGGCAACCGGCTTGAACGGTGCGGTGCGTCGCCAGCAAAAACCGGAACTGCGTATGATGACAACTGTGCGCGATGGTACTACCAATCAGCCGCTTTTCATGGGTGAGACGCCGCAGGTGCAAGAAGATGCGCCGGCCGTATTCAGCCAGAACACGCGTCGTGCCCAGGTGGAAGCGATGAAAATGTCGGGTGTCGAGGAATACGATATTCCAGCATTCTTGCGCAAGCAGGCCGACTAGGCTTATCTCGCCAGCCGGCAGTATCAGTGTTAATATGAAATTGTTAAGGATGATGCTCAAAGAGAACTGAAAGACATCAAGTGCTGAAACAGAGAACTCTTAAAAAAGTGGTGAGCGCCACTGGAGTCGGCTTGCACAACGGCGAAAAAGTGACCTTGACACTACGCCCGGCAGGCCCTGACACCGGTATTGTGTTCAAACGCGCCGATTTGCCCGGTGCGCCAAAAATACAAGCTACGCCTGACGCCGTTCGCGATACGCGCATGTGCTCTGCCCTGGAGCATGATGGCGCACGCGTGGCGACTGTGGAGCATCTGATGTCGGCGCTGGCCGGCTTGGGCGTGGATAATGTTGTGGTGGAAGTCACGGCTTCGGAAGTCCCGATTATGGATGGGAGTTCCGGGCCGTTTATATTTCTGTTGCAATCGGCAGGCATCGTTGAGCAGAATGCCCCGAAAAAATTCATACGCATCAAAAAAATCGTAGAAGTGCGCGATGGTGACAAATGGGCGCGTTTCGAGCCTTATCACGGGTTCAAATTGGATTTCACCATTGATTTTGCGCACCCGGTGTTCGAGCAGTCCGGCAATAACGTCAAAATCGATTTCAAGGATAATAGCTATATTAAAGAAATCAGCCGCGCACGGACGTTCGGCTTCATGCAAGAGGTGGAATACCTGCGTGCCAACGGCCTTGCGCGCGGCGGTAGTTTGGATAATGCCATTGTGTTGGACGAGTATCGTGTATTGAACCAGGATGGCCTGCGCTATGATGACGAGTTTGCCAAACACAAAGTGCTAGATGCGATTGGCGACCTATATATGCTGGGACATCCGTTGCTAGGCAGTTTTGTGGCCTTTAAATCCGGCCATGGTCTGAATAACCAGTTGTTGCGGGCATTGTTGGCGGATGCCAGCGCATGGGAATACGTGACTTTTGACAAGCTGGAGGAGGCGCCGGAAGGTTTTCAGGCGCAAACAGCCTATTTCACGCCAAACCTGATGCCACATTTTACTTGATTCAAGGTTCCTGTAATGGCAGTCGTCCGCCTGATTCTCTTGTTAACTCTGCTGGCGACCATTGTGCTGGTGCTGGCTTTTCTGGTAACGCGCGACAAACGCTATATCGCGTTGCTCAAGAAAATGTTCAAGTTTTTGCTGAGTTTCTTTGCTTTGCTGGCCGTGTTTTATCTCATCACACGGGTGTTGCACCTATAGGTCAGGCAATGGTTTCTCAAACCAGATTGCCTCGTATTTTATCCGGCCTGCTTGTTTGGAGCACGCTGTATGCCTTGCCTGTAGCGGCGACGGAGGATAGTGACTTTTTACGCGCGCGCGCTTATTACGAGAAACAGAACGCCATCGCGCTCGCCGAAGACGTAACAAAACTGGAAAGCCAGAATCACCCGTTAGCGCCTTATGCCGATTATTGGCTGATGTTGCTGAGCTTGGACGATGCCAATAATGGCCAGGTGCAGGAGTTTCTGGCCAAATATGAAGCATATCCATTTGCCGACCGCTTGCGTGGCGAGTACCTGAAGAAGTTGGGTAAGGCACAGCAGTGGCAGGCATTTTTGGAAGAGTGGCCGATTTATCAAGGCGAGGACAATGCAGTGGCCTGCTATGCGGCGGAAGCACGTCTGGTGCAAGGCATAGACGATGTGCTGGATCAGGCGCGGCAACTGTGGCTGCAGCCCAAGGAGCAGGCGAGCACCTGCGCCAGCCTCTACGATCGCATGCAAGCCAAAGGTTTGTTGACGGAAGATGATGTTGTCGCTAGGTTGAGAATGGCCTTGGCATCTGAACGTATAGCCCTGGCAAAAAGTATTGTGCGGCGTAGTAAACATTTTGATGCGGTGCACTTTAAATTGATTGAAAAAGCTTATGCCGGGCCGAGTGCCGTGCTAAAAAAACGCAGCATTTCGTTGGGAAGTCGCATTGGCCGCGAGCTGAATTTGTTCGCATTGCAGCGGCTGGCCAAAACCAATTCGCTACAAGCTTTGCTGGCGTTCAGGCAGGTGGAATCTTCGTTTAACAAAGAAGATAAAGCCTATTTTTACGGGAGACTAGCAGCTATTGCGGCACCACGCCATGAGTCACAGGTGCTACAGTGGTTCAAGCAGGCTGGCAGCACTCCTCTAGACAAGGAACAATTGGCTTGGTATGCAAGGTCGGCGTTGCGTGCACAGGACTGGGGTAAGGTGCTGGTGGCGATAGATAAAATGCAGCCTCCGCAAAATGAGGAGGGGGCTTGGCGCTACTGGCGCGCGCGTGCATTAAAGGCGCAGAACCGTATGCTGGAAGCCAATACCTTATTTGCCAAGCTTTCCACCGAGCGACACTATTACGGATGGCTGGCACAGGAGGAATTGGACAACATCATGTCATCTCCGTCGCAGAGCTATACACCAACACAGGATGACGTCAACGAGATTGTGGATATGTCAGCAATGGAGCGTGTGGAAGCTTTGCAACGCCTACAAATGCGCTGGGAAGCCAAGCTGGAATGGGCCTTCGCCATTAAGGACTTTGGCGATTCGCAGCTGTTGGCAGCTGCAGAATATGCGCAACAGCAGAAATGGTATGACCTTACTATCAATACGGCAGATAAGACCACAGGTATACATAACTTTGCTTTGCGCTATCCGGTGCCTTATCGCGATTTGGTCAAGCCTTCCGCCGAGGCTTATGACCTGGATGAGGCCTGGGTGTACGGCATCACGCGACAGGAGAGCCGTTTCATGCATTTTGCCAAATCCGGAGTTGGCGCGGCCGGGTTGATGCAGTTGATGCCAGCTACTGCCAGATGGGCGGCCAAGCGTATAGGTATTAATGGATATCATCATGGCATGATTCACGATCTGGACACTAATATCACGCTGGGCACCTATTACATGGCATACACCAAAGATCTGATGAACGGACAGGAAACCATGGCAACAGCAGCGTATAATGCGGGGCCGAGCCGTGCCAAGAAATGGGCAGCCGATGCGCCACTGGAGGGAGCTATTTATGTGGAAACTATTCCTTTTAGCGAAACACGGCTCTATGTGCAGAAGGTGATGGCAAATGCGCATCTTTATGCGCGGCAACTGGGTTTGAAGGTTATTCCGCTCAAGCAGCGTTTGGGGGTGGTGCCTGGCAAGGCCTTTATTGCCGTGCCTAGCCAGGACGATGCCGTCAATGAGGTCACGCCGGAAGTGCAGCTAACGGAACAAGTGAATTGAAACAAGGAAGATTAAGGTATGGCAGTGAGAAAAGTCACCGTGTTAGGGGGATCCGGCTTTGTGGGAGGCGCGCTGGTAGCCAAGCTGGATGCAGCGGGTTACCAAGTTAAGGTGCTGACGCGCCGACGCGATGATGCGAGGCATCTGTTTTTATTGCCGCATGTGCAAGTGGTGCAATGCGATGTGCATGATTCCTATGTACTTAAAAACGCGCTGGCGGGCAGCGATGCGGTCATCAACCTGGTCGGCATATTGCATCAGCAAGGCAAGCAGACTTTTGAGTCGGTGCATCACCAGTTGCCGCGTAAACTGGCGCATCTATGCGAGGATTTGGGAATTAACCGCCTGCTGCATATGAGCGCGCTGCAGGCGGGCAAATATGCTCCAAGCCAATACCTGCGTAGCAAGGCGGCGGGTGAGGAAGCCGTGAGCGAATACAGCAAGAAACTGCACATCACCATTTTCCGGCCATCGGTCATCTTTGGCCGGGGCGATAGTTTTCTTAATCTGTTCGCCACACTGGTCAGGTGGTTGCCTGTCGTGGCGCTGATCCGCCCGCAAGCCAAGTTCCAGCCGATTTGGGTGGAAGATGTAGCGCAGGCTTTTGTGAACGCGCTGGAGGATACCGCTACTTATGGCAAGACCTACGAACTGGCCGGGCCGCAGGTGTATACCTTGCGCGAGCTGCTGCAAAAAGTGATGGATGCGCTGGGCAAACGGCGCTGCGTCATCGGTCTTAACGATACACTTTCCTACGCACAGGCTTTTGTGATGGAGCTACTGCCAGTCAAGCTGATGTCACGCGATAACGTGCGCTCCACCATGGTAGACAGCGTACTTACCGCATCGATGGCGTCAGAGCTGGGCATCAAGCCTGCGCCGCTCGAATCGGTTATCCCGCAATATATCGCTCATCTAACGCCGCGCGCCGTATACGACCAGTTCCGCAGTGCGGCGGGACGTGCCATCAATGCTCGCCGATAGCGCAAAGCTCTCATTTCAAACTTATGTCGTCGGTGGTGCAGTACGCGATGAACTGCTGGGTTTGCCGGTAAAAGATCGAGATTTCGTTGTGGTGGGGGCCACGCCGGAAGACATGACAAAAGCTGGTTTCAAGCCGGTTGGCAAGGATTTTCCGGTTTTCCTGCATCCGCAGACGCATGAGGAATACACGTTGGCGCGCACCGAGCGCAAAACCGCTAAAGGTTATAAGGGCTTTGCCGTGTATGCCGCTACGGATGTGACGTTGGAGCAGGATTTAAGCCGCCGCGACTTCACTATCAACGCCATTGCCAAAGCAGCCGATGGCAGGTTGACAGATCCATTTGGTGGTCAGGCGGATATACGCGCCAAAGTGCTGCGCCATGTGAGCGATGCCTTTGTGGAAGACCCAGTGCGTATCCTGCGTGCGGCACGCTTTCTGGCGCGATTCACCGATTTTACGCTTGCACCGGAAACGCTCGAATTGATGCAGCAGATGGTGGTCGATGGCGAAGTGGATGCGCTGGTGCCGGAGCGCGTCTGGCAGGAACTGGCGCGTGGGCTGATGGAAGCCAAACCATCGCGCATGTTCGAAACGCTGCGCGCATGTGGTGCCTTGCAGAAAATCTTTCCGGAACTTGATGCGCTGTGGGGCGTGCCGCAGCCGCCACAACATCACCCGGAAATCGATACCGGTGTGCATGTGATGATGGTGATCGACTACGCTGCCAGCCGCGATTTCGGCCTGCCGGTGCGTTTTGCCGCGCTGACACATGATTTGGGAAAAGGCACGACGCCAAAAGATGTTCTCCCCAGGCATATTGGGCATGAGGCGCGAAGTGTGGACTTACTCAAAGGTGTCTGTAAACGCTTGCGTGCACCCAATGATTGCAAGGAACTGGCGTATATTGTCGCCAAGTTTCATGGCAAACTGCACCAGGCCAGCAAAATGCGGCCGGATACTTTGCTTGAATTTCTGATAGACCTGGATGCCATTCGCCAGCCGGAGCGGTTCGAGCATTTTCTGCTAGCCTGCGAGGCCGATAGCCGTGGCAGAACGGGCATGGAAGACTGCCCGCAGCCGGAGGCGGATTTGGCGCGCACTGCGCTAAAGGCGGCGCTGACCGTGAATGGGGGCGAGGTGGCTGCCAGGTTCAGCGAGCCGGAAAAAATCAAACAGGCTGTGTTCGTGGCAAGGCTGGATGCTGTGAAACGGGCTTTGTTTTCATTGTAAGGCGCGTTGCCCTGCAAGCGGCATCCAGCTTGCCTTGCAGGGCAACGATTTGCACAATGAATGCGCGCGTGAGAGGTGTGTGTTTAATTAACCCGCGAGCTTGCCTAGTTGTGATTGCATCAGTTCGCCGGGTTTGCGCTTGAATCCGCTTCGCACGAACTGCTGCCAGCGACCCAGCACATAGCACATCATCAGGTTAGCGTCAGATTCCGGCAATATTTTTCGGCCGTGTTGCGCCACGGCAATTTTCAGGCATTGTTTCAGACTGGCTTCAATACGTTCATTGAGCTGGTTGATGCGCACCTGCAAAGCGCTATCTTCGTTCACCAGGGCATCGCCGATCAGCACGCGGGTCATACCGGGGTTCTTCTCGGCAAAGCGCAGCAGCATGCTGATGATGAGCTGTACTTGCTTGTGGCCGTCCGGTTCTTCGGACATGATTTTGTTGATGACGCCGAAGATGCTAGCTTCGATGAACTCGATCAAGCCTTCGAACATCTGCGCCTTGTTGGCAAAGTGGCGGTATAGCGCGGCTTCACTTACGTCCAGTTTAGCGGCAAGAGAAGCGGTGGTGATCTTCTCGCCCTTTGGGCTCTCCAACATTTTGGCGAGTGTTTCCAGAATTTGCTGTTTGCGGTCGGTAGCCATAGATTTCCCTCGTTATTTGTATTTTAGCTGAGTTATGGAAAAAAATGAGCTAAATCTGCATGTGAGTGAGTGCTAGCACCGAGTTGACGCGATAATCGACATAGTTCGGTTTTTTCAACTGCCTGCTCACCCATACGGTGCGCATGCCCAGCCTTTTCGCCGTCATCAGTGCTGTCGGGTTGTCTTCCAGCATGATGCAATCGCCTGGTTTGGCGTTTATGCTGCGCAACAGCATGCGAAAGCCACGCACATTGGGCTTGGCGTGAAAGCGGGTGTTTTCCACGCTAAACACCAGCTCGAACATGTCGCCGATACCCAGCAGATCCAGCACGCGCACGGCATAATGCCTGGGTGCGTTGGTGAAAATGACCTTGCGGCCTTTGAGTGTGCGCAGAAAATGCCGCAGCCGCTTGGTGACCTGCACCATCTCAGATTGCAAAAATCGATGTGTCTCATGCAGGAAGTGGTATGGATCCACGCCATGGTGGCGCATCAGGCCTTTGAGTGTGGCGCCATAGATGCGCCAGTAATGTTGGCGCAGTGCGCAGGCTTCGTGTTCTTCCATATCCAGTTGGTCTTGAATGTAGCGCGTCATGGCGCGGTTCATGACAGGGAAAATATGCGCGGAGGCATCGTGCAGCGTGTCGTCAAGATCGAAGATATAGATTTTAGGCATTAAGCTACAACCCAATATCCATGCGGGTTTTCAGGCAATGTTAAATTATCTATTCCAGCCTCAGTTCGAAGCCAAGACAAGGCGACAACGAAAAACTGAGGAAGGCAGTATGGTTTATACGGCGATGAAGTTTTGAGGCAGTCAACACAGTATTGGCGATGAAATGTGAGCTGGAATTATTTCGCTTTAATCAGCGTGCCCACACCTTCATCCGTCAGCACTTCCAGCAACAGGGCATGCTCTACGCGGCCGTCAATAATGTGCACGCTTTTTACGCCGCTCCGCGCTGCGTCTAGTGCGGAGCCGATTTTTGGCAGCATGCCGCCGCTCAAGGTACCGTCGGTCACCATGTCGTCGATCTGCTTAGGCGTCAGGCCGGTGATGAGATTGCCTTCCTTGTCCAGCACGCCGGGCGTGTTGGTGAGCAGGATTAATTTCTCGGCATTCAATATCTCTGCCAGTTTGCCGGCAACCACGTCTGCGTTGATATTGTAGGTTTCGCCATCCTTGCCCACGCCTATCGGCGCCACGACAGGAATGAAATCGCCGCTATCCAGAAAGTTGATGATGCTCGGGTCTATCGCACTGATTTCACCTACCTGACCGACATCGATCATCTTGCTCGGGTCTTTCAGGTCTTCCATCAGCAACTTGTGCGCGTGGATAAAGTTGCCATCCTGTCCGGTCAGGCCGACCGCCTTGCCGCCATGCCGGTTGATAAGGTTCACGATCTCCTTGTTCACCTGTCCGCCCAGCACCATTTCCACTACGTCCATGGTCTCTTCGTCGGTGACGCGCATGCCCTGGATGAACTCGCCTTTTTTGCCCAGTTTATCCAGCATCTCATTGATTTGCGGGCCACCACCATGCACCACTACCGGATTCATGCCGACCAGTTTCAACAGCACAACATCCTGCGCGAAACATTCTTTGAGCCTATCGTCCGTCATGGCATTGCCGCCATATTTGATGACGATGGTCTTATCAAAAAAGCGCTTGATGTACGGCAGTGCTTCTGCCAGTGTCTGGGCTTTTTGTGCGGCGGTGGTTTGGCTTAACATGGTCGTTTTGGGTTGGTAGAAAATAATAGCCGCATTTTACATGAGAATGCAGGCGATTCTGCAACTCGAAAGCCGGAAATAAAAAAGCGGCTGCTAGAGCCGCTTTTATAGTTTCGTTAAAAATGTTAGCGCACAGACACTCGCTTGGAACTGGTGACCGCTTTTTTCGGCAATGTCAGTTCCAGCACGCCGTCCTTGTATTGGGCATCCGCTTTGGATTCATCGATCTCGTTTTCCAGATAGAAACTGCGTGATACTTTGCCGTAATAGCGCTCGCTGCGCAGTACTTTGGTGCCTTCTTTGACTTCTTTTTCCTGACGTGTCTCGGCAGAGATGCTGACCTGATTGCCGTCGACATCCACGTGGATGTCTTCTTTCTTCACGCCGGGGATTTCTGCGTGCACTTTGTAGTTCTCTTTGTCTTCTTGCACATCGATCTTGATTTGCGGCGTTGCTTCTTTATTCGCGATCACTGGGCGGAAAAAACCTTCAAATACATCATCAAAAGGGTTTTTGCCGCTTAAGTTGAATGGATCGATACGTGTGATATTGGCCATATGGTTTCTCCTGTCAAAACAACTGGTTAAGTTTAACTTTACAACACTGATATTGCGTTGTTTTGACGGAAATCAAGAGCCATTTATAAAATTTTTCTAAAGACTTTGGAGCGGCGCTGCAGGTTGTAAAGCTTTTGTTTTTCCATTGGCAGTTTTTCCACTTCGATCTGCTCGAATCCGCGTTCGAGAAACCAGTGTTCGGTGTGTGTGGTGAGGCAAAATAGTGAGGTGAAGCCTTTTTTACGCGCTTTGTCTTCGCAGAAGTGGAATAACTTGTCCCCGCGCCTGCCGCCGCGATAAGCCGGGTCAATCGCCAGGCAGGCGAATTCCGCCATCTTGGCGCCGATAAACGGGTATAACGCAGCACAGCCAATCACACGGTTGTCGTGTTCCATGACATAGAAGTAGGGAATTTCCATCTCTATACGCTCTCGGCCACGCTTCACCAGCACGCCTTCGTTTTCCAGCGGCTCGATCAATTGCAGGATCGCGCCGACGTCGTCGATCGTCGCCTGGCGCATGGTTTCCAGTCCAAGCTCGGTCACCATGGTGCCGACACCGGTGTGGGTGAACAGCTCCTGGATGATGGCGCCGTCGATATGCCGCGAGATAAGGTGGGTGCGAGCCACGCCGTGTTCACAGGCGCGCACGGCTGCGGGCAGGTAATACACGATATCTTCCGAGGTGTTGATGGCATCCTCGTTGTTGGTCACATGCAACAGCAGGTTCTTGGCCTTTTGCGCCGTCATTTCGCGCAATAGTTCGCCACGCAGGTTGTGCACGCCTTCCGAGTCCATCAGGAAAATCAGCTTATCTGCATCCAGCGCGATTGCGGCGCTCACGGCTACATCCTCCAGCGTGAGGTTGAACGCCTCGCCGGTGGGCGAGTAGCCAAGCGGAGACAGTAGCACCAGTTCGCCGTCATCCAGCCGTTTCTGGATGCCGATGGCATCGACCTTGCGTACTTCACCGGTATGCTGCAGGTCCACGCCGCCACGCACGCCTAATGGTTTGGCAGTCACGAAATTGCCGCTGGCGACACGAATGTCCGAGCCGGCCATCGGTGAGTTGATGAGCCCCATCGATAGCTGTGCCTCGATCTCTACGCGAATCGCGCCATTGGCCTCTTTAACGGCCTCCATGGCGTCGTCGTCGGTGACGCGCAAGCCAGTCACCAGTTTGGTCTCCAGCTTGGCGCGTTTCAGGCGCTGCTCGATTTGCGGCCGCGCGCCATGCACCAATACCAGCCTGACTTCCAGACTGGCTAGCAGGTTCAGGTCGTGTGACAAAGCAACGAACTGCTTGTCGTCCACTACTTCGCCGCCGAATGCGATGACGAAAGTGCGTCCGCCAAAGGCGTGGATGTATGGGGCTACGGAACGGAACCAGTTGACGAAGTGCTGCGGAACGTATTCTTGCGTTTTTTGCAAAACCAGCTTGCTGCTCGCTGAGGCATTGCCGCCTTGTTCGGTATGCGAGTACAGGTAGGCTGGTGTGCAGTCCAGGGCGGTGCAGATTTTGTGCAGCAGGTTTTCGTTCACGCCTTGCCCGCCGCGCTCGATGCGGGATAGGTTGCCGCTGTCCGCACCCGTCGATGCAGCCAGTTGCTGTAGCGTCAGGCCTAGTAATTTGCGCCGTTTGCGAATGGATTGACCGATAGACATAGGTATTTATTTGCAAATAATGCAATAAATTATATTAAAAATGTATTTAATGCAAATTTATTTTGATGTTTGCTAGAAATCGCCCCAGAGCGTGTTCATGGCGGCAATGGCGGCTAGCGGGGCGGTCTCGGTGCGAAGGATTCGCCTGCCCAGCTGCACGCCGACAAAGCCATATTGCCCCGCGAGCGAGATTTCATTGGTGCTGAGCCCGCCTTCGGCGCCAATCAGCAGCTGAATTTCTCCTGTTGGTTTGGATGAATCTGGTTTTAATATATCAGCCAGTTTTTTACCGGCCAGCGGATCGAGCGTGATGCGCAAGGTGTCGGTTGCACATGGCTTCGCCAATAAAGCGGGTAGCAAGATAGGTGTCTCGACCGTCGGCACGATTGCGCGCCCGCTTTGCTCGCATGCTGCAATCGCGATGTTCTGCCAATGTGCAACACGTTTTTTGGTTTTTTCCTCATCCAGCTTCACCACGCTGCGTTCGGTCTTGATGGGGACGATGCGATTTACACCCAGTTCGACGGCCTTCTGGATGGCAATATCCATGCGGTCCCCAGCCGATATGCCTAAAAGTAAAGTAATATCGAGTGGCGACTCGTTTTCCAATATCTGCTTGGATTTCACCTTCGCCATCACCGCGCTTTTCTGCACAGTAGTCAGCTCACATGTGTAATCCGCGCCATCGCCGCAAAATAGCACGAGCGTATCTCCCACGCCCAGCCGCATCACCTTGGTGGCGTGCGTGGCGGCGTTCTCGCTCAAAGTGACCAGGCTGCCAGCTTGCAGGTTTTGCGGCTCATAAAAACGTAAATTACTCATGCATCCATTTTAACTTAACTTATCATTGCGAGGTCGTAGCCCGTGGCAATCCAGTATCGGCAATAAAATGCATGGATTGCCGCGACCTTTATCAAGGTCTCGCAATGACGTATGATGGTGCTTGAAAAGTAATCGGAGTTTTAAGCATGGCAAGTATCAGTCCGCCGGTGTGCAACTTTAATTGGCAAGCGCCGGATTTCAACCTCCCGAATGTGGATGGCCGCATGGTCAGTCTGAAAGGCAGCATGGGAAAAAACGGCCTGCTGGTGATGTTCATCTGTAATCACTGTCCCTATGTCAAAGCCATTCTGCCGCGTCTGATCGTAGACGCGAGAGAGCTGCAAACGCTGGGCGTGAACACCGTTGCCATCATGTCCAACGACCCCGCCGAATATCCGGAAGACAGTCCTGAGAACATGAAAAAGATTGCAAATGAGATGGCTTTCCCATTCCCTTACTTGTTGGATGCAACGCAAGAAATTGCCAAAAAGTACGATGCCGTTTGCACGCCGGATTTCTTTGGCTTTAACAACAATTTTGCGCTGCAATACCGTGGCCGCTTTGACGAAAGCCGCAAAGAAACCGCGTCCAACAGCACGCGCGATTTGTTTAATGCCATGAAGTTGGTGGCCGAAACTGGCGCGGGGCCGAAAGAGCAGGTGCCGAGTATTGGGTGTTCTATGAAGTGGAAAATACCCCATTGATTAGCCAGTCAGAGTGTGGAATTCTGCTGTATAATCAATAACCTTCCAAATTGAACAAGCCGGTGTTGGACGTCGGTCTTGCGCTGCCAAGCTCTTAGGAAATAATTGCGGGGATTTTGCAATTTTAATTCTGCGCCTCAACTGGCCTGTTTGCTACCAGTTGAGGCGCAATAGTTTTAAGCTTTGTTACTAGCTTATCTAATACGTAGTAACTAGTTCCGGTTGTAATATCTAACTTTTTCTCGATATATCCTTTTCTGACTAGACTAGAGATATTTCTTTGTGCAGTTCTTGCATCTACATTCATCCGCTTGGCTATAGTCGTAGGATTTAAGCGCGGTAGAGAATCAATAGCTCTCCAAGAAGCTAGTATATTCAGCAGAGTTATTAGCTCACTATTTGACAACCCTAACTGATACTGCCTAATGAAAAGCACAGAAGGTGCTACTAAGTATCCTCCTAGCAAAGCATCTCCCCACTTCTCTTGGATTAAGTTACTACTGCTGTTTAGTGGTGAGTTAGTTTTGTTCATGGGTGGAAATATAACTTAAACATGGAAGATAGTAAATATGAATTATAAAACAATGACAAAAATGTCGTAATTTTTATAGTTGTTATGTCTTCTTGTTCGACCTACTATTGCGTTTTGGTAGTTAGGGTGTGAATATGAAAAAACTCAAATGGGGCATTCTCGGCGCGGCGCGCGTGAATGAACGCTTGTTGCCCGCGATTTGTGAGGCGCCAAATTCGCAACTGGTGGTAATTGCCAGCCGTCGCGCAGGGGAGGCGCAGGCGACGTTAGATAAATACGCACCTAATGCGAGTGGCGTGACCTGTTATGACGATTTGGAAAGCCTGATTGCCGACCCGAATGTGGAGGCGATTTATTGCCCGATGGCGAACGAGGAGCACGCGGAATGGGCGCTCAAGGCCATTGCCGCAGGCAAGCATATTCTGATTGAAAAGCCGATGGCGATTCGCGTGCAGGACATAGACGCGATCGAAGCGGCTGCGAAAAAGGCTGGCGTGAAGGTGATGGAAGGCTTTATGTATCGCTTCCACCCGCAGCATGCCAAGGTGCGTGAGCTAATTGAAAGTGGCTTGATTGGCGATGTGCTGTCATGTCGTGCGAGCTTTTCTTTCCTGATGCCGCCAGCGCGGATGTATCGCATCAATCGGCCGATGAGCCAAGGTGGGGGCGCCTTGTGGGACATCGGTCCTTATGCGATTCACGCCTTGCGCTGGTGTTTTGGAGGCAACAAGGCGCCAGTCGAGCCTATCAGTGTCATTGCCCAAGCTAAGCTCAACGAAAACGGCGCAGACACGGTGATGAGCGGCGTGTTGGATTTCGGGCAAGATTCACTTGGCCGTGCGCGCTATGGGCATTTTGACATCAGCTTTGAAAGAAGCCGCAAAGCCGAGTACGAAATCATCGGCGACAAGGGTGCGATCAAATGCCACAACATGTGGGCATACCCGACGGATGACTCGGTGATTAGTTGGGAGGCGGGCGGAAAATTTGAAACTTTAGTGCTGCCTAAAGCAAATCACTTCAATCTGGAAACAGAGCATTTCAGCGATTGCGTGCTGAATGACAAAGCGCCATTTTTGACCTTTGCCGATGCTTTGAATAACTGCAAAACGCTGGAAGCAGCCATGCAGGCTTCTTCAAAAGGTGCCCTGATAAAAATTTAACGGTTTTTTCCGCCCGGAAAGCACCTCTCCCGCTTGCCGAAAAAGCCTATTTCAGCAATAATCTAGCTTTGATGGAAAAGCAAAGTTAACAGCCTGCTTGCCCAATTAAAATTCGACGAATTCACCACAGGTTTTGCGCTGTTGTGGCGTAGAGCCTCTAATCTTTCAGGGAGACAACAATGGCAACTCGTAATGATTTGTGCAATGCCATCCGTGCGCTGAGCATGGACGCAGTGCAAAAAGCTAACTCTGGCCACCCAGGCGCACCGATGGGCATGGCGGAAATCGCAGAAGTGTTGTGGAATCACAATCTGAGCCACAACCCGAACAATCCAAAATGGGCGAATCGCGACCGTTTCGTGTTGTCCAATGGTCACGGTTCCATGCTGATTTACTCCTTGCTGCACCTGACTGGCTATGACCTGAACATGGATGACATCAAGTCTTTCCGTCAATTGCATTCCCGCTGTGCGGGTCACCCGGAGTATGGCTATGCACCTGGCGTTGAAACGACTACCGGCCCATTGGGTCAAGGTATTGCCAACGGTGTTGGTTTCGCCATGGCAGAAAAACTGCTAGCTAACCAGTTCAACAAGCCAGGCCACGACATCGTTGACCATTACACCTATGTATTCCTGGGTGACGGCTGCATGATGGAAGGCGTTTCCCACGAGGCTTGCGCACTGGCAGGCACATGGGGTTTGGGCAAACTGGTTGCGTTCTGGGATGACAACGGCATCTCCATCGACGGCCATATCGAAGGCTGGTACACAGATGATACAGCAGGCCGCTTCAAAGCTTACGGCTGGCACGTGCAATCTGTAGATGGCCATGACCAGGCTGCGATCCAAAAAGCAATCGATGAAGCGAAAAAGGTCACGGACAAACCGTCACTGATTTGCTGTAAAACCATCATCGGTAAAGGCTCTCCAAACAAATCCGGTTCACATGACTGCCACGGTTCTGCATTGGGCGAAGCTGAAGTGGCTGCTACCCGTGCAGAAATCGGCTGGCCACATGAGCCATTCGTCATTCCACAAGATGTGTATGACGGCTGGAACCAAAAAGACAAAGGCGCAAAACGCGAAGCGGATTGGAACGCCAAGTTCGACGCTTACGCCAAAGCTTACCCAGCTGAGGCAGCTGAATTCAAACGCCGTATGGCAGGTGAATTGCCAGCGAACTGGAAAGCATTGACTGACGCAATCATTGCTGAAACAAACGAAAAAGCCGAGAAATTGGCTACTCGTCAAGCTTCACAGAAAGCCATTACTGCTTTGGCGCCAATTCTTCCAGAGTTCCTGGGCGGCTCAGCTGACTTGACAGGTTCAAACCTGACAGCAGCTAAAGAGTTCAAACACGTGAGTGGTAAAGAACCAGGCAACTACATCTCTTATGGTGTACGTGAGTTCGGTATGTCTGCCATCATGAACGGTATGGCATTGCACGGTGGCCTGTTGCCATACGGCGGTACTTTCCATATGTTCTCTGACTACATGAAAAACGGTATGCGCATGTCCGCGTTGATGCATCAACGTGTTGTATACGTGCTGACCCACGACTCTATCGGTCAGGGCGAAGATGGTCCTACACACCAACCAGTGGAAAACACTTCTGGGTTACGTTATATCCCACGTATGGATGTGTGGCGTCCTGCAGATGCAACCGAAACAACTGTTGCATGGGTGGCTGCGGTTGAGCGTAGCGAAGGCCCAACGAGCTTGGTATTAAGCCGTCAAGCTGTGCCTGGAATTAAACATGACAGCAAAGATTTTGCCTTAATTCGTAAAGGTGGCTATGTATTCTCAGATGCTGCAGGTAAAGCTGATGTGATTATCATTGCTAACGGATCAGAGCTGGATTTGGCAATTCAAGCTGCTGCTGAGCTGACTGCAGCAGGCAAGAAAGTGCGCGTGGTTTCCATGCCATCCACTAACGTGTTCGACCGTCAAGACCAAGCATACAAAGACAGCGTATTGACCCCAGGCGTAAAACGCGTGGCGGTAGAGGCTGCTCACCCAGACTTCTGGCGTAAATATGTCGGTCTGGAAGGTGCAGTGGTTGGTATTGACACCTTCGGTGAGTCCGCTCCTGGTGGTGCATTGTTCAAACACTTCGGTTTCACGGTAGAGAATGTGGTGAATACGGTGAAATCCGTGCTGTAATCTTTTAAGTCGCCACGCGAGTGGCGCATTGCTTTTACTCTCAGGTTTCGCCGTCACCGCAGAAATGCGGTCGATGCCGGAACCTGAATTTTTTTGTAGTTGCATAAGGGGTTGAAAATGGCTATTCGTGTAGGGATCAACGGTTTTGGGCGTATCGGTCGCATGGTGTTGCGTGCAGCGGTACAGGAAAAAGAATTCAGCGATATCGAAGTCGTGGCTGTCAACAGTTCATACGACCTTGACTACATCATTTACCTGCTGAAATACGACTCGGTACATGGGCGTTTTGATGCGGACATGAAAGCAGACAACGGCAGCCTGGTAGTGAACGGCAAAAAGATAAGTCTGACGGCTGAGCGCGACCCGAACAACATTAAGTGGAGTGGCGTAGATGTCGTCGTCGAGTCAACCGGCGCGTTCCTGACGCTGGATACCTGCCAGCCGCATATCAACAACGGCGCGAAAAAAGTGGTGCAATCAGCGCCGGGTAAAGATGACACCCCAATGTTCGTCTATGGCGTGAACCACAAGGATTATGCAGGTCAGGCGATTGTTTCCGCAGCTTCCTGCACGACTAACGGATTGGCGCCGATGGTGAAAGTGTTGCACGATAGCTTTGGCATCAAACGTGGCCTGATGACGACCATCCATGCGGCAACCGCATCGCAGTTGACCGTGGACGGTCCTTCCAAGAAAGACTGGCGCGGTGGTCGCAGCGTGTTCGAGAACATCATCCCTTCTAGCACAGGCGCAGCCAAGGCCGTAGGTAAAGTGATTCCATCCCTCAACAAGAAATTGACCGGCATGGCGATGCGTGTACCTTCCGCCGATGTTTCCGTGGTGGATTTGACCGTGGAGTTGAACAAAGAAACCACTTATGAAGCAATTTGCGATGCCATGAAAAAAGCTTCCGAAGGCGAACTGAAGGGTGTGTTGGGTTATACGGATGAGAAAGTCGTATCCACCGATTTCCGTGGTAGTGCCGAAGCTGGGGTGTTTGATGCGGACGCAGGCATCATGCTGGATTCGACTTTTGTGAAAGTGGTGGGTTGGTATGACAACGAATATGGTTATACCTGTAACTTGATGCGCTTAGTCCAGCACGTTTCAAAATAGGGGGCGGCCATGAATTTTCTCAAAATGACCGACATGGACTTAAAAGGTAAACGCGTGTTTATTCGCGCAGATCTTAATGTGCCTGTCGCTGATGGCAAGGTGACTTCGGATGCGCGCATCACCGCATCCATGCCTACGATTGAATATGCGCTCAAGCAGGGCGCCAAGGTGATGGTGACATCTCATTTGGGTCGCCCGGAAGAGGGGGTATATTCAGAAGAGAACTCGCTCAAGCCTGTCGCCGATGTAATTTCCGCTAAACTGGGTAAACCAGTGCGCCTGATTAAAGATTGGGTAAATGGTGGCTTTGATGTGGCTGCAGGTGAACTGGTGTTGCTGGAGAACTGCCGTTTCAACAAGGGCGAGAAAAAGAATGTGGACGAGACCGCGCAGAAATACGCGGCCCTATGCGATGTGTTTGTGATGGACGCATTTGGCACGGCACACCGCGCGGAAGCTTCTACTCATGGCATCGCCAAGTTCGCGCCGGTGGCTTGCGCCGGCATTCTGCTTACTGAAGAGCTGGATGCGTTGACTAAAGCGCTGCTGGCACCGGCACGTCCGCTGGTGGCGATTGTCGCGGGCTCCAAAGTTTCGACCAAGCTGACGGTGCTGGAGAGTTTGTCCGAGAAAGTGGATCAACTGGTGGTGGGCGGCGGCATTGCCAACACCTTCCTCAAGGCAGTCGGTAACGAGATTGGCAAGTCCTTGTGTGAGAATGATTTGGTGCCCACCGCCAAGGCATTGATGGAGAAAATGCGCCAGCGTGGTGCAGATGTACCCATCGCCGTGGATGTGGTGTGCGGCAAAAAATTCGACGCCAACGAGCCGGCAGTCAAGAAGGACGTGGCTTCCGTAGAGGCGGACGACATGATTTTCGATATTGGCGCGAAATCTGCTAGTGCTTTAGTAGACATCATCAACAAGGCCGGTACCGTGGTGTGGAACGGGCCGGTTGGCGTGTTTGAGTTCGACCAGTTTGGTGAAGGCACCAAAACCATTGCCAACGCGATTGCCAACACAAAAGCGTTTACCTTGGCGGGTGGTGGCGATACAATTGCGGCCATCCAGAAATATGATATTTATGACAAAGTATCTTATATCTCTACCGCTGGCGGTGCCTTCCTGGAATTCCTGGAAGGAAAAACCTTGCCTGCCGTTGAGATTCTGGAAAAGCGCGCCGGTTAGTCTTAGGCTAACATAGCAATCAACATGGGGGCGTTTGCCCCCATGTGCATTTTTAGGATTACGGTTTTCTTACAAAATTAAGGATAGATTTTGACTTTACGTAGAACAAAAATAGTGGCCACTTTGGGACCTTCCTCCTCTAGCGAGGAGATAATCGCTCGCCTGATTGTCGGCGGCGTCAATTTGGTGCGCCTCAATTTCTCCCATGGCTCGGCGCAGGACCATATCCAGCGTGCAGAGATCGTGCGTAAAATCGCCGCACAGCTAAATCGTCCAATTGGGGTGCTATGTGATTTGCAGGGCCCCAAGATACGTATTGGGAAGTTTGAACAGGGCAACATCACCTTGAAAATGGGCGACATCTTCATCCTGGATGCGGATTGCCCCTTGGGCACCCAGGAGAAGGTAGGACTGGATTACAAACAGCTGCCGCAGGAAGTCACTGCCGGGCAGAAACTGCTGTTGGATGATGGCAGGATTGTGCTGGAAATCAATCGTGTACAAGGCAACAAGATTCATTGTGTTGTGATTACCGGTGGCGTGCTTTCCAACAACAAGGGCATCAATTTGCAGGGCGGCGGCTTGGCGGCCGATGCGCTGACAGAAAAGGACAAACAGGATATCAAAACGGCGATTGCGCTGGAGGCGGATTATATTGCGATCTCATTCCCCAAAAACGCGGCCGATGTCGAGTACGCCAAATCGTTGGTGCGTAAATCAGGCGGCACGGCCAGCATCGTCGCCAAGATCGAGCGTGCCGAGGCGATTGAGCATCTGGAGGCCATGATTGATGCCAGCGATGCCATCATGGTGGCGCGGGGCGATCTGGGCGTGGAGGTAGGCGATGCAGCAGTGCCAGGCCTGCAGAAGCGCATGATTCGCATGGCGCGCGCGCAGAACAAGCTGGTCATTACCGCCACACAGATGATGGAGTCCATGATTACTAGCCCGATACCTACTCGCGCTGAGGTTTCGGATGTCGCCAATGCAGTCCTGGATGGCACGGACGCGGTGATGTTGTCTGCTGAGACGGCTTCCGGGCATTATCCGCTGGAAACTGTACAGGCGATGCATCGTATCTGTGTCGAGGCGGAAAAGGATTACTTTAGCCAAGCCGAGTTTAGCACTCCAGACAATATGTTTTTACACACAGATGAGTCAGTTGCCATGGCAGCGATCTATATTGCACAGCATTTGAATGTAAAGGCGATTGCTACATTGACACAGTCCGGCAATACGGCGCAATGGCTGTCGCGTGCCGACAATGAGGTTCCGATTTATGCGCTTTCGCCGGATAAGGTCGCACGCCGCAAATTGACATTGTATCGAGGCGTTTATCCATACCCGATTGATCAGGCCGGCAAGTCTCGTGATGAGATTCTGCGCGAGATGGAAGGCGTGCTGTTGCAAAATGGGGTGGTGGAGAAAGATGATTTGGTGATTTTCACTTTCGGCGAGCCTATCGGCAGTCCGGGCGGCACCAATACCCTCAAAATCATCAAAATTGGCGAGCACCGGGTGACCTAAAATTTTCAAAGCGTGGTTATAATGCTTTTTGAGAGGAGAAGCAGAGGCATGAAACCCATCAACAAATTCAGTATCGTGGGGCAGCTTGGCGTACAGTATGTCGAGCAGTTCTTGCTGGTATTTATCGCGATAGCTACTGTCTACGCAACTTACCATGAAATTTACACAATGTACCTGGCAGGGGTCGTGACGGTGGCGGATTTGCTGCTGCTGTTCCTGTACCTGGAAGTGCTGAGCATGGTCAAGCACTACATCGGTTCCGGCAAGCTGCCGGTACGCTATCCGCTGTATATCGGCATTGTAGCGCTGGCACGCTATATGGTGCTGGAAATCAAGGAGCTGGACGCATACCGGATGATGGCGGTGGCGGCATCGGTGCTGATTATGGCGCTGGCGGTGCTGGTCGTGCGCTTTGGGCATGTGCGCTATCCCTATGAGGATGGCCCAGAAACTCACCCAAAATAAGGAAGCACGGAATAAGTCTTCATGACCGCGACGACGGCTTTGCAGGATGGTGTGCAAGGCGCGTGGCGAAGTTGAATGTTTATCCCTTTACAAGCTACGCAATATAGTAGACCGCTTACAAAGCCTTGTCCCGCATGGGTTGTGTAAACGAGTGCTTGCTTTGTTGTGCTCCTTGGCCTCGTATGTTAAGTACGACCTGCGTTGCATGCCTAGCGATTATCTCATTTTTATCACAACGCGGCTCATGGAGACTTATTCCGTGCTTCCTTAACTCTAAATTGGTGGCACACCTTGATGGTAATCAACGATGCGCGCGACTTCTTCTTGGCTACCTAAAATTACCGGGACGCGCTGATGAATGTTAGTCGGTTGTAAATCGAGAATACGCTGCCGGCCTGTTGAGGCGCCACCACCGGCTTGTTCGACGATCATGCTCATCGGGTTAGCTTCGTACAGCAGCCGCAGCTTGCCGCCTTGTGCAGCTATCTTGCTGTCTATCGGGTATAAAAAGACCCCGCCGCGCATTAATATGCGGTGTATCTCGGCGACCATTGACGCTACCCAGCGCATATTGAAGTTCTGTTGACGTGGGCCGGATTCGCCTTGTATGCATTCTTCAATATAGCGTTGCACGGGGGCTTCCCAGAAGCGCTGATTCGAGGCATTGATAGCAAACTCCGCGGTTTCGCCAGGAATCTGCAACTTTGGATGCGTGAGCACGAATTGCTTGTTCGCCCTGTCGAGCGTGAAACCGTTGACGCCATCGCCGGTGGTGATAACCAGCATGGTTGAACTGCCGTAAAGCGCATAGCCGGCGGCGACTTGTTGATGACCTGGTTGTAAATAATCGGATTTCTGTGGCGCTTTATGCGGACTTTGCCAGGGAAGGATGGAAAAAATCGTTCCGACCGAGATGTTGACGTTAACGTTGGATGAGCCATCCAATGGGTCGAACGCGACTAGATATTGTGTATTTTCGGCCGAAGGTGATGGTGGGTTTGCGGCTGGCATTGGCTCAGGCATTTCTTCGGAAACCAGCCCGGCAACATGACCACTCTCCCACAAGTGCTGAATAAAAAGATCATTCGTGATGACATCCAAGGCTTTTTGCACTTCGCCTTGTACGTTTTCAGAAGCCAGGCTGCCCATCGATCCGGTCAATGCGCCTTGCTCTATGGTTTCTGCGATATGCATGCAAGCCAAGGCAATTTGCTTGAGCAAATGGCACAATGCGAGATTTAGCGCAGGATTATGTGCTTGTTCTGAATTAAGAAAATCTTCTAGGCTGGTACGATTCGTCATAATTTGAAGAGGTTGTATCAAAACAATTGGTTGTGCAGCAACCGGCTGCTTTGACCAATAGCCCAACAATTGTCACATGATTGTATATCGGCCAACGATAGAAGAACTAAAGTATTGTGACAATTTATTTGAATCGATAGACTGGAGCGGAAAATGGCACTTGTGTCTTTAAGACAACTTTTGGATCACGCCGCAGAACATGGCTATGGCTTACCTGCTTTCAATGTGAATAATATGGAGCAAATTCATGCCATTATGCGGGCGGCTGACCAGGCGGATAGCCCGGTGATATTACAAGCCTCGGCTGGCGCACGTAAATATGCTGGAGAACCTTTTCTGCGCCATTTGATTTTGGCTGCAGTTGAGGCTTATCCGCACATTCCCATCGTCATGCATCAAGATCATGCTGCTTCGCCCGCCGTGTGTATGCAAGCCATGCGCTCCGGCTTTACCAGCGTGATGATGGATGGCTCTCTGGCGGAAGACTCTAAAACCCCTACCAATTATGAATATAATGTAGCGGTGACACGTAAAGTGGTAGATATGGCGCATGCGGTTGGCGTGTCAGTGGAAGGTGAGCTTGGTGTGCTGGGCTCTTTGGAAACCGGCAAGGCCGGCGAAGAGGACGGTGGTGGTGCCGATGGTTTGCTGGATCACAAACAATTGCTGACAGATGCAGAAGAAGCCGCACAATTTGTGAAGGCTACCAGAGTGGATGCATTGGCGATTGCGATTGGTACATCACATGGCGCTTACAAGTTTACTCGTCCGCCTACCGGTGAGGTGCTGGCAATTCATTGCATTAAGGAAATTAGCGCTCGCATCCCCAATACGCATTTGGTGATGCATGGATCTTCTTCTGTACCGCAAGAATGGCTCAAAGTGATTAACGATTTTGGCGGAGATTTGGGTGAAACATATGGCGTTCCGGTTGATGAAATTGTGCGTGGCATTCAATTTGGTGTACGCAAAATCAATATCGATACCGATTTGCGCATGGTGACCACGGGGGCATTAAGGCGATTCTTTGCCGAGAATAAAAAGGAAATCGATCCGCGTAAATTTTTAAAAGTAGCCACAGATGCCATGCAAGAAATGTGTAGAACCCGTTTTGAAGCCTTTGGCGCAGCGGGAAATGCGGCAAAAATCAAACCTCTTTCTTGTGAGGCGATGGCAGGGCGGTACAAGGCCGGTGAGTTTGTTCCGGTTGTGGTGTAAAAATTGGTCGTAAATCTTCCCTAAAGACTAAGGAGTTTCGATGAGACGCAAACTGGTAGTCGCCAATCGAAAAATGCATGGTAGCATCCCGGATAACCAACAATTTTTAGAAGGTTTGTTAGCGGGAACCGCCCACGCAAAAAATGCGGATTATGCAGTTTGTTTACCACATCCTTATCATTTTCAAGCTCAAGCCATACTGGCCGGAAGCCATATCGGTTGGGGCGGACAGACCATGAGCCGCTATGAATATGGCGCACATACCGGCTCAGTGTCGGCAGGCATGTTGCTCGAGTTTGGCTGCAAATACGTGATTATGGGGCATTCAGAGCGCCGCAAATCTGGATATGAAAGTGATGCGGTACTGGGACAACGGTTTGAGGCTGCAACCAAAGTCGGGCTGATCCCAATTTTTTGCATGGGCGAAACACTGGAAGAATTTGAAGCCGGCATGACAGTGGATGTCGTAATCCGTCAGCTAAATGCCGTGCTTAAAGATGTAGGTGCACACGGTTTAGCCAAAGGTATCATTGCTTACGAGCCAGTCTGGGCCATAGGCACAGGCAAAGCAGCGACACCAGAACATGCACAATGTATTCTGAGTTTTTTACGTGGCCACATAGAGCTTTTAGACGCAGGTGTTGCAGAAAATGTGCGTATTCTCTATGGCGGCAGCGTGAATGCCGAAAATGCCCAAAGTTTATTTTCCATGCCTGATATTGACGGCGGCTTGGTGGGCGGCGCTTCCCTGGATGTCAACGCATTTGTGAAAATATGTTTGGCGGCCAACGATGCCGACTGCTCATCGGCTGAAACCGGGGTTTCTCCGGACTGTTCCGAATTCTGCGTAAATGCCAGCTAATTACTGCTGATGCATCCTGACCGGTGTTACTTAAAATTACAACGCATTCCTAAATTCGCCTAACCCTTTCACTGCTAGGCAACGTATTATCGGTTAAAATGCTGTTTTATCCAGCAAGCAGTTAAAGCGTATGTCTCAGCCATTACTCAAAACCACTATCAAGAGCCTTAAACTGATTCATCAGGGCAAGGTACGCGATATTTACGATATCGACGCCAACACCATGCTGCTGGTCAGCACGGACAGACTTTCCGCCTTTGATGTGATTTTGCCCACCGGCATCGAAAACAAAGGCGCCATGCTGACACAGATGGCGAATTTCTGGTTCGAGAAGCTTGGCCATATCGTACCGAATCACCTGACAGGCATTGCGCCGGAAAGCGTGGTTGCGGCAGACGAAGTAGAGCAGGTCAAAGGCCGCGCGGTGGTGGTGAAAAAGCTCAAAGCTTTGCCGCTGGAAGCGATTGTGCGTGGTTACCTGGTGGGTAGCGGTTGGAAGGAATATCAGCAAAAAGGCACACTGTGCGATATCACTTTGCCTAAAGGCTTGCAGCTGGCTCAGCAATTGCCAGAGCCCCTGTTCACACCGTCCAGCAAGGCCGCGGTAGGTGAGCACGACGAGAACATTAGCGTCGCCCAAGTAGAAGCGCTGATTGGCAAGGATATGACGGCACAGGTGGCCAAGGCGGCGATTGCGCTATACTCGGAAGCTGCCAAGTATGCGCTGACCAAAGGCATCATCATTGCCGATACCAAGTTCGAGTTTGGCTTGGATGATGAAGGTGTGCTGCACGTGATGGACGAAGTGCTGACGCCGGATTCTTCGCGCTTCTGGCCGGCTGAGAGTTACCAGCTTGGCAGTAACCCCCCTAGTTATGACAAACAGTATGTGCGCGATTGGCTGGAAAACTGCGGCTGGGATAAAAAGCCGCCCGCGCCTGCGCTGCCCGAGGATGTGGCTGCCCGCACATCTGCCAAATACATGGAGGCCTTTGAGAAACTGACAGGCCGCAAGCTTGTAACAAGCTGATGCGTGAACGCTTAAAGGCCTATGCCAGGCAGCTCAAGCGCGAGCTGGCCGTTTACCAACTGGTGCTGAAGCACCCGGAAACGCCTTTCCTGGCCAAGTTCTTTTTGGGTTTGGCAGTCGGCTATGTGCTGATGCCTTTCGACCTGATTCCCGATTTCATCCCAATCATCGGACAACTGGACGATTTGGTTTTGATTCCCGTTTTGTTGTATATCGCGCTTAACCTGGTTCCCAAAGAAGTGATCGAAGCATGCCGTAAACAGGTTAGCCAGGGCGGCTGACACACTTTTGTTACAAGGCCTTGCTATAATGCGCGCCTTGAGTTTCGCGATTTTTAATTAAGAAAGTAATCTATGTCTTTGAATCAAGTTCCAAGCGGCAAGGATTTGCCGAACGATTTTAACGTCATCATCGAGATCCCAGCCAATGGCGATCCTGTGAAGTATGAAGTCGACAAGGAAAGCGGCGCGATTTTTGTGGATCGCTTCATGGGTACCTCCATGCAATACCCCTGTAACTACGGCTATATCCCGCACACTTTGGCCGATGACGGCGACCCGGTGGATGTGCTGGTGATTACGCCGGTGCCATTGTTGCCGGGTGTGGTGGTACGCTGCCGCGCACTTGGCATGCTGAAGATGACCGACGAAGCCGGTGGCGATGCCAAAGTGCTGGCCGTGCCGATTGAAAAGGTGTGTGCACTATATGCATTTCAGAAAACCTATAAAGATGTTTCTCCTTGGCGCTTGGACATGATTGCCCACTTCTTCGAGCACTACAAAGATCTGGACAAAGGCAAATGGGTGAAGATCGAAGGCTGGGTGGGCATTGAAGATGCACACGGTGAAATCATGGATGGCGTTAAACGTTACAACGACGCGGACGTGAAACCTGCGTTCTAATACGATTTGGCTCGTAAAAAAGCCTTGGTTTTCCAAGGCTTTTTTATTGCCCGCTTTCATTAAGAGGTTAATCGGTCTGGGAACCCCATTTCGCTTGCCTTGCAGGCCGATGTTTTAGGTAATGAACGCGCGCGCATGAGCCCAAGTTCAACCCACCGCTACGCCGAACAAGTGCCCGACTAAGGCAGTGGCTGTCATGGCCAAAGCGCCCCAGAAGGTCACTCGCCAGGTGCCTTTCCATAAAGATGCGCCTCCTGTCTTGGCAGCTAAACCGCCCAGCAAGGCCAAAAAAATCAGCGATGTAACGGCAATGTAAACGCTAACTCGCGAATGCGGTGCTAGCCATGCAACTAGCAATGGCAATGCTGCGCCGATGGCGAATGTTGCGGCGGATGTGAGTGCGGCTTGAACCGGCTGTGCGTTTAGAACCTCACTGATGCCCAGTTCGTCCCGTGCGTGGGCGGCAAGGGCGTCATGCGCGGTCATCTGCATGGCGACTTGCCTTGCCAACTCTGGCGTGAGGCCACGATGGATATAGATGCCGGTCAACTCGTTCAACTCGCTTTCCGGCTCGGTGGCCAACTCATTCCGCTCGCGCGCCATGTCGGCCGCTTCGGTATCGGCTTGCGAGCTGACAGAGACATACTCGCCCGCCGCCATGGACATGGCACCGGAGACCAGCCCCGCCAACCCGGTGATTAACAAGGTTTGCTGGCTGGCACCGGCGCTGGCTACACCGATCAGCAGGCTTGCGGTGGAAACAATACCGTCGTTGGCGCCCAGCACTGCCGCGCGCAGCCAGCCAATGTGATGTGTGCGATGGAATTCGGAATGTCTCAAGGCTGGCTCATGTCGGTTTTTTTTGCATTATAACCATGCAATTACTGATAGGAATCATCTATTTCTTTTTTGCCGGTAATCATCGCCTTGACCAGTTTCTCCTTATCCACAATGCTGGAGAAAATGACGCCGCCAATATGCAGAATCACCAGTAGCAAGGTCAGGTTCACAAAGGTTTCGTGCAGCTCTTCCCAATATTCTTCTGCCTGCTCATCCACCACATGGCCACTTTTTGCACCTTTAGATGATGCCTCATCTTCATCGTTATCTTCCTCATCCTCGGCCTTGGCGGCGCTAATGATGCTTGCTTGGTCGATTTGCGCCTGAGCTTGCTGTGCCGTGATTGCAAATGGGCCTTCGTTTTCTTCCACCGCATATAATTTCATGCCAGTGATTGTGGTGGCAGCCAGGCTGAGCAACAGTGCAATCACCATTGCACCGCCGGCAGGGTTGTGACCGATATAATGCTGCGGTTTGCGTGCCAGCAGGTTTTTTAGGTATGCCAACACCTTGGTCGGCGCATAGATAAAATCGCTGAAACGCGCATGTTTGCTGCCTATAAAGCCCCAGACGATGCGAATCAGCACAATTGCGGCAACGGTGTATCCAGCCCATTCATGTACTTCCATCCAGTCCTCCTCGGTAAAGTAGGCGGTGAAGAACGCAATTACTAATGTCCAGTGTCCGATACGCACAAGCGGATCCCATACGTTGACGATTCTTGTATCATTTGACATGACAATTCTCCTTTAAGGTTGTCGGATAGATTCCATGGCGTGCATATTGCGCTAAACTTGCAACCGATGCATCCGTCATGTGACGTAGAAAGGGAATTGATGGCTATTTTTGACGAAGATAACCCTAACGATAACAAACGGCTCAGCCAGTGGGCGATTTTACTCAGCGTGGCTGTATTCGTGCTGATTTCGGTCGATGTTGTTGGGGATTACCGTGACGGTATTGCGCACTTGCACCTATTAATCGAGTTGTTGGTTCTGCTGTTCTCGCTGGCGGGCATTGTCTATTTTGGCCGTCTTTATTATTTGTCGGCGCAGTCCAGAATCAACGCACTACGGCACGATCTGGCCTTGGCTCATCAGCAGGCGCAGGTATGGCGGCAGGCTAACCATGAACTGATTGCCGGGTTGGCGGCACAGATACAGAAACAGTTCGATGCCTGGCAACTGACGCGAGCGGAAGCGGAAGTCGGTATGTTAATGCTGAAAGGCTTAAGCCATCAGGAAATTGCCGACGTGCGCAACGCCAGCGAACGTACCATTCGCGACCAGGCACGGGCGATTTACCGCAAGGCCGGTGTGGCGGGGCGCTCGGAGTTGTCCGCATTCTTTCTCGAAGATTTACTGTTGCCGCACGAATAATCAAATCATATGTCCTGGAAGGCAAACTGGATGCGGCTCCCAGAGCATTGTTTCTCATGCGCAGGGTAATAAAAAAGCGGCCGAGGCCGCTTTTTTATCTGTATTGCCAATTACAGCAGAGGCACAATCAGCAAGGCCACGATATTGATGATCTTGATGAGCGGGTTCACGGCCGGGCCTGCCGTATCTTTGTACGGATCGCCCACAGTGTCGCCGGTCACGGCCGCTTTGTGCGCGTCGGAACCTTTTCCGCCATGATGGCCGTCCTCAATATATTTCTTGGCGTTATCCCATGCGCCGCCGCCGGTACACATGGAGATTGCCACGAACAAGCCGGTCACGATCGTACCCATCAGTAAGCCACCCAAGGCGACTGGGCCTAACAGCAAGCCTACCGCAATAGGCACGGCCACTGGCAGCAAAGATGGCACCATCATTTCCTTGATGGCTGCAGTGGTCAGCATGTCGACAGCCTTGCCGTATTCTGGCTTTGCGGTGCCTTCCATGATGCCTTTGATTTCGCGGAACTGGCGGCGTACTTCTTCCACCACGCTGCCAGCTGCGCGGCCTACTGCTTCCATCGCCATCGCAGCAAAGAGGAACGGTATCAGCCCGCCGATGAACAGGCCGATAATCACCATCGGGTTACTCAGGTCAAAGCTGGCAGTGATGCCTGCGCCTTCCAGTTTATGCGTGTAGTCGGCAAACAGCACCAATGCGGCTAAGCCGGCAGAGCCAATCGCATAGCCTTTGGTCACGGCTTTCGTGGTGTTCCCAACGGCATCCAATGGGTCAGTCACATCACGGACGCTGCTTGGCAGCTCAGCCATTTCAGCGATGCCGCCGGCGTTGTCGGTAATCGGGCCGTAAGCATCTAGTGCTACGATAATGCCGGCCATGCTCAACATAGCGGTCGCTGCAATCGCCACGCCATACAGGCCGGCCAGACTGAAAGATGCGAAAATCGCCAAACAGACGGCAATCACCGGCAATGCGGTCGATTTCATCGAAACGCCGATACCCGCGATGATGTTGGTGGCATGGCCGGTGGTAGAGGCTTGCGCCACGTGTTTCACTGGTGCATAGTCAGTGCCGGTGTAGTACTCGGTAATCCATACCAGCGCAGCAGTCAGCACCAAACCGATTGCACAGGTGCCAAACAAGGCATTAGCGGATACCGTCAAGTCGCCATGCGTGTAACCCTGTGGAAAGAGGTATTGCACGACGAAATAGAATGCAATCAATGACAGCACGCCAGCAACAGCCAAGCCTTTGTATAGCGCTGGCATCACGTTTTTCATGCCTGGGGAGGCCTTTACGAAGAAGCAGCCGATGATGGATGCGACGATGGAGACCGCCCCCAGCATCAAGGGCAGCAACACCCCGTTGGCGCCTGCATCGGCAACCATCAGATGACCCAGTACCATGGTAGCAATCAAGGTTACCGCATAAGTCTCGAACAAGTCGGCTGCCATGCCTGCGCAGTCGCCTACGTTGTCGCCTACGTTGTCGGCAATCACTGCCGGGTTGCGAGGGTCGTCCTCAGGGATGCCGGCTTCTACTTTACCTACCAGGTCAGCACCTACGTCAGCACCTTTGGTGAAAATGCCGCCACCCAGACGGGCGAAGATGGAAATCAGAGACGAGCCGAAAGCCAGACCAATCAGCGGGTTGAGGTCAGCAGCATTTTCTGCGCCCAGATAGGCATAGAAACCTGCCACACCCAGCAAGCCCAAGCCAACCACCAGCATGCCGGTAATCGCACCGCCTTTGAACGCGACATCCAGCGCTGCGCCGATGCCTTTGGTGGCGGCCTGTGCGGTGCGCACATTGGATTTGACCGATACGTTCATGCCGATGAAGCCGCACGCGCCGGAAAGCACTGCACCCAGTACAAAGCCGAGTGCGGTGGGGATGCCTAAAAAGATACCAATCAGAATTGCCAGAACCACGCCAACTATCGCGATGGTTTTATATTGGCGTGCTAAATACGCCGCCGCACCTTGCTGGATAGCGCCCGCAATTTCCTGCATGCGTGCATTGCCCGCATCCAGCCCCGAAATCCACTTACTCATGAATACGCCGTAAAGCACTGCGAGAACTGCTGCAGCGATGGCGATAGTGATTGCTACTGACATGACTTCTCCCTAATGATTATGCTTGAAACGATGAACCTGACTTACAGTGTTATGAGTTAACAAAAATGTAGTTTTTTCTAACAGCCAGCGGATTATGGCACTAATCCGGCAATGCGACAACCGTAAAAAAATGAATCGGGAAATACAGGCAAGGCCTAGCGGGCAGCATGGTGATGCAGGCTTGCCTTAAGTGTTCTCTGCCAAGTGCTTTAACTTGCCGGCAAGCTCGGAATCACCCAATGCGTCTGCCAATTGTTTCAGCTTGTGGGATGCACGCAACGGCACTTTGCGTTTGGGCTTTGGCGCGCCGTAAGTAGCAGATTTTACTTGCATTTTTACCACAATTGCAGTAACTTTACACTCTTTGAAATTTGGGTTTGTTTTTTGCAAATTCTGTAATTGCGTCAATAACCTGGCGCTCAATAGCTTGGTTTTTGTGGCGGCACTTGGGTTGTAGGCGATTACGATAAGTTTTTCGGTGGAGAGCGCTTGGGCTGCGGTAAGTGAAGCCAGCTCTTTCGGTACAACAGATTGCCAAAACGTTTGCAGCTTTTGGTGGGATTGCGCCTGTTGCGCCAATTTCCGTAGTGGCAAGCCGGTAAAGGCGCTTGAATTGTTTAGCAGGCTGCTTAGCTTATCCATAACAGGTACTTAAATCGAATACATGAATATTATCCTAGTTTCCAACAAGCTGGCAAAAGCCAAAAGTCTAACCACAGGGCAGACAGCTGCATTGGTCGTCGGTCTGGTGTTTGTTCCGGTGTTGCTGACCTTACTGTTCATCACGCCCAAGAGCAATATCAAGCAGCACGGCGTCAAAGCGATGCTACCACCACAGCTTAAACATTCTATCATTACATCCCAGGTGCATCTGGATGCTTACGCCAAAGAGCTGGGTGAGCTGCAGGCGCGCATCATGCGGCTGGATGCGCAGAACGAGCGGCTTTCTCGGTTGACATCGGAGAAAGACAAGTCAGGAAATGGTGAGGTGAGGCCTAAGTCGGAAAATCAGTCTGAATTACCTGGCCGAGGTGGTCCGCTGGTATATGCCAACCCGATGAACGAGCTGGATTTGCAGGCGGCAATTGACGAGCTGGCGCAAGCGATTGACCAGCGCGATGAATATCTAAGCGCACTGGAAGCCAAAGTGCTGCAGCAAAGCGTGCTGAAAGACATGCTGCCCAATGCAAGCCCGATCCGTGCTGCCTACAATTCTTCCAGCTACGGCTGGCGTATCGATCCGTTCAATGGCAGCAAGGCCTTTCATGAGGGGCTGGATTTTACCGCCAACACGGGCGTACCTATTTTAGCTGCGGCTGATGGTATCGTGGCTGCTGCGGAGCATACGCCGGACTATGGTAACCTGGTCAAGGTGGATCACGGATCCGGTCTGGAGACCCGCTATGCGCACGCTTCTAGATTGCTGGTAAAAGTGGGAGAGCGTGTGGTAAAGGGTCAAAAGATCGCGGAAGTGGGCAGTACTGGCCGCTCTACGGGGCCACACCTGCATTATGAAATCCGCCTGAATGGCAATTCGCTGGATCCGCGCAAGTATTTGCAACAAAAAGTCAGCTAAGCATGTCCAATTCCCCTTGAATTCAGTCATAATAAGCCCCATTTTTAATTTACCTAACTAACTCAAGAGGTTTCCGGCTTTCCGGAAAATCGGTGTTTTTCCCATGTTATCAACCTTGTTCAAAAAACTCTTCGGCAGCCGCAATGAAAGGCTAATCAAGGAATACGGCCAGATCGTCAAAAAAATCAATTCCCTGGAGCCTGAAATCGAGGCACTCAGCGATGAAGCATTAAAAGCCAAAACGGATGAGTTCAAACAGCGCTATCAGGGCGGCGAGACGCTGGAAAAACTGCTGCCGGAAGCATTTGCCGTTGTTCGAGAAGCAGGTAAACGCGTGCTGGGTATGCGTCATTTTGACGTGCAGTTGATTGGCGGCATGGTGTTGAACGCCGGCAAGATTGCCGAGATGGGTACCGGTGAGGGTAAAACGCTGGTCGCGACACTCCCTACCTACCTGAATGCCTTGACCGGCAAAGGCGTGCATGTGGTGACCGTAAACGATTATCTGGCCAAGCGTGATGCCGAGTGGATGGGCAAGATTTACAATTTCTTGGGCCTGACAGTTGGTATCAACCTGTCCCAGATGCCGCACGTCGCCAAGCAGCAGGCTTATGCTGCAGACATCACCTACGGCACCAACAACGAGTTCGGTTTCGATTATCTGCGCGACAATATGGTGTTTAGCCAGGAAGAGCGTGTGCAGCGTGGCCTGCATTACGCGCTGGTGGACGAGGTGGACTCCATCCTGATTGACGAGGCGCGTACGCCGTTGATCATTTCCGGCCAAGCCGAGAGCAGTGTGAACCTGTATCAGGCAATCGATGCGGTAGCCAAGCAGCTGATTCGCCAAACCGCCGAAGACGGCGAGGGGGATTACTGGGTAGATGAAAAAGGCCAGAACGTCACCATGAGCGAGGCTGGGCATGAGCGTGCCGAGCAGATTCTGGAAAGCTCCGGGTTGCTGCCTGCGGGGTCCAGCCTGTACGAAGCTGCCAACATTACCTTAGTGCATCACCTGTACGCCTCCCTGCGTGCGCAGAACCTGTTCCATCGCGATCAGCATTATGTAGTGCAGAATGGCGAGATCGTGATTGTGGACGAGTTCTCCGGGCGCAAGATGCCGGGCCGCCGCTGGTCTGATGGCCTGCATCAAGCCGTGGAGGCCAAAGAGGGCGTGGAGATTCAGAAAGAGAACCAGACGCTGGCTTCCATCACTTTCCAGAACTACTTCCGTATGTACAAAAAACTGTCCGGCATGACTGGTACGGCGGATACCGAAGCGTATGAATTCAACCAGATTTACGGCCTGGAAACCGTGGTGATTCCGACCCATCGCCCAAGAATCCGCAAGGATGCGATGGACAAGGTGTATCGCACCACCATGGAAAAATACAAGGCGGTCATCGATGACATCAAGGATTGTCAGGCGCGCCAGCAGCCGGTGCTGGTCGGTACGACTTCGATTGAGAACTCCGAGATTATTTCCGCGTTGCTTAACAAGGAAAAGCTGGAACACCAGCTGCTGAACGCCAAACAGCACGAGCGCGAAGCGCATATCGTCGCACAAGCGGGTCGCCCGGGCGTGATAACGATTGCCACCAATATGGCCGGCCGTGGTACGGATATCGTATTGGGCGGCAATGCCGAACCGGAGATTCAGGCTGTAGAAGCAGATGAGTCAATGACCGAGCAGCAAAAACAAGAAAAAATCACGCAAATCAAAGCGGAGTGGCAACAGCGCCACGAACTGGTGAAAGCGGCGGGTGGCCTGCATATCATCGGTACCGAGCGCCATGAATCCCGCCGTGTGGACAACCAGCTGCGCGGTCGTTCCGGTCGCCAGGGTGACCCCGGCTCCAGCCGTTTCTACCTTTCGCTGGAAGACCAGTTGCTGCGCATCTTCTCCGGCGAGCGCGTGGCCGCTATCATGGAACGCCTGAAAATGCCGGAAGGCGAGGCTATCGAGCATGCCATGGTTACGCGCGCTATCGAGAACGCGCAGCGCAAGGTGGAAGGCCGTAACTTCGATATCCGCAAGCAGTTACTGGAATTCGATGATGTGTCCAATGACCAGCGCAAGGTGATTTACGAGCAGCGCAACGAGCTGCTGGAGGCTACCGACATTGGCGACACCATCACCGCCATGCGCCATGACGTACTGCATGACATTTTCAGCAGTGCCATTCCTCCCGGTAGCGTGGAAGAACAATGGGACATCCCTGCGCTGGAACAAGCCATCAAAGCGGAAACCGGCCTGGAAATGCCCGTTGCGCAGTGGCTGGAAGAGAACCCGGATTTACATGAAGAGACTCTGCGCGAGCGTATCTTTGAGATTGCCGATAACAGCTACACCGCTAAGGAGCAGTTGGCTGGTGCCGAGACCATGCGCAATTTCGAACGTACCGTCATGTTGCAGAGCCTGGATCACCATTGGCGTGAGCATCTGGCTGCGCTGGATCATCTGCGCCAGGGTATCCATCTGCGCTCCTATGCGCAAAAGAACCCCAAACAGGAATACAAGCGCGAGGCTTTCCAGCTGTTTGAAGGCTTACTGAACACCGTCAAGAGCGAAGTCACCAAAATCACCATGCTGGTGCAGGTGCGCATGCAGGATGAGCTGGCCGCGCAGGAGATGCAGCGCGAAGAAGTCTCCAACGTGCAGTATCAGCATGCCGATTACGACGAAGCGCTGGCCAACCCGACAGGTGAGGAAGAAGCGCAGCTAGCTAGTGGTCAGCCGGTGGTGCGCGAAGGTGCCAAGATCGGCCGTAATGACCCATGCCCATGCGGCTCTGGCAAGAAATACAAAAATTGCCACGGCGCGTTGAGCTGATGAGCGAGCAAGAGATACAGTCTCCCTGCGTTGGCGTCTGCAGCATCGATGATGCAACAGGCTTTTGCCAAGGCTGCTACCGCACGCTGGAAGAGATTCAACAGTGGTGGGATATGGACAACGCTACCAAAGCAGCCGTGGCTAAAATCGCCGCAGAGCGCGAAGCCGCAGCTTTTGATTGACACGCAGTAGCAATAGAAGCAAAAGCCAGCGTAAGCTGGCTTTTTTGTTTTTGCTTCATTTTCATTGCATGTAAGAAAACAATATTTCTCTTCCGTAGATAGCCTATTAAACTTCTCGGGAGAAATTTTTTCTGAGAAAAGTGTAATTTTTTAGTCCGCCTTTTCTCTTTGTTTCCAGACGAAGTTTTTTTTGTTTTGAAATTTTCATGATATGCCTTATGGGTTAGCTGTATTCAATGTGCGCTTTCCCAATTTGCGCCCACGCCGACTTCAGCTAATAAAGGCACATCGAGTTTTGCTACATTTTGCATCAGTTCCGGTAGTTTGGTTTTCACCAGTTCTAGTTCGTTATCCGTCACTTCCAGCACTAGCTCATCGTGTACCTGCATAATCAATTTTGATTGTAAGCGTTCACTCACCAGCCAGCCTTGTACGGCTATCATCGCAAGCTTAATCAGGTCTGCCGCGGTGCCTTGCATCGGAGCGTTGATGGCGGCGCGCTCTGCACCAGCGCGCTGCATGGCATTGGCGCTGTTAATGCTGGGTACCCAAAGCCGGCGTCCGAAATAGGTCTCCACATAGCCTTGCTGTTTGGCGAGTGCGCGCGTATTGTCCATGTATTCGCGCACTCCAGGGTAGCGTGCGAAGTAGCGCTCGATATAGCTGGCGGCGGCGGCGCGTTCGATACCAAGGTTTTGCGCCAAGCCAAACGCACTCATGCCGTAAATGAGGCCGAAATTGATCACTTTCGCATAGCGGCGTTGTTCGCTATCTACGGCATCTTTTTCTACACCAAACACTTCCGCCGCGGTGGCACGGTGAATATCCTCGTTATTGGCAAAGGCGGTGAGCATGCCTGTGTCTTGCGACAAATGCGCCATGATGCGCAGCTCGATCTGCGAATAGTCTGCCGAGACGATGTGCTTACCATGTGGGGCGATGAACGCCTCACGGATGCGGCGGCCTTCTTGCGTACGGACGGGTATGTTCTGCAAATTCGGGTCGCTACTGGCAAGGCGGCCGGTGATCGCCACTGCCTGGTTGTAGCTGGTGTGCACGCGGCCGGTGCGCGGGTTCACCATTTTCGGCAGCTTGTCGGTGTAGGTGGATTTGAGCTTGGATAAGCCGCGATGCTCCAGAATCACCTTGGGCAATGGATAATCCAGCGCCAGTTCCTGCAGCACGTCCTCATCCGTGCTGGGGGCGCCGCTGGGGGTTTTCTTGGTCGGTTTGATGCCGAGTTTGCCGAACAGGATTTCCTGCAGCTGTTTGGGCGAGCTGAGGTTGAAAGGCTGCCCGGCAATCTCGTAAGCCTGTTTTTCCAGTTCCATCAGCTTCATGCCGATCTCGTTGCTCTGGCGGTTGAGCATGTGCGCGTCGATCAGTACGCCGTTGCGTTCCATTGTGAACAGGATCTGCGAAACCGGCATCTCGATCTGCTCGTAGATGAAGCGCAGCTTGTCGTCGCCTTCCACAATCGGCGACATCGCTTGATGTAACTGGAGCGTGATGTCTGCATCTTCGGCCGCGTATTCGCTGGCCTGCTCGATCGCTACTTGGTTGAAACCGACCTGTTTGGCGCCCTTGCCGGCGACTTCTTCAAACGCGATCGGCTTGATGCCCAAGTGGCGCTCGCTCAGATTGTCCATACCGTGATTCATGTGCGATTCGAACACGTAGGATTGCAGCAGGGTGTCGTGGGCGATGCCGCGCAACGTGATGCCGTGGTTGGCAAAGATGTGCATGTCATATTTCAGGTTCTGGCCGACTTTTTTGATATGCGCACTTTCCAGGATTGGCTTGAGTTTGGCGAGCGTTTTTGCAAAATCAAGCTGTTCCGGCGCGCCAAAGTAATCGTGCCGCAAGGGAATGTAGGTGGCTTTGCCCGGCTCGACCGAAAACGAGATGCCGACGATTTGCGCCAGCATCGGGTCGAGGGAAGTGGTTTCTGTGTCCACGCAAACCAGTTCGGCACTACGCAGTTTTTCCAGCCACACATCGAGTTGCGATTCGGTTAAAATGATTTCGTAATCATGTGTGGTGACTGCTTGGTAATCAATCTTCGATTCAATCACATCCGAGATAATCGGTCTGGAAGCCGCATTGGTATTGGCTCGTGGGCTGGTTGTTTCTTCGCCAGTCAGCTCTTTTAGCCATGTTTTGAATTCAAAGCGGCTATAAATCTCCTTGAGTTTGGCTTTATCAGGCGCTTGCAGGGATAGGTCATGCAAGTTCTCGCGAATGCCGACATCGCAGCGGATGGTGATGAGTTCGCGCGAGGTGGAAAACCAGGGCAGCGCCTTGCGCAGGTTCTCGCCTACCACGCCGGTGATCTTGTCGGCATTGGCAATGATGTTTTCCAGGGAGCCGTATTCCTTCAGCCATTTCACGGCAGTTTTCGGGCCAACCTTTTCTACGCCTGGCACATTGTCGGAACTGTCGCCGATTAGCATCAGGTAGTCGATCATCAGTTCCGGTGGGATACCGAACTTGTTCTCCACACCGGCCGCATCCAGCACTTCATCGGTTTTGCGGAAGGCGTCGCGCATGGTATTGACGACGGTGATGTGGTCGTTGACCAGTTGCGAGATGTCCTTGTCGCCGGTGGAAATGACGGTGCGTACGCCTTCACGCTCGGCCTGTTTGGCCAGCGCGCCGATGACGTCATCAGCTTCCACGCCTTCCTCCACGATCAGCGGCCAGCCCATGGCCTTGATCGCGTCAAACAGCGGTTCGATTTGCGGGCGCAAATCATCCGGCATGGTAGCGCGGTTGGCTTTGTATTCCGGGAAAATATCGTCGCGAAATGTTTTGCCTTTGGCATCGAACACACAGGCGATATAGTCGGAAGGATAGTCTTTCAACAAGCGCTGCAACATGGAAAGTACACCGCGGATCGCACCGGTCGGCTCGCCTTTGCTGGTGCGCAAATCAGGTAGTGCATGAAACGCGCGATAGAGGTATGATGAGCCGTCAACCAACAGTAATCGTTTCATTTTTTGATATGGGTACCTTATGTCAGCTATAAAAAAACTACCTAAAATCACCAGCTCGGAGCTGCTGAACCAGAACGCGGGTGGGCATGAATCATGGCATGCTTTCGAGATTATGTCAGAATTTGTGGGAGCGACCGAGAGCCTGAAGCAAATTACACCGGCGGTATCTATTTTCGGCAGTGCGCGCACCAAGCCGGATCACCCGTATTTTAAGCTGGCGGAGGAGATTGCCTGCCTGCTTTCCGATGCCGGCTTCAGTGTGATTTCCGGTGGCGGGCCGGGCATTATGGAAGCCGCCAACAAAGGCGCGTATGCCGGAAAATCGCCAAGCATCGGCCTGAACATCATGTTGCCACACGAGCAGACGAGTAACGATTATCAAGACATCAGCATCAATTTCCAGCACTTCTTCATGCGCAAGGTCATGTTCGTGAAATATGCTTCCGCTTACGTAGTGCTGCCCGGTGGCTTTGGCACGCTGGATGAACTGATGGAGGTCGTGACGCTGGTGCAAACCGGCAAATCACGCAAAATTCCGATTATTCTGGTGTGCAGTGATTTCTGGCGCGGCTTGATGGATTGGCTGCAGGACAGGCTGGTGGGCGAGGGCATGGCCGATACCGTAGATCTGAACCTGATACAGCTGATAGATGAACCCAAAGCGATTGTGGATGCCATATTCAAGCATTACGAATCGCGCGGCTTCGAGCTAAGCCCGGCCGAGCGCAACGTACAACTTTATTTGTAGCGTGCATCCCTTTTTTGTGGCGTTTTGCTAGAATGAGGGCACAGTTAAACCGCGAGTGCGATATGCAAAAAAACAAAGTTTTTCAGCTTTCTCTCTTCATGGCAGCATGGTTGCCAGCGATGGTTTTCAATGCGCAAGCCGCAGGAGAGGCCAAGGATGCCGTGCCATTTGAGGAAGTGCAGCCGCCGCCCAAAGTGTTGGATGGCGAGCCTCTGGATGAGCCGCAGATCACCATTCGCAAGAAAGGCAAGGAAACCGTTGAGGAGTATCGCATCAATGGTGAGCTGTATATGATGAAGGTTACGCCTGAGCATGGTGTACCCTATTACCTGCATAAAGAGGATCAGGAAGGCGGCTGGACAAATGTGGGACCGAATCCGCCGCTTAGCATCCCCAAGTGGGTGATTTTCAGGTTCTGATAACCAGCAATAGAGGAGGGCGTTGCCCTCTTTGTGTTTCATAAATTCTTATGTCCGTTTTTACTACCCTTACCGAAAAAGAAGTGACCGCCTGGTTACAGCAGTTCGACGTTGGCCAGTTGCAGGTGCTGAAAGGTATCGCAGCTGGTATCACCAACACTAATTATTTTGTCATCACCGACAAGAGTCGCTATGTGTTGACTATCTTTGAAAAGAACACGCTGCAAGAGTTGCCGTATTTTGTAAATCTTATGTCGCATCTGGCGCATCATGGCGTGCCTTGCCCTGCACCGGTGGCAGACAGGCAAGGCACATGCCTGCATCTATTGCATAGCAAGCCAGCCTTGATGGTCACATGTCTGCAAGGTAAGGACATCGCTATTCCGGATGTCGCGCATATCAAACAGGTAGCCACTACATTGGCACAGATGCACATTGCCGGGGCCAGTTTTGCGCAGAATGGCGTAAACCAGCGGGATGAGGCCTGGCGATCTGCGACCGCAGCGCAGGTTTTGCCCAAGCTTAAGGCGTCGGACAGGGCGATGTTGCAAGCCGAATTGGCCTATCAGCATAGTCTGGATGTGAGCGCGTTGCCGACCGGCATGGTGCATGGCGACCTGTTCCGCGATAACGTGCTGTTCGATGGTGAGAAACTGGGTGGTTTCATCGATTTCTATTACGCCTGCCATGATATTCTGCTATATGACGTGGCGATTGCCGTCAACGAATGGTGTCTGCATCACAACGGGCCGGATCTTGGCCTTATAGACGAAGATAAAATGCAGGTGTTTCTGGATGCTTACCAGGCGTTGCGCCCGTTTACAAAGATGGAGTGGAAGTTGTGGCTGGCCATGCTGCGTCGTGCGGCATTGCGTTTCTGGCTATCTCGTCTGTATGATTTTTACTTTCCGCAAGATGGCGAGTTGACACATACCAAAGACCCGAACCATTTCAAGAATCTGTTGCAGCAGTATCTGGAGATGGCAGACGATGTGGGCGAATAAAGGGAGTTAAAACACAAAATGGCGATTTTGGAATCTCGCACACAAACGGGTGTAAGCTGGGTCAAGGAAAGTCTGGCTTTGTTCAGACAGTCTCCACGCAAATGGTTGCTGCTGGCACTAGCTTATATCGGTTTTTTCATCATGATGCCCTCCATGCCGGGCTTGCAGATTATGGCATTTGTGACCATTCTGCTGTGGCCGGTGTTCATTGTGTTCGCCATGGTGTTGTATCGGGATGCAGACAAAGGCCAACAGCGCACATTGGCCGAGGTGTGGGCGGGCATCAAGCCCAAAATGGCGCAACTGGCGATGATTGGCCTGCTGTGTCTGGTTTATGGCACGCTGATTGGCCTTTTTATGAATGCGGACTGGGAAGGACTGATTAAAATCGCCGAGCAAAAGACGGCGATGACAGAAACACGGGCTGCGCTTGTGATTCAGAAAATGTTGCCGGTCATATTTAAACTCAGCTTGTTATTGCTGCCACTATTGGTTGCTACCTGGTTTTCGCCCATGCTAGTGGCGTTTAACAATTATCCCGTGTTGAAAGCGGTCAAATCCAGCGTTGCAGGCTGCTTGCAGTATGTGGTGGCTATGACGGTGGCGTGGTTGCTGCTGACAGTGGGTATCGTCAGTGTGATGTTGGGGTTGGGTATCCTGCTGGGTATAGCAGGCGCATTTGTCCCGGCAGTTGCACAGATATTTACACCCGTACTGTTGTTTGTGAGTCTGCTGGTGGCGACAGCGCTGATGCTGGCGTATCAATACGTCAGCTACCGCGACGTGTTTCGCGCCGCACCGCAAGTATAGGAAGTGCGAGCGGGATAAAGTGCAAGGCGCACGGAGCGCAGGGCACGAAGACATATCGATTGGATAGGCGAGTGAGCGAGCACCGCGCAACGCAGCAATTTGCCCGCACAGCTTTTATATTTTTTCGAGTTTGGCGTATTCCATCGCCAGGCTCTTCATACCTTCGCGGCCAAAATTTACTTTGATCACCAGGTTGTCTGCATTGCCCTCATAGCTCACCACCACGCCTTCGCCAAATTTGGCGTGGCGCACGCTCTGGCCGATCTTGAAAGGGTAGCCGCTGCTAGCTGGCGCAGCGCTCACGCTGGCATAGGGTTTGGGCGCAGCGCGGCTGTTCAGGCGTTTCAACAGGCTGTCGGGAATTTCATCCAGAAAGCGCGATGCGATACCATAGCGTACCTGACCATGCAGCATGCGGCTTTGCGCGTAGCTCAAGTACAAGCGCTGTCTGGCACGCGTTACGGCGACATACATCAGGCGGCGTTCTTCTTCCAGCCCGCCATGCTCGTAAGCCGCTTGCTCATGCGGGAACAGGCCTTCTTCCAGCCCGCTGATGAACACGGTATGGAACTCCAAGCCTTTGGCGGCATGCACGGTCATCAGCTGCAAGGCTTCACGGCCGACTTCGGCCTGGTGTTCGCCGGCTTCCAGGCTTGCATGGTTCAGGAACTGCGTCATCAAATCCAGTTCCTCATCCACATTGTGGTGATTGCCAAAATCCTGATTGGTGAAGGCGACTGCCGCGGTGACCAGTTCATCCAGGTTCTCGATGCGGTCTTCGCCTTCCTTCTCGTTCTGGTAATGGGCCTTCAATCCAGATAGTGTGGTAGCCAGCTCCACGGTCTCTGCCAGCGAAACGCCATAAGCCTGATCCACCAGGTGGCGTATCAGCCCGACGAACCCTTCGATACCCTTGCTGCCCACCTTGCCTTCGCCCACTTTGTTGACGGCGGCTTGCCATAAACTGCAATTCTGCTGTTGAGCCGCTTCCTGCAATTGTTCCAGGCTGCGTGCGCCAATGCCGCGCGCCGGAAAGTTGATGACCCGCAACAACGCGGTATCATCGTTGGCATTGGCAATCAGGCGCATATAAGCCAGCGCATGCTTGATCTCGGCACGTTCAAAGAAGCGCAAGCCACCATAGACGCGATACGGAAGATTGGCGGTGAAGAGTGCGTGCTCCAAAATGCGTGATTGCGCATTGCTGCGATACAGCATGGCAATGTCGCCCAGCGCAATGCCTTCGCGATGCAACATGCTGATCTCATCGACGATGTACTGTGCCTCTTCCGTGTCGTTATAAGCCTCATACACGCGCACCGGCTCGCCTTTTCCGGCAGATGTCCACAAGTTCTTGCCTAGCCTGTCCTTGTTGTGGGCGATGATGGCATTGGCCGCGTCCAGTATATTGCTGTGCGAGCGGTAATTTTCTTCCAGCTTGACGATGTTTTGCACCGCGAAATCGCGCTGGAAATCTGCCATGTTGCCCACCCGCGCACCGCGGAAGGCATAGATGCTCTGGTCGTCGTCACCCACGGCAAACAGGCTGTTGTCTTGCCCTGCCAGCAGTTTCAGCCATAAGTATTGCAGGCGGTTGGTGTCCTGGAACTCATCCACCAGAATGTAGCGGAAGCGGTCTTGGTAATGGCTGCGGATACGCGTGTCGCGCTCCAGCAGCTTGTAAGATCTCAATAACAGTTCGGCAAAGTCGGCCACGCCTTCGCGGTTGCACTGCGCGTCATAGGCCTCGTAAATCTCGCGCAGCTTTTGCGAGTGCGCGTCATAGGCCTCCACCTGATGCGCGCGCAGGCCTTCCTCCTTGCAGCTGTTGATATAACCCATCACCTGCTTGGGTGGGTATTTCTCGTCATCCACGTTCATCGCCTTCATCACGCGCTTGATGGCCGAAAGCTGGTCGGCGGTATCCAGAATCTGGAACGTGCTGGGCAAGCCCGCCTCGCGGTAATGCGCGCGCAGCATCCGGTTACACAAGCCGTGGAAAGTGCCCACCCACATGCCGCGCGTGTTGATGGGCAGCATCGCGGTCAGGCGCGTCAGCATCTCCTTGGCGGCCTTGTTGGTGAAAGTTACCGCCAGCAAGCCCATGGGCGATACCTGCCCGGTCTGGATCAGCCAGGCGATGCGGGTGGTAAGTACGCGGGTTTTGCCGCTGCCGGCGCCTGCCAGAATCAGTGCGGATTGATTAGGTAAAGTGACCGCCTCAAGCTGTTTATCGTTGAGGCCGTTGAGGATATTTTCTTGCGATTGCATGGTCATATTATCGCATGCAGCAAGCAAAACTACGGAATGAAAAACGATACAAAAATTTACAAAGCGTTACAAAAATCGAGTGAACCATCTGCAATATTGCGCGTTCTAAGAATCATGGTAACGGAATTCTGAACTTTCGTTATCTTTCCGCTTCTTTCCTCCCTGAGCGGAAGCCGTTATGCGGTAAGAACCCGCTAGGCACTTGCCCCGATCTTATCCCCTTAGATCGGGGCTTTTTTTGCTTGTGCATATGTTCATTATTAAAACCATTGCCCTGAGAGGCGCATCCAGATTGGCTTGCAGAGTAGGTGTTTCAATAATGAACGCGCGCGAGGGTTTGTAGGGCGCAATAGCGCAGCGTATTGCGCCGAAGGAAGGTTTTAGGAAAGATATTGTGAATATAGTTGTATTTTCATACGGTGCAATGCCTTTCAGTTATTGCGCCCTTGTATTATAAACCCGTGTAATATTTTGTTGTTGCACCTGGCGAAATGGAGTTGTATCCGCCCTTGAGCGAGAAGCTCGTAGCGTAGATAAAGCCCATTTTGTCAGCATTATCCATCTAAGC